>OHAQ01002490.1_pt1 | contig 13336 bp, 20 predicted proteins | sample 1577111 | NCBI WGS metagenome assembly OHAQ01 (sample SAMEA3541549, study PRJEB24748) | human gut metagenome | biome: human gut; feature: human-associated habitat; material: faeces | place: China | collected 2012 | reverse complement strand
GTTCAATAAATTCATTTACGGGGGAGATATCAACTTTACGAATATGCAAAGTTACTTCTTCAGTTCGGGATACAGCCAAATCACTGCCGACCGTGACTTTCCACTCTCCAGCCGCCTCAGTAAATGGGGAGCAAACGATGATATTACTTTCACCCATCTATACGAATCGATCAAAAGCCGGGACGAAAAAACACCGTGGCTCAGTACATTCCTGACATTGAGCAGCCATGAACCGTTCGAAGTGCCTTTCCACCATCTGGATGACCCGTATCTCAATTCCGTTGCATTTACCGACAGTTGCATCGGTAGCTTTGTAGATAAGCTAAAGGAATTACCGACCTGGAAGAACACACTGATCGTGCTGATATCCGACCACGGTTTCCGTTACCCTTCAACACTGACGGATTACGAACCCCGTCGTTTCCACATCCCGATGATCTGGTTGGGCGGAGCCGTTAAAGAGCCGATGGTGATCGACACCTATGCCAACCAGACAGATCTGGCTGCCACCCTATTGTACCAGCTGAACCTGCCGCACGACTCCTTCATATTCAGCCGCGACATACTCGATCCCGGCTCCCCCAAATACGCCTTCTACACCTTCCCCAACGGATTCGGTTTCATCGACAGCACAGGCGTTTCAATATACGACAACGAAAGCAACAAACCCTTGCTCGAAACCCCGGTAACAAACAGCGAAACCCGCTTGAATAAAGGCAAAGTACTGTTACAAACGCTGTATGACGATTTGGGTAGCAGGTGAAGAAAAATGCTACTCTGCGTCTTCGCTTACTTTCTTTTCATAAGCACTACGCAGGCAGATAGTGATATAACCGAATAAGAGACCGATCGTACAATAAATCATCTCCGTCAGAGCTGCCGTAGCAAAAGTGGCATTCGGCACATAATTCATAAAGGCGAAGAAAGCACCTGCACCAATAAACAACGCCGGTACTAAGGACAGCCATTCGCTCCGCTCACAGAAAATAGCACAGAAAGCAATCACTCCTACCGCCACAGGTACGGCAAAGAATCCCAGAGCAGGCGTCATCGCACTGCCAAGAACCATAATAACAATGGAGGCAGCAATACCGATCGCATAAGCAATAAATGCTTTTATCCCTCCCCTCACCGTACAACCGGCCAAGAAGTAAACCGCCCACGACTGAAAAGAAATCCAACTAAAACCGACATTTCCTTCGGGAGGCACGGAGGTGTACAACAACTGGTCCAATGCCTGTATCAGGCATGCTAAAACACCAATAATCATGGGAATCAAAACAAACTTTTTTAGTGTCATTGTGGTAAAAGATTTAAATGAGTAATTAGATATAGAATATAGTGATTTTCGTACCTCTCGCGGCAAATATATTAATTTAACTGATAAAACACAACGCGAAAAGACAGATAACAACTTGTTATTGTGCAAAATAGACTATTCGAGCCACCCTGACACCCATTCCCGACAGTCTAATAATTAACAGTTTCAGCCAACAAAAAATGGCCGATCTCTTCAGACCGGCCACCTTAAATTTTAGTTTCAAATATATCCTAAAGGACTTTATTTCGCATAACTTACAGCACGGGTTTCGCGGATAACCGTAATCTTTACCTGCCCCGGATAAGTCATTTCGTCCTGTATCTTCTTTGCGATTTCGTTTGACAGGTTTTCCGTATCCTTGTCGTCGATCTTATCTGCCCCAACAATAACGCGAAGTTCGCGACCTGCCTGGATAGCATAAGTCTTCACAACACCCGGATAAGAAAGAGCCAATTGTTCCAGATCGTTCAAACGTTTGATATAAGCCTCAACGATTTCACGACGGGCACCCGGACGAGCTCCGGAGATAGCGTCACAAACCTGAACAATCGGTGCCAGCAATGTCTGCATCTCAACCTCATCGTGGTGGGCACCTACTGCATTGCAAATATCCGGTTTTTCCTTATATTTTTCGCAAAGCTTCATACCCAGGATTGCGTGCGGCAATTCCGGTTCATCATCAGGCACCTTACCAATATCATGTAACAAACCTGCACGTTTCGCTTTCTTCGGGTTCAATCCTAATTCAGAAGCCATCACGGCACAAAGGTTAGCCGTTTCACGGGCATGCTGCAACAGGTTCTGACCATAAGAAGAACGATATTTCATCTTACCGATAATACGGATCAGTTCAGGATGCAAACCATGGATACCGAGGTCAATCGTAGTACGTTTACCGGTTTCGATGATTTCTTCTTCCACTTGCTTGCGTACTTTAGATACAACTTCTTCGATACGTGCCGGGTGGATACGTCCGTCAGTCACCAACTGATGCAGTGCCAGACGGGCTATTTCACGACGTACAGGGTCGAAAGCTGATAATACGATAGCTTCGGGCGTATCATCTACCACAATTTCCACACCTGTTGCGGCTTCAAGTGCACGGATATTGCGGCCTTCGCGACCGATAATGCGTCCCTTGATTTCGTCTGATTCAATGTGGAATACGGTCACTGAATTTTCGATGGCAGTTTCCGTAGCTACACGCTGTATGGATTGTATTACGATACGTTTTGCTTCTTTGCTGGCAGTCAGCTTGGCATCGTCCATGATGTCGTTGATGAAGGACTGTGCCTGCGTCTTGGCCTCTTCTTTCAAAGACTCGATCATACGTTCTTTGGCTTCGTCGGCCGAAAGACCGGAAATGGTTTCCAGTTTTTCAATTTCCTGCTGTTGCAGTTTATCCAGTTCGTCTTTCTTCTTGTCGATAATAACCAGCTGGGCTTCCAGGTTTTCTTTCACCGCTTCAGCTTCCGACTTCTTACGCTGTATCTCTTCCTGACGTTGGTTCAGCACCAACTCACGTTGTTTCAACTTGTTCTCCGCTTGCTGAATTTTCTGGTTGCGGATCGCCACTTCTTTCTCCAAGTCTGCTTTTTTGTTCAGGAACTTCTCCTTTACTTCAAGCAACTTATTCTTTTTAATCACTTCCGCTTCAGCCTCGGCTTCTTTCAGAATGTTGTCATATTTGGACTTCAAACCATGCTTGAAGAACATGTACGACAGAAATCCACCGATAATGAAACAGGCAATGGATACTAGTATTGTTACTGTCATTTCAATTTGTTTTAAGTATATAAATAAAAAACGCACTGCAGGAAAGCCACCCTCATTCTTTTTAAGAGGGACACTTTCACACAGTGCGTGGATTTTCTAATTCTTTTGCTGGCTTTGGTGTTCTGAGGAAAAGCTTCCGGACGTTTACAGTCCTTTGAAGTATGTTTCCAACACCTCTGTCAGTTCTTCTATCTTGTCGGCATACGGACGAGTATCGTTTCGGTTTTTCATTTTCAGGTTCTCCAAAGCAAATTGATAGGCCACCATGGCTATAATTTTTTCGGGAGTCACATTCTGGTAATGTTCTCGATACGCATTGAGCCGTATATCCACCTGTTTGGCGGCTTCTCTTACCATTTCTTCCTCCTCGCGCAGTATGGTGAGGGGGTAGGTTGAGCCTGCCATTTGCAGGTTTATCTTTATTTTATCGTTCATACATCTCGTTATTCATTCAACAAAGCGATGCATTTATCGACTTCACGCACTAATTTGGACAATCGCAGTTTCGTCTCTTTTACGTCGCTGCCGTTAAGGCTGATTGTCATTGCTGTTTTTAGGTTCGTATAGTCATCTTCCAAAGCTTCATATTCGGCATGTACCTGCTCGCATTCTTCTTGTTTAGTTTTTAGAAGTTGCTTTAATTCAGCATTTTCACGCCTCAATTCATCATGCAAAAAGATCAAATGGCGCAGTCTCGCTTCAAAGGTACTTAATCGCTTCTTTTCTTCGTCAGTCATTACTATACCAAAATTGTACACAAAAATACAATTAACTTGGAGATTACAAAAACTTTTCAGGGAAAAATGTTGTAGGAGAGGTGAAATAACCGGAAAAAGGAATTTGTGACGTTTGAAAATGGAATCTTCGGCGGTGGCTAAAAACTATATCAATTTGTACATTTTACTAATCTTGATACTGCGATACACTAATATTTTTCTTGCATAATATTAATCTTACTACAACTATGTTTCTTTCTTACAATAGATGTGGTAAGAATATAACATAGTTGTAGTAAGAAACTAATATAACTGTGGTAAGAATAATATTATTAATCCTGATGGTTAGTTTATCGCAGTGCAGGAATTAGTTTCTTGCGACATGACATTTAGTTTTTAGTTATATATTGCTCATTATAAAATAATTTATATAATAATTTGGTTTATAAAATAAACTACTTATATTTGCAGTGGAGTTCGAACCCAAAATATGTTTTTATTGTGAAAATCTAAATTGTGTATGATTATGAAAATGACTGGTATTAAATGGGTTACGCTGTTAGTGTTAGTCTTTGGTGCAGTATCTGTTTCTGCTCAGAGTGACTTGACGGTGAAGGTGAAGAATATCCGTTCGGCGAAAGGGAAGGTGCTGATTGCTGCTGATAAAGGGCAGTATGCGATGGCGGACGCTACTGGTGATACAGTGACGCTTGTATTGAAAGAAGTACCCGAAGGGAAATGCAAATTGTATGTGTACCACGATGAAAACGGTAATTATCAATTGGACAGAGTAGACGGTGTACCGACGGAGAATTGTGCGATTGTGGATTTAGACATGACAGCTGGAGCAAAAACAATTGATGTCGAGTTGACCGATCTGCGGAATAAAGCTAAAAAATAATTTAATGGAAGAGAAAGACATTATTATGGAAGACAAAGAATTGAACGAGCAAGAGAGTTTGAAACTTATCACTCAAATGATACAGAATACCCGACGTAATTTAGATACGGGTAGTGGAAATATGTTTTTGTTATGGGGATATGTTTCTGCAATAGTGACGTTGGTCGTTTTTGCAGGAATCTATTGGACGCGAAATCCAGTTTGGATGTGGGGCTTTTGGGGAGTTCCGGTTTTAGGTTATCTCTTTAGCTTCATACTGGTACGTAAGCAACGTAAGCTCGCAAAGTCGTATGGCGATAAGGTCTTGAATGAAATGTGGCAAATCATGGGGCTACTTTGTATTGCGATTGTACTTGGAGCAACGTTTACCAATCATTATGAGATAATTCTGCCGATATGCGCAATCCTTATTTCTCTAAGTAGCATTATAACCGGGAGCATAATTCGCTATACACTCTTTTCCGGTTTCCCTGCTTTTGGAATTGTATTGGGACTGAATATGTTATTCAGCATTCTGGATAAGACTTCTTCTTATTTGTCATTGTTAGAATTTGTATTGGTGATTGTTTTTGCATTGATTATTCCCGGGCATATCCTGAATTATTGTGCAAGAAAGGATAATAAACGATGAACACCGAATCGTTAACAGCAGAAAAAGCTGATATGTTTGAAGAAGGCGATATAGAGGCTATTACCCGAATGATGCAAAATCGCAAGAAAAATCTGCTTTGGCTGGCAGTTACCTCACTAATGGTATTTTGCCTGTATTGGCTTTCTAATGTGGTGTTATGGGTGCCTTGGAGTCATAGTCCGCAATTGGGTATCATTCTGATGCTGACTGTAAATCCTGTCTTTTGGGGAGTAGGCATATATGTTTGTCTGGCTTGCGAAAGTGGAGTAGGAAATCTGATGAAGAAAGCTCTTCTGCTAGCCTTGATTGCGGTAGGAATATCTTTGCTATCCGACTATCTATTTTTTGCAGTATACATGAAGTCGAAGGACGTATGGCACATTACCACATTCTATGGCTATGCCTGGTTAGCTGTATTGGCTTTGGGTGAAGCATTCTTATTTTCTAAAAAAATGATGGCTAAACAGTATCCCGTAACGAAAAGACTGTTTTTGGTATTGGGTGTTTTCCTATTAGTGTTGTTGCTGTCTTTGTCTTATCTATTAGCAGAATGAAAAAATGGGAACTTGGGTGATATATATGCTTGCGGGTAATTGGGCTTTGATGCTCTATTTAATACTAAATGTATATGATTGGGAAAAGTGATATATTAAAGAAAGGGAATCAATCATGAAAGCGAATCGTTGGGAGAGTTTTTTAACTTCCTGGAAATTCTTTTCATTGCTGGTGGTATTGCAATTCATTTTGATGCCTGTAGCGACGAAAGATTTTAGGTTTGAGGCAGCGGGAGACATCGTATTCTATACGTTGCAGCATGCTTTTATTATGGATATGTATTCATACAGCTTTTATTTTCAGGTGGTGATGATCCTGGCTTTGATAGCTGTTGTAGTCTGGAAGGGAAAGTTTAGCAGGGTTTTTACTGCTATTACAGGTTGTTTTTACCTGCTTTATGCTGTGATACAGAATATGGCAGTAACAGAACAGCATGGTTTTCAGTATGGTAACAGTGAACGTTGTAATGATTGGTTTCGTTGCATTAGTCTGGCTGTGGGCTGCATGGAAGGGCAACAATGAGTTTTCTTTTGATAATGTTACCTGGAAAACCGGTTGGACGATACCTGTTGCTCTGTTTTGTTTGTGGTGGCCGATGAGTCTGAAAACGGCATTGCCGGATTTTCAGCTGCATTATTTGTATGATGGCGGTTCGGCATTGGCTTTCTGCCCGATGACTCCTGTGTTTCTAACTTTGCTTGTACTAAGTAAACGGGGAGTGAACAGGGTAGTGTTGCGGGTGACGGCAATGGTAGGAGTTATTATCGGATGTTATAATATGGGTAATTTTGCTTCTGAGACCGGATTTTATGTCGGATTGTACCACTTGCCTCTGCTGGGCATGTCCATTTATGCTTTGTTGAGCAGCAGACAGAAGAGAAAGAATCCGGAATGTGTATGATTAAAATAATTTGTATTGAATATGGACAATAAGAAATTGAATGAGCAGGAGAGTTTAGAACTCATCACTCAAATGATACAGAATACAAAGTTCAAGATGGTGAAAAACGCCGGAACTCCTTTTTTAGTATGGGGATACATGACTGTGGTGACCTCTTTGCTGGTTTGGTATCTTTTGAAAGAAACCGGCAATTATTACTGGCAGTTTTTATGGCTTCTGATGCCGGCTGTTTCTTACCCGGTTACTATCTACAGCCAGAGGAAAAAGCAAAGGATGGCAAGAACGTATATTGACCGGATAGTAGGATATGTATGGGTAGTTTTCGGACTATGCGGATTACTGATTTCATGTGTATCTATGATCTATTGGAGTCTGCCTATACTCTTTGTGATCCTGTTGATGATGGGGATGGGAACTACTTTAACCGGACTGATTATAAACATGAAACTGGTTACGGTAAGCGGTGTGCTGGGTATATTTGCATCATTGGGTTGTCTGTATATAGACAAGTTTGATCAGATATTGCTTTTTGCTTTAGCCTTTGTTTTCATGATGGTCATCCCGGGACACTATTTGAACATAATGTCAAAACGAAGATTTTAATGTATTATCTTTGCACTATAAAAATAGAAAGAAAGCATGTTTAAAGAACTGAACCCCTTACTGCATTCCGAACTGCGCCTGGCGGTGATGTCGTTGCTTATTGGTGTCGAAGAGGCAGACTTTGTCTTTATCCGGCAACAGACGGGGGCAACGGCGGGCAACCTCAGCGTGCAGATTGATAAACTCAATAAAGCAGGGTATGTGGAGGTGACGAAGACGTTCAAGGGAAAGATGCCTTGTACTATCTGTAAGATTACGCCACAGGGAGTAGACGCTTTTGAGGAATATGTGGAAGCATTGAAAACGTATATTATAAAATAATGAAAGCAAACTTTATAATCAGAGCAGCTTTGGAGTCGGATGCTGTTGAGCTGAAAAATTTATTTCAGAATACCGTTCTCGCGATAAATAGGCGCGATTACTCACAGGCGGAAGTTGAAGACTGGGCATCATGTGGGGATAATCTTTCTAATATAGAAGATATGATAAAGACTCACTATTTCATTGTAGCTGTTAATCAACAGTCGGAAATCGTAGGTTTTTCATCTATCACTCCTCAGGGTTATTTACACTCTATGTTTGTTCACAAGAATTTTCAGGGTGAAGGCATTGCTACAATGCTTTTGAATGAAATAGAACAGTATGTAATTACAAATGGAATTATACGGATTACATCTGAAGTGAGTTTAACAGCCCGCCCTTTCTTTGAAAAAAAAGGTTATATAGTGGAGGAAGAGCAAAAGCGCAAGGCTAATCAGCTTTCTCTTACTAATTTCTGGATGGCCAAACAGGTGATATGTCCGAAAAACTTATAGAATAGACAAAAATTGGATTGAAGTTTTCCGATACTATTCTCTTTTTCTTGTAACATTTCGGAGTGACCCGTATCTAAAGGAAAAACTTTAGAATATATGGCGATGAAAAGATTACTTTTGACCCTGATGTTATTGGGAACTTCTCTTTTGATTTTTGCACAGGATTATCCTTTTTCGGTAGTAAAATCGGGAACAGGAAAACAAACGGTTATATTTATACCCGGTTTTGCATGCTCAGGTGATGTCTGGGCGGAAACAGTCAGCGTACTGAAAGACAGCTATACCTGCTATGTGCTGACGATGGCGGGCTTTTCGGGTGTTGCGCCTGAAGAGTGCCCATCATTCGAAAGATGGAAAATGCAGATTGCAAAGTTTATCAAAGAGGAGCGGATAGAGAAACCTATTCTCGTGGGGCATAGTATGGGAGGTGGTTTGGTACTTGCAATTGCGGCTGAATTCCCGGAGCTTACAGGAAAGATTGTGATTGTAGATGCCTTGCCTTGTCTGATGGCTTTGACAGTTCCTGATTTTAAATCTGCTCCTGATAATGACTGCACAGATTTAATTGACAGGATTACAGCTATGGATGAGGAGCAATTTGCACAGATGCAAAGAATGAGTGCGGCAACGCTTACCACTGATTCATTGAGATTTGCCGAAATAGTAAACTGGGGATTGGCATCTGACAGAAAGACGTATGCTAAACTATTCTGTGATTTCTCGAATACAGATTTAAGGGAATGTATAAAGAATATAGTTGTCCCTTCTCTCGTACTTTTGGAACCTTATTTCAAACATATAGATACGGTCATTAAGAATCAATATAAGAATTTGTCAGTAGCACAAATCAGATATGCAGATAAAGGCTTGCATTTTGTGATGTTTGATGATAGGGAATGGTTCATTCATCAAATTTGTGAATTTATAAAAGAGCGTTAAGTGGAATTTGAAGATATATATAGGAGATACTGGAATAAAATATTCCGCTTATGCATGGGGTATGTAAATGACTACAGCTTAGCTCAGGACATGGCTCAGGAAACTTTTATTAAAGTCTGGCAATATCTGCCCACCTTTAGGAATGAAGCCAATATTGATACCTGGATATTTCGTATTGCAACCAATAACTGCCTGCGTCAGCTGGAACGGAAGAAGCAAATCTTATCTACGCAGTTTCCTGCCGATCTATTTGAAGATGAAAAGACGGATATTGAGCCGCAGATTCAGTTACTATACAAGTTTATTGCAGAACTTTCGGAGATAGACCGCATTATCATTTCGCTGGAGCTGGAAGATGTCAGGCAAGCGGATATAGCGCAAATCATTGGATTGTCGGAGAGTAATGTCCGTGTAAGAATTCATCGTATAAAAGTCCGGTTAACAAGAAAATTCAAAGAATATGGAGAGTAATATTGATATAAAAGAGTTGTGGAACAGGCAGACTGTTCCGGCTGCCGATCAATCTGAAATATTGAATAAGATCAGCCGTTTCAGAAAAAACGGTCTTAAAAAGGGGATATTTCTTGATGTTATCTTAGTGTTGACTATCCTTTTTATGATATTTATCTGGATCTATTTCAAACCGCAATTCTTGAGTACTAAGATTGGAATCATTGTGGGAATCTTGCCGATGTGTATTGTGGTGGTGGGCAATAGGAAGATAACTTCTTTGTATAAGTCATTGGACGAGAAACAGTCGAATATCGATTATCTGAATAATTTGCTTATGCTGAAAGGGAAAGAAACTTTCATGCAGACTAAGGTAATGAGTTTATATTTCATTTTGCTATCCTCCGGTATCCTTCTTTATATGTATGAATATACTCTTAATTCATCTTTTACGTTCAGACTGATAGCGTATTCTGTTTTGTTTTTATGGATTGCCCTTAATTGGTTTGTTCTACGTCCTGTAATGATTAGAAAGAATAGGCGGAAGATGGATTGCTTGGTCAGACAGATCGAAAAGATTAAGTCGCAAGTGGATGAATTTTAGTTTCTAAAAAAAAGTTGTACATTTACTCGCTCAAAATAAAAAGATGCAGTATGAAAATTTTAGTTACTTACGCCGTACAGGGCGAGTTTACGGAGTTAAAGTTTCCCGGATTGATAGGAGAGGAAGAAGTTCACATCGGCTATATTCGTACGGGAGTAGGCAAAGTGAAGTCAGCTTATTATGTTTCTGAAGTGCTCAATCAGGCCAAGCCGGACTTGGTGATCAACGTAGGTACGGCGGGAAGCATTGATTGCCAGGTAGGAGATATTCTGGTGTGCCGTCATTTTATAGACCGTGATATGCAGAAGTTAGCCGATATGGGTTTGGAATATGAGATTGATTCTTCTGCCTTGCTGGCAGAGAAGGGATACTGTATGCATTGGGCAGGAGAAGGCATTTGTAATACAGGTGATACTTTTCTGACGGAACTTTCGGATGTGAAAGGCGATGTGGTCGATATGGAAGCTTTTGCGCAAGCCTTTGTTTGCCGTGCCAAGAACGTGCCTTTTATTGCTGTGAAGTATGTGACGGATATCATAGGACAGAACTCCGTGAAGCATTGGGAGGATAAACTGGCTGATGCACGTAAGGGGCTGGGAGAATTCTTTGAACAGATAGGTGGAGCGGTTAAATAAGCATCTACTTCAGCGTCTTAAACGAAAGGATATGATAGGTTACTCCTGCTGCAATAATCAGGAGTATTACTTTTACCCATATATACGGTATGATAAAAAACACGCAGTAGAGCATGGTGATCCACATCAGCGAGATGGAAATTATCTTTGCGTGTAGAGGGATGGCTTTGTTTTCACGAAAGTTGCGGATATAAGGGCCGAGATGCTTATGATTTAATAACCAGTTATACAGGCGAGGCGAACTTTTAAAGTAGAGTGCAGCCGTGAGTAGCAGAAATGGAGTAGTGGGTAGCAACGGCAGAAAAATGCCGAGGATACCAAGTGCCAAAGAGAGTGTACCAAGTGCTATATAAAGGGTTTTCATGCCGCAAAAGTACTCTTTTTTTGTTTACGGAGAAAGTTCTGTTTGCTTTGTTATCTGACATTCACTTTAAATGCTTATGTTTGCGAAGAATTTTCAATAAAGTCAAAACATGTATTTGAGAAAATCCGTCTTCACGCTATTGCTGATACTGTGTAATGTATTTGTTGTGGTGGCACAGACCACCGCAGACTCTTTAGCACTTGTTACTGCTCATTGGAATGTAACTTCTATGGGAAAAGGTGTACTTTGTCGCGAAGCGGAGTTCGTTTCTTTGTATGGTGTTCCGCAGCATGTTGCTATTCTTGAAATCAAACCGGAGCAACATCGGTTTGACATTTTAATTCATTCTCCTAAAGAAGAAACCAGTAGTGCGGCCCGTCGTTCCGGTGCAGTGGCGGCTATTAACGGTTCATATTTCGATATCAAGCAAGGAACTTCTATCTGCTATTTGCGGAAAGACGGGGTGGTGGTAGATACTACTGCGACCGGTGTACTCAGCACTGTATCCAATGGTGCCGTGAAAATAGATAAAGGGAAACTGGACATCATAGCCTGGAAGAAACAGGATGAGAAAACTTGCGAACAGAAAGAAGGGAGTATTCTCGTTTCCGGTCCGTTGATGCTGCTGGATGGAAAAGCTTGTGACTTGTCTGCTTGTAACCGGTCATTCGTTCAGACTAAACATCCACGGAGTGCCGTGGCTCTGATGAAGGACGGAACGGTGTTTCTGATTGCGGTTGCGGGCCGTTTCGAAGGTAAGGCGGAAGGTATCAATATCCCTGAGTTGACACATCTTCTCCGTATATTGGGTGCAAAAAAAGCTTTGAATCTGGATGGTGGTGGCTCTACTACACTTTGGAGTGCTTCTGCACCGGATAATGGAATTGTAAACAAGCTTACTGACAATAAACTTTATGATAATAAAGGGGAGCGTAAGGTTGCCAATTCACTTTGTGTTTACGAATAAAAGCGGAAGATTTAAACTGTAATCCTTAGAATTTTTGTACTTTTGTGCCGTGCCGAGGTGACATTAGGTGCGACAACAGACAAAGTATTTTCTTAATTAGCGTATTAACAAGAATATGTATACAGTTATCAAACGCATGGAAATATCAGCTGCTCATAGCCTGAAACTTTCCTATCGCAGCAAATGTGAGGATCTGCATGGTCACAATTGGATTATCACAGTCTACTGCCGTTCCCGGGAACTCAATGCCGATGGAATGGTAGTTGATTTCAGTCACATCAAAGAAACGGTGAAAGGAAAGCTAGATCACCGTAATTTGAATGAAGTTCTTCCATTCAATCCTACCGCAGAGAATATAGCCCGCTGGATATGTGAGCAGATACCTACTTGCTTCAAAGTCGAGGTGCAGGAATCTGAATCCAATGTAGCCACTTATGAGAAAGAATAACCCTACTGAAAGCCGGCACAAATATTTTTTATGAGAAAGATTAATGAGATTTTTTATAGCTTGCAGGGTGAAGGCTATCACACTGGTACGCCTGCTGTCTTTATCCGCTTTTCCGGTTGCAATCTGAAATGCTCTTTTTGCGATACACGGCATGAAGAAGGTGTGCTGATGTCCGATGATGAAATTATTGCCGAAGTAGGAAAGTATCCGGCTGTTACGGTTATCTTGACGGGTGGAGAACCTTCTCTCTGGATTGATGATGTTTTTATCGACCGTTTGCACCAGGCGGGAAAGTATGTCTGTATCGAAACGAATGGAACGAATCCATTGCCCCCAAATATTGATTGGGTGACTTGTTCTCCCAAGCAAGGGGTGAAGTTGTGGATTACCCGTATGGATGAGGTGAAGGTCGTTTACGAAGGCCAGGACATTGAAGTCTACGAGTTGCTTCCTGCTGAATATTTCTTTCTGCAACCCTGTTCATGTAGTAATACTGCGGAAACAGTGGCGTGCGTCATGCAACATCCTAAATGGCGGTTAAGTCTGCAAACACATAAACTGATTGACATTCGTTAATGAATCGGGTCGTGTTATAGGAATGTAATGTGAATGACATCTTTCTTTTGCTTTTTAGGGCTTACTTTGCCGTGAAATTAAAATTCTAAAAAGAGAAGAAACATGAAATCAATTCGTTTTTTATCCTTGCTGCT
>OHAQ01002488.1_pt1 | contig 13355 bp, 10 predicted proteins | sample 1577111 | NCBI WGS metagenome assembly OHAQ01 (sample SAMEA3541549, study PRJEB24748) | human gut metagenome | biome: human gut; feature: human-associated habitat; material: faeces | place: China | collected 2012 | reverse complement strand
CACCGCGGTATCCGTGGTAGTTCGTACGGAAATTAATCACTCCCCACAGGCAGACATTCGCTTCTATCCGGCGCATATTCAGATTCTCGAAGTATCCGCCACGGTCCAGATTTGATTTGAAGTAAATTCCGTTGCGGCAACTGTCTATCTTGCAATCCTCGATAAAAATATTCCGTACTCCGCCGGACATTTCACTACCGATGGTAATAGCCCATCGGGCGAAGTGGCAATTCCGGATAATTACGTTCTCCGTAGCCTGTCCGATGCGCCAACCGTCCTGGTCGCGCCCAGATTTGATGGCGATACCATCATCCCCCACGTTGAAGTCCATGTTTTCAATCAGTACGTTGGTACTTGATTCCGGGTCGCAGCCATCGTTATTGTAGTTGTTGCTGTCTATATATACATTGCGTACGGTGACATTATCGCAGAATACAGGATGAATGATCCAGAAGGGAGAATCGTAGATTTGCACATCTTCCACCAGTACATTTTTGCAGCCGTAGAACTGTATCATGCAGGGGCGCAGGTAATGCCCTTCTCCAAATACACGTTCGTATACCGGAATGGAGTCGATGCCCATTTGACGCAGACGATTCACAGCAGGCCCTTGCAATGCATGCCAGCCGTTGAATGTTACAGCCCCGTTTCCATCAATCGTACCTTTACCGGTCAGGGCAATGTTGGTACATTGATATGCATAGATGAAAGGGGAGTAGTTGAAACATTCTGTTCCTTCCCATTTGGTCAATACCATGGGGAGATAGTCGGAAGCTACGGTGGAGAATTCCAGGCGTGCACCTTCGGCTACATGTAGATTCACGTTACTTTTCAGAAGGATGGAACCTTTGCTGAAATAGTTTCCGGCAGGAATGAGTACAGTGCCACCACCGTTTTGATTGCATTGGTTGACGGCTTCCAGTATGGCAGGACGGCTGTCGAAAGTCGTATCACTCTTTGCTCCATAGGCAGTTACGTCATATATGCTGTCCGGAAACGTAGGGGGAACAATCTTTTTCAGGATTTCGGGAACCCTTGCCCATTCACCGGATTCTTTGCGGGGAGTAGCGGTATTGTTGCATGCTGTCCAGAGGATAGGGAACAGACAGACCCAAAAAATAATTTTCTTCATGGTATTTATATAAATAATGTGTGCGGCAAAAATACTTGTTTCTTACCTAATTAGTATGATTTTCATGTAAGAATTTAGTTTAATATCCAATTTCTTAGGGTTATAGAAGTCAGAATCTTAAATTTGCAATCTTCAATTTGATGACATGCTTGCGAAGTTACAAGGTAATGAGTCTTTATTTTTTATGAGATAGTCACCGCTGTATTGTATTAATTATTACTTTTGTATAATTGGTAACCTCAAAAAGTCAAATCATGAAAAACAAGTTGTTTATATTCTGCGTGTTTATTTCCTTGTATTTTCCGATGGCTTTCGCACAACAAGCTACTACTGTAATTGAGCCTGATTTAAAGTATGGCAGACCCTCCAAGGAAGAGTTGGCATTGACTGCATATGCCCCTGATACCACTGCAACTGCAGTTTATTTATTTCATAAGGGTAAGAGTGGCTTTACTTACGATGATGGTTTTCGGTTGTTTACGGAACATTGGGTGCGTATTAAGATATTGAAACCGCAGGGAGTATCACATGCAGATGTGACTATTCCTTACTATGCACCTTCTGACAGAGATAAAGAGAAAGATGGTATTTTGAACTTGGACGGATGCTCTTATAATCTGGAAAATGGGAAAATGACTAAGACTCGCCTGAAGCGGGAGCTGGTTTCTAATGAACGGGTGAATACCTATTACAAAGTCTTAAAGTTTTCGTTGCCTACTGTCAAGGTTGGAACGGTTATAGAGTATCATTATAAAGTGGTTTCTGATTATTCTGTGCACATAGAAAACTGGATGATGCAGGAAGAACTTCCTGTAGTATACAACCAATATGAAATAACCATTCCTCATGTATTTGTATACAATGTTGAGTTCAGAGGCCGTCAATATATAGATGTCTTGGAAGAGAAAAGTTTGATGCAGGCTAAGCAACATACGACAAGTGGTGTAGCAAGAGTTGCCCATGACTTTTCTATTTCGGCACGGAAACTAACATTCACCTCCCGGAATTTGCCTGCTATCCGTCAGGATGAATCTTTCTGTTGGTGCCCGGAGGACTATAAAATACAAGTCAGTTTCGATCTGCAAGGCACTAATTATCCGGGTGAAGACTATAAGCCTTATAGCCAGAACTGGGGAGATGTGGACAAGCAACTGACCAGGGAAGAGAGTAAGAGTTTCGGTGCGAACTTGTTGTGGCGGAATCCATATATTGAAGAGATTCGGGAACTTAGCCGTTCAGGCAATTTGGATTTTAACAAAAAAGTAATAGGAACATTCCAATTGCTAAAGCAGAAGTTTTCATGGAATGGAGAATATAAATTGTATAGCGAAAATCTGGATAAAGTACTTAAGACCGGAACCGGTAGTAACGCTGATTTAAATTTTATATTTATCGGCATGCTCAAAAGCTTTGGTATCAAAGCTTATCCTGTTGTCATGAGTCGACGCTCTGTAGGAATGTTGCCGGTCAGTTTTCCTTCCCTTCAGAAGTTGAACACTTTTGTGGTTGCTATTTATGATGAGGTTAGAGGTAAATATGTTTATTTGGATGGCTCGATGAATGTATCGGCTCTTAATGTGCTGCCCGTTGAATTGTCTGTAACTAAAGCACGTATACTTTCTGCAGATATACCTGAAAATAAGAAGTGGGTGAATTTGCAGGAGATACCTACCAACCAGATTTTTATGAAGATTAGTGCGAATGCTCAGGGAAATCAGATAACGGGGCGCCGGACTACTATTCTGAAGGGATATGATGCTTTGGAATATAGGAAAGAGTATCAGACCAAAGACTCTCTTGTAAATAAGCAGGAATTGGTTAAAGAAAAGCTGGCTATCAGCAATCTGAAACGAACAGAGATGGAAGATGACTTTGTAACCATACAGGAAGATCTTGATTTTATACTTGAAGCAGAGAAGTCGGAGGACCACATCTATATCAATCCGATGCTATTCCCGCAGTTGACCAAGAATCCCTTTATACAGTCGGAGCGAATTCTTCCGGTTGAGTTTCCCTATCTGTATCGGTTGAATCTCTCTTGTGCACTGACGCTTCCCGAAGGATATGAAGTGGAAGAAATACCTCACTCGCAAGTAGTGAAGACTGAAGATGGTAAACTGCAATGCAAATATATGATTCAAAGAAACGGAAACAATGTCATTGTGAACTATTCATTCAGTTTGAATTCCTCTGTTATGCCTTCCGAGTATTATAGCCAGTTGCAGGAAATATGGAATAAGGCCGTTGAGATGAATCAGGCTCTCATTGTACTAAAAAAACTATAACAGTGTACAAATGCAGATGATAAATCTTGCAAGGATTGTGATATAGTCATTGTTTTATGTGGCAAATAAATGATAATTTCATTAGTTTTGCTGCAAGAAAAAGAAATTTATATGGATAAGATAAAAACAGGATTGGCCGCTTTCGGAATGTCGGGGCAGGTGTTTCATGCTCCTTTTATTTCCACCAATCCCCATTTTGAGTTGACTGCGATTACGGAACGCAGCAAGGAATTGTCGAAGGTGAAATATCCACAATCCCGTATTGTGCGTAGTTTTGAAGAATTAATAGGGATGGAGGAGCTGGAACTGGTTGTTGTAAATACTCCGGATAGTTCCCATTATGAATATGCCCGTCGTGCTCTCGAAGGCGGAAAGCATGTTATTGTGGAAAAGCCTTTCACTACTACCGTAGAAGAAGGGGAAGAACTTGTGGCTCTTGCTGCGGAAAAAGGGTTAACCCTGAGCGTTTACCAGAATCGCCGTTGGGATTGCGACTTCCTGACCGTGAAAGAAATATTGGACAAAGGTCTGTTAGGTCGTTTGGTAGAATTTGAATCCACCTTTCCCCGTTACCGGAATTTCATCAAACCCAATACCTGGAAAGAAACCGGGGAGAGTGGCGGAGGCCTGACTTATAATCTGGGTGCCCACGTCATAGATCAGGCTGTGCAGTTGTTCGGTATGCCCGAAGCTGTATTTGCCGATATTGCAACTTTGCGTACCGGTGGTAAAGTGGATGATTACTTCATTATCCACTTACTGAAACCTGCCCATGCGCCGGAAGTGAAGATTACACTGAAAGCCAGTTATCTGATGTGTGAGAATGAACCTCGCTTTGTACTTCATGGCACGGAAGGTTCGTATGTGAAGTACGGTCTTGATCCTCAGGAAGCAGATCTAACTAAAGGCATACTGCCGGATACTCCGCATTGGGGAGAGGAAGATAAATCCCAGTGGGGAATACTTCATACGGAAAAGAATGGGGATGTGGTGCGTGAATCCTATCCAACCCTTCCCGGTAACTATGCTGCTTTCTATGAGAATATTTATCAGCATGTCCGTAAAGGAGAGGTCTTGCAAAGTGATGCTCGCGGAGTTCTTGGTGTTATCCGGCTGATTGAAGCGGCTTGGGAAAGTAGTCGGACAGGAAGTGTTATCAGATTATAACCTGACTTATGGATAAAAAAGCGATTGTTCTTTCCGTTGCCGGTTCCGACAGTTCCGGTGGTGCAGGCATACAGGCGGATATAAAGACTATCTCCGCATTGGGCGGATATGCTGCTACGGCAATCACTGCAATCACTGTGCAGAATACATTAGGTGTGCAAGCTGTGCATCCTGTGCCGGCAGAACTGGTAGGTAAGCAGATGCAGGCCGTGATGGAAGATTTACGGCCGGATGCCATTAAGATAGGTATGACCGGAAATGTGGAGATTATTAGTGAAATAGCACGGTTGTTACATCAATATTCACCCCAGCAGGTGGTTCTCGATCCGGTAATGGTTTCTACCAGTGGGCACAATCTGATGACGGATGAGGCAGTGGAAGCTATTTGCACGCTATTGCTTCCGGAAGTGTCTCTTGTTACTCCTAATTTACACGAAACAGAAGTTCTGCTACAGCAACCTGTTCATACGGTTGATGAAATGGAGGGTGCTGCATGCCGCTTGTTTGAAAAGTATCACTGTGCCTTTCTTATTAAAGGAGGTCATTTGAAGGGTAATGAAATGTGTGATGTGCTTTATGATGGAAATCAACTGAATATCTTTGGCAGCAATCGCATCCGTTCCGGCAATCTGCATGGTACAGGGTGTACACTTTCATCTGCAATTGCTACATTCCTGGCACAAGGAGCGTCTTTGTATGAAGCTGTGGAGCAAGCCAAGGAATACATTTCTTGTGCTATCGAAGCCGGAAAAGATTTGCATATAGGGCAGGGGAATGGTCCTTTATGGCATTTCCCGTCTTTGATAAGTCCTGTAAATAACAAATAAAGACATGAAACTCATTATCATTACATCTCCGGACTTTCTTCCGGGTGAGGCGCGTATCCTCACTGAACTTTTTAAGGCAGGACTGGATTTATTGCATTTACGTAAGCCGGAGGCTGAAATCTATGAAGTGGAAAGTCTTCTACAGGAAATCCCGATGGAATATAGAAGCCGGATTGTTATTCATGACTTCTTCCTTCTGAAAGAGAAGTATTCTTTAGGAGGGATTCACCTGAATTCCCGTCATCCGGAAGCACCTGAAAATTACCATGGACTATTAAGTCGTGGCTGTCATAGCTTGGAAGAGGTGGAAACCACAACACCTCGGTTTGATTATGTACTCATGAGCCCCGTTTACGACAGTATTTCCAAACAAGGATATCGTTCGGGCTATTCAACAGAGGCACTGAGACAAGCGCAAGAAAAAGGCATTATCAATGAAAAAGTGATTGCTCTGGGTGGGATCAGTGAAGCAAAACTTGCAGAAATCAAATCTTTAGGTTTCGGTGGTGCTGCTTTATTGGGCGATATTTGGAATCGTTATCATGCATGGGAAGACACCGAACAACTGCTTACCCATTTCAGAAAACTGAAACATTGTGCAGAATAATCTTTTTCTTTCCATGAAAAGGGTAGCCGGTTTCTTATTTGAAGTATAATTTAATGAGGCAAGGGTTATCATCCTCCTGCCGGGACATCAATTTCTGATATTCTTCCGGAGCCAATACGGATTGATACGCTTCGAATTCTTCATTGAAAGAAAACTGCATGATATATCCATCTTCAAAAGCTTCCGGCCTGATCAGTATACCCTCTTGGGTGTCCTTGAATAAGAAACTCTTTCCATCGCTCTTCCGGTAAAAAAGATTTTTTAAAGTCAGATTCGGAAACCAACCGTATGATAATCCGGCATAAAAGAACTTTTCATTCTGATATTGTGATCTTAATAAATAAGGTATCGCATTCTCTTTCAGATATTGGGTTAGAAGCCGTCCTTCTTCTGCCTGATTGTCATCGGTAAAAGTAAATTTATAGCTGGAGATATCGATGTTGTCTTCGCCAAAATTCCATTTATAAGCTAATAGCAGGCTATCTTCCGTAATTTCATAGACCTCATTATCGTGAAAAGCAGGAGCAAAGTAGCTTTTCTTATGATAAGTATAGAAATTACCCGGTGCTACGGAATTCAGAATGCGTGGTCCTTTCCATAAATTGTTCACTTCTTCTCCGGTATCTGCTTTCACAATGGTGATACACGGTTCGTCGCTGCCATTGGGAATTGTCCATGTTATGATTTTGTCTCCCATCGCTACCATAGACTGGTAATTACTTTTATCCGGTAATCGTATCTGCTTAATGAATTGCCCTTCCAGATCATAAACATATAAACTACCGAAAGGTGAAAGCAACTTTACCTGTTTCCGGCTTTCATCCACAATCATGTCATAAACTTCCCGATACTCTCCGGGACCTTGTCCTTTTTTGCCGATAGTGTGCAGGAAGTGTCCTTCGTCATCGAATACAAATACCTGGAAACTTTTCCAGTCGAGGATATAGTTTCTGTTGTTACCGGTAGTGACTTTTACAGGGGCTCTCAGCAGACAACTATCTGTAGTTTCCAGGGGAATTACCTGAATACTGTCAAAAATTTCATGTATGGATAGTGTCGAGGGCTGCAGATCTGCCTGTAAAATATTATTTTGAGTATTACTACCCGTATTATTATTCCTGCATGAGGCTAGTAATATACTTACTGCTAAAAAGAAGAAATATTTCATGATGTGTCAGTAATAAATTTGCTAAATATTTATCAAAGTGTCCGTAGGAAACAAAATTATATAATTTTGTTGTTCATTGATAATTTCTGCCGGAGAAAATAACACCTGATAAGAAAAATAGATTTAGCAAGGTCACAAAAGGATAAAACAATATACGGGCGAAAGATTTTCGTCTCTATCAATTGTATGTGACATCGTAGAAACGGATAATCGCTCGCCCGGTATATATGGAAAAATAGTCTATGAAAGATTTATTTCTTCAACTTTGCAATAATCTCTTCAGCAACCTTTTTACCTGACATCAACATGCCACCGAAGATAGGACCCATGCGTGGAGTTCCCGAAACGGCAGAAGCTGCCATACCGCAAACGTACAGTCTCGGATAAATTTCTTTTGTACCGTTTACTACTTCTTCTTCTCCTGCAATTACGTCCAGTGAACGTTCACCAATCACACCACCTGTTTCGGTAGCCAGGCGGCTGCCATTTTTGCGTGCCACGGTAGCGGCGATTTCGCTGTCGTGTCCTGTTCCGTCCACTACTATTTTGGCAAGGATGTTCAGTGGGTCTACGTGCATGCCTTCGCGCAATACGGGAGTCCAGTTTACGACTACTCCATTTACTGTGTTATTTTTGAAAATGACATCTTCTACAGAATAGCAGTTGAATACGGTGGCTCCTGCATGTACGGCATGGTAAAGCAATGCGGAAGTACTTTCCACAGAGTCCATTACATAGAGCCCGTCTTCATACTTCTCGTGATTGATATTGAATTCTTTTATAATATCAATAGCTTCTTCCTGAATTACAATCTGGTTGAACATCATAGCGCCACCCCACATGCCACCGCCGGGGGCAAGTTTACGGTCAAACTGTGCTACTTTCAATCCGGCCTTTGCCAGATAGTAAGCAGCTACGATACCCGACGGACCACCACCTACAATGGCAACATCCAGATCAAGGTTTCTTTCTAATTTCTCAAAATAGGTACTAATGATACCTTTGGATACTTTTGTTTCAATCATGTTCTTATAAGTTTAAAAGTTATTTCTATTTGTTTGATAAATGGTACGCAGAACTATCTCCATTCTCTTCCTCTCGGGAGGAGGAGTACCCTCTTTCTCACCTACCACCCCGCCCTTTGGGCACCTCTCCTCCCGGGAGGAGGGGAATGGAGACACTCCGAATATCAATAGTTATGCGGATAAATTATCATTTATCCGCTTCTGCGTCATAATCACAATCCCTCAGCCCTTGGCTGATTCGCATGGCGCAGAAGTTAGGTCCGCACATCGTACAGTACTTCCCGTTCAGATGGTTTGCTTCCTTGTAATATTGCAAGGCACGTTCCGGATCCAAACTCAGATTAAACTGGTCTTTCCAGCGGAACTCGTAGCGGGCTTTACTCAAGGCATCGTCCCGGATCTCCGCACCCGGATGGCCTTTGGCAAGATCCGCAGCATGTGCAGCTATTTTATAAGTGACCACTCCTATACGGACATCTTCTTTTTGAGGCAGAGCGAGATGTTCTTTCGGGGTTACATAGCAAAGCATTGCTGTTCCGTACCAACCGATTTGTGCTGCGCCGATGGCACTTGTGATATGGTCGTATCCCGGCGCAATATCCGTTACCAGCGGGCCGAGGGTATAAAATGGTGCTCCGTGGCATTTTTCTATCTGTCGGTCCATATTCTCTCTAATCTTATGCATCGGCACATGACCGGGACCTTCGATAAATGCCTGTACATTCTTTGCCCAGGCACGTTCTACGAGTTCACCCATTGTGTCCAACTCCGCAAACTGGGCCCGGTCATTGGCATCACGAATCGCTCCGGGACGTAAACCGTCTCCTAAAGAGAGCGCCACATCATATAGTGCACATAGATCACATATATCATCAAAGTGCTCATAGAGGAAACTTTCCTTCTGATGTACTTTGCACCATTGTGAAATAATACTGCCACCACGACTCACCATTCCGCAAAGGCGTTCGTTAGCATAATGGATATTCTTCAGACGTATGCCGCAATGAATTGTAAAATAATCCACTCCTTGTTCACACTGCTCGATCAGTGTATCCCGGAATAACTCCCAGGTAAGGTTTTCCGCTTTTCCGCGTACTTTTTCCATAGCCTGGTACATAGGGACTGTACCCACCGGAACGGGACAGTTACGGATGATCCATTCGCGGGTTTCGTGGATGTTTTCTCCTGTAGATAAATCCATCAATGTATCTCCGCCCCATTTGCAACTCCAAACGGCTTTTTCCACCTCTTCTTCAATGGTAGAGGAAGTAGCCGAATTTCCAATATTGGTATTGATCTTTACAAGAAACTTTGAACCGATGATCATAGGTTCTGCCTCAGGATGGTTGATATTAGCAGGCAATGCTGCACGTCCTGCTGCAATCTCTTCCCTTACAAACTCAGGTGTGATGTAAGTATCTATACCCAGTTCTTTGCAGTTCATGTTTTCACGGATGGCTACATATTCCATTTCCGGGGTAACAATACCCTGTTTAGCATAATACATTTGGGTAATCTTTTTTCCTTCCTTTGCACGATAGGGCAAGGTGATATGGTCGAAACGTAAGGGATCGAGACTTTTATCCGCCAGGCGCATCTTTCCATATTCGGAACTGATTTCCGGTAGTCGTTCAACTTCCCGTTCCTGTATCCACGGTTCGCGGAGGCGTGGCAGACCTTTCTTTAAGTCTACTTTCAGGTTTGGATCACTGTATGCACCACTTGTGTCATAGATGTAGACGGGGGTATTCTCCGTCATGACTTTCTTCCCGTTTTCCACTACTACGGTAGGGGTGAGGTTCACTTTTCGCATCCCCACCTTCAGGTAAGGATAGAGCTGCCCCTGCATATAGACTTTCTCGGATTCGGGATAAGTAATTTTTGTTTTATCTTCCATGGTTCACTAATTGATTGCTATTGGGTCAGTCGTATAATTGTCTCCATTTCAAGTACAGGATTCTCAGCTTTCAGAATACCGCCGCTCAGTGCTATCCCGCTCAGTCCTAATGCTTTCAGGGATGGAATGTCTTCGCGTGTGATTCCACCGATAGCAACAATAGGGATGGTTAGACCTTCCTCCTGCATTTGTACGAGTATGGAGCGGTAGCCGTCCAGTCCCAAGATAGGTGATAACTTTTGCTTGGTAGTTGTGAAACGGAAAGGGCCGCAACCTATGTAGTCGGCACCATCGGCAACGTGTTGCCTGATGTCCGCGAATGTGTTGGCGGTTCCACCGATAATAAACCCTTTGCCCAGCATTTTCCTTGCTTCTTTTATCGGCATATCCAGTTTTCCTAAGTGGACACCGTCCGCACCAATTTCTTTCACCAGATCTACACGATCATCAATGATGAAGGTAGCCCCGTATTGGCGGCAGAGTTCCTGCACGTGCATGGCTGTGTTTTTCAGTTCTTCTTCGGAAACGTCTTTCATCCGAAGTTGAACCCAGCGGCAACCTCCCTCGAGGGCTATACGTGCGGAGTCCGGATAAGAAATGGATGCCGTAAAATGCGTAATGAATTGTACGTCAAACATTCAAATTCTGAATTTAGAAATTATACTTGCAGAAAGGGGCAGTAGTATAAACGAATAGTAAGAAGATAAGAAGAAAAATTCCCTTCGACGGTACTAACCGTATCAGGTTCATTGGGTATAATCTCAGCTATATTTATAGCACCCCCTTTTCTGCCGGTAAAGTAAAGACGAATATTTTTAACAGGAAAGAGACCGGCTTATCTTTTATGATTATTTAAACTTAACATAATTCAGTCGTGTATATTGCTTGTTTCCCGAAGTAAAGGTACATGAGATACGCGCTGAGACGATAAATACCGTCTCACCGGGTTGGAAAGCATGCTCTGTACCGGGTACTTGTCCCGATTCACGGCTTGCCGTACGGGAGCTTATCCGGAAAGTAACCAGATTACCGATAGAATCTTCCAGCGTCAGTATTTGTCGGACATAAAAATAGGGAGTTGTTCCTTTGACCATTGTTTTGTAAGGATCGTCTTCCAACCGTACACGCAGTACTTTCAGTGTTAGATTCTCTACTTTATCTCCTTCCTTGCCCAGGAAGCGGCTGGTAGAATATTTCTGCCTTGCCTGCCGTTTCTGAATATCCAGATGAACGGAATGGTATATCCGGGCTATTTCTGCGAAACGTTCCTGTTTAGGAATGCGGGGCGTGAATTTATAGGCAATCCAACTTACATAACTCGGGTCGATGCGGAAAATCTCGTGCAGAAAATGTCCGCGATACTTCCCGAAAGCAATGATATCGTCTCCCTTGCTTTGCATACGTTTAGCATTATACTCCACCAATAGCATGCAGCGGGGAGAGTAATAACATAGACTGCTTGCTACCCGCAGACTCTCATGGATATTTGTAGAAAGGTCTTGAATGTAAAAAATAGACTGGCGTTCGGGTAGTGGAGAATAAACCCATAATGAGTAACGGGGATAGCCGGGATGGGGCAACACCACCAGATAAGCACCTGCATCTTTGTAAGATGTTCTTCCCCGGTTGTATTCGTTTAGTTTCTGATACAACAGCCCTTGTTCTGCTTCGGGTATTCCCGGAATAATCGGATTTGCCATAAGCATTGAGTTATTTATTCAAATATAAGATTTTTCGGGCGAATAATCAAACTCTGTATGGAAAAGTTTAGGTTTCTTTTGTATCTGCACCGTACCTGGATTGTATCAGAGCCATACTTGCTCCGTACTATCTCCAGTCAGAGGTACCTCTACCTGAAGATAGTACGGAGCAAGTATGGCTCAAGTGCATTCCGGATACACTACAGATGCATCGGAAGTACATTCGAAATATTCGTTATTCTAACGATAATCTTATAAATTTGTCGCATATTTGTATGCAGAGATCAAAAATTGAGACTATGAGTAATCTTCGAATTTTATTGTATGTATTTATCCTTTCTTTGGTTGCATGTCATCCGGAGGGGACTAATGTGAAACAAGGATTGGACAAAGCCGCTCAATTAATAGAGCAAGATCCGGATACGGCATCCATTATTCTTGAAACGATTCAAATGAACCAGATGAATGAGGAGCAACTTGCAGAATATAATTTGCTTTGTACTCAGTTCAATGAAGATAAGAATATACCTCATTCTTCTGATAATCAGATTCGTCAGGCGGTATCTTATTATGAGCAATATGGAAATGAACTTCAAAAGTCGAGAGCCTATTATTATCTGGCATGCGTAGAGAGTGATTTGAATCAGGAGAAAGATGCCGAAGTTCATTTCAAAGAAGCAATAAAATTAGCAGCACAAGCAGAAGAATATGAGCAAATGACTAAGATTTGCAAGAGATGCAGCCTGTATTATCAGAAATATGAAAACTTTGACGAGGCGCTGGAGATGGAAAGAAAAGCATACGCCAGCCAGTTGATGTTGATTGACAGCAAAGATAACTCTACTGTCATTTTATCTTCTGCTTTAGGTTTATTGGGTGTTATGTCTCTCTTGCTTGGGTTACTTTGGAAGAAACATCTGACAGTACATTCGCAACTGGATACCTTTAAGGAAGAAATGCAGATGAAAGAGGTCGAAGCTGACAAACTGGTGATGCAATGTAATTATCTTGAAGAAAAATATCAATCCCTCCAACAATATATTTATGAGAGCTCTCCGGTTGTCTCAAAAGTCCGTCAGTTGAAGGAGCGAACGGCTTTATCTTCTAAAGTATCTTTTTTCTCTGAGAAAGACTGGACCGAACTTTTGCGGCTTCAGGAGAGTGTTTACGGACTTGTATCCAAATTGAGAGGGATAAGTCCGAAACTTACGGAAGAGGATTTAAGGGTATGTGCCTTTTTACGCGAAGGCGTTCAGCCCGCTTGTTTTGCTGATTTAATGAAACTGACTGTTGAGACTCTGACCCGGAGAATCTCCAGGATAAAAACGGAGAAACTGATGTTGGCAAACTCTAAAGAATCGTTGGAAGATATTGTAAAATCATTGTAAGTCTGAATTTGTCTGTAATTGGTAATGTAATATTGCTGGTTATCAGTTAACTATGCTGCCGGGATGTCCGTGCTCGTCCGGTAAATTTCTTCTCTTTTACGGGGCTGTTCTATAACTTTGCAAACAAAAAAGTTACAGAACTATGAACTACTTATTATT
>OHAQ01002483.1_pt1 | contig 13380 bp, 11 predicted proteins | sample 1577111 | NCBI WGS metagenome assembly OHAQ01 (sample SAMEA3541549, study PRJEB24748) | human gut metagenome | biome: human gut; feature: human-associated habitat; material: faeces | place: China | collected 2012 | reverse complement strand
CCGTTTCTTTTACGTAGGCTTCTTTTACAAGCAGACGGTGATCAGATCGAGCAGGGTCTTGACATGGTAGAAGAGGGTAACTTCAATTACTTAAGCTATGGCCGCGCAGGTTATGGAATGATTTCTCTCAAATGTAACCAGGGACCAACCCAGTTCAAAGAAGTACGTCATGCAATGGCTTACTTGCTTGACCGTGTAACATTTGCACAGACATTCACCGGTGGACATGGTACGGTTGTAAGCGGACCTTATGGTACACAGCAGTGGATGGCTGAGGAATACGCAGAAGAATTAGACGGATTAAACTCTTACACATACAGCCTTGACTCTGCAGTCAAAGAGTTAGAGGACGGCGGCTGGGTATACAACGAAGATGGTTCTGATTACTCAGGTTCCGGAATCCGTTATAAGAAATTAGACGATGGTACTTACATGCCGTTAGTCATCGAGTGGTTCTCTTCTGAGAATAACTCTGTATCTGACCTGCTTGTAACTTCCTTACAGCAGAACCCGGATGTAGAAGCAGCAGGTATGAAGATCAACCAGACTGTTGGTACTTTCACAGACTTACTGACATATTACTATGACAACTCAACGGAGAACCCATATCAGATGTTCAATCTGGCAAGTGGTTTCGGTAACCCTTATGATGTTGCATTCCAGTATGAGCCGGGCTCTTCTAACAACACCAACGCATTAGAGGGTGAAGAAGGACAGAAACTGTATGATCTTGCACTTGCCATGAACCATACAGAAGAGGGTGATGATGAGGCTTATGCAAAAGCATGGTTCGATTTCATCGCTGACTGGAATAATGAGCTTCCTGAGATTCCGCTGTACTCCAATGATTATCATGATTTCTTCACATCAAAATTACATGATTTTGAAGAAGATGGATACAACTGGGATGCAACAAACGCAATTCTGTATGCAAACATGGAGTAATTGATTCTGATTAGAATATTTCATTTCAATGTAATATTTTATTTCATGTGAAATTTTACCGGTATGTGGCGTGGGGCATAAGTCCTGCGCCCATGCGGTATATGTTCCGGCAAATTCTTTGATCGTTTCTTTTGGAATGGGATCAAAGGGGCATGTCAGGATTTTGTTCCTAAGGAAACGAAGAAGAAAAATCAAATGAAGGTTGGTTAAATTATGTTAAAGTACGTTGGGAAAAGAATTTTATATATGATAGGGGTATTCTTTGTAGTATCCATTATCCTTTTTGTACTGTTTAATAACGTACCTGGTGACCGTGCTCTTAATCAGGTGCAGAACTTAAGAGGTAAAGTCTCCGATGAGACATTCCAGCTCCGCTATCAGGAAGCAAGAGAAAAATTAGGATTAGATGATCCGATTCCGGTCCGCTATGTAAAATGGATGGGAAACTTGTTAAAGGGTGATCTTGGATATTCTTCCTTCTACAAAAAAGATGTGAAAGACTGTCTCTCGACACCACTGTTAAACACGATACAGATCAATATCGTATCCACGATACTTGCGTTAGCGATCACGATACCGCTCGGTATTCACTGTGCGGTCAGAAAATTTTCTAAATTTGACAATACGGTACAGGTGCTGACAATTGTCGGCTACAGCATGCCTCAATATATAGTTGCACTGGTATTTATTTTTGTTTTTGCCGTAAAGCTCGGCTGGTTCCCGATCAGTGGTATGAATACGCCGAACTTCCAGGGAACGGGAATGGCATTCGTGCTTGACCGTCTCCACTATCTGGCACTTCCGGTCATCGTAATGACGGTTGCTGCGTTAGGCAGTATGACACGTTATGTCCGTGCTGCAATGATCGATGCGCTCCGCATGGATTATATCCGTACTGCAAGAGCAAAAGGTTTAAAGGAAAAAGTCGTTATTTATTCCCATGCATGGAGAAATGCACTTCTTCCGGTTATCACACTGATCATCAGCTGGTTCATGAGTATTTTCATGGGATCTATCGTTATTGAACAGATTTTCCAGTTAAATGGTATCGGTAAAATGTATTATGTCGGACTTATGAATCAGGATTACGATATGGCACTTGCAGTAAATATGCTCTACTGTATCATCACACTGCTCAGCAACCTGATCACAGACTTAAGCTATGGTCTGGTAGATCCGCGTGTACGTATTGATAAGTAGGAGGAACGAAAAACATGAAGATGCTCAAACACCTTTTTGGAAAAAGGGATAAAGAACTCGATGTATTACAGGAAGAAGCGCTTCAGAGTCCGCTCCGTACGGTTGTGAGGAATTTTACCTCCAATAAACTTGCGTTTGGCGGTCTGATCGTATTTTTAGTTATCTTTTTGATCGTTTTAATCGGACCAATTTTTAATCCGATCGACTTAAGTGAAAAAGAAGAGACACAGATCAACGTGGCTCCGGGACTTAATATGATGAAAGTACCGGACGGTTTGAAAGGAAATGTAAAAGAGATTTCCACAGGTGCGACATTCAGTGTAGGCGTTGACAATGATGGTAAAGTCTATGTCTGGGGCTACACAAAGATCAGTAACAAGATCGATATTGCAAAGAAGATGCCAAAACAGAAAGAAATGGGAAAAGTGGTATCTGTATCTGCAGGATTTGACCATGTCATGGCACTCAATGAAGATGGGGAGCTTTTCATCTGGGGTAGTGACCGTATGGGACAGTGTCAGGTTCCGATGGAAGTAAAGCATGAGAAGATCAAACAGATCGCAGCCGGTTATCAGATTTCTTATATTTTAACCGAAGGCGGCGAAGTCATCGCATGGGGAAATGAAAACTTAAATGATGTGCGTCTGACCAGAAGAAACGGTAACAGCCACATTGCAAAGATTTCCGTAGCAAATACAACTTTAATGGCGCTTACAGATGATGGCGAGATCCGGCATTTAGGAAGCCAGAAATCCGATATCTCCAATATTCCGGAAGACCTTGGAAAAGCGAAAGATATCGTGACAACCTCCGATGCCTGTGTGGCATTGTTAGAGGATGGATCTCTTAGAATCTGGGGAAAAGCCAACAAGAGTGAGAAAGAGATCCCGGAGATGGATGGAGAGATCGTTTCCATGTTTGCCGGAAGATATCATATTACAACACTGACAGATAAAGGAACTGTTTACTCCTGGGGAAGCAATGCAAAACACCAGACAGATGTTCCAAAAGCAGCAAAAGATGTGACTGCTATCTACGGCGGTACTTATCAGAACTATGCAGTGACAAAATCCGGTGATATTGTGACCTGGGGATTAAAAGGTTATCTGTTTGGAAGTGATGAACTTGGACGTGACGTATTTACCCGTATCTTAAATGGTGGACGTATGACTATGACGATCGGTGCAATCTCCGTTATCATTTCCACGATCATCGGTATCATCATTGGTGGTGTGTCCGGTTTCTTCGGAGGCTGGGTTGATATCGTGTTACAGCGTATCACAGAGATCGTTGCATGTCTGCCGTTCCTTCCGATGGCGATGATTTTGACATCTATCATCGGAAACAGCATGACAGAGAGCGCAAGAATTGCCCTGATCATGGTGATCCTTGGTATATTAAGCTGGCCGAGTCTTGCAAGACTTGTCCGCGCACAGGTGCTTGCAGAGCGTGAGCAGGAGTTTGTAACCGCTGCAAATGCGATGGGTGTAAAACGTTCTGTGATCGTATTTAAGCATATTATCCCGAATGTAATTTCGGTTATCATTGTATCTGCAACGCTTGATTTTGCTTATTGTATGCTGACAGAGTCTACGTTGTCCTTCTTAGGATTTGGTGTAAAACTGCCGCGTCCTACATGGGGAAATATGTTAAACGGCTGCGTAAGTTCCGTTGTTATCCAGAACTACTGGTGGAGATGGGTATTCCCTGCCATCATGTTAGGTATCTGCGTAATCTGTATCAATATGGTCGGAGACGGTCTGCGTGATGCCATCGACCCGAAATCAAATGAGCGTTAAAGGAGGAAACACAAAATGGCTTTATTAGAGATTCATGACCTGCATACCTTCTTTAAAACGAAAAAGGGTATTGTAAAGGCAGTAAACGGTGTTTCTTACTCGGTAGAACCGGGAAAGACACTTGGTGTTGTAGGTGAGAGCGGAAGCGGTAAGAGCGTTTCCGCCATGAGTATTTTAAAATTATTAGACGGCAACGGCTATATCGACAGCGGCGAGATCATTTTTGACGGTAAAAATCTTGCAGACGTATCTGTAAAAGATATGTGTAAGATCCGTGGAAATGAGATCTCTGTTATTTTTCAGGAGCCGATGACCAGCTTAAACCCGATTTTTACCGTAGAGCGTCAGCTTTCCGAGCCGTTTATCATTCATCAGGGAATGAATAAAAAAGAGGCAGCCGAGAAAGTGGTTGAGATGTTAAAGGATGTACGAATCCCGAATCCGGAAGCGGTTGCCAAACAGTATCCGCATCAGCTTTCCGGTGGTATGCGCCAGCGTGTCATGATTGCCATGGCACTTGCCTGCCGCCCAAAACTACTGATCGCTGATGAGCCGACGACGGCTCTTGATGTAACGATCCAGGCGCAGATCTTAAAGCTGATGAATGATTTAAAGAAAGAGAAAGGAACATCCATTCTCTTTATCACACATGATCTTGGTGTTATCAACGAGATGGCAGACGATGTCGCTGTTATGTACTGTGGTCAGGTTGTGGAAAAAGCTCCGGTGCGCAGCATTTTTGGGGATAACTCCTATCTGCATCCGTATACGGAAGGACTGCTTTACTCTATCCCACGTCTTGATACACCGACCGGAATCCGTTTAGAGGCAATTCCGGGTGCCGTACCGCATCCGCTTGATCTTCCGAAGGGATGTAAATTTGCACCGCGCTGCAAATATGCAACAGACAAGTGCCGTGAAATGGAACCGGAACTGAACGAGGTAGAACCGGGACATATGGTACGCTGCTTTTATCCGAAGAAAGGGGAAAGAAACTAATGAGTGACGAGAACAAGGTATTACTGCGTGTTTCGAATTTAAAACAGTATTTCCCGATCGGAAAAAAGAAGATGGGAAAACCGCAGTCATTTGTAAAGGCAAATGATGGAATCAGTTTAAATATTTATGAGGGCGAGACTTTCGGTCTGGTTGGTGAGAGTGGATGTGGAAAATCTACATTCGGACGTACACTGTTACAGCTTTACCGTCAGACTGGCGGACGTACCGTATATTACGGACGTACCGTAGAAGATTTTGACTTGAAATATGTTGAGGAGATTTTTAAGAATCTTCCAGATAAGAAGAAAAAATGCGAGGAGCTTTTAGACAAGGTAAAAAAATTAGAGGCAGACTACGCTAAAATGCCGGAGGGCACTGAGGAAGAAAAGATCGCCAAGAAGGCAGCCGGACAGCATCTTGCTGAGATGGAGAGTGAGGCAAACAACGATCTTTTGGATATCACTGCTTTGATCGGCGGACTCTATACGTTAGATGAGTCTGCACTTGCAGAGGCAGGCCGTCATTATCTTGCAGAATATCTTGCCATGAAAGAGATCCGTAAGATCAATGCACAGGCAGAGGATTTTGAGAAAAACGGAAAATCCGCAAAAGCAGAGGAAATAAAGAAAAAAATTCCAGAGCTTCAGAAAAAAGTACAGGCTGAGCTTGCAGAGATCGATAAGATCCGTGACAACTGCAAAAAAGATGAAGCATTTGATAAATATGAGGCACAGAAGGATGACGGTATCAATCTTGCAAACTTAACGGATGCAGAGATGCGTTATCTGCGCCGTGATCTTCAGTTGATCTTCCAGGATCCGTATTCATCCTTAAATCCGCGTATGACGGTAGGTCAGATCATCGGAGAGGGATTGATGGCTCACAATATCTTCAAAAAAGGTGATCCTAAGATGCAGGATTACATCATGGAGATCATGGAGAAGTGTGGACTTGCTTCTTATTTTATCCATCGTTATCCGCACCAGTTTTCCGGTGGACAGAGACAGCGAATCGGTATTGCGCGTTCACTTGCAGTAAATCCGAAGTTTGTTGTCTGTGATGAGGCAGTATCTGCACTGGATGTTTCCATTCAGTCACAGATCATTAACCTGCTGTTAGACTTAAAAGAGCAGAATAATTTAACATACCTGTTTATTTCCCACGACCTTTCTGTTATCAAATACATCAGTGACAGGATCGGTGTAATGTACCTGGGAAATATGATGGAGCTTTCGGATACGGAGCATCTGTTTGCACATCCGTACCACCCATATACAGAGGCATTACTTTCTGCGATTCCAACCACAGATGTGGATGGTAAGAAAGAGACGATCATTCTTGAGGGAGATATCCCAAGTCCGATCAATCCGCCAAAGGGATGTAAGTTCCATACAAGATGCCGGTATTGCACAGAGATCTGTAAGAATGTGACTCCGCAGTTCGAAGAGGTAGAACCGGGACATTTTGTAGCATGTCATCATAAATTAGGCGTGCCGGAAGAAAAATAGTGACTGTTCAGCTATTGTGTGAGATGCAGTGAAAAATAAAATAGATACAATTTGACAGATGATAAGAGCTGGCTTAAACTGGAAACATAGTGTTTTTTGGTAAGAGCCGGCTCTTATTTTATAAGCGGCTGGCTGTGATTTGTTTTGCAGCAGTATCTTTACAAATAAGTACTTTTAGTAGAAATGGAGATTATATGTTATTTCAGAGAAAAATAGATGGAGCAATGAAGAAGCTGCATGAGAGCAGTGATGCGGCGGAGGAAGAACGCAGGAAAGATGCAGGAGAACCGTATGAGGAGCTGGAACGCCCCGAATTAGAAAAGGGGGATATGCTTGCGATGATCATTGCGGCATTTATCACGTTTATACCGGTTGCTATTTTGGTGCTTGGCATTATCCTGGTGGCAGGTTATTTTCTGCTGCATTGATATGGATAAACGTCAGCATTAGAAAAATTTCGGCAGAGTATTCTATATAGGGCAATGTGTCGGAAATTGTACTGGGGTAAGGAGGAGCGTGAAATGTTATTTGGGGACAGTGAGCAAAAAAGGAAACAAAAGGAACAGCGCAGCAGGGAAAAAGACTGGAAGAGTAAATTACTTGGAACCGGCATGGAAAAAGGAGCCGCAGGTGAGCTGGTAAAAATAATTACAGAGGCACAGGAACTTGGGGAGAGACTTCAGACAGACTATAAAACATCAAGAGAACATCTGGAGCGTGCGCAGCGCAAGATTGAACTTTTACTGGATGAGATGACAGAGGAACCGGAACGTGATGCAAAAAAGAGCCTGGATTCCCTGATCGTGGATCTGGATCACGTATATCATATGTGTTCTATCAGGGAGGATGACCCGGATTATGGATCGACGGTACAGTGTTTAAAAACTGCATCGGCAGAATTTGGTACACCGGATGCAAAGATCAGCACACTTATGCTGCGCAGTGAACTGGAGAATATACAGGCAGTATTAAAGGACGCAGCAGGCTGGGATGCCCCCGATTTTTTTGCACTTGCGTATTATCTGAAGCATGGAGATAAAGAAGCACTTGCTGATATGGAGAATGGGCAGCGCAATCAGTTTTTGGCAGATTATCTGAAAGAAAATTTTACAGACTGCTATGCGCAACATATTGAATCCGCAGGGTTAAAAGATGAAATTTCAGATTTTATTCGTACAGTTCATAATATACATAACTAATAGTTATGGAAAACGTCACTTTGTATAATTATGATTAAAATCCATCAAGAATTTAGGTGAATCTGAATATTGTGCAAAGTGTATATTTTTGCTATTATTGCAACAACAAGTTTGAGAGCTTTCGCAAATGTATGAAATTTCAGGACAATATAAGATGCGGAAGTATCGAAGGAGGAAATATTATGAAAAAAGCGGTATGTATGTTTTTAACAGCAGCGCTGGCAGTAAGTTGTCTGGCAGGCTGTGGTGGCAATGCAGCAGGAAACACATCAACAGGCAATGCATCTGCAGGTACGGACAGCAGTGCAGCAGACGGTTCTGTATTTAAGATCGGAAGCATCGGACCGACAACCGGTGATGCAGCAATTTACGGAAACGCAGTTATGAACGCAGCACAGATGGCAGTGGATGAGATCAATGCAGCTGGCGGTGCAAACGGATATCAGCTTGCATTCAAAGCAGAGGATGATCAGAATGATGCAGAGAAATCCGTCAATGCATATAACTCATTAAAAGACTGGGGTATGCAGATCCTGATGGGAACTGTTACAACAACACCTTGTGTAGCAGTTGCAGACAAGACAGCAGAAGATGGTATGTTTGAGATTACACCATCCGCATCATCCACAGATGTTATCACAAACGATAATGTATTCCAGGCATGCTTTACAGACCCGAACCAGGGTACAGCTTCTGCACAGTACATTGCAGACAACAATTTAGGAACAAAAGTTGCAGTCATCTATGACAGCTCGAGTGTATATTCTTCCGGTATCGAAGCTACTTTCGTGGAAGAAGCACAGAACAAAGGACTTGAGGTTGTAGCTGAGGAAGCGTTTACAGCAGATTCCAAGACAGATTTTTCCACACAGCTTCAGAAAGCACAGTCTGCAGGCGCTGACTTAGTATTCTTACCGATTTACTATACAGAGGCATCTATCATTTTAACTCAGGCAAACGGTATGGGTTATGAGCCGGCTTTCTTCGGTGTTGATGGTATGGACGGAATCCTTGGTGTTGAGAACTTTGATACATCTTTAGCGGAAGGTGTTATGTTATTAACTCCATTCGCTGCAGATGCAGATGATGAGAAAACAAAAGCATTTGTTTCCACATACAAAGAGAAATATGGCGATGTTCCAAACCAGTTCGCAGCAGATGCTTACGATGCAATCTATGTTATCAAAGCAGCTATCGAGCAGGCAGGTGCAACACCGGATATGAGTGTTTCTGATCTGGGCACTGCATTAACCGGAGCAATGACATCTATCTCTGTAGATGGATTGACAGGAGATGGAATGACATGGCAGGCAACCGGAGAGGTCAGCAAGGCTCCGAAGGCAGTAGTGATCAAAGATGGTGCTTACGCAGCAATGTAAATGAAATAAAAAATAAATAGCTATTTTATAAGGAAAGAAAGGGGTTGTTTGCAGACAAAGTTGTCGCAGTCAGCCCCTTTTGTACTTATGACAGAATATTTTTAAACGTCACATTGTGGCGTTTTTTGAAACAAAAAGATTGTATACAAGTATTTCAAATGGTATAATAAAAAAATCAATGTATTAACGTTATAAAGTAAGAATGGAGGATTGTTATGAATTTCTTATCTTACCTGATCAATGGTATCAGTCTTGGAAGCGTCTATGCGATCATTGCACTGGGATATACCATGGTATACGGTATCGCAAAGATGTTGAACTTTGCACATGGAGATGTTATCATGATCGGCTGTTACGTGGTGTTTTTAGCCATGAACGGTCAGGGATGGCCGCCGCTTGTAGCGGTTGTTTTATCCGTTATTGTTTGTACGGTTCTTGGTATCGTCATTGAAAAAATTGCTTACAAGCCATTGCGCCGGGCTACTCCTCTTGCCGTACTTATCACAGCGATCGGTGTCAGCTACTTTTTACAGAATGCAGCACTGTTATTGTTTGGTGCGGACACAAAGTCTTTTACCAATGTTGTAACACTGCCATCTTTAAAACTTGCAGGCGGCAGCCTTACAATTTCAGGAACCACGATCGTGACGGTTCTTGCATGTGTCATCATTATGGCAGGGCTGATGTTATTTATCAAAAAAACAAAAGCCGGACAGGCTATGCTTGCTGTTTCGGAAGATAAAGATGCGGCACAGCTGATGGGAGTAAATGTTAACGCAACCATTTCCCTGACATTTGCGATCGGTTCTGGACTTGCAGCGATCGCAGGTGTGCTGTTCTGCTCTGCATACCCTACACTGACTCCTTATACAGGTTCCATGCCTGGTATCAAAGCGTTTACAGCAGCAGTATTCGGTGGAATCGGCTCTATCCCTGGTGCGTTGATCGGTGGTATTTTACTTGGTATCATTGAGATTTTAGGACGTGCTTATATTTCATCCCAGTTGTCAGATGCAATCGTGTTTGCAGTGCTTATCATTGTGCTGCTTGTAAAGCCGACCGGTATTCTTGGAAAACAGATTCATGAAAAAGTATAAGGTCAGATTGGAGTAATGATATGTCGAAATTAAATGTTAAAACAATGAAAAAAAGTACATTAGACCATCTGATTACCTTTGCCATGGTAATTGTGGCCTATCTTGTAGTCCAGATACTGATCGCAGCCGGAGTATTATCTTCCCTGATGCAGGGACTTTTAGTGCCGATGTGCACATATTCCATTGTTGCGATCGGATTAAATCTCTGTGTTGGTTATCTGGGAGAACTTAGTATCGGACATGCAGGTTTTATGTGTGTCGGTGCATTTTCAAGTGCATTTGCAACAAAACTTTTACAGAATGTAATCCCAAATCAGATCCTTCTGTTTATTGTCGTTTTGATCATAGGAACAGCAGTGGCTGCATTTTTCGGATTCCTCATCGGTATCCCGGTATTGCGTTTAAGAGGTGATTACCTTGCTATCGTAACACTTGCATTTGGTGAGATCATTAAAAACGTGATCAACGTACTTTACATAGCGAAAGATACGGACGGTTTTCATTTTGCAATTTCAAACGGAAATGCGATCAAACTTTCGGATGAGGGAGAATGGCTTATAAACGGTGCAAAAGGTATTGCAAAGATTCCTCATTTATCCAGTTTTACAGCGGGTGTGATCATGATCCTGATCTGTCTGTTTATCGTATATCATCTGGTAAATTCCAGAAGCGGACGTGCGATCATGGCAATCCGTGATAACCGTATCGCGGCTGAGTCAGTTGGTATCAACATTACAAAATTTAAACTGATGGCATTTACGATCTCCGCAGCGATCGCAGGAGCCGGCGGTGTTTTATATGCACACAACCTGTCAACCGTTACAGCAACACCTGCAAACTTTGGTTACAACATGTCGATCATGATCCTTGTATTTGTTGTATTAGGTGGTATGGGAAGTTTCCGCGGTTCGATCATTGCGGCTGTGATCCTTACGTTATTGCCGGAGGTACTGCGTGGACTTTCTGATTACCGTATGCTGATCTATTCCATCGTGCTGATCGCAATGATGCTCTTTAACTGGGCACCAAAATGTATCGAATTCAGACAGCGTATGGCAGCGAAACTGAAAAAGAACACAAAGAAAGGAGTACAGTAACATGAGTCTATTGGAAGTAAAAAATCTTGGTATCTCCTTTGGCGGTCTGCGTGCAGTAGACGGATTTCATATTTCAATCGAAAAAGGACAGTTATACGGACTGATCGGGCCGAACGGTGCCGGAAAGACAACTGTATTTAATATGTTAACCGGTGTGTATACACCAAATGACGGATCTATCACATTAGACGGAGTTGATATCACAGGGAAAAAGACCATCGATATCAACAAAGCAGGAATCGCCCGTACATTCCAGAATATCCGTCTGTTTAAAGACCAGTCAGTGCTTGATAATGTAAAGATCGGTCTGCATAATCAGATCACATATTCTACGCTGACAGGAATCTTACGTCTGCCAAAATACCATCAGGCAGAAAAAGAGATGAATGAGAAAGCAATGGAACTTTTAAAAGTCTTTGACCTTGAGAAGGAAGCAGATTTTCTTGCGTCCAATCTCCCTTATGGTAAACAGAGAAAACTTGAGATCGCAAGAGCACTTGCAACAAATCCAAAACTTCTGCTTTTAGATGAGCCGGCTGCTGGTATGAACCCGAACGAGACAAAAGAGCTGATGGAGACAATTCATTTTGTAAGGGATGAATTTGATATGACAGTGCTTTTGATCGAGCATGATATGAAACTGGTATCCGGTATCTGTGAGAAACTTACTGTATTAAACTTCGGACAGGTTTTAGCAGCGGGTAAAACGACGGAAGTATTGAATGATCCGCAGGTCATCAAGGCATATCTTGGAGAATAGGAAAGGAGATTTTAAGTTATGGCAATGCTTGAAGTAAAAAATCTGGAAGTATACTATGGCGTGATCCAGGCAATCAAGGGAATCTCCTTTGAGGTCAATGAGGGTGAAGTCATTGCGCTGATCGGTGCAAACGGTGCCGGAAAGACAACAACATTACAGACGATTACAGGTATGTTAAGCCCGGCAGCAGGTGAGATCATTTTTGAGGGATGTGATATCTCAAAGATTCCGGGACACAAGATCGTATCCATGGGAATGGCGCATGTGCCGGAGGGACGTCGTGTATTTGCAGAGTTATCCGTATATGAGAACTTAAAACTGGGTGCATACACCAGAAAAGATAAACAGGAGATCGCAGAGACTTTAGCGAAAGTATATGAGAGTTTCCCGCGACTGGAAGAGCGTAAAAACCAGCTTGCAGGAACCTTAAGCGGTGGTGAGCAGCAGATGCTTGCCATGGGGCGTGCGCTGATGTCAAAGCCGAAAATCATCCTGATGGATGAGCCGTCCATGGGACTTTCTCCGATCCTCGTGGAGGAGATTTTCCACATTATCCGTGAGATCTCTGCAGGTGGAACAACGGTTCTTTTAGTAGAGCAGAATGCAAAGAAAGCACTCTCCATCGCAGACAGAGCATATGTCCTGGAAACAGGCAAAATTATCTTACAGGGTGATGCAGACAAGCTGTTAAATGACGAGTCTGTCAAGAAAGCATACCTTGGAGAATAAAAGGGGGTTTGTGCTATGGGAAAACTGATCGTTACGATCGCAAGACAGTATGGAAGCGGTGGAAAAACCATCGGTCAGATGCTGGCAGAAAATCTGGGTGTAAACTGTTATAACAGAGAAATTCTGCGTATGGCATCCGATGACAGCGGAATCAAAGAAGAGCTGTTCAATCAGGCAGATGAAAAACTTCGCAATAATCCGCTCTTTGGAAATTCCACAAGAATCTACAAAGGCGGGCTGATCCAGCCGGATCATGGCGGATTTGTCTCCGCAGACAATCTCTTTAATTATCAGGCAAAAGTGATCAAAGAACTGGCAGAGAAAGAGTCCTGTGTATTTATCGGACGCTGTGCAGACTTTGTTCTCAAAGACCGCCCGGATGTGATGAGCGTCTTTATCCATGCACCGCAGGATTACTGCCTGGCACGTGGTATGGAACGCAACTCCATGACGGAAAAAGAGATGGAAAGATTTATAGCAAAGACAGACAAGTATCGAGGTGATTTCTATCATTATTATACCGGACGCACCTGGAACGATGCGAGAAATTACGATCTGTGTCTGGACAGCAGCAAGCTTGGATTTGACAAATGCGTAGAAGCAATCAAGGCATCCAAATGCAATTCCTTTCCCCATGACCAGATATTCCCGGTTATTTTCTTCTTCCA
>OHAQ01002479.1_pt1 | contig 13390 bp, 12 predicted proteins | sample 1577111 | NCBI WGS metagenome assembly OHAQ01 (sample SAMEA3541549, study PRJEB24748) | human gut metagenome | biome: human gut; feature: human-associated habitat; material: faeces | place: China | collected 2012 | reverse complement strand
ATTTCGTTTATGGCGCAAATGTAATATATTACGGTACATGTAGCCAAATAAAAAGATATATTTAACACTACTTTAACGGATAATTGTATCGTAATAACATTACATTTAATAATAATGTTTATATTTGCATCGTAAACTAAAACATTACGATTATGAATTTAAGAATTAAAGATGTTATCAAAGAAAAGGGCATGACTATAACAGAGCTTGCCGATAAGATGGGTATTAACAGGGTTAATCTTTCAAATATGGTTAACGGAAACCCAACTGTGGAAACTCTCAATAAGATAGCGGATGCCTTATGTGTACCTGTTACCGAACTTTTCGAGCAGCCAAAGAAAGATAGTGTTTCCATCACCTGCCCCAACTGTGGAAAGAACATCAATATCAAGGTAGAATAACAGCCTACCGGATTGATTCTAGTAGGGAGTGATGCCATGCGTATTACTCCTTTTTTCATTGTTTCCATCTCATTATAGTTCAATGGTTGTAACCTGTTGGTATATCGTGGAGGCTCTTATTATTTCTAATGGTGTGCCGGTCACTTCTATTGCTGTGTACTCTTCGTATTCGAATACCTTATGCTTTATCTCTTCTATCTTTAGCATGGTGGTAATATCCTCTACCTGCTTGCTCTCGTGGAGCTTATAAACCTTTGTTTCTGTCATAGTGTATATTTTATGATGGGGTTGGGTTGAAACCACCCCCATCGGGTTAATAATCAATCACCACAATACAACCCACATCCGTAGCCCATTGCACGACTAATACGGTCTTGGTACTCATTATAAGATATACCCTCTTTGCGTGCCGCTATCTCGGCTTTCATGCGTTCCGCTTTGGCTTCCGCTTCTCTTCTGATCCGGTCGGCTTCGATTTGTGCACGAAAAAGAACCGAACTAATAGCGGCCTGCTCTCTTTTCTCACGTGCCTTTTCTTCATGTACTTTTTCTTCCTCTTCGATTGCTTTGCATTTTTCTGCTATGGACTTTTCCCATTTTGCTGTTTTCCAAGATTTACGGAGTGCATCGGCAAATGTCGGGTACTTTGCATGAGCGTTTTTATACAGGTTGTGAGCTCTCGTCATTATCTTGCTTAAATTGTAACGTGCCATATCTTTTTCTATTTATTGGTTTAACTTTGATGATGCAAATGTAATATAATACTTTAATTTAATCAATATGTTTGTATTATATTACATTAATATTAATAATTATTTGTAATATGATTCTTTAATTTTATATTTATTTGCAAACTATTGCTTAACTTTGTGCCTATTAAACGTAAAGTATTACATTATGGAGAATCGAATAAAAGAAATTTTATCTGAAAAAGGTATGACGGCAATAGAATTATCAAACAGCCTGTTCATGCCGGGGGCAGCGTGGGCCAACAGAATGGGAATGAAAATGCAGATTTTGGTGTGCGGAACTATTTGGAGCAAGAGCTGGGGATTGACGGCAAACGAGTTGGGTGGGACGGTGAAAATGTTACGTTTGACGGGAATCCCTTGATAAAAGCCGAGCGCGTTTCCGACGAGGGGCGTTCCTTTGTTGGTGATAAGTCCGCAGTGGACGCAGCGGTGGGGCAGTATGCCCAGGAGCACGGCATGGTGGCGGTTCGGGACTATGCAAACAGCTTAGGTACGCCCATGAATATTTCATGGAATGGGGATAACGGGACTGTTGAAATTAACGGGCAGGTTATGAAGCCGGATTTTATTTCGAATGGGAAAGCATATGTTTATAAAAACAAGCTGGATCAAATTTTAGAGAAAGCGGACAATGGTTTTCGCCGGAGCACGGACTATTTAAAGGACGCATATGACAAGTATGGCGGGGGCGTGGATGAGGCGTATAACGCTTTGATGAACTATGGGGATTTTTCGTATGACCAGAAGGGCGACCGCGCGTATCAGGATTTTATGGACGTTTACCGCCGGGCGGTTGAGGATGAATATAATACGAACATGGCCCAGGCGCGGTTTCGAACCGGTGGGCTTGCCTCCCCGGCCGTGATGAGCCAGGCGGCGGCAGTTCGGGCGCGGGCGTTAGACGATGCGGCAAAGTATGGGCAGCAGTATGAAGACCGGGCCTATGACCGGTGGAAAGACACACGTGACTTTAAAGCGGATGACCTTGCGACGGCGTGGGGTATGCTGGCGAATGAATATGGTTTGAATTCCGGCGCGAACAAGGAGGATATGGACGCATATTATACCCGGGTAAATGATGACAGGACAGGGCGGCTTTTTGAGCAGCAGCTGGAAAGCGGAAATTTAGATGTTAGGAAACAGAGAGATGATTTGATTACTTCGTTGTTAAATGGTGAGCTTGCGCGGAAGTATGCGCCGGGGTTTGCGGAAAATGAGTGGAAACAAGATGTGGCAGCTACAAATTCTGCAGAGCGCGCGGACAATATTGGGGCAATGTATGACGAGCCTATGGCGCAGGAAGACTATTCGCAGGCAGTGAATACGACAAAGGGCATGGAGCTTGCAAACGACACGGCGGCGAAAAATTTAAACTGGTTAGACGCTTTGAACGGAGTGGATTTGATAAGTGCGTTATCGGGCATTTTGGGCGAAGTGTATAACTGGCAAACGTTGAAGCAACAAACAGGCGTGACTCCGCAGGGAGCGGATAAATTGACTGAAATGGTTTTAAGTTACCTTGGAAGTTTGCCGAAATAACAAAACAGATTTTGCGTTGTGAAAAGCGGGCTGCTTGGCAGTTCGCTTATTTTTTTTGTGAAAAGGTGTTGACATACCCTATTAGATAGGGTATAATAATACTAAAGTTAGGTGATACTATGAAAAGAAAATTTGTGATGATGCCTGTGTTTGACAAGGTGTGGAAAGAAATGGGATTGACAGATGATGATTTGCAAGCCTTGCAGGAACAGCTTTTAGCAAACCCACAGATTGGTGACGTAATTTCTGGAACGGGTGGTCTTCGCAAAATGAGATTTTCTTTGCCGAACAGAGGCAAACGCGGCAGCAGCAGAATTATTTATATTGATTTTTGCGTTGTTGAAACGATTTATTTAATTTTTGCATATCCTAAAAATGAAAAGGATAATTTGAGTGCAGAAGAAAAACGCAATTTGAAAAAGTTGGTTGCGCGCATGAAAGAAACGCTTTCGGAGGTGTTTTAAGTGAACGTTTATGATGGAATTATGCAGGGGTTACAGGAAGCCGTGGACTATAACGAGGGCAAAATAAAAGCAAGAACAAAGACAATTTCGATTGAGCCGGTTCCTGATTTTGAAGCAAAAGAAATTAAAGACATTCGAAACGGACTGGGCATGACACAGGTTTTGTTTGCAGGGTTTATGGGTGTATCGATAAAAACCGTTGAGGCCTGGGAAGCTGGGCGGAATATGCCGGACGGACCTGCAAGGCGAATTCTTGCAATGCTTCAGGCAGACCCGAATTTGCCGCAGAGATTACACATTGTTGCAGAATAAATGAATCAATGGAATTGTGAAACAAAATCGTGTTGTAGAAAAGTTTTCGCACTGTGCTATATAAGCACAGTGCTTTTTTTTTGCGGAAAAATAAGCCGGTAAATAGCGCGTGGATTGTTTTAAACTTGGCGTATAGACATGTGAAAACAGGAGGAAGAAAGATGGACAAACAACAGTATGCGGCGGCGCTTGAAAAACAATATGGGAAATTATCGCAGTCGGAGCTGAGCGAACTAATCAGAGATAACGAGCGGAAGATTAACAGCGCGGAGCGGCCGGACATTGCTGCAGGGTATGCGCGGCAGAATCAATATTTGGCGAAGATGTATCGCAGCAAAAGCAACAGCGCAAACAACAGAAAAAATGACGCGAAAAACAATAATAGCAGCGGGAGCAGCAAAAGTAGTTCTAACAGTTTGTCGACCTCTTATTCTCCTCTCACGGGGCTGAAAACGGTAAACGAGCCGATATCGAGGATGAAGAACAGGACAAACAGCAGCGGGAAAAAGAGCGGCTCAGCGACGGGCGGCGGGAAAGCGGCAGACAGAAGCCCTGCGGTGTTTGGAGCGTATTCACCTGTTGCTGGTGTTCCTGACCCATTGGAGCGGCTTAGGAACAGGATAAGCGGCGGCACGAAAGAAGCGGCTGACAGTTATCGCGGCGGTGCGGCCCGGCGGAGGACGAATGTGCCTGCGGCAGGCAAAACGGTTGACCCTGTGACGGCGGATTATTTGTCGCGGATTTCGCAGTTAGCGCGTACGCTGGAGAAACACAGGCTTTCATCTGGAAGCGATTTTGACAAAATTTTATCTTTCAACAGGGTGTTGGCGCGGCAGGAAAAAGAAGACCGGGACAACGCTTATGAAAATGCGCTTTTGAAGCAGTTTGGTTCTTTTTCTTCATCACAGCTTCGGGAACGGATTGAACAAAACGAACGGGCGATTAGCGCTGCCAATCGCCCGGACGTTGCCGCGGGGTATGAAAGGCAAAACAAGATTTTGGCGCGCTGGATGTTGGAGAGACAGGCGAAGGAAAAGGCGGATTCTTTTCTTTCGCTGAAAAACAATGCCGATTTTAAGCAAACTGCAGCAGAGCGAAAGGCCGGTTTGCTTGACAGTGATTTTAAATATATTAACAATATTGATAACGAGCGCAGCAAAGCAAAAGCGGCGCGCGGTTTGAATGCGGGCATAAGCGGTGCAAGGCTTGACAATTTAGAGCAGCTGACGGCGGAAGAAACAGAAATTTATAACTATCTGCACAACACCCAGGGGAACCGCGCTGCAAAAGAATATCTTGACTATTTAGAGCCGGATTTAAATGCCCGGCGTGCAAAAAAGGATTCGGCCCGGGCAAAAGCATTTGCAAAGGAGCACCCGCATTTGTCGGACGTGTTTTCTGTTTTGGAAGCGCCGGCGCGGGCTGTGGGTTCTGCCGCTGCCGTTATAGACGATATTGCAGGCGCGGCAAATGGAAAAAAGGTTGATGTGAACTCGGTTTACCGTGCCGGAAGCAATGCGGTGGGGGCGGCCCGGGAGGTTACCAACAAAAAGTGGGAAGATAAAATAAACGTGAATTTGCCGGTTATTGGGAATTTGGGTTCTTTTTTACACGGCGCAGTGCTTTCAGGCTTAGACAGTGCAATGATGATGTTGACGGGCGGAGCGGTTGGAGGCGCTTTGGGAAAAACGGCGCAGGGCGCAGAAGCAATTGCCAAAGCCGTTGTTTCTGTTGGTCTGTCGTCGGAATTGGCGTCGAGTGAGATTGTGGCAAACAAGGCAAAAGGGTATTCGGATTTACGTGCTGTCGGGCTTGGGCTTGCCAATGGATTAACGGAGGCGCTTTCGGAAAAGTTTAGTCTTGATGTGATTATGAAAGGGAGTCCGAAAGGTGCGCTTGCGGCGATGGGACGTTCTTTTTTGGCGGAGGGGTCGGAAGAGGTTGCGTCTTCTGCGGCGAACATGGCCATTGACGCCATGGTGAACGGCAGCGATAGTGACATAAAGAAACGGATTGCAGAATATAAGCAGGCGGGGGAAGGAGATTTTGGTGCAGTTTCTAAGGCGCTTGCGGACTTTATTGTTCCTGAATTTTTAGCCGGCGGCCTTTCCGGCAGCGCCATGGGCGGCGTGCACTATGGAATGAGTGGAAAAAGCCAAAAGGCAGGCGGTAAAAACAGTGTTACGTTTGACGATATTGTGAACGCGGGGAAAGAACAAAGGGAAAACGTGCAAAACGGAACAGGGGCGAAAAATGGAGCGGATGACGGGATTTTGTATGCGATTAATTATGACGAAAACAATGTTCCGTTTGTGGAAGTGGAGAACGACGTTTTAGCAGGCTTGAATCAAAAAGAGAAACAGGCCAAGGTAAAAGAGATTTTAAAAGACAGGTTTTCGCAGGGCGTTTCTGTAGGAAATGAACAGATTCAGATAACGAAAAAGTCAAGAGATGAATTTTTAAATTCAAAATATACAAATACCCTTAAAAGAAAACAACCTTCTGTTTATGATGATAAACTACGTTCATCGGACAACCTTGATGAAATTGTTAAGGCTTCGCGTGACTATGTGGGCGAGGGCTTGAAACACCCAAGGAAAGACAGTATTCGTGAGTTTGCACGTGGTACAGTAAATTTGCGGGTTGGCGGAAAAGATTATTCTGCTGATGTTGTTGTTGGAACGAAATCCGATGATAGCCTTGTATTTTACGATTTAATTAATTTTAAGCCTGCAAAAATAAACGAAAGAGCACCCGTAACGAGAATGGTGAATAAAAATGATTCTACCAACTCATTAGACTGGAATGCTCTTTCTGATAGTAGTATACCACAAACCACAGAAAATTACAACCCCGAAATGCAAAAAAACAGTGATGAAAACGGACCAGTATATTCTGTGAATCCGGAGGGTGCAGAGCAGCGTGAGAGCCAAGCCCCTGCCATGCAAGAGAACGAGGCGGCGGTCGGCGGTAAGGCGCAGGAGGCGAGCATGGGGGCGTTTCGGCGTGTTGTTGAGGCGCTGGGGTATAAGGTGATTGATACGCCGAGAGCGGAGCGGGTTGATGCGATGTTGCAGAAGTATCAAAATGACTCCGAAAGCAGAAAGGCATTTTGGCAAGGACAACAGGGTTCCCGCAGCGTCCCCGGAGGGGAAAAGACGCTGTGGGATAAAGGAGGGGCAACGGAGCGGCAAGAGGTTTTTCCGACAGGAGAAACCGATAGAAGCGGAGTTTGGCCTGACGTTGATGGTTATGTGGATTATAAATTAGGAGAGGTGTATATAAACCCCAACGCGCAGAACCCGCAAAACGTTGTGATGAAGCATGAGCTGACCCACGTTATGGAGCGTGTGAGCACGAAATATTTAAAGCAGGCGAGCGACTACATAAAGACCACCCTGCCGGAAGTGTGGGAACGGACACGGGAACAGGTGATTAACAAATATGACCGTTTGGGGATTGATGTTTCGGAGCATTTGGAGTCGGAAACTATGGCGGAGATTGCGTCGGAATTTTCTACAGATAAAGCCATTAACCGGTATGGGACGAGTGCGCGGTTTTGCCGGAACATTTCGCTTTGGTTTTCATATATGGCGAAGAAAATTAAGTCTATTTTTGGCGATTTGACTGTGGCAGATAAATTGGAGATTGCCGCATATAAGTGGGAACAGGCGCTGAGACAGGCGGAAAAACAGGCGAAAATGGGCACAAATAGCGGAACGGACGGCGTTGTATTTTATGCCAGCAGTGATAAACGCAGTGCGTCTATTCGTGACCAACTAAAAGCGAACATGAAAAAAATTATGGCAATGCCGGTTGTGAAGCGAGTGACGTTTGATACGGATGTTGGAAGTGGTATTGAACAGCAAAAAAAGGATATGCTGAAACGTATTCAAAATATAGGAGATGGCAATGAGGCAGTAATAAATCGAAAGGGATTTGGCCCTGTTGAAGTTGGGTACCGTGAAATTAAAAGTGGTTTAAAATATCTTTCCACAAAAGAAGAAATCGCATCTGTTGACGCGATTTCGGATGTAATTCGAAATGGGATTCAGATTTGGTCGAATGACAACCACAAAGGGCGGGAATATCCGACATTTACCTTTGCCGCGCCGATTGAGTTAAACGGAAAACTTTATAGCATGGCGGTTGTGGTGAAAAGGACCAGCGCAAACAAATATAAGGTGCACAGGGTGTTGATGCCGGACGGGGCGGCATTAGAATTTTCGGAAGCCCAGAATAACGATATAAAAACAAAAGAAGCAGAGGCTACACCTAACCAGATGACCGCCCAAACGGACGGTGAGAGCCGGTCCATCACCTCTGCTTCTAATGAAGCAGAGGCTACTTTTACCCAGATGACCGCCCAAATGGACGGTGAGAGCCGGGCCATCACCTCTGCTTCTGATGACAGTGTATCACAAGATGCTGCAGCTGTCAATAACAATTTTATGCAGAATGAGGAAAATGATGCAACGTTAGATTTTTTACTTGCGGGAGAAAGGGCTAAAACACATGACCCGGCGGCATTGGACAAGGCCAAGCGGCTTTCGGCTTTTGGAGAAACGCCGCGGCAGATTTGGAAAGAAACGGGCTGGGTGAAAGGCCAAGAGGGCAAGTGGCGGTTTGAATTGGACGACAGCAAGATGAAGTTTCGGAAAAAGGACGGGAAGATTTGTGACGTTTTAAGGATTAGTGAATTGAACTTTCAGTCTATGACGGAGGGGTTAAGCGATGCGGAGTCGGACGAATTTTTACGGCTGCGGCAAGCGGCATCCCGCGGGGAGCTTTCTGCGCCTTTATCGGACGTGATTTCTTATGATTTGCTGTTTGAAGCGTATCCCGCTTTAAAAGAGGTTTTGGTGAAGTCGGACTATCATGCAATTGGAATGGGAAAAGCGGCGTTTGACCCGGGCACAAAAACAATTTATTTAAGCCCGCAGGCAAACGGAGCGAAGCTTCGGCAAACGCTGCTTCACGAAATTCAGCACGCGGTTCAGGACGAAGAAGGGTTTAGCTTTGGTTCTTCGCCGGATTATTGGAGGGAGAGAAGCGGCATTTCTGCTAAGGAAGCGGAGCGGCTCTATGAAAACACTGCGGGAGAGATTGAGGCACGGGACGTGGAGCGCCGGGCAGATTTAACGGAAGAAGAGCGGAGGGAAACGTTTCCCGCAAGCGCGGAGCCGAATGACGACGTGGTGTTTGCAGGGGAGGAAACAGGAAATGCATTCGTGCTGTATCATGCTGATAGCGCTGAATCAGATGCGGCAGGAATAATCTCCAAATTGAAAGAGCATTTACAAGACATTGCAAGGCAGCCAAAAGTATTTCATGTTAAAAAAAATGTTCTTGACGGGCTGGGGGAGAAAGCTTCGGAAGCAATTGGAAATTATTTTAACTCTATTGGAAACAAAGCAGTAAACCCGGAAATTGGAGTGGTTGAGCTTTCAAAACGCGGTGCAAAATCTACTGTGTTTCATGGAACAAGCAGTGAAAAGCTTAAAGCAGTTGGAGCAATTAAAGATGTGATTGAAAAAGGAACTATCTTTGATTTTGAAAAAAACTGGAAAAATCGTGGATATGACACATATCTTATAGCTGCCAACGGAACAGTTATGGGACAACCACGCGCATTGGGTGTTGTGGTTAAGGCTTATCCCGGAAGTAACATGAACAACAAATTTTATTTACATGAAGTAATAGAAATGGAGTTGACCCACCATCTTGACGCAGCCGCCGATAACGGCGTTACACACGTAAGCAAGTCAACTCCTATTGACAGTGTATCACAAGGGGAAACATCTGTCAATAGTTATTCTATGCAGACACAGGAAAATAATGCGTTTGACAGGATTTTGCGTATGTCCGGCGGGAGCAAAGAAAAGCGGATTACGTTTGACGATTTGCTGGAGGCGTAATTTTAAAAGAATGCAAAAAGAAAAAGGAAGTTGTATAAAGTCAAATATTTTTAAGTAAATACAGCATATTTATTTTAGATGAGGGAGCTTTTTGACACAATAATTGCTTTTTGGTTAAGATACTGATATAATATAACCATAAAATATATTTGCATAGAAGGTAGGGTAGGCTCATGTGCAATCAAAGCACGCTCAACGTTTTACTTAAGGAGGCGGGTGTGGGACTAAAAAATATATTCGGCAAAAAGCTTGAAAATTTTTTGCTTTATGGTTCGTATGCACACGGAGGTTATGACAGTGAATCTGATATTGACGTTTTTGCATTGGTAAATATGGATAAAACGGAATGATCGCGTTACCGCAGAACGGTATCTGCAATGGCGAGTGATATTGATTTAAAATATGTCGCTTTACTTTCTGTGGAATTGCAGGATAAGCCTACATGTGAACGATATCGGGAAGTCATGCCTTTTTATCGCAATGTGATCAATGAGGGAGTGCGTGTAGATGTATAATCAAGGAATTTCGGGTGGACTATCGTTCCGTGTGGCGATGCCTATTACAGGGTTAATCCATATGACATATGGGAAAGTAATATATAACGAAGAAAGACATTTAAAAATTTTGAATGAGATTCTAAATGAATAGGAATCATTTTATAAAGAACGAGACTGTTTTGGAAGAAGCCAAGTATTTCAAATGGTAACAAGTACATTAGAAAACTTAGGAGCGTTATTTAAGCACCCTGCATTTTCGGATGAAAATGAATTCAGAATTATTTAATCGATAATATACGGGAGTAAAAAAGGAAATTCATAAAGGAAAGTTGTGAAACGAATGATAAAATATGATGAGTATTATGTTGCATATTTAGATATTCTTGGATTTAAAGAATTATTAAGGACCGCTTCTTGCGAGTCTATATATCAAATTTTTGATATATTACATAAAAAAACACGAGGACATTTAAACCTAAATGGCGTTGAAATTCAAGCCTACCAGCATATACATCATACCATTCTTTCTGATAGTGTAATTGTTTATATTAAAGCAAGTGTGGAAGATGCGTTTGCTGTGTTAATTGACATTTGTAAGAACCTTCAAAGTTCACTTGCAAACAGAGAAGCTCCAATTTTGTTAAGAGGGGGAGTTGCCAAAGGTGCCCTTTTTCATGAAAACGATATCATCTATGGAGAAGGACTATCAAAAGCATATCTTTTGGAAAGTAATTTGGCAAAACATCCGCGTATAGTTTTTAGTGGTGAACTTTTGGAGGATGGTCTTAAAAATACAAAATATATGTTTGCAGAGATGGAAGGTCTTGTCAAACCATATAAAACGGATGATGACCGCTTATATTATATTGATTACTTAGAGATTAGCATGATGGGTATAGATTTAATAACATATTTTGACCAATTACAAGCAATGTGTAATTCGTATTTGAATAAGGAGATTGATGAAGGCTTACGCTCTAAATATTTATGGCTTTTAAGTAAAATTGAAAAGAAAATTGCAGTAATATCTTTTTTGCGAGAACATTATAGCAAAAAAGAAGAGGAAGAAGATAAACGAAAAAGCGAGGAATACAGTAAGCGATTTTCAATATATCCTAAACAATTTCATGTAAGACTTGTGGAGAATACCGATGAAGAGGAGCAAAATAATGGTTGAATCAAATATATCACAAGAAATATGGTCAATGGCAAGGGTTCTGACGGATAATGGCGTTTCCAACAGAGCAAAAGAAATACGCATTTTTCCTTTATTATGATAAAAGCCCTTGCGCCGAAACGCAAGGGCTTATCTTCCGTTGGGACTTCTTTATTTGGAAAGGTATTACCCCCGCACCTTATCTTCATCATTATTGTATCACGAAAAATTGAATTTGTCAATATTTGCGGTTCATAATGTTGAAATACGGAAGATATATTTTATTATATGCTCCGTATCTGCTATTATACAGCACTCTTTAGAATAAATCAACAACTTATGCAACTATCAACTTTACCACCGTAAGCAATCTATTTTACAATTTAAACTGGTAACTTTAGTGCAAATTACAGGTCTGCTTCTGATTTTGTGTAGAGTCCAAACAAGGGTAAAACATGGTGATGGCGGGGAGCGTTTTGCTCCCTGCTTTTTCCATTTAGCGAAGTAAGGCAAAAAAATTGGTTTCTTCGGCAGTCTTTTGATTATGGGAAAAAACAGGTGATAAGTGGGGGGTGGACTGCTGTATATTGATTGTAGATTGAATGTAAAGGAGGCTTTTCATTAGAAATCAAATGGATTAATTGAAAACTTAGTTGACAAATGAAAACACAAGTGATAGTATGAACACAAGGGGATGTAACGAAAGTATGCAAACGACGGAACAGGCAACGACAGAGGGAGGAATTATTATGAAAGAGAATGAGAGGGCAAGTTCATTTGCTCCGGAAGAAGGCGCAGGAATGGTTGACATTATCAACAACAACTATTCCTATTTGCCGCCGGAGCAGGCAAATGACGAGGCGCAGCCGTTTATGGCTGCTGCGCATCAGAGTATGGTGGGTGAGATGTCGGATGCGGCTTTGGCTTCGGCATCGGCTGACGAATCGGACTCAGTTTTTGAAGTGGACACGGTGAGTTCGCCCATGTATTTTGAAAGCGGGAACAACGATTCTGTTTCCTTGAAAACCGGGGATTTGATGTATGCAAAGTCTTTGTTTTCTTTTCCCGGCAGGAATGGTTTGGATTTGGATGTAGCCATTCGCTACAACTCGTCGGACGCGGTGAATACGGTGGACGAGTTTGAAGTTAAGGGAATTAGCAGCGAGCTAAATTACAGGCAGTTTGCCGCAGGCTGGATTTTTAATTTTTCGAACATTCATATTGCAAACGACAACATTAAGGAAGTTTATGGCTATAAAAAGAAGTATAGTTTATGTCTTGCAGATGGCGGCGCTTATGAAATTAATTCTGACCTTACCTTGAAAAATTACGATTTGCAGGACATGGTATTGACAGAAGATACTGCTAAGAATGAATATGTGTTGACATATGCAAACGGGCGTGTGGAGCGGTTTGACAAACAATATGGGAACATTGTGAGCATTACAGATAGATTTGGAAACGAGATTTGTTTTGAATATGGAGAAATTGCGTATTACAGCGGTTCGTTTTTCAGCTATCGGTTTGACGAAAATTATTGCAGCCGCAAGTTAAATGCCTTAAAAAGGATAACGGACAGCACCGGACGCGTGATTGATGTTGAATATGGCCATAGTGTAAAGTATTCCGGCAAGCGGATTGATTCGATTACGTTTCGGTTTGAGGAACAAGTTTTGGCGAAATTGCAGCTGGATACGATTGACACATCTAAGGGAAGAGCAGAGTTTTCCCGCACATGTTTTGTAATTGTTTCAAACATCCCGACACTCCCCTTTTTAGTACTATACCATTTTTCACTGCCAAAAGTCAACGCGCTCGGCAGTGCAGGGGGAACAATTTCGCATTTATAAATACTGTGTCTTGTGTTGGCACGCGGCAGCGTGATATGGTTAGTATAGAAAACTGTTGTACGGGAAGGACTGCCGAAAAATGCCAAAAATGAGTTTTACTGACTTTTTACCAGCCGGAGCTTACCGCCTGCGCCGCGCCGCTGTCATGACGGTGGGCGTTCTGTTTATGGGCTTTGCCGTGGCAGCCCTTGTGCAAGCCGACCTCGGCACCGACCCGTTCACGACGGCCTGCCTCGCGTTTGCCGCCCGCATGGGCTGGCTGCTGGGCAGCGCCGAACTGCTCGTCAACGCCGTCATGTTCTGCCTTGTGTTGTGGCAGGACCCGCACCGCATCGGCCTTGGCACACTGGCCAACATGGTGTTGGTGGGCTACACGGCGGATTTCTTCGGCTGGGTGTTCCGCCTGTGCGGCATCACGGCTCCCGCAGGCGGGGCTGCGCGGGTTGCAAGCATCACCCAGGGAATTATTCGGATACGTGTATTCATAAGATAAGTTTAATT
>OHAQ01002478.1_pt1 | contig 13392 bp, 8 predicted proteins | sample 1577111 | NCBI WGS metagenome assembly OHAQ01 (sample SAMEA3541549, study PRJEB24748) | human gut metagenome | biome: human gut; feature: human-associated habitat; material: faeces | place: China | collected 2012 | reverse complement strand
GGTTTGCTGATTCGGAGATGGTACGTTTTCCGCAGGCGTATCAGCTGGATCATGGAAAGCGTCTTTTCTTTGGGTATGCACAAGGGGTAGGTTGCTGTGCGATGCTGCAAATGTGGAAGAAGACGGGAGAACGCCGTTACTTTGACTATGTGGAGCAATGGGCAGACTCCTTGATTGATGACAAAGGGGAAATCCATCTGTATCGTGTGGAAACATACAACCTTGACTATATAAATTCAGGTAAGGTTCTGTTCGACTTGTATCGTGAAACTGGTAAGGAGAAATATAAGACGGCAATGGATGCCCTTGTCAGACAGTTGAAAAATCATCCGCGTACGTTGGAAGGTGCCTACTGGCATAAGTTGATTTATCAACACCAGATCTGGCTGGATGGTTTGTATATGGCTTCCCCTTTCCTTGCCCAGTATGGTGCAGAATTCAATAAACCCGAATGGATTGATGAGGCAGTGAAACAATTCACGCTTTGTCAGAAACATACCTATGATGCCAAGACCGGGCTTTATCATCATGCCTGGGATGAAAGTAAGAGCCAGCGTTGGGCTGATCCGGAAACCGGGCATTCCCCTAACTTCTGGGGACGCAGTATCGGCTGGTGGTTTATGGCGATGGTGGATGCATTGGATTATATTCCGGAAGACCATGAAGGCCGTGCCCGGATGATCGGGTGGATACAAGGGTTGGCTGAGGTGTTACCTGCATATCAGGATAAGAATGGTTTGTGGTATCAGGTGCTTGATCAGCCGAAACGGAAAGGAAACTTCCCGGAGGCATCTGTGACAACGCAATTCATGTATGCTTATGCAAAGGCTGTGAACAAGGGATATATTGATGAAAAGTATCGTGCTGTGGCGGAGAAGGCTTTCAATGGTTTGAAGAGCAAATTGATAGTAGAGTGCCAGGATGGTACATTGGCATTGACACGCTGCTGTCAGGTAGGCGGCTTGGGTGGACATCCGTATCGCGATGGCAGCTTTGAATATTATATAGGTGAAAAGATGCGGGATAATGATGCGAAAGCAACAGGACCGTTTATTATGGGGTGCATTGAGCTGGGAAAGTGACAAACTGTCGCTTTTATAAATAATATATATCATGAAAAAGAATTTATTAGCAATAATTTTTGCTTCTTTCTGTGCCGGAACCATTTCTGCACAGAACATCTCGTGGCCTGAGGTAACCACGGAAGCTAAACCCGGTGCCCGTTGGTGGTGGATGGGGAGTGCAGTAGATGCGGCTAATCTGACTCGTAATCTGGAAGCATACTCCAAAGCCGGAATGGGGACGATGGAAGTTACTCCTATTTATGGAGTGCAGGGCAATGACGCAAACGAAATTCAGTTCCTTACGCCCGAGTGGATGCGGATGTTGCGCCATACGGAAAGTGAGGCTGCGCGTCTGGGCATGAAGATTGATATGAATACGGGTACGGGATGGCCTTTTGGTGGTCCGGAAGTGGGTATAGAAGATGCTGCCTGTAAATTATTGATTGAAGAATATACATTGAAAGGCGGCGAACGCTTGAATACAACCATAGAAGTGACGGATGAAAAACAACGTCCGTATGCCAAATTGTGTCGGCTGATGGCTTTTAGGGTTCTGACAGACACTTCTACTCCGAAAGAACAAAAAGCTGTGCGCTGCTATGACCTGACATCGAAGATAGAAAACGGAAAGCTGGTATGGAAAGCTCCGAAAGGAGAGTGGCGTTTGATTGCCGCTTTCATAGGAAAAACATTTCAGAAGGTAAAACGTGCTGCACCCGGCGGTGAAGGATATGTGATGAATCACTTCTCGGCAAAAGCTGTGTCCAATTACTTGAATCGTTTTGAACAGGCTTTCTCAGGAAAGACAGCTAATGGAACAGCCGGGACTCCAACTGAGTATCCGCATAATTTCTTTAATGATTCTTATGAGGTTTACGGTGCTGACTGGACAGGTGACCTGTTCGAGCAATTTGCTCTTCGTCGTGGATATAAATTGGAGGAGTTCTTGCCCGATTTCCTTTCAGAAGAGCGTACAGAGACTACCCGCCGTGTTATTTCCGATTATCGTGAGACTCTTGCAGAACTGCTTCAGGAGAACTTTACCCGTCAGTGGACGGACTGGGCGCACAAACATGGTTCACGTACCCGTAATCAGGCACACGGCTCACCCGGTAATCTTATAGATCTTTATGCAACGGTCGATGTTCCCGAATGTGAGGGCTTTGGACTGTCGGACTTCGGTATCCGCGGACTACGTAAAGACTCGTTGACTCGTCCTAACGACTCTGATCTCTCCATGCTGAAATATGCTTCTTCGGCGGCACATATCGCAGGAAAGCCTTATACGACTTCGGAGACATTCACTTGGTTGACAGAGCATTTCCGTACTTCACTATCGCAGTGTAAGCCCGATATGGATTTGATGTTCGTTTCCGGTGTGAATCACATGTATTTCCATGGAACGACTTACTCGCCGGCTGAGGCCGCATGGCCGGGATGGAAGTTTTATGCTTCTATTGATATGAGCCCTACAAATAATATCTGGCGGGATGCTCCGGCATTCTTTGATTATGTCACCCGTTGCCAGAGTTTCCTGCAAATGGGACAACCGGATAATGACTTCCTGGTTTATCTGCCTGTTTATGATATGTGGGACGATCAGGACGGTCGTCTGCTGCTTTTCGATATTCATAAGATGGCGAAACGTGCTCCTCGGTTTATAGAGGCAGTGCATCGCATTTATGGTGCAGGATATGATATGGATTATATTTCCGATAACTTTATCCGTAACGCTATGTGTCAGGACGGTAAGATATTGACCTCCGGTGGAGCTTCTTATAAGGCATTGGTAGTTCCCGGTGCGCGCTTGATGCCTGCTGATGTGATGGAGAAATTACTTCGCCTGGCGGATGAGGGAGCTACGATTGTTTTCCTGGAACAGTATCCGGAAGATGTACCGGGATTGAATGATTTGGGTCAACGTCGTGCAGAGTTTAATAAAGCTTTGGCACAAATAAAGGAACGGGAAGGAAAAGGGCATGTCCTTTTCGGAACAGATTATGCCCGCACACTGGCTGCCACTGCCACCGTTCCCGAAGAAATGAAGACTGCTTTTGGATTGAGTAGCATCCGCCGCTCACATTCCGAAGGATACCACTATTTTATCTCAGCTTTAAAGACAGAAGACACTGAAAGTTGGATACCATTGGCTGTACAGGCACGTTCTGCAATGCTTTATAATCCGATGAATGGTACATCCGGTAAGGCGCGGTTGCGTCAGAATAATGGCAGGACAGAAGTCTTCCTGCAATTGGCATCCGGTGAGTCTATTATTCTGAAAACATTTACAGATCACGATGTTGCCGTACCGGAATATGGGTATTGGACAGCTATGCCCCAGGATGAAGCGGCAAAGATACTTCCGGGTGCTTGTTCTTTTGCCGGTAAATGGGGATTTAGTTTCGTAGAAGCAATGCCTGTGGTAAGTAATGTACCGGATAGTGTTTCTCTTGGTTCGTGGACGGAAATAGCTGCCGAAGGTGTGAAAAATACAATGGGGACAGCTTGTTATACCACCACATTCACTTTGAAAACTCCTGCTGAGGCTGGAGAATGGATGCTTGATCTTGGCGATGTTCGCGAGAGCGCACGTGTACGCATTAATGGACAAGAGGTAGCTACGCTTATAGCTGTTCCTTACCGTTGTTTAGTGGGTAAATATCTTCGTCCGGGTGTGAATACACTTGAAGTGGAAGTAACGAATCTGCCTGCCAATCGTATTGCAGATATGGATCGTCGTAATGTGCCTTGGCGTATCTATAAAGATGCCAATATTGTGAATATCCATTATAAGAAGGATAATTATGGAAAGTGGGAATCGGTGCCAAGTGGTTTGTTGGGGCCTGTGCGCTTGATTCCGATGCAGAGTATAAAATGATAATTTAGCGTTCTGCGCTAAATTATCATTTATGTACCATATTATCTTTTGAGCGTTTGCATATACAGTATCCTTTGTGGTAAGAATATCAGAAATAACATCTTTTCAATCAAAACTAATACAGAGTATAGGGGAGTAATCCCCTATTTTTGTATCGTCAAAAATCTATTTAATATCATGAAACATTGCTTTTTTGCGGTTGATTTGGGAGCTACCAGCGGCCGTACCATACTGGGAACATTCACTCCGCAAGGATTAGAACTACAAGATGTGAACCGCTTCCCTAACCATCTGATTGAAGTTGGAGGACATTACTACTGGGATATCTACGAATTGTACCGTCATATTCTGGAAGGTTTGAAACTGGCTGCCCGGATGGATGATGTGCAGATAACCTCTATTGGAATTGATACCTGGGGAGTCGATTTTGTATGTGTGGGTAAAGATGGTGGTTTGCTTCGTCAGCCCTATTCTTATCGTGATCCGCATACGATGGGAGCTCCTGAGGCTTTTTTTGCCCGCGTTCCCCGCAAGCAGGTATATGGATGGACAGGTATTCAGATCATGAATTTCAATTCGCTTTTCCAGTTGGATACTTTACGCCGGAATAAGGATAGTGCACTGGAAATGGCTGATAAGATCCTTTTCATGCCGGATGCACTTAGTTATTTACTGACCGGAGAGATGGTGACTGAATATACCATTGCCAGTACGGCTCAATTGGTAAATGCTGAAACGCGTCGTCTGGAACCGGCATTGCTGAAAGAGCTTGGATTAACGGAAGATAACTTCGGGCGTTTTGTATATCCGGGTGAGAAAATAGGCGTATTGACCAAAGAAATACAAACGATTACCGGACTGGGAGCAATACCTGTGATTGCAGTTGCCGGACATGACACGGCTTCCGCTGTGGCTGCCGTACCAGCATTGGACCGTAACTTTGCTTATCTGAGCAGTGGCACATGGTCATTGATGGGGGTGGAGACAGATGCACCGGTTATTAATGAAGAAACAGAAGCACTGAACTTCACGAATGAAGGAGGTGTTGCGGGGACGATTCGTTTACTGAAGAATATTTGTGGCATGTGGTTGTTGGAACGCTGCCGTTGCGATTGGGAAGAAATATCTTATCCTGAGCTGATTGCTGAAGCAGAGGCATGCGAACCTTTCCGTAGTCTGATAAATCCGGATGATGTTCTGTTTGCCAACCCGATGAATATGGAACAGGCTATTCGTACTTATTGCGCTGACCATCATCAACCGATACCGGAGACACGTGGACAAATTGTACGTTGTATTTTTGAAAGCCTGTCACTGCGCTATCGCCAAGTTTTGGAGAACTTGTGCAGCCTTTCTCCCCGTCCTGTAGAAGTACTGCACGTTATTGGAGGAGGAAGCCGTAATGATTTGCTGAATCAGTGGACTGCCAATGCGGTAGGTATTCCTGTTGTTGCCGGACCGTCGGAGGCGACCGCTATCGGCAACGTAATGATACAAGCTCTCACAGCAGGTGCAGCAAGTGACATTGTTTCCATGCGCCAACTTATCAATCGTTCTATTCCATTGAAGACTTTTACTCCGGAGAACGTTGAAGTTTGGAATACCGCTTATCTGCATTTCTTGCAGTTAGCCTAATATTACTTGTCAGTGATAACGTATAACTAATAAATTATAACTAATAACTAAAAAACTAGTACCATCATGAAAGAAGAATTGATTCAAAAAGCCTATGAAGTGGCAAAAGAACGTTACGCAGCTATCGGCGTAGATGTAGAGAAAGCAATGGACACCTTGCAAAAGATTTCCCTCTCCCTGCATTGCTGGCAGGCAGATGATGTAGCCGGATTTGAAGCACAGGGTGCATTGACCGGAGGCATTCAGGCTACCGGAAACTATCCTGGCAAGGCTCGTAATATGGAAGAACTGAGACAAGACGTATTGAAAGCAGCCAGCTATATTCCTGGAACTCACCGTTTGAATCTTCATGAAATCTATGGTGACTTCGGTGGCAAATTTGTTGATCGTGACCAAGTAGAACCAGCTCACTTCGAAAGTTGGATACAGTGGGCAGCTGAAAATAATATGAAGTTGGATTTCAATTCCACTTCTTTCTCTCATCCGAAGAGTGGTAATCTTTCCCTTTCTAATCCTGATAAAGGTATTCGTGACTTCTGGGTAGAGCATACAAAGCGTTGCCGTGCTATTGCAGAAGAGATGGGTAAGCGCCAGGGTGATCCTTGTATCATGAATCTGTGGGTACATGATGGCAGCAAGGATATCACTGTGAACCGTATGTTGTATCGTGAATTACTGAAGGATTCTCTGGATCGCATTTTCGAAGTGGAATACAAGAATATGAAAGACTGTGTAGAGTCTAAAGTATTTGGTATCGGTCTGGAAAGTTATACGGTAGGTTCCAATGACTTCTATATTGGTTATGGTGTGAGCCGTAATAAGATTGTTACACTGGATACAGGTCACTTCCATCCGACTGAAAGCGTTGCGGACAAACTGTCTTCTTTATTATTATTCATTCCGGAAATCATGTTGCATGTGAGCCGTCCGGTACGTTGGGATTCTGACCACGTGACGATTATGAATGATGAAACAATGGATCTCTGCAAAGAAATTGTACGTTGTAATGCTTTGGATCGCGTACATATCGGTCTGGATTATTTTGATGCTTCTATTAACCGTATCGGTGCGTATGTTATAGGTAGCCGTGCTACACAGAAATGTGTGTTGCAAGCTCTGTTGGAACCACTGGATACTTTGCGCAAATATGAAGCAAATGATCAGTTATTTGAGCGTCTTGCTTTGCTCGAAGAAGGAAAATCTTTACCTTGGAATGCAGTTTGGGATATGTTCTGCTTAAAGAACGGTGTACCTGTAGGTGAAGAATTCATTACTGAGATACAGAAATACGAAGCAGACGTTACGTCGAAACGTAATTAAGTGATTAATGGTTAGTGATGAGTGTTTGGTGGGAAAGCTGTATCTTTGTGCGTTTTCCTGTGCTAAGCACTTATCACTAATCACTAAATGTTATTATCATGAATACACTGATAGGATTGTTGATTATAGCTATCGGGAGCTTCGGACAGAGTAGTTCGTATGTGCCTATCAATAAGGTGAAAAATTGGTCATGGGAAAGTTTCTGGCTTGTACAGGGAATCTTTGCGTGGCTTGTTTTTCCGTTGTTGGGGGCATTGCTTGCTATTCCGGCAGGAAGTTCACTGTTAGAACTCTGGGGAGCAGGTGGTGCTTTGCCTGCAATGATTTATGGCGTCTTGTGGGGCGTTGGTGGATTAACTTTCGGGTTGAGTATGCGTTATCTGGGTGTAGCACTTGGACAAAGTATTGCTCTTGGTACATGTGCTGGATTCGGAACACTCTTTCCCGCTTTGTTTGCCGGAAAAGATTTGCTGCATGGTGAAGGACTGATGCTACTTATTGGCGTCTGTATAACGCTGGCTGGTATTGCTATCATCGGATATGCTGGTAGTCTTCGCTCTAAGAATATGACGGAAGAAGAAAAACGGGCAGCTGTTAAGGATTTTGCTTTGACGAAAGGTTTGCTCGTGGCATTGCTGGCAGGTGTGATGAGTGCGTGTTTTGCTCTTGGACTGGATGCCGGAACACCTATAAAAGAAGCAGCTTTGGCAGGTGGAGTAGAAGCTCTTTATGCTGGTTTACCCGTAATTTTCTTGGTTACTCTCGGTGGCTTCTGTACGAATGCTATTTATTGCATCTGGCAGAATATCAAGAATAAAACCGGTAAGGAATATTTCTCTGTAAAAGGTGCGGTACTGACGAATAATCTCTTATTTTGTGCTCTTGCCGGTGTACTGTGGTATTCACAGTTCTATGGGCTTGAAATGGGTAAGAGTTTCCTGACAGACAGCCCTATACTTCTTGCTTTCTCTTGGAGTATCCTGATGTCACTGAATGTTACGTTCAGTAATGTTTGGGGTATCTTACTGAAAGAGTGGAAAGGTGTCAGCAAGACTACGATTGCCGTTCTTATCTTAGGCTTGGTGGTTCTGATATCTTCCATTATAGTAGTGGCAATGGCACAGGTATAAAGTGGTAACTAAATTATATTAATATGAAATCAATTCTCGTAAATCGCCAGGCATTGACCTATGCAGTCAATCAAGCGGCAGAAGTTGCCGGATATCTCTGGCAAAAAGGATGGGCTGAACGTAATGGCGGCAACATCACACTGAATATTACTGAATTTGTAGACGATGAGATAAAGTCGTTGCCTGCTATTAGTGATGTAAAGCAGATAGGTGCTACTCTACCTTATCTGAAAGGCTGTTATTTCTATTGCAAAGGAACTAATAAGCGTATGCGCGATTTGGCTCGTTGGCCGATGGAACATGGTTCTGTAATCCGTATTCTGGATGACTGTGCCAGCTATGTGATTATTGCGGATCATCCTGTGATGCCTACTTCTGAATTACCTGCCCATCTCAGTGTACACAATCGTCTGATTGAGAAAGGTTCGCCTTATAAAGCTTCATTGCATACTCATCCCATTGAATTGATTGCTATGACTCATTGTAAGAAATTCCTTGAAAAAGATGTTGCTACCAATTTGCTTTGGAGTATGATTCCCGAAACTAAGGCTTTCTGTCCGCGTGGTTTGGGTATCATTCCTTATGAATTGCCAAGCTCCGTACAATTGGCAGAGGCTACTATTGAGCAATTGGAAGATTATGATGTGGCTATGTGGGAAAAGCATGGTGTATTCGCAGTAGATGTGGATATCATGTCGGCTTTCGATCAGGTGGATGTACTGAATAAGTCTGCCCTGATTTATATTGCTGCCAAAAATATGGGCTTTGAACCTGACGGTATGAGCCAGGAACAAATGCAGGAAATGACTCGTGCATTCAATCTGCCTAAATGATTCTTAAGTAGATAGTAGGCATTTCTTATTGACTGCTATCTACTTTACTAATTCTTTAAAAGTATAATATGAAGCGAATATTCTTTTCTCTCGCTCTGCTGCTGGCAGTAACAACTCTCGCCGCCCAGACCAATATGACGGCAAGAGAAGCTGCTGTAAAGATTGCAGACCGCATTCTTGCCAGTACCACATACGAGTTTAAGAATACGAAGACTGGTGAAACTTATAAGTCCGTCAAGAAATTACCTCTTGACATGAATGTGAAGGTAGCATGCAAGTACAATAACTGGCATTATACGAATGGTGTAACCAATATGGCTCTCATGGAACTGGGGGATAAACTTGCTGACAAGAAGTATGAGAAATATGTTTTGAAGAACATGAATTTTGTGTTCAATGAAGGTAATCTCGAATTCTTTCGCAAACAGTACGATGAGGCCTTTAAACAAGATGGTTGGAATGCCGTGCGAAAATTGAGTTGGCACATGATCTTCCGTGGCAAGCGTCTGGATGATAATGGCCCGATGGGAGCCAGTCTGATTGAACTGCAGATGAGATATCCTAATCAATCTTTTCTGGATTATGTTAACGAAACAGCCGAACACCTGAATTACGGTGAACCTCGTTTGGTGGATGGAACTATTGCCCGTATATGGCCGCATGTCAATACGATTTGGGCAGATGATGCTTTTATGGCAATTTCTTTCCTGGCACGCATGGGTAAGATAACTGGTGATGAGAAGTATTTTAATGATGCAGCCAATCAGGTGCTAAACTATACCCGTTATCTTTGGTGTCCTGAAAAACAGATTTATTATCATTGTTATCATACGGATAACAAGGAGCATGGAGTAGCTCACTGGAGCCGTGCTAACGGATGGGTATTTATGGCACAGGCTGATCTGCTTAGTATGATGCCGAAAGATCATCCGATGCGTGAAGCTGTTATCGAAAATTTCCGCCAACAAGCAAGTGGTGTAGCCCGTTATCAAGGTAAGAATGGACTTTGGCATCAGTTGTTGGATAAAGAAGATTCTTATGAGGAAATCACAGGAACAGCAATGTTTGTTTTTGGTATTGCCCGTGGTGTGAAAGAAGGATGGCTACATCCTGATTTCATTTACGTAGCTGAGCAGGGATTGAAAGGTATGATGAAAAAGATTTCTGATAATGGAGATGTTACTTCTATTTGTGTAGGAACAGGTATCATGCCTTCATTGGTATATTATTATAACCGTCCTACACAGGAAAATGATCCTATGGGTGAAGGCCCTGTACTCCGTGCATTGGTTGAAATGATAGATGCACCCAAGTACACAGAAATAAAGGCCGAAGAACAATATGATAAAATTGTTGTAAAAAAATAGTCTTTCCCCTATTACTCGTTTTTATTAGTCCGCTCCGGTATATTTTAGAATAAAGCCGGAACGGACATTTTTTTATTCATAAATAATTTCTATTTTTGCCACATATCTATTATGTAAAACACGTGTTATGACTAAGAACTATAATGATTTAGGGGTTGAATTCAAATATTTGATTGTGAATGATATGGACCAGAAATTTGGTCTGTGGGTAAATACCGTGGGTTTCCAGTCCATTCAGCCAAATTCTCCTTATCCCTTGAAGGATCACCCTTCAGGCTATTTCTTCAATGCCCAGAAGGGGCGTGTTTTACGTGAATATCAGTTGGTTTATATAACTAAAGGACGAGGTTTGTTTGCTTCCGATACTACTCCGGAGAAACAAGTCTGTAAAGGCAGACTTATGGTTCTTTTCCCTGGGCAATGGCATACGTATCATCCATATCAGCAAACAGGTTGGAATGAATATTATATCGGTTTTGAGGGGCCGGTCATCGATGATATGCTGAGAGGAGGCTTCCTCTCTAAAGACAATCAAATACTGGAAGTAGGTCTGAACGAGGAACTGGTTACCCTTTTTTCACGTGCATTGGAGATAGCTGAAGCTGATAAGATTTCATCCCAGCAATATCTTTCAGGTATTGTATTGCACATGATAGGAATGATTCTTTCCATATCCAAGAATAAGATATTCGAGATGGGTGATGTTGATCAAAAGATTGAACAGGCGAAAATTATTATGAATGAGAATATATTCAAGGATATTGACCCGGAAGAGTTGGCCATGAAATTGAATATCAGTTATTCTTGGTTTCGTAAGGTTTTTAAGGATTATACGGGATATGCGCCTGCTAAGTATTTCCAGGAACTTAAGTTGCGTAAGGCAAAGCAGTTACTGGTTGGCACTTCCCAATCGGTAAAGGAAATTTCGTTTATGCTCGATTATAAATCTACTGAACACTTTTTCTCTCTCTTCAAAAAACGTACAGGATTTACTCCATTAGAATACAGGTCTTTCGGGCGTGAGACGAATGTAGAGGAGGAAGATTTATTGTAAAGTTAAAGCGGAAAGCACTTTGACACTTTGCTTTTTATGCATAATGAGAATGTGATATTTCCGTCCGACGGAGGGGGAGAACGAAAAGAAACGAACGGAAATCAGCATATTGTTGATTGAGAGTGGAATACAGAAATACGTACAACTCTGAAAAAAGAAAAACAGATGGTCTGTCCACTGAAAACACATAGTTTGCTTCCCATCTATAGACCGTTTATGTTCGATCCATGGATCGTTTGTTCTTCATCTATAGATCAGACGTGTTTCATTTATAGATTGTTTGCGTTAGATCTATAGTTCCTTTGTGAAAGAACTATAGTTTCTTGCATAAGTATTGCATTCGTTGTCTGTTTTATACGGAAATACTGCATTTATATTCTATAGATTATGCAGCCGGATTCTATTTGAACTGTTTGTGGAAAATGTTCTGTTGGGAAAAGGATTGTTTTGATAGCTTTTTGTTCGCAGTGAGGCGGAATGAGTGACTTCTTGTGATATAAAGAGTTAAGTGGGAAGAAGCGGAGATTCTCTCTCCGTCATTTTGTACAGCCAGAAAATCATTCTGCTTATTTATTATTTGCCAGAGAATGTCTTTCTTTGTAAAATCGAATAATAAAGCCAAATACTATGACTAGAAAGCACTTTTTGGGTACCATCCTTTTCTTACTGACAGCTTGGGTTGTACAAGCTCAGGAAACAGAACGTCAATATCTTTCCGGCACAGGGTTGGGTAACACCGTAACCTGGCAGTTTCGTGTATCCGAAGGACACAACAGCGGGCGTTGGAGTAAAATAGAAGTTCCTTCACAATGGGAACTGCAAGGCTTCGGTGAATATACCTATGGCCGTTGGTATAAGAAAGCCGGAGTGAAGAATCCTTCGATGGAAGAAGGTACTTATAAGCGCTCTTTCCGTGTTCCCCGCAACTGGCAGGGACAGAATGTACGCCTCTGGTTTGGTGGCGTAATGACTGATACCGAAGTCTTCGTCAATGGCCAATCCGCAGGCCCCGTACATCAGGGAGGCTTCTATCGCTTCTCTTATGACGTCACCGATCTGCTGAAATTCGGAAGCAACAATCAAATTGAAGTTCGTGTAAAGAAGCACTCTGACAACAAGTCCATCAACGCTGCCGAGCGCAAGGCGGACTGGTGGCTCTTTGGTGGAATATATCGCCCCGTATGGCTGGAAGCAAAGCCGGCTACGCATATCGAACGTCTGGCTGTAGATGCCCGTGCGGATGGAGAGCTAAAAGTAGAAGTACATTTGCAAGGTACTACCGGAGAAGAAAGTCTTTCCATGGAAGTGGCGCCGATATCTGCCAAGGATGCCGAACACCGTCCCGTGAAAGTTACTAAAGATTCCGTTCAGTTGCTGACTGCTCATTTCGACGGTATATCTCCGTGGACTCCTGAGTCTCCTGTACTCTATCGGCTTACAGTTTCTCTGCTCGGTAAGGAAGGAAACGTCATTCACTCCATGGATACCCGCATCGGCTTCCGCACCATTGATTTCCGTCCTCGCGACGGACTCTACCTGAACGGTACCAAGCTTGTTATGAAAGGCATCAATCGACACACCTTCCACCCCGATGGCGGACGAACTACGAATAAAGAACTCAGCATACAGGATGTCAAGCTTATAAAAGAGATGAACATGAATGCCGTCCGTTCTCACTATCCCCCTGATGAACACTTCCTGGATGCCTGCGACTCCCTTGGTTTACTCTACATCGACGAGTTGGCTGGTTGGCAAGATGCTTATGATACCCCTACAGGTACTCGTCTTGTTCGTGAAATGTTGACGCGTGACGTGAATCATCCCTGTATCGTGCTCTGGAGTAATGGTAACGAAGGTGGATGGAATACTGCAATTGATAGCCTGTTCCGTACTTACGACCCGCAAAAACGTCATGTCATCCACCCCTGGGCGGATTTCGACGAACTCGATACACACCACTATCCTGCTTATCTCACCGGAGTGGCCCGTTTTACCAATGGCTATAAAGTCTTTATGCCCGCCGAATTCATGCATGGCCAGTACGACCAGGGACATGGTGCCGGATTGGAAGATTTCTGGGTATGGCAGTTACCGCTAACTTCAACGTAGTT
>OHAQ01002457.1_pt1 | contig 13447 bp, 5 predicted proteins | sample 1577111 | NCBI WGS metagenome assembly OHAQ01 (sample SAMEA3541549, study PRJEB24748) | human gut metagenome | biome: human gut; feature: human-associated habitat; material: faeces | place: China | collected 2012 | reverse complement strand
GTCATAATTCTCGCGGATGGAGGTGCCGAAGACAGTGGCGAAGATAAAATCTTCCCATTTCAGGAATAGCGAAGATACCGATACCACCGAAGGAACGAGTAGCAACAGGTAATACTTCACCTTCTGCTATATAAGAGCGTAATTGTCCAGCTGCATTGCTTTGGAGACGATAGAATGTGATTTTACCTGGAGCAATATCGCCTTCCAAAGTACCACGAGTGATATCTGGAGTGCCACCATTTTCAAGTAAACGATTTTGGATAAGCTGATATTTGATAGCACCTTTAGCGAGTTTGCACATAGGAGTATTACCGCAATGGAAGCCCATGAATGTATCTTTGAGAGTGTAGTTTTTATATTTTGGAGCAATATCTTCTTCGAATAAATCTTTTGGTACAGAGTTGTTGATATCGAGAAGAGTTACAGCATCGCCACTTACGCAAGTACCAATATATTCGCTGAGTGCGCCATAGATATCTACTTCACAAGCAACAGGAATACCACGAGATACAAGACGGCTATTTACATAGCATGGTTCAAAACCAAATTGAGATGGGAATGCAGGCCAGCATTTATTAGCAAATACTACATATTTTCTAGAACCTTTATGTTTTTCAGCCCAATCAAGTAATGTTAATTCATATTGAGCCATGCGTTTTAAAAGATCTGGATATGGATTAGCTGTGCCCATTTCTTCAGCCATATCTTTAACGATATCATCAATACGTGGGTCATCAGCATGTTCTTTATAAGAAACGAGTAAATCAAGTTCGGAGTTTTCTTCGATTTCTACGCCTAAATCATAAAGTGGTTTGATTGGAGCATTGCAAGCAAAGAAATCTTGTGGACGAGGACCGAAAGTGATGATTTTTAGATTTGCTACACCGATTAAAGCGCGTGCAACAGGATTGAATTCGTTGATCATTTCAGCGATTTCATCAGCAGTACCTACAGGATATTCTGGAATGAATGCTTTGATTTTTCTAAGACCAAGATTGTAAGAGCAGTTGAGCATACCGCAATAAGCATCGCCACGACCATTGATGAGGTCTTTGCCTGTTTCTTCAGCAGCAGCTACATATATTACAGGGCCATCGAATTTTTGAGCAATTAAAGTTTCAGGAGTTTCTGGACCGAAGTTACCTAAGAAAACAACTAAAGCATTACAGCCAGCAGTTTTAACTTCTTCAACTGCTTTGAGCATATCGATTTCATTTTCTACTACAGTTTGAGCTTCGAAAATTTCACCATATTGTTTAGTATAAGCTTCTACGATTGCTTTTCTACGATTTTCAGAAAGAGAAACGATAAAGCAATCACGACTTACAGCAATGATACCAAGTTTTACATCAGGAATATTATTAAACATGAATATACTCTCCTTTTATATATACACTAATATATTTACGATTTTATTATGTTATTGTGTTTTATGTGCTTAGGCACAATCAAGAACAATTAAAGAATATCATGTAGTGATGTTTTTGTCAATAATAATTTTTTAGAAAATTTATAATAATGGTTTAATGGAGAAAACGTCTTTTTATAAAAAGTGTTAGTCATTCAAAAAACTTTAAAAGATAATATTTTTACTTATTTATAATAAAATAGAAAAACATATTAAAAAAATCTGAAAAATGCTAAAAATAAATATTGACGGATAAATTCAAAGGTGATATATTTAAAACAACAAATGTGCTTAAGCACAAAATGAGAGGCGGTAAATGATGAAATATTTATTAGGTTTAGATATAGGTACTTCAGCGACAAAGACAGTATTATTTGATGAAACTATGAAAGTTATAGCTTCAGCTTCAGAAGAATATCCAATGTATCAACCACAAAATGGTTGGGCAGAACAAAATCCAAAAGAGTGGTATAATGCTTCCTTACATACAATTCAAGAAGTTTTGGCAAAATCTAAAATTAATCCTGAAGATGTAAAAGGCGTAGGTTTATCTGGTCAAATGCATGGGCTAGTAATGCTTGATGAAAATAATGAAGTAATTCGTCCTTCAATTATTTGGTGTGACCAAAGAACAGTAAAAGAATGTGAAGAAATCACTGTTAAGGTTGGAGCTGAAAGATTGATAGAAATTACAGCTAATCCAGCATTGACAGGATTTACAGCATCAAAAATTTTATGGGTTAGAAATAATGAACCAGAAAATTATGCAAGATGTAAACATATTTTATTGCCAAAAGATTATGTACGTTTTTGCATGACAGGTGAGTATGCAACAGAAGTATCTGATGCAAGTGGAATGCAATTATTAGATATTCCAAAACGTCAATGGTCAGATGAGATTTTAGAAAAACTTGATATAGACAAAAATTTATTGGCAAAAGTATATGAATCTCCAGAAGTAACAGGACATATTAATGATGAATTTGCTAAATTATCAGGACTTAGCACTGATACAGTAGTTGTAGGTGGTGCAGGAGATAATGCGGCAGCAGCTATTGGTACTGGTATTGTAAAAGACGGTAAAGCATTCACTACAATTGGTACAAGTGGTGTAGTATTTGCACATACAGATAAATTAAGTATTGATCCAAAAGGTAGAGTTCATACTTTTTGTTGTGCAGTACCAGGTTGCTGGCATGTAATGGGTGTAACACTTGCAGCAGGTTTATCACTTAAATGGTTCCGCGATAATATAGCTGATAATTATAAAGCAAAAGCAGAAGAATTGGGAAAAGATCCATATGTACTCATGAATGAAGCAGTAGCAAAAATTCCATGTGGCAGTGATAGATTGATGTATTTACCATATTTGATGGGCGAAAGAACACCACATCTTGATCCAAATTGCAGAGGCGTATTCTTTGGTTTATCTGCAATTCATACAAAAGAAAATATGATGAGAGCTGTCATGGAAGGTGTAGCATATTCACTTAGCGATTGTTATGACATTTTGAAAGAAATGGGTGTAACAGTAGATGAAATGATGGCATGTGGTGGCGGTGGCAAAAGCCCAGTATGGCGCCAAATGCTTGCAGATATGTTTGAATGTGAAGTAAAAACATTGACTTCTGAAGAAGGTCCAGCATTAGGGGTAGCTATTTTAGCTGGTGTAGGAGCTGGAATTTTCAAAGATGTAGTATCTGCTTGTGATGAATTTATCAAAACAGGAACAAATTGCAGTCCAATAAAAGAAGAAAGTGAATATTATAAACAAGGACATGCTTTATACAAAAAATTATATGCGCAATTAAAAGGTTGTTATCAGGATTTAGCTAAGTTATAAATTTTTATTTATGTATATATAGGAGGAGAGTTTTTATGGCAACGCAAAAAATATCATTGGGTGAAAAACTAGCTTTTGGTGCAGGCGACTGTGGTTGTAACTTTGTTTGGAATGTTTTAGCGTTATTTATGACTATTTATTATACAGATAGTGTAATGATTAGTGCAGCTGCTGTCGGCGGTATAATGTTAGCTTCAAGAATTTTTGATGGTATTAGTGATTTAGTAATGGGAGCTATAATAGATAAGACAAAAACAAGATGGGGAAAAGCTCGTCCATGGATTTTATGGTCAGCTCCATTTATGGCTATTGCTTTAATTTTAACATTTAGTGTGCCAGATATTAGTGAAACAGGAAAAGTTATTTATGCTTTTTGTACTTATTTTTTCCTTACAGTTATTGTTTATACAGCATCTAACTTGCCATATAATGCATTATTATCATTTATAACAGATGATCAAAAAGAACGTACATCCTTAAGTTCTATTCGCTTTTTTATGGTTAACTTTTTAGTAATAATTCTTTCTTTCGTTACACCACCAGCAGCTAAAGCTTTAGGTTGGTTTGGCATTACAACAATTTATGGTATTATAGCTATGTGTTGTTTATTAATAACTTTCTTTTTCTGTAAAGAACGTGTAGAACCTGTAGAAGTAAAAAAAGAAAATATAAGCTTTGTAAAATCTTTAGGGTATTTAGTTAAAAACAAATATTTTATTTATTTAGCAATAATTTTTGTTATTGATTATATTATGTTTGCAGTAAATGGTAGTAGCGGGATGTATTATGTAAAATACATTTTTCATGATGAAAATATATTTGGTATGCTTGTATTATTTGGCAATGTACCAATGATGTTATCATGCTTGTTCTTTCCTGTAATTGCTAATAGATTTGGTAAATGGAATTGTATGATTGGTGGATATGTAGTAATGATTATTGGTTTTGGTATTATTGCCTTATTCCCAGATAATTATTATTGTGCTTTATTAGGTAATGTTATTGCTGGTATTGGTAGAGCTCCACATAATGCAGGTTTATTTGCATTAGTTGCCGATGTAGTAGATTATGGTGAATGGAAAACTAATAAACGTATTGAAGGTGTAACTTATAGTGTAACTAGCTTTGGCATGAAAGTTGGTGCAGGTTTAGGTGGAGCAGTAACAGGTGTTGTACTAGCTATGGGAAATTATGATGGTTCTTTAGCTGTACAATCTGATAGTGCTATAACAGCAATAATGGCTATTTGTGCATATATTCCAATTGGTATTTGTGTATTAGGAATTCTAATTATGTTAACAGCTAATATTGATAAAATTTATCCACAAGTGGTAAGAGATTTAGCTATTCGTCATGCAAAAGAAAATTAAAAAGAAATAAATAATATTTTAATTTAATAGTATTTTTATTGTATGTAATTTCTAATTCTTTGTCTTTTAATCTCTTAGTAATTGATTTGCTCAATACTATCTTTATATTATTATTTTTTGTTTCATTATCAAGGTATTTATCTATATTAAGTCTTAGATTTTTCTTACTTATTATATCTAAGCCACATAATAGAAACTCGCCATCTTCTTCCTCATATACTTTTACATTATGTTTAAATGCTAGAGCTAGTAATATTAGTAATAATCCTAATACTCCAATAAGTATTCCTACTACATTATCCTGTTTTGTTTCATCTTGTTTTTCATCTTTAACTCCCAAGGTTACTGTAGGTCTTTCTTCTGGTTCTTCATTTTTTGGTTGTTCTGGCATTTGTTCTGGTTCTGTTTGTGGTGTACTCTCTTGTTCTATTACTGGTTCATTTTCAGCTTTTGTATTTCCAATACTTGTTTTTGTTGATTTTTGTGGAATTGTATCCTTTATATATTTTGATATAACTTTTTCTTCAACATACACAATAAAGTTTGTTTTTAAGCCTACATATGTAACTGTTATAGATTGATTTCCAGGTGTGTTTGGGGAATATCCTGAAATCATATCTTTTGTTACATTTATTGTGTAAACTCCACTTGTTTTTACTACATTTATTGTAGTTCCAGTTATATCTATGTCTTCGCCATATTTATAACTTGTTTTATTTGGCATACTTGCCATAGAAATTGCTTTTATAGTATCTTTTATATTTACATTAAAGCTTGATTCAAGTCCTTTATATGATACTTTTATCGTTTGTGTTCCTTCTTTTTTGCTTTCAAATCCTGATATCATAGATGCTGTTAAATCAACTGTTTCTTCTATCTTTCCACTTGCTGTAACTAATGATACCTTTCCTTCTGTTAAGTCTATATCTTCACCATATTTATATTTTGTTTTTGTTGGTGGTATAACTTTTATTTTACTAATATAGTCTTTTACATTAACACTAAATTGTTGAGTAATTCCTTCGTATGTTACTGTTAATGTTTGATTTCCGATTTTTTTTGAATTATAACCTGAAACCATACTTGGAGTCATATTTATTATTTCTTTTACTCCACTTTCTTTAGTAATTTCTATTGTTCCATCAGTTAAATCTAAACTTTCTCCATATTTGTAATCTAATTTTGTTGGTAAGATTTTTATAATCATTCCGCTTAAGTTATCTTCAACAGTTATTCCAAAGTTTTTTGTAAATCCTTTATATTGTACTGTTATAGTTTTAACTCCTACACTTGTTGTATCATATCCTGTAACAACTACTTGACTATCGGTCATTGCTACTGGGGATGTAGCTGTACCACTTGCCATTACAGCTTGTACTTGACCTCCTGTTAAGTCTTTTGTTTCATTTAGCTTATAAATTAATTTATTTGGTTTTACCATAACTATATCTTTAATAAAATCTTGAACATCAACTGTATATTTTGCTTGTTTTCCCTCGTATGTTACTGTTAATTCTTGATTTCCTAAAGTTTCTGGATTGTATCCACTTACCATACTTTTTGTAATTGCTACTGTGGTTACACCACTTGAGCGAATTACGTTTATTTCTCCACCTGTTACATCTAATTCTTCACCATATTTATAGCTTACTTTTGGTTTAGTTTTTATTTCAATAGATTGAATACTATCTTCAACTATAACTCCAAAGTTCTTTGTAAATCCTTCATATGTAACATTTATTACTTGTGTACCTATTTGATTAGGATTAAATGCACTTACATTTACACTACTATCTGTTAATGCTACAGCTGTAGTTACGGCATTACTTGCCATTATTTTTTGTACAGTTCCTCCTGTTAAATTTAAACTTTCTCCATATTGATATTTTGTTTTTGTTGGTGATGTTAGTGTTATTCCCACAACATAGTCTGAAACTGTAACTTCATATGTTTTAGTTATTCCTCCATAAGTTACATTTAGATTTCTTGTTCCTAATTTTGTACTATCAAATTCAGAACCATCTAATTCTTTTACCATACTTTCTGTAATTGGTATAGTTTTAGTTCCACTACTTTTTACAATTTCTATTGTGCCACCTGTTATATCTAATGGTTCTCCATATTTATAATTTTGTTTTGGTGTAGATGATATTTCCATTGATTCAATATCATCACTTAGTGTTATTTTTAGTGTTGCTGTAAAGCTTTGTCCATTTGTTGCACTGTCTGAATCATTATCTGTATATGTTACTGTTAAGTTTTGTTCTGCTATATTTGTTTTATTGTATCCTGCTACCATGCTTTCTGCTAGAACAACTGGAGTTTTTGCTCCTGCTTTTGCATATGTTACAGTGTATGTAATATTATTATCAGTTATTATTTTTGATAATTCATCATTATATTTTCCTGTTACACTTGTTGGACTTGCACTTATGTCTGTTACATAGTCTTTAACAGTTACTTTATATGTTACTGTTTGTCCTCCATATGATATTGTAATCTCTTGTTCTCCTAGTTGTGTTTTATCATATCCTGTTATCATGCTTTCTGTAACTTGTATATCTTTTGTTCCACTTCCACTTTCTACTGTTATTACTCCTGTGCTTATATCTATTTCATCATTATATTTGTAGTCTGTTTTTGGTGTTGTTTTTAATGTTATTTTCTTTACACTATCTTTTACAGTTACTGTATAATCTGCTGTTTTTGTTACTCCATTTTCAGTGTATTCTACATTTAATTTTAATGCAGTATTTTCTTTTGTGCTATCAAAGTTTGTTACCATTGAGTTTGTCATTGGTATTATTTCTGGTGTTCCTGTTGCTCTTGTTACTTTTATCTCTCCAGCTGTAACATCTAATGTTTCATTTACATTATATGATACTTTTGTTGGTATTGTATGTATAGTAATTGATTTTACATCATTTACTATTGTTATTGGATAATTAACTGTTCCTGTTACACCATCTTTTGTATATTCTATTTTTAAGGTTTTACTTAATGTATAGTCTGCTCCATATTCTGATGCATTTGGACTCATATTCAATGTGTTTCCATCTGCTTCTGTTATTGTAGCTGAGGTTATTGGTTCTGTTCCTGTTGTTCCATCTGCATATGTTAATTCAATTTTTCCACCTGCTAAATTTAAGCTATTTCCATGATTGTATTTATTTGTTGTTGGAGCTGTTATTGTTATTCCTGTTATTTCATTTGATAATATTACATCTAGTGTTGCTGTAAAGCTTTGTCCATTTGTTGCACTGTCTGAATCATTATCTGTATATGTTACTGTTAAGTTTTGTTCTGCTATATTTGTTTTATTGTATCCTGCTACCATGCTTTCTGCTAGAACAACTGGAGTTTTTGCTCCTGCTTTTGCATATGTTACAGTGTATGTAATATTATTATCAGTTATTATTTTTGATAATTCATCATTATATTTTCCTGTTACACTTGTTGGACTTACACTTATGTCTGTTACGTAGTCTTTTACATTTACTTTGTAAGTTGTTGTTTGTCCTCCATATGTTATTGTTAGTGTTTGTTCTCCTAAGGTTGTTTTATCATATCCACTTACCATTGAAGATTCTAAATTTATTGTGGTTGTTCCACTTCCTTTTGTTATTTCTATTTCTCCTCCTGTTACATCTAGTTCTTCATTATATTTATAGTCTGTTTTATTTGGTATTACTTTTAATCTAACTGCTGTTACAGTATCTTTTACATTTACATTATATGTTGCTTTTTGATTTACTCCATTTTCTGTAAATGTTACTGTTAATGGTAAGTTTGTATGTTCTACACTAGAATCAAATCCTGTTACATTTACTCTTGAGTCTGTTAATTTTACAACTTCTGCTACACCTGTTTGTCTTGTTACTAATATTTCTCCTGGTGTTGTTCCATCTGTTGTTAAGTCTAATACATCTTTTACATTATAATTTGTTTTTGGTGTTGTATGCATATTTATTTTTGTAACTTTATTTATTACTTTTATTGTAAAGATGGTATCTTTTCCATCATAAATTACTTTTATGTCTTTTGTTGCTGTATTGTCATCTCCAAATGTTACTTTACTTAAGTCTATCGCACTTCCATCTGTTTCTGTTATCGTTACTCCGCTATCTGTTAGTGCTTTTTCTTCTATATCTCCGTTTTCTTTTGTTACTGTTATTTTTCCTCCACTTAAGTCTATTGTATCTCCATATCCATATTCTGTTTTACTTGGTTGTTGCTTCATACTTATTGATATTGTTGCATTATTTAATGTTATTTTTAGTGGTACTGTAAATATTTGTCCATTTGTTGCACTATCTATATCATTATCTGTATATGTTATTGTTAAGTTTTGTTCTGCTACACTTGTTTTACTATATCCTGTTACCATACTTCCTGCTAGAACAACTGGGGTTTTTGCTCCTGCTTTTGCATATGTTACAGAATATGTAATATTATTATCATTTATCAATTTTGATAATTCATCATTATACTTTCCTGTTACAACACTTGGAGTTACAGTAATTCCTGTTACGTAGTCTTTTACCGTTACTTCATAAGTTACTGTTTGCCCTCCATATGTTATAGTTAGTGTTTGTTTTCCTAATGTTGTCTTATCATATCCACTTACCATTCCTTCTGCTATTTCTATATCTTGTGTTCCGCTTCCCTTACTTACTGTTATCTTTCCTCCTGTTATATCTAGTGGTTCTTGATATTTGTATTCTGTTTTACTTGGTTTTGTTTTTAAGGTTATTCCTGTTACACTATCAGCAACTGTGTAATTTAAGTTAGTTGTTTTTGTAACTCCATTTTCTGTATATGAAATGGTAGCTGTTTTCCTTCCTTCTGTTGTAGTATCAAATCCGCTTATCATATCAGGTGTAACTGATATTGTTTCAGTATTTCCATCTTCTCTATTAACTGTTATTGATAAACCTGTTTCCAAACTTTCATTTACATTGTAACTTGTTTTTGGTGTTCCGTTTAAGCTTATAGACTTTAATGAATTTATAATTTCTATTGGATAATTTACTGTTCCTGTTTTTCCATCTTCTGTATATTCAATTTTCAAAGTTTTACTTACTTTATTTGTATTATCATAGTTAGTTGGGCTCATATTAACAGTTGAACCATCAGTTTCTGTAATCATGGCAGTTGTCATTGTTCTTGTTTCTTCTGCACCATTTTCATATGTAATTTTAATTATTCCGCCTGTTAAATCTAAACTATCACCATAATTGTATTTTGTTTTTGTTGGTGCTGTTATATCTATTTTAGATATATTATTTACAACATCTACTTTAAATGTTTTTATAATTGTATCTGAAATTTTATTTCCATCTGAAAGTACATATTCTACATTATAAGTTACAGTTATTGTTTGTTTTCCTTCAGATGTTTTATTATATCCACTTATCATAGAATCTGTAATAGCTACACTTGTTACATTTGAGTTTTTCCATATTAATTGCATACTTGCACCAGTTAGGTCTAAATCTGTATTGTAACTATATTCTACTTTATTTGGTGGAGTAATACTTGCAGAATCTATATAATTGTAAACTTCTACATCTATTGTTTTTACTGCTGTTTTTCCTCCATATGTTACTGTTAAGTTTTGTTCAGTTCCTATTGTTGTGCTAGAATATGCTGACACTGCAACATTTCCATCTGGAAGATTTATTATGCTTGTATTCCCGCTTCCAAAGCTAATTTTCAATTTTGCTCCTGTTAAATCTAAGTTTTCTCCATATTTGTAAACTTGTTTTGTTGGTTGATTTGTTAATTCAACTGTATCTACTGTATCATTTACTACTATTGTTCCATCTATACTTTTTCCCTTATATGAAAATGTTATTTTTTGTGTTCCTTTTTTTATTCCTGTCCCATCATCTGGAAAAGCAGTAAATTTACTAGAATTTATATCTGCTGTATTTTCACTTATACTAAGATCACTGCTTGATGAGGTTAGTACTTCTGTTGCTCCGCTTCTTTTTGTGGCTTTTAATTTTAAACCAGAAAAGTCTATGTTTTCTCCATGACTATATTCTGTTTTTGTCATTGGTGTATCTATAACTAAGGTATCTACTGGGTCTGTTACAGTTATATTAAATGATGTTTGTTTTCCACCATAACTTATTCCTACATAACTTGTATTAACATCAGCTGTATTCCCTGTTGTAATTCCAACTTTTGGATCTGTCATATTTATATCTTCAAATGTACCATCTGTATAATTTACAGTTATTATACCTCCTGTTAAATCTATAGTATCTCCATGTTCATAATTTGTTTTTGTTGGATTATTTTTTACACTTATTGTATCTACTTCTTTTTCTGCCTGTGCAGTTCCTTCTGTTCCATAATATCCTACATTTGTTAATAGATAATATGTATCATACACTAATGCAATTCCTGTTTCTAACCCGTTTCCAGCTTGTGGTACAAGAACTGTACTTGGAATATTAGTTAGATCATAACCATCTTCTAATAAGAAGTACATATCTGCTATAACAACATCTTCTCCTAATATTGAAGGATTCTTATCTACAGCTGTTGATCCTTCTATTCTAAATTTATTTTCATTTGCAAATAACCAGGTATTATTTTCACTAATAGAAGATCCCCATGCTGAAATTGTAGGATCCCAATCATCCATAGTGGTTGCTACTTGATAATTTGGTTTTCTTTTAGTTCCTGCATTATATGTTGGTTGCATAACACTTGAATCATATTTAAATGCAACATCAAATCCACTAAAATTCAAATTACCTCTTAATACTAGAGATATATGTGCAATTCCATAGTCTTCATAATCATATTGGGCATCTTCTGAATTATCTACTACCATAACTAAATACTTGTCCATAGTTGCTAAATTTTCTGTATTTGCAGCATTTGATATATTTCCCAATGGTGCTAAATATTGAATAAACATTATTATTAAAATTAAACTTACAACTATCTTCAATCTGATTCTGTTTATATTCTCTTTCTTTAACATTAGTTTCCTCCTTCAAGATTTATTATTTTCCTAACTAAATTATTATTCTTTGTAAGTATTGTTTTATCAGTAATATTTATTAAATCATCATCATTCAAATCTGCTGATGGATTAAATTCTAAATCGGTTTGAGTTTTTCCATTTTGTTTTGTCATAATTGTTTTATCTAGAATTCCTATTGCTCCATCCTTATTTATATCGCCTGGTATTAAAGTAATTACACTCGATGTCTCATATGAAGATAAATCTACTTCATCTTTATCTGCTACATTTACATTTATATAGTACTGATCTAAATATCCTTTTTTATCTATTAGTAAAGTGTATTTTCCAGGTATTAAATATATTTCAAAAGTTCCGTCATCTTTTGTATTCATTTTATTTTTTTCTTCAATACCTATTATAGAATTCTCTTTGTCTCCTCTAAATACTGTATTTAAATCATCTGATTTACCATTTTTTGTATTATTTATTGCTGATTCCCAATTTACTTTTTCTTCTACATCTGATTCCAAATATGCTAAAACTTCAGCTATATGTTTCTCTGTTGTAAAACTTGTAGGTTCTGTAAATATTTTTCCTTTTATTGTTCCATATGGCCTTTTAATTGTTATTGTATATTCTTTGCTTGTTTTTCCATCTTCTGCTGTAACAATTATTTTAAGCTTAGTGTCTGGTTCTCCAATTTTATTTAATGTAACTTTACTTGGAGTATTGTCATTAATTTTAATTTCTTCATATGAAATAGAACTTCCATCACTTTCATATACTAAATTATTATTTTCATCTCTTTTTGGTATTTTTAGTTTTAATGTAGCTTTTGAGTCCTCCAAAACTGCCGTTATATCCATATTATCTATATATTCTAGTAATTCGTATTGATAGTCTAAGGTATCTTTTTCAAACTTTGGTGTTAAACTATATTCTTTATAGGTAGATGGTTCTTCATCTTTTGTACCAGAACTTAACACTAAATTACTCAAATTCACATTTTTAGATGCTGTTTTATCTGTAAATCTAAAGGTTGATTGTTCTTCATATTTACTACTGCCATCTATATTTATACTTATTCCTGTTTTAGGTGAACTTTCTGTGCTTGTTTGCAAAGAAAGCCATGACTTATCGAATTCATCTGCTTTCATCTGAAAGCTCATTTTTCCTAACAAAACTCCATTTTCTGTATTTATTACTCTTCCTCCACTTGTTCCTACTTGCATTATATGTTCACTTTCAGTTACAGGTGGCTGGAAAGATACTACAGCATTTATTCCCTCCCCTGTTCCATCATAAGGAATTGTAAATAGCTCTAATGTATTCTCAAACTCTCCAACAAATTTGAAATACTCTGTTTCATCATCTGTTATTTCATTTGTAACTATATTTGAAGGTTCTATTTTAGAACTATCATATGAAAATCTAACTGCAAAACCGTTCAAATTCAACACTATTTGTCCATAATTCCATTGTTAACTGCTTGTTCTGTCCTTCTACCTCTTTTACTTCAACACCTCTTAATTCCAAAAATTGATTTTCATTTGGTGTTTTTACTATAACCTCTGAAGCCATAGCAAATATATTTATATTAATAATTATAGCTATAATAATAAGCATAATTATTGCAAATTTCACTTTAGTTCTTTTTTTATCCACTTTTGCTATGACCTCCTTTTCTCTATTATTAATTTTCATTATAATAATAAAAAAAAAAGACATCAAACACGCCTTTAAGGTATAGATTTTTCTCTTATTTTACGGATTTTGTAGTTTTAGGTCTAATTTTATCTTTTATTAAATTTATATTAAATTATTATAACAAATTTTTC
>OHAQ01002452.1_pt1 | contig 13469 bp, 9 predicted proteins | sample 1577111 | NCBI WGS metagenome assembly OHAQ01 (sample SAMEA3541549, study PRJEB24748) | human gut metagenome | biome: human gut; feature: human-associated habitat; material: faeces | place: China | collected 2012 | reverse complement strand
CGTAATCATCATAATTATCATCAATATCGAGTACGCGTTCAGCCAAAACGAACCAATCTCCTTCGGAAGTTCCCGCTAGATCATGCGCCAAAAATCCATCACAAAGGCTATCGGAAGCAAGCTTTTTACGCTCCCACTTGAGCGCTTTTTGCACGCTTTCTTGGTATATTTCCGCCGTCAGAAGTTCCCTTTTCGGCTCTTCCGCGCTCGCTTTCAGCCCTCCGACCAGCGTAAAAACCATTACCGCGGTGCAAAAAAATTGCAAAAATTTAGAAGCAAATGTCATAATTTTCGTCGCCCTCAGTGTATCCGCCTATGTCTTTTCCGTACGCCAATGTGTATCTCAGCCGCAGTTTGTCGCCGTCTTTCAGGTGCATATCACTCGTTCCGTAGCTCGTGAAATGGTCGTTTACCGTTATCATCCAGCCTGAGCCGGTCGTATAATCCTTCTCGCTCAGCCCATCGGGATCGCTGTTGCTCGTGTAATGTATCATCGGGTCGGCGTCAATGCGCTTTTTCAGCTCGGGGTCGATCGCCGCGCCCGCCGCCATGCCTGCCTTGTGAAGCCCGGCAATGTAAAACGCTTCGCCAAAGCTTCCAGTACTGCTTACATTAAATCCGTAATTCTCCAAAGCGTTCACTATCGACTCCGCCGCCGATTCGCCTTGACGGATTTCGACAGTCATGTCGCTGACAATAGTTCCCAGACCGAGCACATTCGCGTCGATCTGCATGGTCGCAACGCCGATTAGGTCGCCGTCCTGCAAAGCCGTGCACTGTATCACATAGGAAAAATCTGCATATCTGCCCTGATTATCGGTGATCCGTATGTCCAGCGTGTTCTCGCCGCCGACCAAATTCAGCAGGTAGCTTGTGTACTCGCCGTCCCACTGGTAATGGATCTCCGCGCCGTTCAAACGCACAAAAAGATTATTGTAAAAAAGCTTGTTGCCGTCGCAGTCGCGCGGCGCCAGATCCAGCGTATACAGCGTTCCGCGCACATTTTCGGGCACATTTTGGTACGCCAGATACGGCGCGGTCTCGGGCGTAGTTTGCGCAATAAGTTTAATTTCAAAAGTCAGATCTTCCTGCTTTTGCTCGCCCTCGTACTCGTATTTCGCGCTGATTCGTATGGAATTTAATCCCATGTCAAGCGTGCACGAATACTGCCCGTCAGCGCCTTTCAGCTTCTTATTTTTGTGATAAATGGTTATCTTTACATTCTCAGCCTCACCGCTAACATACGCCGTGAAGTTCAGCTGCGGGTCTGACTGCGTGTGCGAATACAGACTGGTTTCAAGCTTCGGCTCGGCCGGCTGAGGCGGGTCGGGCTCGCTCTGCGCCTCTTTCAGATATACCGTGTACTCGCGGTAGCCGGAGTAAACTTTTCCATCTTTGTCAGTATACGTCGCCGCTACCCGTATCTTGTTGCGCCCGCCGTTCTCCGCCGAAAGCGTAACTTCGCCCTTGTAAGGCACTTTCGAGCCGTTTACGCTGACGTCAAGCCGTTTGAGTTTCAGTTCTTTTTTCAGATGCGTTATCGTGAAAGCGTACTGCGCGTTTTCCACGGTTTCGCCGTCGATAATGCTCGTTTTGAAGTAGACTTGGTCAGTTTCCGCGCCGTCCTGCGGGTCATCTCCGGGAGTGTCGGTGCTGCTCTCGTCGTCCGCAAGCTGATTGCCCCCGCCCGATGAATTTCCCGACGAAAGGTCGGTATCCGCACCGGTCGAATTTGTCGGGTCGGCATACCCGCCGCTGTCCGACGTACCGCCCAAATTATTTCCTCCGCCGCTGCCCGAAGTTTGCTCCTCAGGCAGCCGCGGAGAAGCCGAAGCCTCGCTCTCCGTATCATCATCGCGGTCATTTTTCGCTTCATCACCGCTAAGATCTTCGTGTTCCGCTTCGGCATTCTCATCGCCGTTCAGAGCTTCCGCAAAGCCGTTGTCAGCAGGCAGCTTCGCGAGAATGCTCTGCGGCTCTCCCGAAATTTTGTCCGAACCGTCAGACTGATACTGCTTGTGTTCCAGACCGAAAGCGCTCGCGCCGATGATGATCGCGCACGCCGCCGCCGATATTTTCATCGCCAGCCTGCCGATGTCAGCCATTTCAGTTCAGCTCCTTTCGGGAAAAACGTTCAAATTACTTGTTCTTCTTGAATACAGTGATAGCCGCGCCTGCAAGTATCATTACTGCCGAAAGAGCCGCCGCTCCGCCGGTAGCAGGGTTGGTGTTGTCAGCTGCAGAAGATGTGGACGAGCTGCTGCTTGCGCCGGACGATGCTGCCGAAGAAGCTGCCGAGCTGGAAGCCGCACCGGAGCTTGCCGCAGAAGAACTGCCCTCAGAGGAAGCTGCGGAGGAAGTATCAGCCGCAGAGCTGTTTACACTGGAAGTATCTGTATCGGAAGATGTATCAGCAGCGGAAGAGCTGTCTGCATCGGAGGAATCAGCCGCCGAAGAAGAATCTGCCGCAGAGGAAGCGTCGTCCTGAAGCTTCTTGTAAGCCGTTTCAGCGTCGATAAGGTCGTCGGCGTTGCTTACCAGCTTCTGGAGGTCTTCGGAAAGCGCGTCGTAAGCTTCGCGGGCAGCCTTTATAGCGTCGCCGCTCTCGAGAGTAACTTCGCCTATATCGTCGATAGCCTTTTCAGCCGCCTTGAGCGCGTCGTAATCAGCCTCGGCAAGTACTGTGATGTCGATGTCTGCGTAAAGCGGAGCGTATTCGTGGCCTGTTTCATCGTCGGTATCGCCGTAAAGCATTCCGTCGAAGGATACGCTTACTTCGGTATCGTCGGTAGTGAGCGGCTCGCTGAAATCGTAGTCCGCGCGCGCGGTAACGTCTTTCTCAACGCCGTTCGCAAGAGTAGCGGTGACTTTCAGGCTCTTCTCGTCAAAAAGCTCGCCCTCTTTGTATATCTTAGTGCCGGTAGCGGTCAGCTTGTCAACTCTGCTGCCCAGCGCCATAACGTAGCCCGAATCATTCTTGAAGTAGAGAGTGCCGTCCTCGTCAGCAAAAAGGCTGGTAAGGCAGTACTGCGCCTGTCCGCCTACGGGTGTAAAGAGTATCGGGCAAACGTTCTCGTGAGTTTTGCCGTTTTCGGTAACAGTTTCGGTCTTTTCAGGCTCGGTCATATCCTTGTTATCGTGGAAAGCGTATACCTTGCCGGGGGTGTAGTTAGATGTAAAGTAAACGTAGTTCTCGCCGTCATCGTCTTTTACCAGCGCGCTCGACTGGCAGTAGCCGTCGGTTTCCAGCGTGTAAACTACCTTAAAGCTCTCAGCGTCGATAACTGCGATATGGTGGCCGCTGTACTGGCTGAACTGTCCGCTGCCGCAAACGCCAACGTAAACTCTGCCGTTAGCCGCGATGGGGGTAGAGGTGCTCATGCCGCCGAGATCAAGCTCTTCGAGGTCGGTGACCTTATTATCATCGTTCAGCTTGAAACGGTAAACCAGCTTAGCCTTGCTGGTGATGAAGTAGTAGCCTGTTTCAGCGTCGTAGCTTACTGCTGAGCGAAGGTCGCCCTTAAGACCGGAAGCTTCGCTTAAAATAGTAGCAGCCTTGTTCTCTACGCTTCCCTGCTTATCGAATACCAGTATCGAGCTTCCCTCGCCGTCGCCGTTGCCCAGACCGTTATCTGTGCCGACGATTATAGCGTCTGCGGTAGCGTATGCGCCCGCCCAGTAGTATCCGCCTGCGGCAGCGTATGTCCATGCAGCCGTCTGCTCTTCATTGGTCTGCTCGGGGTCGGTATCCGCTGCGGGCAGGCAAACGAAATTCGCGTCCTTAGTTTCGCTGTTCCAGAAACCTGTGTAGATGTATCCGTCAGAATAGATTATCTCAGAGTTCGACTGTCCGCCCAGCGGGTCATGATATACCCAGAGCGACTCGAGAGTATCGGCGTCGAAAGCCTGTACTATTCCGCCGCCCTCGCTTACGAATATCTTGCCGTCAGCGTAAAGCGGAGCGGTAATGCCGTAAGAGGTGGACTTTTCCATCTGTCCCTCTGCGCTCAGAACTTCGCCCGTTTCCTTATTGATCTTTCTGAGCTTGCTGCCGCTGGTAACTACAAGGTCGTCGCCTACTACCGTAGGCACGCCGGGTGCAGCCGCCCAGCCGCTGCCGAGCTTAGCTACCCAGTAAAGGGCTGTGTCATTCTTATTTACGGGTGTTGGCGACTTGGTCGTGCCGCCAAAAGCGTCTGCTGCGAGTACCGCGCTGACCGAAAGCGCTGTGGCAGCCGCGATAGCCGCCGATCTTTTCATTAGTCCTTTCATTTCATAAAGACTCCCTTATAAATATTTGCAGAGGGCGTACCGGGGTGCAAAAAAAGCTTTCCTCTTTATAATAAGGAAAGCTGCGGGAAGATCAGTCATAGCGGCAATTCACGGCAGATAAAAATATGTACAGCAAACCAAGCCCCGCCCATCTGCCATTTTGAAAAAGCACGCGAGCGCGACCTCAAAAAACATTTTTATCTGCATAAAAAGCGATACGCTGGCCCGCGCTTTTCCCATTGCCCAAAAAGCGTTGATCCATCGCCGCGCGGCAGGTCTCCTGGCTCAAGACTCGGCACGGCGGAAAAGTCTTCTCATTCGCGGTATGCGAACAATGACCGCGCGCTTATAAAAAGCTGCGCACTCCGTCGACTTCGGCGTCTAATACAGTAATGGCGGTTGCGTCGGACTCAAACCGACTTCCCTATTGATCTACTCGGTCAGCAATTATGCGCCTTTCAAACCATCGCGGCTATATATCAGCAAAATATCTGCATATATCAATTATAGCACAAGGCGAATATTTTTGCAATAGCTTATTTTAATTTCATGCAAATTAGCCCGATATGCGCCGAAATGTAAACGATTTTTGTAACATCTACTTATCCGCTGCCAATATTTGCGGGGAAAATCGGCACTTTTAACGCTTGAATAAAGGCTGGCGTTGTGATATACTATAAGTACATCAGTAAAAAACGAAAGGATATAATAATATGAATATTGCAGTTGCACAGTCAGGCGGCCCTACCTGCGCTATAAACGCTTCGCTGGTCGGCGTTTTCAAGCAGGCGCTCAAAACGCCAGAGATCGACGCAGTTTTCGGCTCGCGAAACGGAATTGAGGGCATCATCGGCGACGACCTCGTAGACCTAAAGCGCATAATACGCACCAACGAGGATATGGAGCTGCTGCGCCAGACGCCGTCTACCGTGCTGGGTTCATGCCGCCGCAAGCTGCCCGAGCCTGGCGGCGAGGACGCGGAAGCGCTCTACAAAAAGATATTCGAGTGCCTTGAAAAGCACCGCATAGAGGCTTTTTTCTACATCGGCGGAAACGACTCTATGGACACTGTGCACAAGCTTTCGCAGTACGCGGAAAAGATAGGCTCTAAGATCTCGTTCGTCGGCGTACCGAAAACTATCGACAACGACCTGCCCGTTACCGACCACACCCCCGGCTTCGGCTCGGCGGCGAAGTACGTTACCGCCACCGTGCAGGAGATAATCCGCGACAGCTCGGTGTACTCCATCGACTCGGTAACTATAATCGAGATAATGGGCAGGCACGCGGGCTGGCTCACCGCCTCGACCTGCGTACTGCGCGCGAATGACGAGATAGCCCCGCACCTCATCTACCTGCCCGAGAGCGATTTTTCGGCGGAGCGATTTCTCGAGGACGTTCGCGCCGAGCGCGCTAAGCACAAGGCTGTTATAGTCGCCGTTTCCGAGGGCATAGAGCTGGAGGACGATGGCGCGCGCAGCGGCGTTACAGACAATTTCGGGCACAAGTACCTCTCGGGCGTTGGAAAGGCGCTGGAACAGCTCGTCCGCGAACAGATAGGCTGCAAGGTACGCTCGATAGAGCTGAACGTAATGCAGCGCTGCTCCAGCCACATCTGCTCAAAGACCGACATCGACGAGGCGGAGCAGATAGGCTCTGAGGCGGTAAAGTGCGCGATGGCGGGCGAGAGCGGCGTTACCATGATATTCCGCCGCATATCCGACAAGCCTTACGTTGTCACAATCGAGAGCGCCGACACCGCGCTGATGGCAAATCAGGAAAAATTCTTCCCCGCGAAGTGGATCACCGCGGAGGGCAACCAAGTTTCCGACGAAGCGATAAAGTACTTCCTGCCGCTCATTCAGGGCGAGGTGAACATTGCGATGAAGAACGGTATGCCCGTGCACTTCAAGATGTAAACTGCAATTATCTGTAAAATACAAAGACCGAAGCTCGATAAAAAGAGCCTCGGTCTTTTTGTGTATCAGTCCGCTTTTTTGTACACTTTAGGAAATCTCACGCAAAATCCAACGCGTTTGCCCTCTACCTTGCAGCTTATCTTAGCCTTGTGCGCGTCGGCTATCGAGCGGGCTATAGAAAGCCCTATGCCGCTGCCGCCCGTTTCGCGTGTGCGCGATGAATCGGCGCGGTAAAAACGCTCAAACAGCAGCCGCGTATCGCCCTGCGGCGGGTCGTCGCAGAAATTCACGGCTTTAAGCACCGCCTTTCCGCCCGTCTGCACAAGGGTAAGGCTGACGCTCCCGCCCGCCGACGAGTATTTTGAAGCGTTCTCGAGCAATATCGAAACCAGCTCGCGCACCAGCGTTTCGCTGCCGAAAAGCGCCAGCCCCTCGGCTACATTTATCTCAAAAGGCAGCGATTTTGAATCGAAGAGCGGCTTAAAGCCCTGCGCCGCCTGCTCCACCGCCTCGCTCAGCGAAAATTCCGCGAAGCTGCTTTGCAGATTTTCCTGCGATTTTGTAAGCGTTAGAAGCTGCGAGAGCAGTTCGCTAAGCCTGTCGGTCTGATTAAGTATGCTCCTCGTCCAGTCGTTCTCGCCGCCCGTAAGCTCTATCACTTCGGCGTCGGCGCGTATCACTGCGAGCGGCGTTTTCAGCTCGTGCCCCGCGTCGGTGATGAACCTGCGCTGGCTCTCGATACTTTCGATAACGGGTCTTACCGCGCGCTTTGAGTAAAGGGCGATGAGCAGTGCCGAGATCGCCAAAAGCGCCGCAGCTATCACAGCCGAGATCTCGAGCATCCGCCGCAGCGAAGCCGACTTTTCGCTGAAATCGTAAAATACCAGCATCCTGCCGCCATTCGGCACATCGTTTACAGCGTAGCGGAAATCGCAGCCGCTGTAAACGCCGCGCTTTTTATCCAGCTTCGCCGCCGCCAGGCCCATTTCCTGCGCCTGCTCGCTCGTTACGGTAGAGATATGCCCGGTGTCGATGAAGTCCGCCTCGCCCGATGGATCTATCATCACGGTGAAGTAGCGGGTGCTGTAACGCAGCTCGCTGAAGCGCCGCCCGTCGTCTTTTCTCGGCTCACGCGGGGCGAAATTCTCGGGCATCTTGCCTTTGTTTTCCAGTATACTGTCAATTATCTCGTCCACCTCTGAGATGGTGTAGTAGATGTTCAGCCCGTTGATAAGCCCCGTCATAAGTAGCTCTACGCAGAAAATCACGGCGATGGCGGCGGCAGAGAACTTTACGCTAAGCCGCCTAAGCATTTTCCACCGCGAGCGAATAACCCGCGCCCCTAGCCGCGTTTATAGCAACGTTCGCGCCGATAGACCGCAGCTTTTTGCGCAGATAGGATATGTACACCCACACCACGTTTATCTCGGTATCGGTGTCGCAGCCCCATATGCGCTCCATGAATTTTTCGGTAGAGATGAGCATATTCGGATTTTTCATCATGTACTCCATCATCTGAAATTCCTTGTTGCCCAGCCGTACAGCGCCCTGCGGGGTGCTCATTTCAAATGTCGCGCGGCTGAGGGTGACGTTGCCGAATCTCAGCTCTTCGGGGGCGTAGTCTGCCGAGCGGCGGGTCATGGCGCGCAGTCTGGCGAGCAGCTCGCTCATCGCGAAAGGCTTAGTAAGATAATCGTCCGCGCCCGCGTCAAGGCCGGTGACTTTATCCTCAAGCTCGCTTTTCGCCGTCAGCAGCAGCACTGGCACGCTGCACTTTTCCGCGCGCAGCCTTTTCAGCGCCTCAAGCCCGCTCATTTTCGGCATCATTATGTCCATTATTATAGCGTCGTAATCGGCGGCAAGCGCGTAGTCGAGCGCGTCCGCGCCGTTGTAAACAGCGTCTACCGAGTAATTATTGTGCTTCAAAATAGCCGTCAGTGCGTTTGAAAGCTCGCGCTCGTCTTCTGCCAAAAGTATCCTCATACGCTTTCACGCTCCTTACTTTTTCAGCCGCTCCGCCTCCGCCGCGTCGGGCTTGACATACAGCGTTTTCTGATTTGTGAATATCACCATTCCGGGCTTTGCGCCGACAGGCTTTTTGACGTACTTTATCAGCGTGTAATCCACCGGCACCTGCGAGCTTTCGCGTGCCTTTGAGTGGTAAGCCGCTATGCGCGCCGCCTGCTCTATCGTCGAAAAAGGCGGCTCTGTGCCGTTAGTGCATATCACCGTGTGCGAGCCTGTTATGTTCTGCGTGTGCAGCCAAATATCGGTCTTCTGCGAATCTTTCAGCGTCAGGCGGTCGTTCTGGCGGTTGTGCCTGCCGACCAATATAGTGTAGCCGTCGTCGGAAACGAATTTCAGCGGCGGCAGCGACTTCATAGTCTTAGCTTTCAGCGAGCGCTTTTTGATGTAGCCCTGCTCGGCAAGTTCTTCGCGAAGCTGCGATATATCCGCCTCAGAGTCAGCCCTCGTCAGCGAATCGAGCACCGAATCGATATACTGCTGCTCGCGCTCGCCCTGCGCTATCAGCTCGACCAGCTTTTTCTCTGCGGTGTCCGCTTTTTTGTACTCTTTGTAATACCGCTGAGCGTTCTGCGAGGGGGTAAGTCGCGGGTCTAGGGGTATCTCTATCTCCCCGCCCTGCTCGCTGTAAAAGTTCTCGCAGCGCAGCGAAGTCATGCCTTTCTGCACGGCGTAGAGGTTGGTCATTATCAGGTCGCCCTTAATTTTCAGGCTCTCGCGGTCGGCGCACTCGGCAAGTTCCTGCCGCTGATTAGCCGTGCGGCGGGCGGTGCGCTCTGAAAGCGAGGTCAGCAGGCGGAAAAGGTCTTGCGCCTTTTGCTTTATGCGGTCGAGCCTGCCGCGCTGAGAGTAGAAGCTATCAAGCAGTTCGCAGGCGCTCTCGTGCTCTTTTATCTGCATGAGCGAGCCGAAGTGCGCTATATCTGTAAAGCAGAAATCTTTCAGCCTGCACTCTTCGTCCGAGAGGGTGATGTAGCGGTGTTCGCCGCCGCGCAGTTTGTCCGACTCGGCTTTCAGCCAGTTTTCAAGCCGAGTAAATTCCTCCTCGCTAACATCGCAGACTGCCTTGTCCTCGCCGCAGGCGCGCCAAACGGCTTCATCGGCGAAAACGGGCGATATGCCCTCGAGCGTCTGCACCAGTGCGTTTGAGAGCCGCTTGCGCTCATACATCGCGAGCATTTTGCGCAGCACGCCGAAGTCCAGCTCTTCCAAATTCGCGCGCGGGCTTTTCGGCGGCAGTGTGTAATCCATGCCAGGCAACACGGGGCGCACCGAGGACATCTCGGGATTAACGCGCTTTATACTGTCGATCATCTTGCCCTCGCCGTCTATCAAAATTATGTTCGAGCGCCTGCCCATTATCTCCGCCGCGATGGTCAGCCGCTCAATATCGCCCAGCTCGTTCGCCGAGTCGAAGTCGAAATACAGTATTCTCTCAAAGCCGTCCTGCCGTATATCTACCAGCTTGCCCGATGAAAGGCGCTTGCGCATGAGCATACAGAACATCGGCGGGGTCTTGGGGTTCTCTATATTCTCGCGGGTGAGGTGTACGCGCGCCGTGCCCGCGGCGCTGTTTAGCAGCAGTCTGTAACCGCCCTCGCGCGTGCGTATGCCTATTATCAGCTCTTCCTTAGTGGGCTGGTGTATCTTATCCACCCTGCCGCCGATGAGCGGCGAAAGCTCTTTTCGCACTAAGCTGAGGTATATTCCGTCAAGTGCCATTTACAGCCACTTCCTTTCGTTCAGATAATTCAGATAACGCTTACCGGGTCGGTGAAGGCTTTCGAGCGCTCTATCACAAGCTCGGGAAACTCCTCCGCCAGCTTTTCCGCAAGCGCGGCGTGAAAGATATTCTCGGTGTAAAAATGCCCCGCGTCGATAAGGCAAAAGCCGTTGTCAGCCGCCTCTACAAAATCGCTGTGCTTCACATCGCCCGTCACCATAGCCTGACAGCCCGCCGCAGCCGCAGCGCGCCAGAGTCCACCGCCGCTGCCCGAGCATATGCCTATCTTCGCGATGCTCGCGGGTGTTTCGGTGTAGCGAACTACCTTGCAGCCAAGGCGCTTTTTGCACTGCGAAGCGAGGTGCGCCGCCGATGTTTCAAAAGCCGCCGTGCACACATAGCCGATGGGCTTGCCCTCTTCGTAAACGAGCGTTTGCAGGGGCTTTAAGCCAAGCTTCTGCGCCAGCAGATCGTTCATGCCGCCCTGCGCCGAGTCGAAGCTGGTGTGCGCGCAGACAGCCGCAATGCCACTGTTCGCTAAGGCGACTGCGGGCTGCTCCGCCGTCAAGCATTTCAGCGGGCGGAAGATGACGGGGTGGTGCGAGATCACCAGCTGAAAGCCGCCGCGCTCCGCCTCATCAGCCACCGCTTTGGTAATATCAAGCGCCGTGAGCACCTTTTTCACGGGCATATCCCTGCCGCCGACGCATATTCCGCTGTTATCGTAGCTCTGCTGCTGCGAAAAGGGTGCGAATGTATCTATATAATCGTAAATTTCTCCAACTGTTGCCATTTTACTCACCTATCTCTTTCATAAGCTGTTCCGCAAGCCGCAGCATATCCTCCGCCTGCGCGGTGTCGCCGTTTTTAGCACTGAGCCTGCCGAGCGCCGCTTTTTTCATGCGCTGTGCCGCGGTGGATATGTACTCCGCGCTGTAAGGCTCGCGGGGGTCTAGCCTGCCCGCCGTAAGATACCTGCCGTCGCAGGGATAGTCTATAAGCTCGGGCGCGTAATGCGCAGCCATCACCGAGTAGACGAATTTTCCGTCGCGGCAGGCGCGCTCGCGCATGATATGCCAGCCGTTTGCAAAAAGCCAACGCCGCAGCTCGTCCGCCTTGGTCATGGGCTGAAGTATCAGCGTGCACCCGCGCAGCTGCTTCTGCCACTCGCCGCGCGAAAGTATAGCGGCTATCAGCTCGCCGCCCATGCCCGCGCATATCACGTCGGTAACACCCTCCTGCGGGACGTTTTCCAGCCCGTCGGAAAGCACGGCATCTATCTTATCGGCAAGCCCGCTTTGGGCGATGTGCTCGATGGCGGAGCTTAGCGGCTTAGGGTTTATATCTGCGGCGATGGCGCGCTCGCAAACACCGCTCTCTACCAGCGCGCAGGCTAGGTAGCCGTGGTCTGCGCCAATATCGGCGGCTATGCGCGGGTCGTGGTCAACATGGCTTTCCGCCAGCATTTCGGCGCAGAGCGCCAGTCTTTTATTTTCCAGCTTGAATATCATCAATGATCTTTCCAATCTATAAAAATGCGGAGACGCCTAATTTATCAAGCGCCTCCGTATGATCTGCAAAATGTATCTCTTAACCTGCAAAATGCGCGTTGAGCTTTGCGATAAGCTCCTTAGGGTCTACGCCGTGTACCTCGCAAGCCTGCGCTACGGTCTCGCCGCGCGACGATGGGCAGAAAAGGCAGTGCATACCCATTTCGAGAAAATATTCCGCAGTAGTTTCATCAGCGTCCATGATGTCGCCGATAATGGTATCTTCTGTAACTTTAAAATCCATGAAAATTCAACTCCTCTCGAGGATACATAATGTATACCTCTTAACTCCTATTATAACCCATATCAAAAGATTTTTCAAGCCCCCGAGCAAATTTTTTATCTGAAAATTCTGTGACAGACTATCAGCCGCGTTTCAGCTCTTCCCAGTCGGGGCCAAGCTCAAGCCCGCCGTCGGTACTGCCGACGAAAGTATCTCCCCTGCGGTAGATGTGGTCGTAGCGAACGTCGGCTTCGTAGCGCGTACCGCTCGAGTCGGTAAAATTATCCACGCCGCGTATGCCCTGCGTGGAATTATCTATCATGCGGTCAACGGCGCGGGCGTGGTCGGCGCAGGCGGAATTTACAATGTCGCTCGTCTGCGAGAGGGTCTGCGAAACGCGCTGAGATGCGTTTATAGCCATCTGCTGACGCTGCGCAGCGCCGTTCTGCTCTATCTGCGCGACGTTTTGAAGCTCCTGCTGTTCCAGCGCGAAGTAGAGCGGGCCGTACTGTATCTCAGCCGTAAAGCGCTCGAAAATGCGCTCCATCTCCGCCTCATCGCAGCCGCGCGAGATGAGCATTATGTCAAAAGCCCTGCCCCAGTCAGGCTCGCCCTTTTTCTGCGTGAGCGGCATAAACCCCATTCCGAACCCCGAGAGCATATCTAAAAATCCGCCGCCGCGCTGCTGTTGTTGGCTAACGGGCAGGTAGCAGAATATCGTCGCGAAAAAGTCGCTGAACTGCGCGCCGCCTTGGCTGAAAGTTATCTTGAATTTGTGCGGAGATACCTGCGCGGGCTTTCCGAGCTTTTGCGAAGTCTGCTGAGCGAAATCCTGCGCGCGCCGGGCTAGGGGCGCATTATTTAAAGGTATAACGCGAATGTCGTCGAGCCTGCCGTATACCGCCGTGAGCCTTTCGTAAGCGTACTGCTGCGGCTTGACGAGCTTGCGGTAGCGCAGCCCCGACCAGCCGTCGAGGAAATAATCGCTCGCCTGCTGACCGAAAACGCCCGGCGCGGTAATCATAGTGCCCTGTGCGTAATCTTTGTAGTAGGCGAATGGGTCGGGAGTAATTCCTTTCCACATGCTGTCGAACAGGTGGTTGATGGCTGCGGCATAGAATGTATGTCCGAACGGGAGCGGATGGGTTCCGCCGAACTGTTCCCAGGTGAACTCGCCGTCCAGCATCCGTTCGCCTATTTCCTGCACGAGGTTGACTGACGGTATGAGGTAATGGTTGGCTACCCGTTCATGGTTCAGGACTACGTCTGGCTGTTGCTTTTTCGCTACCATCGGGATAAACGGGTCGTAGATGAAATGCAACATGATAATGTCCATTTCAGGATTGCTCAGTAACGCATGACGTACTTCGCCTTCCATGCCGCGCACCTGTTCCAGTGGGGTAAAATAGTTGGTATGGTCGTTTACGGCTGCTTCAACGAATAGCAAATCTATCTTTCCTTTCGACAGCACGTCATTTTGCAGGCGGAAAGAACCCGGTGTCGTACCGGTAGAACCGATGCCGGCTTCCACGAACTCGAATGTGGTATAGGGGAAACGTTGTTGCAGCTGCTTTTCAATCCTGTTCTTCCAACCGTTCATCTCCGTGATGGAACCGCCCAGGAAGGCGACGCGGCCTTTGCGTTCTTTCTCAAACTTGACGAATGAGTTTTGCAGGCTGCCGCGCACATTGTAATGCAGGTACTTTTCACGTATCTGCCGAAAGCGGGAAAGCCTTCCGCGAGGCAGCCGCAAAACT
>OHAQ01002446.1_pt1 | contig 13502 bp, 6 predicted proteins | sample 1577111 | NCBI WGS metagenome assembly OHAQ01 (sample SAMEA3541549, study PRJEB24748) | human gut metagenome | biome: human gut; feature: human-associated habitat; material: faeces | place: China | collected 2012 | reverse complement strand
TAAGCCCTTTCAGGGCACCCCAATAAATATATAATTGTAAGGCTTTCAGCCTAACCGATAAATTCTCATTTAACCGATAAATTCCCATTTAACGAATGAAATATATAAATAAAGAATTATGAATAAAAGACCATTTATCATCTTATCAGCTTTTCTGTTGCTATTTTCCTTGATAGAAAAAGGGCAGGCTACAGAAACTTACCGTCCCGAGACATCGGTTGCCGGATTCATCCAGCTTCCCGGTAGCGGGCGACAAGTCTATAATTTCAATCCGGGATGGCGCTTTTTCAGAGGCGATGTCCGGGGAGCAGAAGTGGTAAACTTCGATGACCGTTCCTGGAATGTCGTTTCCACCCCTCATACCGTAGAGTTGATGCCGGCCGAAGGAAGTGGATGCCGCAATTATCAAGGACCGGCCTGGTATCGTAAGCACTTTGTCCTCCCCGCCGAAACAAAAGGGCAACGGGTGGTGCTTCATTTTGAAGCAGCTATGGGCAAACAGATTCTTTATCTGAATGGTAAACGCATCCAGGAACATCTGGGAGGTTATCTGCCTTTTACTTTAGACTTGACCGCCAATGGTGTACAAGCCGGAGACTCCTGTCTGCTCGCTGTTTTCACGGACAACAGCGATGACAAATCCTATCCTCCCGGAAAACGTCAATATACATTAGACTTTGCTTATCATGGTGGCATTTACCGTGATGTATGGATGATTGCCAAATCTCCGGTAGCTATTACTGACGCTATTGATTCACAAATCGTTGGCGGTGGAGGTGTATTCGTTCATTTTGATAAGATCAGTGAAAAGAGTGCGCAGGTATATGTAAACACCGAAGTTCAGAATGACGACGCCCGTTCCGAGTCAGTCACTGTAGAAACGACTTTGACAGACGCGGATGGAAAAGTAATCAAACGCAGTTCAGGAAAACTTTCTTTAAAGCCGGGAGAGAAGAAATCCATCCGTCAACAGATGGAAGTAAAGAATCCTACTCTTTGGTCACCGGATACACCTTATTTATATAGAGTACAATCACGTATTAAGAAAGGAAATAAATCCATTGACGGAGGCATTACCCGTGTCGGTATTCGTCTGGCAGAATTCCGTGGTAAAGACGGATTCTGGCTGAATGGCAAACCTTTCGGACAACTGGTAGGAGCCAATCGCCATCAGGATTTTGCATACGTAGGCAATGCTTTGCCGAACTCACAGCAATGGCGTGACGCCAAACGTCTGCGTGATGCCGGATGTACCATTATTAGGGTAGCCCACTATCCCCAAGACCCTGCCTTTATGGATGCCTGTGACGAGCTCGGCCTGTTCGTGATTGTCGCTACTCCGGGATGGCAGTACTGGAACAAAGACCCGAAATTCGGAGAGTTGGTTCATCAGAATACCCGCGAAATGATTCGTCGTGACCGTAATCACCCTTCCGTATTGATGTGGGAACCCATCTTGAATGAAACCCGCTATCCGCTCGATTTTGCCTTGAAAGCTCTTGAGATTACCAAAGAAGAATATCCCTATCCGGGACGTCCGGTAGCTGCTGCCGATGTCCATTCGGCCGGAGTGAAAGAGCATTATGACGTTGTTTATGGCTGGCCGGGTGATGATGAAAAGGAAGACAAGCCGGAGCAATGTATCTTTACCCGTGAATTCGGGGAGAATGTAGACGACTGGTATGCTCACAACAATAATAACCGTGCCAGCCGCAGTTGGGGAGAACGCCCGTTACTGGTACAGGCTATGTCCTTGGCAAAGAGCTATGACGAGATGTACCGCACGACCGGTTTATTTATCGGTGGCGCCCAATGGCATCCGTTCGACCATCAGCGTGGTTACCATCCGGATCCTTATTGGGGCGGTATTTATGATGCTTTCCGTCAGAAGAAATATGCGTATGAAGTATTTCGCAGCCAGTCGCCGGCTAGTCTCCAACACCCATTGGCAGAATGTGGCCCGATGATATTCATTGCTCATGAAATGTCACAGTTCTCCGATAAGGACGTAGTTGTATTCACAAACTGTGATTCAGTCCGTCTTTCTATTTATGATGGAACGAAAACCTGGACAAAACCGGTGATTCATGCCAAAGGGCACATGCCGAATGCTCCCGTTATATTCGAGAATGTCTGGGACTTTTGGGAAGCACGCGGATATAGCTATACTCAAAAGAACTGGCAAAAAGTGAACATGGTTGCCGAAGGAATCATCGGCGGAAAAGTGGTATGCACTCAAAAGAAAATGCCTTCCCGACGTTCCACCAAACTACGCCTTTACATAGATACCCAAAAAGTGAACCTGGTAGCTGACGGCTCCGACTTTATCGTCGTAGTTGCTGAAGTAACCGATGATAGTGGAAATGTGCGCCGTCTGGCAAAAGAGAATATCGTTTTCACGGTAGAAGGTGAAGGAGAAATCATCGGAGATGCTACTATTGGCGCTAATCCCCGTGCGGTGGAGTTCGGCTCCGCTCCGGTGTTGATTCGTTCTACCCGGAAAGCCGGAAAAATAAAGGTGAAAGCCCGCGTACAGTTTGAGGGTACTCAAGCTCCGACAGCTACTGAAATTGAACTGGAAAGCGTTCCTGCAGAATTTCCTTTCTGCTATGAGGAACAGACTTATGAAATACAAAGGACAACACCGTCCACTCTCAATGTAAACCCGGGCAAAGAATCATCTGAAGGAAAAGTGCAACTGACAGAAGAAGAACGCCAACGAGTGTTGGATGAAGTAGAACGTCAACAGACTGAATTTGGAACTGAAAAATAGTACGATAAAGTGATTAGCAGGTTAGTGATTAGTGATTAGCGGGGTGACCTGCCAACTTGTTTTTTATATGTTACTAAAGCACTATTCAAAAAAAAAGACTATCTTTGAGTACGTTTAATTCCAATTATAGCCATCAATGAGAAAACGGAATATTCTAATACTATTACTATCCATGATAGGTATGTATGCTTTTGCCTATCCAAATATGATTGTAGAACACTACACGGCTGAACGTGGTTTGCCTAATAATATCGTAAACTGTACATTAAAAGGACAAGACGGATTTATCTGGTTTGGTACCTGGTATGGACTATGCAGCTTTGACGGAAGTAAATTCCGTTCCTACGATAATCATGACGGCTTTTATTCCACAGATATTCCGCCGCGTAAAATTCAGCGCATCGTAGAAGATAAGAATGGTTTTCTGTGGATTAAGACTATCGACCGTAAACTCTATCTGTTCGATAAACGGCATGAGAGCTTTCACGCCGTCTACGATGATGTGAAAGAATATTCCGAGAACATTCAGATTATCAAGATTCAGACGACCGAAGACGGCGACGTATTGTTGCTGACAAAAGATAAAAGTCTTTTGCGTGCGTACACCGACAAGGAAGGTAAAATAACGATGAAACAATTGCATGATTCGCGTCCTAACGTGAACGTGTACGACATGCGTCTGAAACACAACATATTCTGCGAAACAGCCGAATTTATCAATTGGATCGGTATGGATTATCAGATTCTGTCCCTACGGAAAGGGGAAGCGCTGAAAGACAAACCTGCCGACTTTATACAGAAAAAAGTATCTGCTAACCCCGATCAGTTTACTTGTGCCTCCTATAATTCTAAATTCTTATGGTTGGGAGACAAGAAAGGCCACATTTATAGCATTGATCCGCAAAACGGAGTGGTCAACCGTTACGAGATACCGGAAATCAAACAGCCGGTTTCTAATTTGCTGGTAACGGAATCCGGTCTGATGTACATTACCACCAACGAAGGAGCATACGAGTACAATATCGGCTACAAACAGTTGACCAAGCTCCCCTTTACCATCCCCGAAAAGGACAATGGAATTATATTCTATGATAAATACGATAAGGTATGGTTTCAGGAGGGTAACCAGGCATTGACCTATTATGATCCCCTGAACAGGAGCCATCACCGCTTTACATTCCCCAATCAGAACGCAATCGGCAATTTTGAAATGCAGGATGCCGGCGAACAAGGCATGTTCTTTATGACTCCGGGAGGAGAAATTCTTCTATTCGACAGGGAGAAACTGGAAATGACCCGTATCAACCAATTGAAGCCTTTCTCCGACGATCTTCCCAATCAGCTTTTCTTCCATCTTCTGCTGGATAAAGATGGCATCCTTTGGCTGGCATCTACGAGCAGCGGAGTATACAGGCTTAATTTCCCCAAGAAGCAATTCCAACTGCTGACAGAAGTTTCTCCATCTCCGGTGGTGCCCGAGAGATCGACTTCTTGGAATCAGGGAATACGTGCTCTCTTCCAGGCGCAAAATGGGGATATTTGGGTAGGAACCCGCTGGCAAGCCTTGTATCGCCTGGATCGTAACGGACAAGTGAAACAAATCTTCTCGGATAAGAACTATCTGTTAGGAGCCGTATATCATATTATGGAAGACAAAGACGGTAATCTTTGGTTTTCCACCAAGGGAAACGGGCTTGTTAAAGCCGAACCGGACATGAATTCACCGCACGGGTTGCGTTTTACCCGTTATATCAATGACCCCAAGAATCCGAATTCTATCAGTAACAACGATGTGTACTTTACCTATCAGGACAGCCAGGGACGCATTTGGGTAGGATTACTGGGAGGAGGTCTGAATCTAATTTCCGAAGAGAACGGAGCAATTACCTTTATACATAAATACAATGGCTTGAAACAATATCCTGCATACGGTCTTTATATGGAGGTACGTACCATGACGGAAGATGAAGACGGACGTATTTGGGTAGGAACAATGGATGGCCTGATGTCTTTCGACGGACATTTCACTACCCCCGAACAGATCCAGTTTGAAACGTACCGCCAGGTCAGCGAAAATTCAAACGTAGCGGATAACGATATTTATGTACTCTACAAAGATACTGATTCGCAAATCTGGGTAAGTGTATTCGGAGGCGGTTTGAATAAATTAGTCCGCTATGATAAAGAAAAGCGTGAACCGATCTTCAAATCATACGGCATACGCGAAGGAATGAATAACGATGTAGTCAAGTCCATCGTAGAAGATAAAAACGGTAACTTGTGGTTTACAACGGAAATTGGCTTGTCTTGCTTCAATAAAGCTACCGAACAGTTTCGTAACTACGACAAATACGACGGTTTCCTGAACGTAGAACTGGAAGAGGGTAGTGCCCTCCGTACCTTGAATGGAGATTTGTGGATTGGTACCCGGCAGGGAATCCTGACATTCTCTCCCGACAAACTGGAAACATTGCATACGAACTACGATACACGTATTGTTGACTTTAAAGTTTCCAACCGCGATCTGCGTAGTTTCCGCGAATGTCCGATTCTGAAAGAATCCATCACATACGCCAAAGCAATCGAACTTAACTACAATCAATCCATGTTCACGATTGAATTTGCCGCATTGAATTTCTATAATCAGAACCGGGTATCTTACCGATATATACTCGAAGGATATGAAAAAGAATGGCATTATAACGGAAAGAACCGTATCGCTTCTTATACCAACGTACCTCCCGGAGACTATACATTCCGTGTAGAAACCGTAGATGAAGCCAATCCGGAGCTGGTTTCCAACTGTACACTGGCCATCACTATCCTTCCACCGTGGTGGTTGAGCTGGTGGGCAACCCTTATATATGTAATTCTAGGTTTGGCAGCTCTCTATTTCAGCCTGCGCCTGGCTTTCTTCATGCTCAAAATGAAGAATGATATTTATATCGAGCAGAAGGTATCGGAGATGAAAATCAAGTTCTTTACCAATATCTCCCATGAATTGCGCACTCCTTTGACATTGATAAAAGGTCCGATACAGGAACTAAGAGAACGCGAAAAGCTCTCTCCGAAAGGATTGCAATATGTGGATCTGATGGAGAAGAACACCAATCAAATGCTGCAATTAGTGAATCAGATCCTTGATTTCCGGAAGATTCAGAACGGCAAGATGCGTTTGCATGTGTCATTAATTGATTTTAATGAGATGATAGCTTCTTTCCAGAAAGAATTCCGGGTACTTTCCGAAGAAAACGAGATCAGTTTTACTTTCCAGTTGCCGGATGAACCGATTATGGTATGGGCGGACAAGGAAAAAATGAGCATTGTTATCCGCAACATCATATCCAACGCATTCAAATTCACTCATTCCGGAGGAAGTATTTATATAACTACCGGATTGACAGACGACGGTAAACGTTGTTACGTACGGGTGGAAGATAACGGAGTAGGTATTCCACAAAATAAACTGACCGAGATTTTCGAACGCTTCTCGCAAGGAGAGAACGCGAAAAACTCCTATTATCAGGGCACGGGTATCGGATTGGCACTTTCAAAAGAGATCGTCAATCTGCATCACGGACAGATTCGTGCCGAAAGTCCCGAAGGACAAGGAGCGGTGTTTATTGTGGAACTCCTGATGGATAAGGAGCATTACCGCCCGTCGGAAGTAGATTTCTATGTGGGAGATACGGAGACAGCCCCTATTGCGGTAGAACAAGATCCTGTTGCAAATGCCATATCCGAAGACGGTACGGAGGAAGAAGAACCGGAAATCGACGCTTCATTACCGACCCTTCTGTTGGTGGAAGATAACAAAGACCTTTGCCAGTTGATAAAGCTTCAGCTGGAAGACAAGTTCAATATCCATATTGCCAATAACGGAGTGGAAGGTTTGAAGAAAGTACATCTGTATCATCCGGATATTGTGGTGACCGATCAGATGATGCCCGAAATGGATGGGCTTGAAATGTTGCAATCCATCCGCAAAGATTTCCAAATCAGTCATATCCCTGTCATTATCCTGACTGCGAAGAATGATGAAGGCGCCAAGACCAAAGCGATCACTTTAGGGGCGAACGCCTACATTACCAAACCTTTCAGTAAGGAATATCTGTTGGCACGTATCGACCAGTTGCTTGCCGAACGTAAACTGTTCCGTGAACGAATTCGTCAGCAAATGGAAAACCAGACAACGACCGAAGAAGACAGCTACGAACAATTTTTGGTAAAGAAAGACGTACAGTTCCTCGAAAAGATACATCAGGTCATTGAAGAAAATATGGACGACAGTGACTTTAACATTGACACCATAGCATCCGGTATCGGATTGAGCCGTTCGGCATTCTTCAAGAAACTGAAGAGTCTTACCGGCCTGGCACCCGTCGATCTGGTAAAAGAGATTCGTTTGAATAAATCTATCGAGCTGATTAAAAATACGGATTTAAGTGTTTCCGAAATTGCTTTTGCTGTCGGATTCAAGGATTCGGGATATTATAGCAAGTGTTTCCGGAAAAAATATAATCAGTCCCCTCGCGAATATATGAATGAATGGCGGAAAGGAGAGAGATAACCGATTACAAAATGCTTTCTTAATCGTCCTTTTAGAAACCTAATTAAGATTCGAAAGAATGAACAACATTAAGAAAGTATTATCAGCGTGGATGCTGGTTGCCTGTGTACTACCTGTGGCAGCCCAGTATCCTGTAATTCCGGACTCGGTAAAAGCAAGAGGAGCAAAACAAGAAGCGGAGTTTGAACGGAAATCGGATGCGGCATGGGAAAAAGCTTTGCCGACAGTGTTAGAAGAAGCAAAGAAAGGTCGTCCCTATAAGCCTTGGGCCTCCAAACCCGAAGATTTGATAAAAAGTAATATCCCGGCTTTCCCCGGCGCGGAAGGCGGAGGTATGTATACTCCCGGTGGTCGTGGCGGTAAAGTGATCGTAGTCACTTCGCTGGAAGATTCCGGTCCCGGAACATTACGCGAAGCCTGCGAAACGGGAGGTGCACGTATTATTGTATTCAATGTAGCGGGAGTGATTCGGTTGAAAAGCCCGATTAGCGTACGTGCCCCTTATGTAACGATTGCCGGACAAACAGCTCCCGGAGATGGTATCTGCGTCACCGGACAATCTTTCCTGATCGATACACACGATGTCGTGATTCGTCACATGCGCTTCCGCCGCGGTGCGCAGGACGTAGCTTTCCGTGATGATGCAGTAGGAGGGAATGCGGTTGGAAATATCATGATTGACCATTGCTCCGCCAGTTGGGGATTGGATGAAAACATGTCTATCTACCGTCATGTATACAACAGAGGGGCAGACGGACACGGGCTGAAACTTCCGACAGTAAACATTACCATCCAGAATTCTATTTTCTCTGAAGCATTGGATACCTACAATCATGCTTTCGGTGCAACCATCGGTGGGCATAACAGTATGTTCTGCCGTAATCTTTTTGCTTCCAACATCAGCCGGAATAGTTCGGTAGGTATGGACGGCGACTTTAACTTCGTCAATAATGTTGTTTTCAACTGGTGGAACCGTTCCGTAGACGGAGGCGATCACAACAGTTTCTACAATATGATAAACAACTATTTCAAACCCGGTCCGATCACTCCGATAGGTAAACCGATTTCTTATCGTATTCTCAAACCGGAAGCGGGACGTGACAAAAACAGACCGCTTTCATTCGGAAAAGCATACGTAAACGGAAATATTATCCATGGCAATGCTAAAGTTACAAAAGATAACTGGGACGGAGGCGTACAACTTAAAGAAGAGGTGGACGCCACAAAGTTTTTGCCGCTAATTAAATCGGACGAGGCTTTCAAAATGCCACCGGTAACTGTAATGGATACCAAAAAAGCTTATACCTTTGTATTAGATAATGTAGGAGCTAATTTTCCGAAACGTGACGCAGTAGATGCACGTGTCATTAAAACCGTACAAACAGGAAAGGCCATTTATGCGAAAGATGCACCGGAGTTTGTCTCTCCTTACGTGAAGAGACGGTTACCGGCCGATTCTTACAAGCAAGGTATCATCACAGATATTCGTCAGGTAGGCGGACTGCCCGAATATAAAGGTGAAGCGGTAGTAGACTCGGACGGCGACGGTATGCCGGATGCTTGGGAAATTGCCAGCGGATTGAATCCGAACGACCCGGCTGACGCAAACATGGACTGCAACGGTGACGGATATACCAATATTGAAAAATACATCAATGGTATAGACACCAGAAAGAAAGTGGACTGGACAGACTTGAAGAACAATTACGATACATTGTCTAAACGGAAAAGTCTGTTGTAACCGGATGAAAAGAGATTAAAGTTTATTGTAATGAAAATACAAGTAAGAACGATCCTTTTAGGATTATTGAGCATTGGGTTTGTGCAAAGTTATGCGCAAACCTTTGCTTTACAGGTTAAGAATGACCAGATCACTTACCTGAATGATGATCGGGGAAACCGGATTCTCGATTTCTCTACATGCGGATATAAATCCTCCGAACAGGATATTCCTTCTGTCCGCAATGTGGTGTTTGTACCCTGGAAAGCCGGAGATAATACTGCGCGTATTCAACGTGCCATTGATTATGTAGCTTCGCTGGCTCCTGACGCTTCCGGTTTTCGGGGAGCCGTATTACTCGATCAGGGAGAGTTTTCCCTGTCCGGCAGTATTCGTATCTCCGCATCCGGAATTGTATTGCGGGGAACGGATAAAGAAAAAACAATACTGCTGAAAAAAGGCGTAGACAGAGGTGCGCTTATCTACATGGAAGGAATGGACGACCTGAATGTGCAAGACACATTGAAGGTGCTTTCCCACTATGTTCCGGTAAACGCGAGAACATTGGAAGTCGCTTCGGGTGTTTCTCTGAAAAAAGGAGACCGTGTCATGGTTACCCGTCCTTCCGGCAAAGAATGGATTGCCTCTTTGGGTTGTGATATTTTTGGAGGAGGTATCAGTGCTTTGGGATGGAAAGAAGGTGACATGGATCTGACTTGGGACAGAACAGTCTGCGAAGTAAACGGCAACCAAGTAACACTGGATGCTCCGCTGACCGTAGCTTTGGATGCCAACTATGGAACTTCTTCCCTGTTGACTTATCAATGGAACGGACGTATTCACGATTGTGGCGTAGAAAATATGACACTGATTTCTGATTACGACAAGCGTTATCCTAAAGACGAGGATCATTGCTGGACAGGTATTTCCATTGAGGATGCGGAAAACTGTTGGGTGAGACTGGTCAATTTCAAGCATTTTGCAGGAAGTGCTGTAATTGTTCAGCGTACAGGTTCCAAAATTACCGTTGAAGACTGTATCTCGAAAGAACCCGTTTCAGAAATCGGAGGGATGCGTCGTTGCACTTTCCATACGCTGGGACAACAAACTTTATTTCAACGCTGCTATTCGGAACAGGGTATTCATGACTTTGCTGCCGGATATTGCGCAGCCGGTCCCAATGCTTTTGTACAATGTGATTCGTACGAATCTTTGGGATTCAGTGGTTCTATTGATGCCTGGGCGTGCGGACTGTTGTTTGACGTAGTAAATATCGACGGTCATAACCTGACTTTCAAGAATTTGGGACAAGATAAAAACGGAGCCGGTTGGAATACGGCAAACAGCTTGTTTTGGCAATGTACCGCAGCGGAAATCGAATGTTATGCCCCGGCAAAAGATGCGATGAACCGTGCATACGGTTGTTGGGCACAATTCTCCGGTGACGGTGAATGGGCACAGTCCAACAATCATGTACAACCTCGCAGTATTTTTTATGCTCAATTGGGAGAACGGTTGAATAAAGAATGTGCAGAACGTGCACGTATTCTTCCTAGAAATACAAGTGCAACCAGTAGTCCTACAGTGGAAGTAGCTATGGAACTCGCTAAAGAAGCATATAAACCACGGTTGACGTTGGAACATTGGATAGATCAAGCTCCCTTTGATGCGGAAATATCTTCCGGGAATTTAAAAACGATAGAACAGATTAAATATAATTCTCCAGTTAAGCCGATAATAAAGAATCATATTGCAATCGTTGACGGGCGTATTCAGATGAACGGTGAATTGTTAGTAGGAGGTAAGCATGAAGTTCCTTGGTGGAACGGCAAGTTGAAAACTAATTTTTTACCGAAAGCCAAACCGCATATTACCCGATTTGTACCGGATAGAGAGGGACTTGGATTGACAGATCGTATTGATTCGGTTATTGATTACATGAAACGCTATAATCTATTGGTACTTGATCATAATTATGGTCTTTGGTATGATCGAAGAAGAGATGACCATGAACGCATTCGTCGTCGTGACGGAGATGTATGGGGACCTTTCTATGAACAACCTTTTAAACGGAGTGGCGAAGGTACGGCTTGGGAAGGTTTAAGTAAATATGATTTAACCCAACCTAATGCTTGGTATTGGGCGCGTTTAAAAGAATTTGCGGATAAGGCATCGCAAAACGGATTATTGTTGTTCCATGAAAATTATTTTCAGCATAATATTTTAGAGGCGGGAGCACATTGGGTTGACTGTCCTTGGAGAACAGCAAACAATATCAATAGTACGGATTTTCCGGAACCGGTTCCTTTTGCTGGAGACAAACGGATTTTTATGGCTGATATGTTTTATGATATAAATCATCCGGTAAGGAGAGAACTACATAGACAGTATATTCGTCAATGTCTTGATAACTTTGCCGATAATGAAAATGTAGTTCAGTTAATAAGTGCCGAATTTACCGGACCTTTACACTTTGTACAATTCTGGTTGGACATAATAGCAGAATGGGAGGCAGAAACAGGTAAACATGCATCGGTTGCGTTAAGTACCACTAAAGATGTGCAAGATGCTATTTTAAGTGATCCGAAACGCTCTGCTATTGTTGATATTATTGATATACGCTATTGGCATTATAAAAGTGATGGTACGCTTTATGCTCCTGAAGGAGGAAAAAACATGGCACCTCGTCAGCATATGCGTAAAATGAAAGTCGGGAAGATTACTTTCTCGGAAGCATATAAAGCTGTACACGAATATAGAACTAAATATCCTCAGAAAGCAGTTACTTTCTATGCACAAAATTATCCGGCAATGGCATGGGCTATATTTATGGCAGGAGGTTCTTGCCCGTCAATTTTTGTAAATGATTCGATGTTTTTAAGAGATGCCGCATGTATGGAAGTGGAAGAAACTGGTACTGATTTCTATAAGAAAATGGTAAAATCTGATATTGGAGCTATCATTTATTCCCAATCTGGCGGAGATATTCCTTTGAAATTATCTCCGGGAAAATACATATTGAAATATGTTAATCCATCTAATGGTAGAATTGAGCTGATAAATAAATCATTGAAAATTAAAGATATATATAATCTTAAAATTCCTGAGAATAAAGAAGGCATTTATTGGTTTCATAAGATTTGATACAAAAAGCCTCATTGGTATTATACTGGTGAGGCTTTACTATTAAAATATGTAATATTCGGTAAACATGTTATAAAGCATAGTGTCTGCTTTTTCGTTCCAATAACCAAAAATTACCAATGGATTCACTACTTCCTCGCTAGTTTTGCATTATCGAAATTAATCAAAATGAAATAATACTGTGATGCAACAAACTAACAATAATAATACTATGATGGCAGGGAAGAATGATGAGTCTGCAATGACTACTTTATTATTAGCATTTCAATCTGGGGATGTGAACGCTTTTTCCAGATTATATGATTTGAATATTAATATTCTCTTTAATTATGGTTGTAAACTGACTACAGATAGAGAATTATTGAAGGATTGTATACACGACGTATTTGTTAAGATATATACAAAGCAAGCGGAACTAAATCATATTGAGAATTTTAAATCATATCTTTTTATTTCTTTAAAGAATAGATTATGTGATGAAATCCGTAAAAGAGTTTATGTTTCCGATGCAGAGGTTGAAGAATTAAATCCTGTATCTCATGATGATGTGGAAAATAACTATTTGAATCAGGAAAGAGAACAGGTTAATAACTGTTTGGTAAAACGTTTGTTAAACCAATTGTCTCCACGCCAGCGTGAGGCATTGACTTTATATTATATAGAGGAAAGAAAGTACGAGGATATTTGTGAAATTATGAATATGAATTATCAATCTGTTCGTAATTTAATGCATCGTGGATTGTCTAAGTTAAAGAGTATTGCAGGATAAGATGTTGAGACTTGTTAAGCTGGAATAGTAAAGTTCTCATTAAAAAAAGTTTTTGTTTATAGTGGTTAGATAAGCTTTTCATGGTTAGTTTAAAAAGGTAATAAGTTTTGGTGTTAGTTTTTGCTATTTATTTGATAGGATTTTTAGGGTATTTTCAGTAGGTAATGGTTCAATAGTCCGGATATATAAAATATTTCCGGATTATTTGTTTTAATTGAGTACACAAATTAACTTGCATCGTCCTCTATGTATAAAACCGAGAATATGAATATTGGAATGTTAAATACAGTGGAAGATTTCTTAAAGGATGATAGCTTCATTAGATATGTCTTGGATGGGTCTAAGGAGAAAGATTCTGATTGGGATATTTATTATGAAAAACATCCGGAAGACAGAGATACATTTGAAGAGGCGGACGCTTTGCAGAACTGTGCGCCCCGGCGCAGGTGTTCAGCATCGTCCTCAGCGATATTTTGGGTGACCCGCTGGACATGATCGCCAGCGGCCCGGCCTATCCGGACAGCTC
>OHAQ01002445.1_pt1 | contig 13507 bp, 10 predicted proteins | sample 1577111 | NCBI WGS metagenome assembly OHAQ01 (sample SAMEA3541549, study PRJEB24748) | human gut metagenome | biome: human gut; feature: human-associated habitat; material: faeces | place: China | collected 2012 | reverse complement strand
CTGAGAGGCCGCTTCCCAGTTAATAAATTAAATTCCTTCTTCTCTATGCCTTATCTTCCGATATCCTTTCTGCAATCCTTTCACCAGAAGTGTCAGGTATCGCAGTACTGCCTCGGTTGCAATCGAGAATACTACGAATAACATGATACACTTCGTTGACATTCCCGTAATTGCGAATAATTTCGGCAGGAAGATGATACATAAGATACAGCCGGTCAGGCATCCTCCCCAGACTACACCGCGGAAGATATTGACCGGTTTACAGATATTGAACAGGATGATGAATCCTACGATCAGAAGCAACATCGTTGCTGCTGTCGAGATATCTGTAGTATTTACATCAAATGACTTACCGAATACGACCAGTGCGCCGACCATCAGTACATCGGTCAGGCCCGCCGGCAATGCCTTCAGGAATACATTGCTCAGGAAGTGTCCCTGGATTCTTTCTTTATTCGGCTGGAACGCCAGGAAGAATCCAGGTACTCCGATCGTAAACATGCTGATCAGCGATATCGGGGATAACCCCAAGCGTTCTTCCGTTATCAAATTTACAGTGCAGAGTACCCGCATCGTCCACAAATTGAACTATGCCTTTAGTACCTGGTGGAATCGGACGGGGATCGTTATCCATACTGTCAAGGCATATCCGAGTTCCTTCGGGATATCTCTGCCTGAGCATTTCTACCTTCTTTTCGTTGTAAATCATATAACACCTCACATCGTCATTCCCATATCGGGTTCTTCGGTCATGTCCTCGGTCTGACTGCTGTTCATTTTTTACTTGATCACCTCCAGTCGTTTTAGATTCCCTTTTTATAGTATATTTGTTATCGAGCCTCCTTTGAAACAAAAAAAGGCCGCTTTGTCGTTTATCGCATTTCGTGATATTTGACAAAACAGCCTTCTAAACTTTGTGAATGTTTTTTTATAAAAAAACGGCAAGCCGGGAGCGAAATCTGCTCAAAGCTTGCCGTTTTATTTGACAATATTCATTTGTCGAGGGTTCGAACCCTTCCGGTCGGTGAAAATCATGAAAAAGCATCCATGGTTTTTACCTTGAATTTTTCAGCTGAAAAGCATGAAAAAAGCCCGTAAAATCGGGGCTGCAATAAGGAACGTAAAAAACCGATTGAGAAAGAAGAAGTTATCAGCAATAGGTTTAGTTATGTTAATTAATAGTTAAAACAATCGACTGTCTAAGAAACGGTCGGTTATTTTGCTGTTTATATTAAATTGAAGAATAAGATTGCTCTGCAAACATATGAGTTTACAGAGCAAATCAAATTAAGCAATGTTGATAGTATTCAGCAATTCACCGGAATTATTATCGAACACAAAAATGTAGTCACCGCAGGATTCAAAAGTGTACGAACCGCCTTCTTTGATCTCATCAACTGACTGCTTTTTAATAAGACTCCAATCCTCAAGCGAATATGTCAGATATTTACCTTTATAATAGGTTATTGCTTTTTGGGAGTTGGCATAAATGATTCTTTCGTGATTTTTAGTTTTCTTTTCTTCAAAATGTGATGTTTCATAATTCCATAAAATAATTCTGTCACCGTCAATTTGTTCAGATACATTATCTGTAAATCCTTTTGCGTAATGTGAATACTGTGCTATGATAATTAAATATTTATCAGATTGTTTAATCGGCTGATATGAATAATCAATATTAAAAGTTGTCCCGGATTCTACGACTTTACCATTATCTATATTTATTATATAATAGTTGTTTAATTTCCCTGATTTTAGCGGAAACAATATCAATTTATTATCATATAAAGATGCTGTCATATCAGTTTTAGATAAAAAAATCTGTTTTGCATTCTTCTTATTATATACATTGCAAAAAACTGTTTTTTCATTTTTATCAGTTATTTTCAAGTAACAATGATTGCGGTTATTGATAATTTGTATATTGGCAGAAAAAAATTTTTTTTCAACAGTTATATTATAGTCATATGGGCATTTATCTAAATCAATTATTTTCATATCATCAACACTACTATATGCTTTTATGTCATAACGCATATTAATATCGGAATAATTAAGAACATATAATATGTCATCGACGAAATACATATCGTAAATACTATGTGATATGTTATGTATTTTAATAACATTACCAAAATAGTCGAGCTGAAATATTTTTTTAGAATCAACTGAGGGAGAAAAGAATATAAATTCCTCGTCGGCTGTTACAGTAGAAGTTTTTGCAATAGAGATATTACATATTTTATCTATATTTCCTTTTGAATTTTTACAATAGATTCCATCAGAGTCAAGATAAACAATTAAATCATTAACATGACAAGCATGAGAATAATTATCTTTAACATGGATACTAATATCGCCCTGATTTGTGAATAAATGTCTTAAAATAAGTAAGCCGATAATTATAAATATTAGCGGAAACGCAATCATATTTTTTCTATATTTTTTTCTCATAATAATCCTCAAATTTCTGATTTCACAAAAGCACCTATTAATGAAATAAAACAGGCTGATTGGCAAAATGTTAATGTAAATCAGCCTGCTAAATTATCATATTGAAACGCTGAAATAAAACCTTATTTTTTCTGTATTAAATAACCCACATCAAAAATACAACCCTCTTTATTCGCGATTTCATCAATAGAATTAAAATAGGTCGTATTTCCATCATTGTGTTGTGCTTCAGTATAGTTGCTGTATCTATTAAATGTCGCTATCATACCTGAGTTATCATCTTTTATTCCAGCAACAGAATGCTGTTTTTGATATGTGACAACTTTTGCGAATGCTCCTAACTCAATTGAACTTTCGTACTTATATGAAAAATAAGCAACATTACCATTTGTAAACTCGCTATCCATTTCTTGAGCTAAAGCATTGCCAAAATCAAATGCATATTCTAAATCACCAATTTTAGGGTTCTTGTAAGTTTTATATGTTAGGTTGAGAGAGTCTAGCCAATCCGATACTTTATCCGGGTTACTACCATAAAAACCATCTTTTAAATAATCGGTTTTATTGGAAAATAATCCACCAGTAACTATATCTAAAACTAAAGCATTATATTCAAACTCTGCTGCGGTTTTGAAAAAGTTAACATTTTCACCAGCTAATGTTGCTGCATTAAAGGCTGCCATTAATTCGCATATTACTCCATGCATAGGCACATCTGCAAACATTAATCCACCATCATCTGAAAAATTTCCGTTGGATTGATTAATAACTAGCATCTTTTCGTTATAAAAATATATATTTTTATCATCGCCATATTTTTTAAGACCAATTTTGGTATTATTCGTGTAATTTTTCATGGCTCTATTGATTTTATCATTAGAAGTATAAGTCCAGCCAACATACTGCATATAAGCATCGCCAAACCTCGTCCAATCAGCAATAGCACAAGTCATAAATCTTGCATTATTTATTCTGTCTGTTGATACTGAAATTTGATTGTTTTTATAGCTTAAGTATAAAGGTTTACCTATAGTATCGTTGTTTTCATAATACAAAACTTTTGAGCGTATTACCAGACCATTCTCACCAAGCAATCCTTTAGCACCGTTATTATAAGGTAGTACTTCCCATAATTGTCCCTGCAAGTTTAAGTCATTGCCCATAAATACAGAATAACTTCCGTCATCATTCAAGTGCAGAGTTAATACCAATTCTTCATTATTCAATGCATGAATTTTATAACCTTCATCGCACCATTCAAACTTGAATTTTTGATTATTGTTTCCTGTATAATTATACATTATCAAAGACGCCCCTGGATTAGTGGAGTTGTCTTTTACATTCATATAGTATTCCGGATAAATACCTACCATTTTAGTAAGATAATATGTCTCTCCATCAAGAAAATCGTATTTATCACCTAAAATGTCAGGTTTATCCATGGGATACGGATCTTCAATATCCGAATAACCGTCACCATCTGAATCGTCATTACTTTCAGGATTAGAATTCATAATAAAATAATAACCAGCAGTTACTTCCTGCTCTTTGTGATCCATTATAATAGTCTTATAAATCGGTACAGGTTCAATTTCAACACCATCTTTTAATCCGTCTTTGTCAGTGTCAGGCAAATCATATCTAGTGTTAACTATCTGTCCGTTCTGCACTCGTATACCAGCTAATTCAAAAACATCATACAAACCATCACCGTCTGTATCTTTTGTATCAAAGAAAGTATCCAATGCAATTTGGGAATAAATATCGGCTAAATCATTAGTTGTAATGGCTTTGTAGAATTCACCATGAGTCATCTTTGCCATATGTTCAAGTGTTTTATCATCAGAACCTAAGCCAAACCCAATAGTGTAGATCGAAATATCTAAACTATCCGCTTCTTTTAAATATGAATCAGAAATATTACATCCACCATCAGACATAAATACAATCATTTTTTTTGAAGCACCTGTCTGTGTTTTTAGTAGTTGAATTGATTGATTTATCGACGCATCAAAATTATTACCTCCGGTAGAGTAGATATTATTCAACGAGTTTAACAATATGTTTTTCTGACCCACAGAAGTAAAATTACAAAGTATCTGAGGCCTGCTGTCTTCAGCCAAAATAGCTACATTATCTTTATTCCTTAGAACATTAATAAACGATTCAGCTGCCTTTTTTCTGCCTGCTTCATATGGATCGTTGTATTGCATACTACCCGAACAATCAATGACCAAAACTGTGCTTAATCCACTTGGAGCATAATCATAATAACTCGGATATAATTCAGTAGACCATGCTTTGTACCATTCTTCCCTATTAACTATCATATACTTACTGAAGTGTGTAGTCTCCACGCTTACAGTTGAATTATCCTCATCAAGCACAGTGTCCAGCTCAACAAAATTGTCATTTTCTTCATCATACCATAAAAACAGCAGATTGTCAAATTCGGTATCACCAAGCTTAGACTTATCGATCACATAAGTAAGCGTAGCCTTATCAAACTGCGAAGTCGTTTTGATTTCAAAAGGCTCGCCCACAAGACCTACAACCTCTGAGCAGAGTATATCATTGTTCATAATGCTTTCAACAGTAGTGGCTTTCTGGAGATTGCCCGTACCCTCCATAGACACACGAACTTCGGTAACGGCACAATCCTCGTTTTCAACCTTGTGAATAAAGGTCTGGAAACGCTTTTCATCACCGTCAAGAACTCCGTTGCCATCGGTATCGGGATTCAGCGGATCTGTTTCAAAGTAGATCTCGTCACCGTCCTCAAGTCCGTCATCATCGGTGTCAACCTTGAGCGGATCAGTTATGTAAGTGTTGATCTCCTCGCCGTCATTAAGTCCGTCGCCGTCCGTATCATCATTATAAGGCTCTGTACCAAGTTCATACTCCTGAAGATTTGTTAATCCGTCTTCATCAAAATCCTCATCACCGTCTGTAATTCCGTTTTCATCTGTATCAATCAAAGTCGGGTCAGTTCCGGTAACAAACACCTCATAATAGTCATCAAGAAGATCACCATCGGTATCTACCAACGTGCTATCACTTCCAAGATACTGCTCAACGCAGTCAGGAAGCTTATCTCCATCGGTATCTTTGAGAAGCTCCCAATTATTCATATCTTCAAAGAAATCAGGTAAGCCATTGTCGTTTTCATCCTTCATATACTGCCATTCATCGACAGGTATATCCAAAGGCTCTGAAACAGTGCCAACCAATTCGCCAGCATTGCCACTATAGTTAGCGTTTACGCTTGGACAGTTGAAAGTTATTGTATCCGCAATAATGACAACATTATTGAGATTCAGATTCTGAGCCATTATCTCAACGTTGCCGAAAGGAGCATATACCAGACCATTAAGATTAACGTTCTGGCTGTCAATCACAATATCTCCATACTTTGAAAAGATGACAGAATTGTTTGTGTTTTTTACCTCGCCGTTAAGGGTAACATCTTCAAAGGCTTTAAGCGCCGTGTTGATATTTATGTTGCCTGTAAGAGTAGCATTACCCTCAACCTCCAGCGGATCATTGATGTTTATGTTTATTTCTTCAAGAGTGTAATCCTGTGAATATTCATCAATATTATTGCCTGAAAAATAGGCTGAATCGATCTTATCAAAGATATATATCATTTCTTTGCCTGCATTCTCAGTTTTCGTACCATTAACGTTCAAATTCCCATTTGAAACTATTGTGCCGTTTGTCGCTATATTTCCATTCACACAGAAATTGTTAGCATTAATGGTGATAGACCCCTCTGTATCAGAAGCGGCAAACATTGTGTAGGGATACTTTTCTGCTGCCTCCTCTGCTACTGCCGGCAAACTCGGTAAAAGAGTTGCCGCCATAGCTACACTCATTACGCCGGAAAGTATTCGTTTGAAGTTGCTTTTAAGTTTCATAACTTCTCCTCCATTTCCGCAATACGCAAATATATATTCAACTCTATATTCGAAATACTGCATATTATCAGTCCGTATTGTGATTGTTCAGTATTGGTTCTACGTCAGAAAAACCAATAATTCACATATCTTAGTTCATTGGAATCACCAAACCTCTCTGCCTAAAGCATAAACTGTAAATTAATACAAAACCTCCGCACTGTAAACAGTGACCGTTTCGTAAGATGTGCCCTTGTAGACCTTTGCAACTGTTTTAACACGGTAGGTTCCGCTGCCAATCGGCGAGAATGAGTTAGGATAACTGCAATACCAGCTGTTAAAAGTTTTGCTCCAGTCGGTTATTTTGCGCCATGACATTCCGTCTTTTACCTGCAAGGTCTGAGTTACAACGATTTTAGTTGTTGTTCCCGATATTCCGTAAACTGTGCTTTTACAAGATGCTACACCGCCGGAAATAGTCAAATTACAATTGACACTATCCGTATACAAATAACAGGGAGAAACAACACTACCATTATCAGGCGGAACAGCAGCCGACACTGTAGCTCCTCCAACTGAGCAGAAAACAAGGCAAGCCATAAAAATGGGTACAATTTTTTTCATAATATCTCCTCCTACAAAAAATGAGTGCAAGAGAAATTTTTCCTCTTACACTCTTAATGACAACAAAATATTCGGCTTTATGAGCTGTTTTTCAAAATTTATTTCAATTTTGTAGACTTGCACAATTCTAGCACATCGTCTTTGTTCATATTGCTTTTTATTTGTAAGATATACCTACCATTATCCCACATAATACAGAAATCATGGTTGGTACTTTGAATAAGATATTCCTGTCCTGATTCATCAGTGTAGTATTCAAGTTCAGAATGTTCGTTATCAAAATAACCTGAGTAACTATCATGAACGAATTGCTCGAAAAAGATATATTTATCACCATTAAAATAAGCGGCGAATATTGTTCCGCTATCTCGGTTATAATCAGATAATTCAAAACCGTCGGGCAGATTTGAGATCGCATATTCTTCTTTGATAGTTGCCGGATAATCTTTTTCAGTAGCGTTGTTTACCGAAACGGCAGTGTGATCTCCGAAAATACTCATAAAGAAATCATTAACCGCCTCACGTACCGCTTCAACGCTCAGTGAAGATGCCGACAAAATTATTATGGCAGCCACTATACACGCCGCTCGCCTTCCTCCGGTACATATCAGATTAAAATACGGTTTATTCCTTCTTCGTATAAGTTTGTCCATCTTACGTTCGAACTTTTCTGAGAACTCGGCATTAACATCAAAATTTACAGAGTCAATAAATTCATCAAGCTTAGGTTCAAAAGCCTCGCCTATAGCTCTTGATAATATTGAATAGTTATCCATTATAAATGCCCTCCTTTTCAAGCAGCTTTGCAAGACTATCCTTTGCGTGCTGAAAACGCTGTCGTGACGCCGCATTGGAAATATGCAGTGCTAACGAAATCTCACTGTACCTCATGCCAAGAGTGATTCTCAGGTAAAGAATTTCCTGATCGGTATATGAAAGCCGCTTGATACAATCAACTATATTATCGTAATTTCTGTCACAAAGCGTCTCGTCTGTTAATTCGGGAATATCTTCGCTTAAATTCATAGCTTTAATGTGTTCCTTTTCTTTTTTCAGTAAATTCAAAGACACGTTTCTAACAGTAATGACAATATAATAGTCCAATTTGTGAGATTCTAAATTTTTAATTTTTTGAAAACTTTTTGCGAGACTAAAGAAAGCCTCTGAACAAGCTTCTTCGGCTAACGCTTTATTTTTCAAAATATTAAACGCAATCGCATAAGCCTTAGACCTATTTTGATTATATAAATCCTCAAATGATTTCTTATCGTCTTCGTTATCAATTAAGGTTAAGTATATTGCAAGCATAATGTCACCCATTTATTTTTGTTTATCCATCTCATACAGCAAAACCAAATAATCCGCCAACACCCGTAATTTCGCCTTAAACTCGTCAGATATTTCAACGGATTCCTGTGCTGTCCTGCCTTCCAAGGCATCCTTAACCGCCTGGTTACACAACCGCCACCATTTCAGTCTGCTGCCGTTATGGTATTCCTTGCGAAGAATCTCTGTTGCAGAATTAACAGCCTTGTTTACAGCGCTTCTGGAGATCAGCATATAATCCGCAATGTCGTTAACAGAGGTCTCTTCATACCCGAATGCGCCATATTTTCTGCCAAGAATTTCTCTTTCTCTCGCCGATAAGCTTTCAAACAACTCCTTGAAAAACTCAAGGCTAACTTCAATGTAAACCTTTTTATCGGGATGCGGATCGTTAACGACAAGCTCAGGATTTTCAAAGTACTCAATTCCGTTCTCTGTTTCCGCCCGTATCATCAGCGTTTCCGTTTTAAAAGAGAATGACAGACAGCTTTGAACGGTTTTCCTGTCCATGCCAAGCTCCTTGGATATATCCGAATTTGACATACCTTCATTATGCAGCTTGCGGCATCTTTGTATTTTTGAGAAATCGGAATGTGAAAGTCCTGCCGGAGAACTGAAATTTTCAATAAACTCCTGCATTGCATATCGAAGTTGGGGAGTAAGATATGTCAGCAGACTGCCCTTTCTTGCGTCATATTTTTTTGCTTTCAGCTTTTCAAAGAACGTCAAACTGCCAACCTGAACAAGGTCTTCAAAGGTATCGCTGAAACGCAAATAATTTTTGTAGTCTTTTGCGACCGCAGCAGCAACGCTCTGTATGAACCCGACATTCTGCTCGTACAGATCATATAAAGCTTGCATATTACCGTCATAATATTTCGATATCAGTTCCTCATTTGTCATTCTTAACCGCCTTTGGTCTGCCTCTCTTCGGAACGTCAAAACCGCATAATTTGTAAAGATTTTCAGACTGCATTTGCTGTTCAAATTCCTCATTGCTGAATTCGGGAGAGGTCATTGCTCTATGGTACAGTTCTTCTGCTTGTCGCAGAAGAACAGATTTTTGTTTTTCATCAATAACTTTTCTCTGATAGCTTCGCATAACCCTGTTAAGACAGCGCCGATATGACTGATATTTCGGATTATCCGCATTTTCTTCCTTAATTCTGACCGTTCTGTAAGCCATCTGATTACAGGTAAACCTCGGATTTTCAGGCGCAGCCTTGTCGCAGTATCTTGTTTTGTAGCCTTTGGTCATAAGAAAGAATCGTCCGCAATGTTCACATCTGCGTATATGATGTCCTGCCATAAGACCTTTTAGAAAATCGACCTTTAAAAAGCTCTGCAATCTATCAACATGGTAGTATTCCGCAATTACATACTCTCCACAGCCATCGGTTATTTCTTTGGGGATCATATTCATTTCAAGAAAATCAGCGCTTGTATACGACATATATTCATTCATGATAGGATTTGCAATCATCTTGTACGCCATAGGATTTGTAAGAAAGTCATAGTAAGCGGCGGCAAAATTTTCAGGATCAAGCTTTTTTAGATGTGACAGAAAGTCGTTTACAAAGTAATACATAGTTTTATTGAAATTAAATATATCGTCGATCACAGGTTTGTACAAACTTGCAGTCTTGTAATAAAGCTCCCGGGTTTCGTGAGCAATCATTGTATCGTCTATATCAGTAAATCGTTCGAAAAATCCGGCAGCATTCTGAGTATCAAAAACCTGAAATATTTTATGATTTTTCAAAGCCGTATCTATTTCAATCATAATTCCGTTCAGCTTGAGCCAATCTTCTTTCGAGGGCGGTATATATTCAACGTCAATATCCTTTTCAGCATTGATTTCATGGTTCATTATGTATTCCGCCGATTTATACTTGTCATATATCTCTTCGAATTCGGCAGGAGGTATATTCATACATGATGCCGAAAGCTCGCCCAGTAAAAAGTCCCGACCGTTGACCTCGATCATATTTCCTTTGACATAAAAACAAATATCGTTAAACATAATTACACCTCAAGGCTGTCGTTTTTACAGTTTCCAAATTAAGTATATCACATTTTGTCGTAATATGCAACAGAAAATGTCGTGTTGAGCGAAAATTAAATGTTACGTGATTTTATTCATTTTCCGGATTTCCGCATATAATAATATCAGAGAGTTAAAAACGCGCCGCAGAAAACTAAATCTGCGGCGTTTTTTGTTTGCAGAACCGAGGTCAGCGGCTTTGCATATTAAAAGGAGGTCGATAAAATGAAAGAATTAAAAATGTACAGCAGCGAGTATATTATGAATACTCCGATGAAACCGATCGAATATTGTGTTGACGGATTGATCTCGCAAGGCTTATTTATTCTCGCGGGTGCGCCGAAGGTCGGCAAGTCGTGGCTTGCGCTGGATATGTGCCTGTCCATTGCAAAAGGAGAAAAGGTGCTTGGAAAAGAAACGTTATGCGGTCATGCGGTATATCTTAGTTTAGAGGACAGCCTGATACGTCTGCAAAACAGGTTGTACGAACTGACAGACGAGCCGTCCGACAATCTTAACTTTGCAATTATGGCGGAGTCTATTTCAAACGGTCTGCCTGAACAAATCGAATACTGCAGGAAACGGTTTGACGATTTGAAAATTGTGTTCATTGACACTTTACAAATGGTGCGTAACGAATCGGAGTCGAGCTACAGTTCAGATTACAAAGAGTTATCTGTGATGAAAGCTCTTGCCGATAAACTTGGCATAGCTATAGTTCTGGTTCATCACACACGAAAGTGTTCTGACAGCGACCCATTTAATATGATTTCGGGCAGTACAGGTTTAAGCGGTTGCGTTGATGGCAGTATGGTTCTGATTGAAAGCAAGCGTGGAAGTCGAAAAGCTAAACTGTATTGTGTAGGTCGAGATATTGAAAATCAAGAGATCAATGTTGTGTTTGAAAGCAGCAGATGGAAAGTGTCTGATGAGATTAAAAATATCGAACCCGACTATTTTTCATTTGCTGTTCACGATTTTATGGTAACTCAGAAAAAGTTTAAAGGCTCTGCTACTGAACTTGCTGAAAAGTTATCGGCTCTGCTTCACAAGGAAGTGTTCTCAAATCGTGTCAAAAAAGATCTGATTCAGCACGCTTATGAATTGCTGGATTACGGAGTGACGTTTGAATCCAAACGCAGTAACGGACAACGAATAATTATTCTGAATTACGATATGAAAAGTGACAGCAGTGACGGCAGAAATCTTATGCCGGAGGTGTGTGAAAACGCTGACCCTGCTGTCACTTGCGGTAACAGTGAAATGCTTGAAAAGCCTTTAAATACGTTGCTTGCGATTGATGAGTACGAAGTTGAGGCAGAAAAATCCGCTGTCACTGTTTGTGATTCTGCCGACCCTGTTGATGACGTTACTGACCCTGCCGCTAATGAAGTTTATGAAATCGAGTTAATGAGCCTTGATGAAGTACTGCATATGTCTGCTAATAAAATAAGAAGTCAGCTTGCGAATAAGGGGATTGAAATTCCGCCGTTTGAAACGCAAAGAAAGGCAACGTAAGCCGATTTGCGTGGCTTGAATTTTTGTCGGGTAAGTCTAGCAGAAACAGCTTAAAAGCCGACACAGGCTATTTGTGAGCCGCTGTGGGCGATATGTGGGAGAGGTTTTAATTCTGATAATAAAAGGCGATTGTCAATCTGCACAAATACCGGATATGCAGAGGTTAAAGTAAGCATAACTAATAATTTGCAAGTTAAAGCGACGGTGTCGCACTCACAGCGGACAGCAAAGCTGACCGCAATATTTTGCCGAAATTACGGAGGTTTTCGGCTCTCGAGTAAAAGGAGTCTTAATTTGCAAAAGTATGAAACGGAGGTGTCGCAGCAAGTAAAAAATCAATAAAAATGCGGAAATATCGCCCTTTGGAGTGTGCACCAAAAGGTAATACCGCAGGAAACGGAGGTAATTATGGCAAAGAAAATAGGAATAAGCTTAGACAATGAAACTTTGGAACTTTGTGATGAGTATGCGGAGAAAACTTCGCACTCACGTTCAGAATTTATAGCCAAGGCGATAAGGGAGTATGTTTCCTCAATTGAAGTCGGCAGGCAGAAGAATATCATCGCAAAAAATCTTGCAGATGAAATCGTGAAAGGTAGCGAGGCAGGGATAACTAAAATCTCAAAAGGCTTGTTCAGATACGCAGTTGAGCTAGAAATTGTGATTATGATACTGTCGGAGCTGGCTGATATTCCTCCGAAAGTTATAGCGGAGTATCGCAAGGAGGCGGTGCGTAACGTTCGCAGGACAAGGGGTAAAGTTAACCTTGACGATTTGATTGCAAGGAACAACCGTGAATTTGCCGAACAAAATATAGCTGAAAATTCTTGCGAATATGGCGAAGGTGATGTTATCGTTAACGCCTATGAGGTTGATGATAACGAATTGTAAAATCGGTGCGTATCAAATTCGCACAAAAAATTTAAAACGAAAGGACTGAACTGATTTGTTTACACGAATTTTCTCAACATTTGTTCCGATATATATCGGAGAGCAGGAGGTATATGGACACAAATATTATAGAAAGAAACGAAAGCTGTTGCTCCGGCAGCATAACGCAAACTGAGGATAAGTATATCAAAAGTCGTTCCGAGATCATTGACGGAATTGTTTACAACATCAACTCGGTGTTTGATATGACCTCAAAATCCACAGCTGAGGACAAGCTGAAATATTTGCTGAGATCCGCCGCTGAAAAATTATCATAAATTTATAGATTATCGCTGGACTTTCAGAATCGATTGTGATATACTATCTGTAATCTCAATCGGTTTGACAGAGTCCGCATAATGGACGGAAAGAGAGGTTAATAATGTCAGACACGAATAAGATAACGGCTTTGTATTGCAGGCTCAGTCACGAGGATGAGCTTGCGGGAGAAAGCAACAGCATTTCAAATCAGAAAGATATACTTCAAAAATATGCCGATGAACATGGATTTTACAACACCGCGTTCTACATTGACGACGGGTACACGGGAGTAGATTTCGAACGTCCTGCATTCAAACGCATGATAGACGATGTGGACAACGGCAGGATCGGCACAATAATTACAAAGGATCTCTCAAGGCTTGGTCGAAATCATCTGCACGTAGGATTATACACAGAGGAATATTTTCCGCGCAGAAATGTCCGCTATATTGCG
>OHAQ01002441.1_pt1 | contig 13528 bp, 6 predicted proteins | sample 1577111 | NCBI WGS metagenome assembly OHAQ01 (sample SAMEA3541549, study PRJEB24748) | human gut metagenome | biome: human gut; feature: human-associated habitat; material: faeces | place: China | collected 2012 | reverse complement strand
CATAATAGCACCCAAGGCAGCCACGATACTCAAGGTGGTGTTCGTGAGCAACAGGGCCAGAATTACTCCTGTGAATGCAAACGGAATGGCCAACATGATAATGAACGGCATCTTGAAAGATTCGAACTGAGCGGCCATCACAATGTATACCAACATCAGGGACAACAGTAACAGCCAGATCAAAGAACTGAAGGATTCCTGCTGGTCTTCGTAGTTACCACCGATGTAAAGACTGACATCCTGAGGTACATCTTCCAGATTGTCGATAATCTGTTGTGATGCCTGTGCGATATCTCCCAAAGCTACGCCAGCTGCCGGAGTGATAGACACTTTCAGGATACGCTGTTTACTTTTACGCTCGATATTTGGCGGTGAGAAGTACTCTTTGATTTCACCCAATTCTTTCAGACGTATTTTTTCGCCGTGGCCGTCTATGATCAGGATATTTTCGATCTCCGTCAGAGAAGAACGGTATTTCTCATCCAGGCGGACGATGATGTCGTATTCTTCTCCGTCTTCTTTGAATTTACTGTTACGGAAACCGTAGATCCGGTTACGGACATAAGAACCGACTTCTGAAGTGGTCAAACCATGACGAGCCAGTTTATCCTGATCTAAAGCAATCTGGAGTTCGGCTTTATCGTCGTCCCGGCTGATTTTGATATCTTCGGCTCCCGGGATCTGACGGGCTTTCACTGCGATATCCTGAGCCAAACGGGTGGTTGTGTTGAAATCGTGACCCATAATTTCGATATCGACAGAGTTGCTACCCATAGAACCACCGCTGGATGAGGTACTGACTGTATATTGCAGCCCGGTCTGATCGTACCAGCCTCGGAAGAGCGGCAGCTCGTAGTTGACGCGCAGCGTGCAGCGGCTGCCCGCAGGTACGATGAACGACTCCTCGTCCTGATCCACTTCGTATGGAGCGTCGCATTCCAGACTTACCTTGTAGATGTCCGTGATAATATGGATCTTGGAGGCCTCGAAATACGGGTAAATCCACGTTCGGTATGTTTCGGGGACGAAGGAATACGTTTCGGTTCCGCAAAGCAGTTCGCTATGCCCTTCGTCGGCATACCATCCCGCGAAGCGGTAGCCCGCAGCGGCTTTCGCCGTGAGGGTGCACCCCTGCTCGTAGCAGGCGGCACGCAGTGTCCCGCCGGTAGGCTTTTCCACATGCAGTGCCCTGGCCGCCGTTACCGTCCCGCCGGTGGGTGGCGCGACGTAGAGCGCATTGGCGAAGCGGTGTTCGAAGCGGCGGCGGCTCTCGTATCCGTAGCTGTCGCGCACGCGCACCTCATAGGCGAGCTGTGCATGAGCCGCCGTAACAAGGGGCTCTGGATAGTAGATGACTTCGTAGTAATTCGATCCCTGCTGGCGATTGATCGGAAGGTCGAGGCGGGAAGCGCACTCCTCGTAATCGACGAGGAGGGTCCCGTCGGTCGGGGTCAGCAGCTCCAACGCGCCCGTGAGTGTCGGCTCGCTCTTCGTACGTTCGATATTCACGTAAAGCGAAGCGTTGAACGGAAGCACGCAATAACTGCCGATGCGGTTGCTCTCGAAATCGTCGGTCACGCTCAACGTATAGCCGAGTACACGGGTGTCCACCTCATTGTCGCCCGAGATCGTGATGTCGAGCGTATGGGACGTATTACGTCCTACGTTGAAGTCCGTCGTGTTATTCCGTCCCAGATATACCCGATAATAGAGAGTCCTGTTGCCGCGCGCGGCGCGGATCATCAGGTACGAAGCGCACGAAGGGGCGTTGTCGGCGTTTTTATCCCGCTGGTCCGTAATCGAGGATACCGTGCCCTGCGGGTTCTCGAAGAGGTATTGCACGCCTGAACAGCTGCGCCGCGCAGCGTCGGGAAGCTCCACGAGCGGAGCATAGGTGAAATCCTTCTCCGAGGTCGAAGCTGACGCGGCCGCTGCGAAAAGCCCTGTCCGCACGGGTATCGAGAACAGTTGCACGGAATATAATTCCAGGTCGGGGACCTTATCCGCTACGCGGATGTTGTAGGCGATCTTGGCCACGGTGCGCCGCACGCTCAATGTAGGAAGCGTAACGGTCCCTTTATCGGGCGCGATCGCAACAGTCGTCACGGCCGACATGGGAAGCGTCGCATACTCCTCCTGCCACTTGATCGTGTAGGTACGAAGCTGTTGTACGCTCCGCTCGCCCAGGTCCGCACCCAGGTTGGCGGCGACGTAGAGATCGTACTCCCCGGGCAGGCACTCGAACCGCACCAGCGCCGAACGGGAGTAAAAATGCAGGCTTTGGCCGTTGCTGCGGCCGAACAGGTAGAGGTTGATGTCGCGGATCGCCTCCTCGTCCGCCGCGCGGGTGATCCGCTCCGCAGGATCAGGCGACAACTGTAGCTCGACCTTCACGGAGCGGGTCGGAGGCGTAGCCGTCGCCGCGAGGTCGGTGGCACAACCCCAGCCGATGCCGGAGGCCAGCAGTGAGAGAAAAATGAGTAGTCGTGTCATGGTAATTTGAAAATTAGGTGTCGTGGTTATTCGGCGACGCATCGCACCGGCAAGGCGTAGTCGCGTTGTTGGTATGCTGCGGTATTGATCGTCGAAGCGGAAACGGTGAACGCCGTACTCGTGGAGAGGCAGCGTCCGTTCAGCTGAGCCGGAGCGTTCGTCCAGACGTCGACCCGTGTGCCGTTGTCGCGGAAAGCGTGACCCGTAAAGTAACCGCCCATAGGATAGGTTACGGAGGTGCCGGTGCGGCTGCGGAGGTAGTAAACATTGTTCCGCGAGGTGCCGGTACGGCTGAAAGAAGCCTGCTCGAAAGCCGCAGGAGCCGGGACCCGCCACCCCGGAGGACAGGGGTCGTAAATCGACTTGGAACTCGACGTCGAATAACTCCCCGAACGGCTGGCATTGCCCCACAGATTGAGGTTCTGAGGCGTCACCCAGTCGTCGATGTCATTGCTGTCGCCCGCATACAGCCCCGACCAGTAGGCCCAGGGTTCCGCCAAAGCCCGCGCTGGGGTCATCGACACAGAGCCGCCGTCGAGCAGCGGATCATGGACATAATACTCGTATCCCGCAGCGGAGATAAACGCAGCTGGTACTGTGCTCGTCACGGAGGAGGGATGAAGAAAGGGTGCGGGGCGTCCCCACTGGTAGTAAAGTCCCCGCAGCGAAGGATCGCTGACGCTCGTTGTGAGCGCTCCGAGATTGCGATCCATGAACGTATATCCCGAAGCGCAGGTCTGGGCCGTGGCCCAAGGATCGTAGTTCGTATGCCAGATATGCCACGACCAGACGCAGCGTCCCGCAGCGTCGAACAGCCCGATAAGGGCATTGCCGTAGTTCGGACCCGTACGGAAGCAGATCGTACTGCCCGTATGCTCCACCTCGGCGACGACTCCGCCCCGCGTCCCACCGCTCTCCCACAGTACGCGGGCCGTCGTGCCCGAAAGCGTCGCGGGCGTCAGGCCCGTCGTCGCGCGGCCGTTCCCCTGCACCCGGGAGTTGAAACGATAACCCGCATTGTGTGCCGCAGCGATGTAGCTGTTGGCCGTACCCGCAGCGCTGAGGTTCGTCGCTGAGAGGTAGCCCGGCATCACGGCTCGTTTTTCGGTGGCTGTGAACGTAATGCTTCGGGCCGTGCCGAGCAGCACGTTCTGGCCCCCGGTCTGATCGTACCAGCCTCGGAAGAGCGGCAGCTCGTAGTTGACGCGCAGCGTGCAGCGGCTGCCCGCAGGTACGATGAACGACTCCTCGTCCTGATCCACTTCGTATGGAGCGTCGCATTCCAGACTTACCTTGTAGATGTCCGTGATAATATGGATCTTGGAGGCCTCGAAATACGGGTAAATCCACGTTCGGTATGTTTCGGGGACGAAGGAATACGTTTCGGTTCCGCAAAGCAGTTCGCTATGCCCTTCGTCGGCATACCATCCCGCGAAGCGGTAGCCCGCAGCGGCTTTCGCCGTGAGGGTGCACCCCTGCTCGTAGCAGGCGGCACGCAGTGTCCCGCCGGTAGGCTTTTCCACATGCAGTGCCCTGGCCGCCGTTACCGTCCCGCCGGTGGGTGGCGCGACGTAGAGCGCATTGGCGAAGCGGTGTTCGAAGCGGCGGCGGCTCTCGTATCCGTAGCTGTCGCGCACGCGCACCTCATAGGCGAGCTGTGCATGAGCCGCCGTAACAAGGGGCTCTGGATAGTAGATGACTTCGTAGTAATTCGATCCCTGCTGGCGATTGATCGGAAGGTCGAGGCGGGAAGCGCACTCCTCGTAATCGACGAGGAGGGTCCCGTCGGTCGGGGTCAGCAGCTCCAACGCGCCCGTGAGTGTCGGCTCGCTCTTCGTACGTTCGATATTCACGTAAAGCGAAGCGTTGAACGGAAGCACGCAATAACTGCCGATGCGGTTGCTCTCGAAATCGTCGGTCACGCTCAACGTATAGCCGAGTACACGGGTGTCCACCTCATTGTCGCCCGAGATCGTGATGTCGAGCGTATGGGACGTATTACGTCCTACGTTGAAGTCCGTCGTGTTATTCCGTCCCAGATATACCCGATAATAGAGAGTCCTGTTGCCGCGCGCGGCGCGGATCATCAGGTACGAAGCGCACGAAGGGGCGTTGTCGGCGTTTTTATCCCGCTGGTCCGTAATCGAGGATACCGTGCCCTGCGGGTTCTCGAAGAGGTATTGCACGCCTGAACAGCTGCGCCGCGCAGCGTCGGGAAGCTCCACGAGCGGAGCATAGGTGAAATCCTTCTCCGAGGTCGAAGCTGACGCGGCCGCTGCGAAAAGCCCTGTCCGCACGGGTATCGAGAACAGTTGCACGGAATATAATTCCAGGTCGGGGACCTTATCCGCTACGCGGATGTTGTAGGCGATCTTGGCCACGGTGCGCCGCACGCTCAATGTAGGAAGCGTAACGGTCCCTTTATCGGGCGCGATCGCAACAGTCGTCACGGCCGACATGGGAAGCGTCGCATACTCCTCCTGCCACTTGATCGTGTAGGTACGAAGCTGTTGTACGCTCCGCTCGCCCAGGTCCGCACCCAGGTTGGCGGCGACGTAGAGATCGTACTCCCCGGGCAGGCACTCGAACCGCACCAGCGCCGAACGGGAGTAAAAATGCAGGCTTTGGCCGTTGCTGCGGCCGAACAGGTAGAGGTTGATGTCGCGGATCGCCTCCTCGTCCGTCGCGCGGGTCGCAAGGCGAAGCATATCTTCGGTCGTAATACGCAGTTCGGCCGTGACCGGACGTTCCGAGGCTGCGCTATCGACCGGCATAGTCACTTCCCGGCTGCACGAGCACAGCAGCAGATAAAAAAGCGGAAGAGAGATTGTTCTGAACATAGGAATCGGTTTTTTAGAACAGTCTGCCGCCCTTGCGGGCGACAGACTGTCGGGAAAAGGTTTCTCAGGCTCCCAGATCGATCTGCTGCGTTACCGGAGACTCCCAGTCGGCGACCGTGATCGTAAGGCCCACCTCCGAGCCTGCCAGACCCGTGATCGCAGCTTCGATGCGATAGTAACCGTTACGCACGATCGCTCCGCCTGCCTTGCCCGTGACAGGTACCGTATAGACGATTTCCGTACGGTCGGAGGTCGTCGAGGTGCTGCCGTCGGCGTCGTAGCTCGCCGTGATCTCCAACTGTACACGGTTGCCCTCGGCAAGAGCGCCGTTTTCGAAGACGTAGAACAGGTTGTCGTATCTGCCCGCTGCGGCGGTGGCGGTCTGCGTATGGGTATAGCTCATCGCGCCGGGCGAAGGAGTTGCGGGCGCGATGACAGGCGACTGGCTCGCCGCTTTCGAGAGCTTGACGCCCGTGACGGTGATCGTTCCCGAATATTTCTCCGCGAAGGCCGCATCGATCGTGGTCTGCACGGAGAGCTTGGCCACCGTTCGGCGGAGCGCCATCGCAACGTCGGTCGTCGAACCCTCGGCGATGGATTTGCTCGCAGAGGCCGACATCACGAAGCCGCCCGCACGCTTGGCCTTGGTCGAGACCTCCGCGAAGGTGCCGTTATAGTCCGCAGCGGAGGCTTCGACCTTCGAGAGCAAGGCCGATTTGGTCGTAACACCCGTGAGCGAAAGGTTCGCAACGGCGTAGAAGTCGCACGTCGTACCCGCCGCCGAATGCGGCAGCGCGAAGGTCGCCGACTTGTCGGCGAGTTCCTCGGAGGTGAACGAACGCTGCGTAACAAGGTTGCCTTGGGAGTTGAAAACGTAAACCGTCAGCGACGTGAGGCTCTTCTCCCACGTTTCGGCGGCGGCAGTCGAGTTCAGGGATGCACGCGAAGCCGGGGCATCGGTAAAGGTGAGGCACACGGCAGCGCCGTCCAGCGGCTCACCGTTCGTACCGTAAGTCACGGTCTCCTCCTTCGAGCAGGAGACCAGCGCAAGGGCGGCCAAAGCCGCGACAAATGTTTTTTTCATAATGGAATAAAGGATTAAAGGGTCGTTATTTATTTCGGTTCGTTTTTTTCGGCTCGCCGTCCCGCATCTTCCGCGTGCGTACACGGTGGCGGAGCTTGGCTTCATAGCCCGGAGGGCCGTTGTCGTCGATCCACTGCCGGATGCCGAGGCGCAGCTCGGCTTTCAGCTGCCGGAACTCGGGACGCGAGGCGAAGTCGTCGCCCAAAGCATAGCCGGCGAAGATCGGCTCGCAGGGCGTCAGCAAAGCCCGGGCGACGGTGCGGCGCTGATCTTCCGGAATGTCGGGGAAATCGTTCGCGAGGATCAGGTCGATCGTATCGAACTTCGAGAACAGCAGACCTCGGAAAAGACTCCGGTCAGCAAGGCGAAGCGCACACTCGGCACTGCCGCCCGCGTCACAAGTACGACGGTAGAGGTCGGCGGCCACGGCGCTGCGACGATCCAGAAGTTGTGCGCGGTACTGGAGCTGGGGATGGCGTTCGCGAAGGTAATAATCCAGTCTTGTCCGGAACCACGGCTCGGAATATATCTCCATAGCGGTATGCTATCGTTTCCGACCCCGCCCCTGCTGCGACTCATCGGCCCCCTGCGAGGCCTGATGGGATGCTTCGGCCGCCTCGCTGCGCTCCTGACGCGACAGAAAGCGGCTGTAAGTACGGTTGTCGCGCGGGTTCACATACAGAACCTTGTTCTTCATCGGCTCCCCGAACGAATCCTTGACCTGATCCGCCGAGACCTGGCCGCCGGCAAGCAGCGTCTTCACATCGGCATCCGAGAGCTGGTCACGAAGGTACTTCGGGACGTACGGCTTGTCGTAAACCGGATCGCTGATCGTATAGCGGCCCCGATAGACGTCGTAGTTCAGGATGCCCTTGTAGGTGTTCTCCGTATCGCCGTAGGCCGTGCATCCTTCCAGCGGGATCGAGCCGCCGCTGCGAAGGATTTTTTGTCCCGCATCGTCGATGCGACGTCCCTCGGCGAACTCCGGGATCTTGACATCGCGGTGCGGAACGGCTACAAGGCGGTTCGTCGAAGGGTTGAAGGCCACGTGGCAGCGCTCAGCTTCCCCCGTGATGCTGTTATGGACCGTGACAAGGTGTTGCAGCGTCTTGCCGCGAGCCAGAAGTGCCTTGTCGTCGGGCGTGATCTCCGAGGCATACTCCTCACGTTCGTATTCGGGCTGCACAAGCGGCGTATCGAGGCGGAACTTCAACTCATCGTTATGATCCCGGTAGAAACTCAGGTTGAAAAGACCCGTCGTCGTGCCGTGGTCCGAAAGCTGGACCGTCGCAGGAAACAGCTCTCTGGTCGGGAGCCCCAGCATCAGGCTCCGCTGCGTGCGCTGCGGCAGCGCATCGAAGTCGATACCCAATTCTTGCAACTCCGCGCGTGGAATCTCAACCTTGTCGTATTTCACCTGTTCCAGTTCGGCCGTGTTCACGACGTACTTGTTATACGTCTCCCAGCCCTCCTCGCTCTTCGGATTGCTGACGAGCTTGCCCAGCGATGTGACGATCTTGCCGACGGAAAGGACGGGCACTTTCAAAAACTGAAACTGGATCGGATTGTCCTTCTGGGATTTGAAACCTCGGATGAAAGCCGCTACGGCATTGCTGCTCCGGAACGAATAGAACGCCGGACGGTTCTTCGCAAGAGGCTGCACGGTATGCACCTCTCGGCGATCCCCTTTGGTCACCAGCTTGGAAACGGCCTCTACCTGGCCGCTGTCCGGATTGCGCACGAGAAGCGTTTCCCGGTAGTCGTTTTCCTGTTCCTGACCCTCGGTCGGATTTACATTTTCTTCTGTTGCCATAATACTGTCTTTTAGTTAATAATGTGTGATTTGTACTTCGACAGCGGCAAATATAGAGGCCCGAAAGACGATCCCGACGGATGGCACGTCAGGGCCGTTCTGGGCGTGAACAATGATGAAAATGTCGTAATTCTGAGTCTAAATCATAATAGAACGACAGGTCCAACAAAGCCAATAAAAATCCCTAAAAGTTGTGTGATTGGAAAATATCTATCATCAAATTATTATGTAGATTCTACTAAAAAAACAAAATAATTCCATTTTTTCATTGTATCTTCGTTAAAAGTAACCCCGTCTTAAATTGCTTTAGTAAGATCGTTTATAATACATTTACAGAGTATGTTCCTTCATTTAAGGGCCAAATACATTAGTATATCACTTTTAACCTATAAGCTATGATAAAAGATTTAATCCTGAAAAAACACTTTGTTGATTTTAAAGACGCTTGGCAAATAAAAGAAAAAGACGAAGCTAAGGTATTTGAGAAATTCGTTAACTATGTAATTTTGAGTCAAGATGAAGTGGATACATTTATTGGACATCCCGAAATCCTCGATATATGTTGCACAGGAGGTGGAAATGATGCAAAGCTTGATGGCATCGGTATAAAAATCAATGGACAATTGGTTGGTTCAATTGACGATATTGACGAAATTGTAGCGGCAAATAAGAAGGTAGATGTCGAGTTCTTTATCATTCAGGCGAAAGAGCGTACTGAGTTTGAAAGTGACGCAATCAATACATTTGGTGTTGGAGTGCGAAATTTTTTTTCCGAACCTGAGTTGCCTGAAAATGATAAGGTAAAAGAATTTAGAAAAATTAAAGACTATATTTTAAATGAAGAGAAAGTAATTCGGAAATTAAATACAAATCCTTCTCTTCACACTTATTATGTGTTCTGTGGCAGGACACCAAACGATAAACATACTGAAGCTATCAAGAAACTCTTCGTTAAAGATGTGGAAAATTGTCCTGCCTATTTTGGAAATATAACTTTTGACATTATTGACGGTAAACAATTAGTAGAAAGGTGTAAAGAATTAGAAAATGACTTTAAGGTAGAACTTAATATAAGAGATATCATACCGCTCACCGTAAACGAGAACACCAAAATAAAAAAAGCCTATGCTTTCACATGTGAGGCGGTGGAATTGCTGAAACTTCTATCCAAAGACGATGCGTCATTAAGACGCTCATTATTCAATAGTAATGTTCGAGACTATCTTGGGAACAGAGGGGGAGTAAATAGTGAGATAGAAATTACTATAAAAGATGATCCAGAAATGTTCCTTATGTGCAATAACGGTATAACTATCGTATGCTCTGATTTTCTTCAGATAAAGGATAAACTTGTTTCTATAGATAACCCTCAAATTGTAAATGGCTGTCAAACTTGTACGACAATATATTTTCAAAAAGATACTCCTTCTCTGTCTAAAGTACAAGTGTTGGTAAAACTCATTTGTACGGAAGACAATGCCATAACAAACAAAGTAGTACGTGGCACAAATAAGCAAAACCAAGTACTCGAAGAATCTTTTGAAACAACGAAACCATTTCATCAAGAACTTGAAGACTATTTTACAGCAAAAACGGAACCGATACAGCTATTTTATGAGAGAAGAAATAAACAATATTCAGCGAACCCGACGATAAACAGGTATCAAATCGTCAATCTCAGGGTACTTACCCAAAGTTTTGTAGCCACATTTCTGCAATGCCCTTATATGGCACATAGGCATGAAGCCAAACTTCTTCAGGAGTTTGTGAAGACGGAAAGCCAAAGAAAAATATATCTTCACAAACATTCTCTTTACGCATATTATATTTCAAGTTTAATATGGTACAAATTTGAGGATGCTTTTAGAAGAAAAGTTTTGACAAAAGATGACAGGACCTATCAGGCACATTTATACTATATTATTATGTTCTTGCCAGGAATGTATCCTTTGACCATTGATGCTATGCCAAATGCATTGGAAACATATTGTCTGAAATTGGAACAGCTATTGACTTCAGACCATTTTGATGAGTCTCTAAAGAAAGTGACCGCAGTATTCAAACAATGCGAACAAAAATGGATATCTATGGAGAAAAGCCGATATGCTATGAAAGACACGAAGGACTTTACTGATGAATTGACACGTATTTGTAGAGAAATATTCGTAAATAAGACCCAAAGTATAGAAAATGCACCCCAGCATAAACCTGAAAAATGGTTTAATGGCAAAATATTATCTTATATAAATAAAAACAAATGGTTTGCATTTATAAAATCCGAAGCTTTTGATAACAACGTGTACTTCGATACAAAAAGCTATAAAGGTGAAGTTAGGAAACTTATTCCAGGACAAGAATGCCGTTTTACTGTATCTTCGGATATAAGAAAAGGAGAAGACGCCGTGCGTGCTACAAAAGTTGAATTAGTTTAGTATAGTGAATTTATCACCCAATTTGCTTTGAAAATGTAAAACCGTCGATGTTTTATATGTATTAGACAATCAATGATTTTCTCTTTTTTAGTTTCGAGAAAGCTTTTGGGGTAAATCATTTCATTTTTTCTCTGAAATTAATCGGACATTTATTGGATTAATATATTTTCGGCAAAGAGATCGAATTGGGGTTTTAACTACTTTGTTAATCTAAATTTGACGAAATTATTGTAGTTCATAATTCAGCAAAATAGGCGGATCGACAAGTCCGCCTACTTCTTCGCCAACAGATGCCGCAACGCAGGGTCTTCGGCGATGCGCCGCAGTTCCCGTTTTATGATTTGCGTGACGTCCTCCTTGATCTGCGTATAATTGCGTCGGATGATCTCCTCCATACGATCCACGCCGTCGGCATCGCGGAACGAGGATATTTCCGGGATCGGAACGTACGAAGCCGTCTCTCCGGCGAGCTTCTCCCTGTCGATGACGATCTCGGCGTGGAAGATCTTCTGTTCGATGCGTTCGTCGAAGTTGTCCGCCACGGCACCCACGAACATGCCTTGCGAGAGGTTGGAGATCTTCGAGGCGGGAATCAGGCTGTCGAGCTGCGTGTTGGTCGAGGTGGTGAGGTTGTCGTTGCTCAGCGAGTTGGAGGTCCGCAGCTGCACGATCCTGCCGAAGCGCTCGCTCAACGTCTTGGCCGTATCTCCCAAAACTTGACCTGCGAAGATGTTGCCCACGGTATTCTCGATGACCTTGGCTTCCTCCTGGCCGTAGTCGCGTTCGAGCTGCGAGAAGTCCTGAAAGCTCAGGCATACGGCCACCTTGTTCGAGCGGGCCGTGGCGATCAGGTTGTCCAACCCCCGGAAATAGATCGTGGGGAGCTCGTCGATGATGATCGACGACTTGAGTTTTCCTTTCTTGTTGATGAGCCGCACGATGCGCGAATTATAGAGGCCCAGCGCTGCCGAGTAGATGTTCTGCCGGTCGGGATTGTTGCCCACGCATAGAATCTTCGGGTCTTCGGGGTTGTTGATGTCCAGCGTAAAGTCGTTGCCCGTCATCACCCAGTAGAGCTGCGGGGAGATCATGCGCGAGAGAGGTATCTTGGCCGAAGCGATCTGCCCCTGCAACTGGTCCTGCGCCCCGCCTTTCCACGCATCCATAAAGGGCGACAGGTAATTTTCCAGTTCGGGATAGGAGGTCAGGATCGTGAAGATGTCCTCGTAGCGTTTGCACAACAATTCGATGGCGTGGGGAAAGGTGCAGTACTTCCCTCCTTCGTAGATTTTCAGGTACCAGATAATCGCCGCCAGCAGGATGATCGGTGAATCGACGAAGAAGTCGCCCTGCTTCTGTATCCACGTCTTATTGAGGTTGAGCATGATCGTATAGGCCGATTCGTAGGCGTCCGAGATGTCGGTCATAAACTCCGGAGCGATGGGATTGCAGCGGTTCGAACGACGAGGATCGTCGAAATTGATGATGCAGAATTTCGGTCGGGTTTCGTAGGCGTCCAGGTGATTCAAAAGGTGGTTGTAAGCGATCGAGGACAAGTCGTCGAATTTGAAGTCGTAGAGGTACATGGCGAAGCCCTTCTCGATCTGCTGGCGGATGAAACTGTTCACCACAGTGTAGGACTTGCCGGAACCGGGCGTGCCGAGTACTATTGTCGCACGAAAGGGATTCACCGCATTGATCCAGCCTTCGTGCCATGCCTTGCCGTAGTAGTAACGCGAACGGAGGTTGACCGAATATTCGTTCTCGATCAGGCGTGTTTCCTGCATGAAACTTTCGTTTTCGTCGTTGAACGGGTCCTCGCGCAGCCGCTCCTTGACCAGACGTCCGATCCATAGACCCGCCAGAAACAGCGAGAGGAAGCCTATGCTTGTAGCTGCGACATAGAGCGGTGCCGCCCACTGCGGCGGCAGGTGCCGCAGCGGATCCCCGAAGAAGAAAAGCAGCAAAAGCCTCCCCTGCAGCGCTATTCTTCTGCACAGGGAGGTTTTGTTCTGTCCGGAAATGTGTTTTCTTTTACCAGATGGGAAAATGCCGTTTCCTCAGGCTGATCTTCCGCGTTTCGTCATCATATTCCGCCTGCCACACCTCCAGTTCCTTCGGGTCCCGCCCTGCTTCCTCCATAGATTTTCGCAAGGTTCGGAAAATCTGCATCTTATCAGCTTCCGATGTCTTGATACCAAAGATCACGCCCTCCAGGATTGCTGGGTCGTATCCCACATAGCGCTCTGCCTCCGTGTGCTGATGAAAACTGTCACTCATAAGCAGTCGATATTCCTGTTCATGGCTCCAGGCAGGAAGCTTCGTCAAATATTTCTCCTGCTGGTCTTTCCAATACTGCACCCGCCACGCATCCTTGTCGTAAAGTTCTAGAATCCGGCTTCGTTCACCTTTGGACGAAACCATCCAGGATTCAATCTGCGAAAAAGTCAGCCGTCCCAATGATTCAAAAAAGTTGCGCTTTACCTGCTCGTCCGTATAACGAACTGGGTAGACCGGGTCATCCCGAAAACCGCAGGAATATCCGCTACTTGAACTCCAGCTTTCGGCTGTTTTTACACGAAGAGTCTGCTTTCCATTTTCTTCGTTGGCACGGTAGACTAGACAGACACCGCAGTGATTTTGCGCATAATTTCCCCACATGGCCGAGTTTGTTCCGTCGGTGGAAAAGCACATCATAAACATTCTGGGGTAGGGCAGTTCCTGCAGACCAGCAATATAAAGGGCCGGAAATCCCAGCCTCACCTTCAGCCAGAGCCTCCGCTTCCGGGCATTTGGTTCGTTTGCCTCGATCTCCTGTTCCAGTTTCAGAAAACTGCTTTCCAGTGTTTCTTCATAAACCTCAAAA
>OHAQ01002439.1_pt1 | contig 13531 bp, 15 predicted proteins | sample 1577111 | NCBI WGS metagenome assembly OHAQ01 (sample SAMEA3541549, study PRJEB24748) | human gut metagenome | biome: human gut; feature: human-associated habitat; material: faeces | place: China | collected 2012 | reverse complement strand
CTGGGCGTTGCCGACAAACACGGTGGTGAACATATCCACCGGGGTGGTTTCCACTATGAATGTAATGTCACCGGAGGTATACATATACGGATTATCTTCCGCATCAACCGACAGAAAATCCGGCAGGTCTTTCATTATATCCAACTGCAAACAAGCCTGGATACCGGCCCTGATCTTAGCAACCAGACTGTCTGTACTCTCCCGGTTATCAATCTTACTCATCTTTAGCAGCTTCACCTGATCGGATACGTTCATCTCCGGCAAAGAAGATTTATAAACTTTGAAAACAGCTTCCGTCAAACTCTGAAATTTATTTTTCAACTGCACCCCCTCCCGATAGAACGTAGTCAGATAAGCGGGATTCAATGAATAGTTTTCCCCGCGCTGATTTACCATTTCACGCAATAGTTTCTTGGGTTCCACCAACCGTATCAACACTTCTTGCAAAGGAACAATTTTAGGTTCCAGGCTCAACACATTGTCCCGGCCAATCAGCGTAGATGCTTCAATGCTTTGTGCAACATATCCTAAATGGGAAAAAGAAAGCTTGCCATTTTTCAGGGAGTCAGGCAGATTAAGCCTGAACTCCCCGTTCTTATTTGTAATATTACCTATTGAAGTTCCTTGAAGAATGACCGACGCACTCACAACGGGATCACCCGTTTCTTTATCCCGCAAAAGACCGGTAATGGTGAAATAGGCTGGCAAAGGTGTCTCTTCCGAGACTTTCCGCTTCCGTACGACCTTCTCCGCAGGAGGCAGAATCAAGATATGATTTCCTATCACTTTCAGTTCTAATGTCCGGTCGCCTACAATTTCATAGATGGCTTGCCGGACCGTACAGTTTTTCTTTTTTGTCCTAACTTCAATGTCATTATTCACCACCTTACTGTCATATACGAAAAGATAACCGGATTGTTCCGACACTTTGCTCAACAGGGAATATACCGTTCCTTTCGTCCCGGGTAACCGGATGATACGTTCCAACACATCTCCTCCGTCCGCCCTCATATCACAGGTAATGAGAAGCAGGCTCAGAAAAATTATGAAGAAACGATGAAGTTTCATGATTTATATAGTTAAGTTATCATTCGGATAAAATCAGTTTATCACCTTCACGTGAACATTTCAAACTCAGCGCCCAGCAAATAAGTTCCGCTACTGTTTCGGGGGAATTATTCTCAAATTCAATGGTCAGCTTCCGTTTACTCAGAACCGGTGATGCCGTCTGTATCTGCAAAGCGGAAGCCTCGGCATTCACCACTCGCAGAATATCTTCCAGGCATTCGTCCTTGAAGCGTATATTCTTTGTATATTGTCTGAACTCATCGGAATCTCCTGTCTCACTCAGTTGTAACTGCCGCGCCTGCAAGGTAACGGTTTCCCCGGCATTTACCAGTACACTTTGTCCGCCTTGCTTCAGCGAGACCTTCACTCTGCCCCGCTGCACGGAGAGCCGGAAAGAGTCATCTCCATGACTACGGACATTGAAAGCTGTACCCAACACTTCTATCTGTACCTTTTCCGTTTCAATCAGAAAAGTTTGTTCATGTTTCTTTGCTACATCAAAGAAAGCTTCTCCCTGTAAGTTCACTTCCCGCTTGTCCGTAGCAAAATGTTCGGGATACTTCAGCGTGCTCTCCTGTGCCAGATATACTACAGAACCGTCTTCGAGCGTGGTAACCAACATGGATGCTTCACGATTTTCTTGTGTCACCAGATTGAGGCTTTCGATCTCTCCTCCCGGAACAAACCACAACGCAGATGCCAGATAGACGAAACCGGCAATTACGGCAGCCGCCAATGTTCCCCATTTCAAGAGAAGTTTGCGACGCACTACCCCTTCCCGCCCTGCTCCTGTGAGCAGGTTATCTTCATCCAAACGGGCATACAACCGTTCCCATGCCTCATCCGTCTTCGTCCTATTTTTATTCACTTCAATCATTTCGTAAGGATATAATTATCAATTTCATTTCGTAAGGTTCGCAGCGCTTTCGTCATTTCAGCCTCTACCGTCTTGACGGACAGAGATAATGAAGAAGCTATCTCCGCATATTTCTTTCCCTCCATGCGATGCATTTCAAATATCCGGAGTCGGCGCATGGGTAATTTATCAAGAGTATGACGGATCAGTCCCTGTAACTCTTCATACTCCAACTGCCGGTGAGGATCAGAATCCTGTTCCGTAGCATTACCCGCCAATACATATTCGCGATATCGTTCCTTGACTTCCTTATGCTCGCAAAACTGGAGTGCTGCATTTCGTACAGCTTTATATAAATAGCTTTTTACGGACTGGAATATCTGCAAATGTTCCCGGTCCTTCCAAAACACGTAGAACAATTCTTCCACAATTTCCTCGGCAGCTTCCATCTCTCCCGTAATACCTGTGGCATACCAGCAAAGAGGGGAATAGTAACGACGGAAGATTTCCTCAAACGCCTTTATATCGCCCTCTCTTATTTTAGCCAGTATGAACAGCTCATTCAGCATACTCCGGAATTATTGTTGGTCTCCAAATATAAGAAAACTATCTGAAATCTAACGGGATTGCTTTTTCAATTTACTCACAGCATGTTCCAGAGACTCTGTAGGTTCAATAATATTGTATGTCTTCCAGAAATCCTCATTCCAATATTCGTCTACCAAATCATAGAACACTTGTTTTTCTTTGAAAGCCTTCTTGCTAGGAATGGCTGCAAAGTCGCTCTTTCTATCTGTTACCACCATTTCGGAAAATACGGTATAGCTGGAAGAGAATAAACGCTTTTTCCAATCGCACTTGAAACGGATTTCATTCCGTATGTAATTCAGATAAGTTTTTCCATTCTGTTCCTTATACGTCACCAGATAGGAAACTTCCTGTGGCCTGAAACGTAATCCGAGAGGCTTCTTATGAAGAATAGCTTCCACCGCCTTCACCCTGTTTTGCATATCCAGAGAGAATTCCGCACGGGTGAATGCCAGTTTCTCAAAATCAATATAGAGTTTTCCGTAAAACAATGCATACATCAGGCTGACTCTGGGACGAAAACTGACTACATATTGCATACGATTATCCAGATTCACAGGTTCCTCAATATGAAAATCATAATAATTCAGATTTTCCATGCTCAACAATGCATCTCCGTTCTTCACAATATCCAGATAAATAGAAAGATTAGGTCCGCCCACCACTTTTACTGCCAGTGTATCACTGGTTTTCGGGCTCAGCAGGCGACGTCCTTTTTGTAGTTGCACTCTATCGTTCGATGGTTCCCGGTCACTGTACGCAGTCTTAGACACATCTATCACAGCCTCCGATACACTGATATAGCGTCGCCTTTTCTGTACTGTCTCCCGATAAAATGCAGTCAGCAAATTCTTATCAACCGAATAGTTCACCGGAATTTTTTTAATCGCCTCTTCCACAAGCCCCCGGGCGTTATTGCCAAAGACAACAATCTCACTCAGTAGATTAGGAGCCGGCAGCATCCAGATAGTGAGATCAGATACATCTTCCTTATCCTTCAGAGAAACTTGAGAATTCAAATACCCGATATGTGAAACCTCCAATCCCAGAATAGTCTCCGTGTCCTTTATCTTCAGAGAGAACACACCATCCGCATTCGTAACGGTTCCGATGTTCGTACCGGGAACAGACACATTCACATTCTCCAGTTTTCTCTTATTATCCTTATTTTTCACTATTCCTGTAATAGTGAAATAGTTCCCGGCTTCTTCCTGTGCCCATAAAGGTGAAATACCCAACAGCAAAAATGCCATCAACCACCCAACTGCAATACTAGCTAACTTTTTCATCTTCGTATGATTTTAAAGGTGAACAATTCTCGTTTTCTACTACTAAGATCGCTCAGAAATGAAAAACCCTATCGGTTTTGGAAGAAAAAGTGAGGAAAATGTTTCCGGCTTAAAATATTTCGAACAGTTATTTTGTCGTCTGGTTTATTATAAAAGAATACAAAAAGGGGAAATAAGTAACTGTTAATGTGAACCTTGGTCTCTTTCTGTTGTTCTCATGCGATTAATAAACAAACTATTCACCTTACAAAACATTTAACAGCTATGAGAACTGTTCATCTGATAGTTATTCATTGCTCCGCAACGAAGGAGAATGAAACATTAACGGAAATTGAATTGGAAAAGTCGCACCGCCAACGTGGACTAAATGGTATCGGTTATCATTATTACATTCGGAGAGACGGAAATATTAAGAGTACACGTTCTGTTCGAAAACCCGGAGCTCATGCCCAAGGGCATAATCTTGACAGCATCGCTATATGTTACGAAGGTGGTCTTAACCGGCACGGACTTCCCAAAGATACACGCACTCAATGGCAAAAGCACTCCATGATTGTTTTACTCAAAACGCTCCTTATTGATTATCCGGACTGTCATATTTGCGGGCATCGTGATTTACCTCAAATTATGGATAACCATTCATTAATAGAACCGGAATCATGGCTGGAAGAATGTCCTTGCTTCGACGCAGCGACTGAATATCATTGCTTACGCTATAGCAATGGCTAGAAGAAACCTAAAGCAAAAAAAGAGTCGTAAATCAATGATTTACGACTCTTTTTTTAATATGACAGTCTATTTACTTCACCTCTTCGAAATCTGCATCCTGCACATTATCACCATGCTTACCATTATCCTGAGCACCGCCAGCTTGTCCGGCATTCATATCAGGACCAGCCTGTGCACCACCTTGAGCACCACTTTGTGCATACATTTCAGCACTTGCAGCCTGGAATGCAGTATTCAATTCTGCCATAGCAGTATCAACAGCAGCCAAATCCTGTGCTTTATGAGCATCTTTCAGTTTCTGCAAAGCAGCTTCAATCGGAGCCTTCTTATCAGCCGGCAACTTGTCGCCCAATTCCTTCAACTGATTTTCAGTTGTGAAGATCATTGAGTCAGCCTGATTCAGCTTGTCAATCTTTTCACGCTCTTTCTTATCAGCTTCTGCATTAGCTTCAGCTTCAGCTTTCATCTTTTCAATTTCTTCTTTACTCAAACCGCTGGACGCCTCGATACGAATAGCCTGTTCCTTACCAGTAGCCTTATCCTTGGCAGACACCTTCAAGATACCGTTAGCATCAATATCGAACGTAACCTCAATCTGAGGAACACCACGACGAGCCGGAGCAATACCTGACAGGTTAAACTGACCGATTGACTTATTTTGAGCAGCCATCGGACGCTCTCCTTGCAATACATGGATCGTTACTTCGCTCTGGTTATCAGCAGCAGTAGAGAACGTTTCGCTCTTCTTGCACGGAATAGTAGTGTTAGCATCAATCAGCTTAGTCATTACACCACCCAGGGTCTCGATACCCATAGACAGCGGAGTAACATCCAGCAATACCACACCCTTGATTTCGTCCGTCAACACAGCACCCTGTACAGCAGCACCTACGGCTACTACTTCATCCGGATTTACACCTTTAGAAGGAGCTTTACCGAAGAAATCTTCAACCAACTTCTGTACAGCCGGTATACGTGAAGAACCACCTACAAGGATTACTTCGTCAATATCAGAGTTGCTCAAACCAGCATCAGACATAGCCTTCTTACACGGTTCCAGACAAGCTTGAATCAAAGTGTGAGCCAAAGCTTCGAACTTAGCACGAGTTAAAGTCTTAACCAAATGCTTAGGTACACCACCTACCGGCATAATGTACGGTAAGTTAATTTCAGTGCTTGTAGAAGAAGACAATTCAATCTTAGCTTTTTCTGCAGCTTCTTTCAGACGTTGCATAGCCATCGGATCTTGAGTCAGATCGGCACCTTCGTCATTCTTGAATTCATCTACCAACCAAGTGATAATTACCTGGTCAAAGTCGTCACCACCCAAGTGAGTATCACCGTTTGTTGACAAAACTTCGAATACACCGCCACCGAATTCAAGAATAGAGATATCAAATGTACCACCACCAAGGTCGAATACGGCAACCTTCATATCTTTGTTCGCTTTATCGATACCGTAAGCCAAAGCAGCAGCTGTCGGTTCGTTTACGATACGTTTCACTTCCAGACCGGCAATCTGACCGGCTTCTTTTGTAGCCTGACGTTGAGAATCGGAGAAGTAAGCCGGAACAGTAATAACTGCTTCCGTAATTTCTTGTCCCAAATAGTCCTCAGCAGTCTTCTTCATTTTCTGAAGAATCATAGCTGAAATTTCCTGCGGAGTATACAGACGTCCGTCGATATCTACACGCGGCATGTTGTTATCACCCTTTACAACCTTATATGGCATACGGGCAACTTCTTTCTGTACCTGATCCCAAGTTTCACCCATGAAACGTTTGATTGAAGATACGGTTCTTGTCGGGTTCGTGATAGCCTGACGTTTTGCAGGGTCACCCACTTTACGCTCACCGCCGTCAACGAATGCTACGATAGACGGAGTAGTGCGTTTTCCTTCACTGTTTGCAATTACTACAGGTTCGTTACCTTCAAATACAGCAACGCAAGAGTTTGTAGTTCCTAAGTCAATACCAATAATTTTTCCCATGATCTTTAATATTTTATTTGTTATTATTCAAGTTTCGGTCGCCTGCATCAGCAGCAGACGCCAATAAAAAGACAAACGTCGTGCCAAAATGTTCAGGGAGGTTGTAATTTTATAGGTTGGCAGAAAGGCTGTCAGTTTGGCAGAATTCTTCTTTGTTTTTCTGTCGAAAATTACCATTTGTTAATCGCTCCTTCATGCAAAAGCACTACTTTTGTCGGCGAAAAAGCTAAGAGCTACAAGTGACAGGCTGCAAGCGACAAATGCCTTTCGGCATCATAGCGCAGCCACTCGTAACTCGTAGCCTGTAGCTTGTAACTAATATAATATGGAAAGAGATAGCATTGATTTTAAAAACACAGACATCGCAGCACTGTTCCGCAAACTATTACTCCCTACCGTACTGGGAATGATATTTTCTGCATTATTTGTCATTACGGATGGAATATTCGTTGGAAAAGGTATCGGGAGTGATGCCCTGGCGGCAGTGAACATAGTAGCTCCACTCTGGTTATTCTCCACTGGTGTCGGATTAATGTTTGGCGTAGGGGCATCTGTTGTGGCATCTATCCATTTATCACACGGAAAAGTAAAAGCTGCCCGCATCAATATCACACAGTCTATAGCTGTATCTTCACTATTGCTGATAAGTACCTCTACATTATTTTGTTCATTTGCTCCACAAATAGTACACCTTTTAGGTGGTTCCGAGCGCCTGACTCCACTGGCTATAGAGTATATGCTGTGGTTTGTTCCATTCTCGGTATTTACCGCCCTGCTTAATTCGGGAATGTTTTTCCTGCGCCTCGACGGGTCACCCAATTTTGCCATGATGTGCAATGTAGTGGCTGCCGTTCTGAATATCATTCTTGATTATCTCTTTATCTTCCCTTTCGGATGGGGTATGTTCGGTGCAGCTATTGCCAGTGCTATTGGTACTACGGTGGGAGCATTGATGATAATCATCTATCTCTCACGTCGCAAATGTGCTTTACGCTTTTACCCTGTAAAACTCACTCGTAAAAGTATGCAGCTGACCCCCGTAATATAGGATACATGTGCCGTTTGGGATCTTCTGCATTCCTGTGCGAAGTAGCTATTGCCTGTATGATGTTCGTTGGAAACATCGTATTTATCCATTATTTGCAGGAAGAAGGTGTAGCAGCGTTCAGCATTGCGTGTTACTTCTTTCCTATTATATTTATGGTATACAATGCCATTGCACAATCTGCCCAGCCCATTATCAGCTATAACCACGGACTACATGAAACTGCTCGCGTCCGCCGTGCCTACTTGCTGGCGCTGAAAACGGCTGTCGGTTGCGGTGCTATTTTTGCCTTCATAACCGCCCTGTTCAGCTCAGAGATTGTTTCCATGTTCATCGACCGCAGTTATCCGGCCTATGAGATAGCCAGTAAGGGGCTTCCTTTGTATGCTACCGGCTTCATTTTCTTTGCCATCAATATCGTATCTATCGGATACTTCCAAAGTGTGGAACGGGCACGCCCTGCCATGCTGGTCACCGTATTGCGTGGATTTGTATTCATGGTCATCTGCCTTTTCGGACTGCCGTTGTTACTGAAAGTACCCGGTATCTGGCTGGCCGTACCATTGGCGGAAGCACTTACATTTCTGGTCATAACAACAATTTATTGGCGCAAACGGCAACCTGTTCACGGATGATTTGTTACCTTTGCGGTAATTAGTCAAGTGAAAATATGGATACGTTTATACAGAAGTTCTGTGAGAAATATAGTTTACCGGTAACTACCAGTTTGCAATTATTGGATAAAATGGAAAAATTCACCTTTCGGAAAGGAGATTTTATAGTACAGGAAGGCGAACGAAACTCCAACTTCTATATTATAAGCAAAGGAATCTGGCGGGGACATTATCTTAATGACGGGGTAGATGTCTCCGTTTGGTTTGCATCCGAAGGCGAAGCTATTTTTTCTTCTTGGGGATATATCGAGAATACTCCCTCCTTAGTTTCCATTGAAGCAATGTGCGACAGTGACCTGTATGGTATCTCAAAAGCTGAATTAGAGAGTTTCTATTCATCTTCGGCAGAGTTCGCCAATTTCGGCAGAAGGCTTTTCGAACAACAGTTTCTCAGTCTTGAAAACTGGCTGATAAGCGGAGGAAGCCCGCGTGCCAAAGAACGTTACCTCAATCTACTGGAAGAAAATCCCGAATTATTGCAATATGTTCCTCTAAAACATATTGCGTCTTATCTGTGGGTCACTCCGCAGTCACTGAGCCGGATACGTTCGGAACTCAGCAAGCGAAAGAAATAGAATCTTACCCGACAACGGTGGCTACAACTTTCCGTCCGCCACCCGAATAGCGGAACTCACAAAGATAAATTCCTTGCCAAGTGCCCAAATTCAATCGACCATTGGTGATAGGAATGGTCAGACTTACCCCGGTCATTACCGCTTTGGCATGCGCCGGCATATCATCCGGGCCTTCAAGCGTATGTTCATAATACGCTTCACGTTCTTTTACCAAATGATTGAAAATAGCTTCCAAATCAGTGCGCACATCCGGATCTGCATTCTCATTGATAGTCAAAGCCGCACTGGTATGTTTAATGAAAAGATTCAGCAAACCGGTTTCCGGAAGTTCCGGAAGATACTGCATAATTTCTTGCGTAACCAGGTGGAAACCTTTGTTTCGCGGACGTAAAATAAATTCTGTTTGTAAAACCATAATCTCTTTATGCTTTATGTCTCCAGATAGATAATATTTTCTTTTTTATTGCCAAGATGTTCATAACCGACACGAAGGCGAAAAGAATACAACCGACCACAATAGCCGTCCATAAGCCTCCCGATTGTAATTGGGGGAAAAGTAATGTGATGGTTCCCAAATAGTAATTCCTTACCCAACCGACAATACATATAGAGAACAACAAAACCACTAAGTTCATTCCCATAGTAAGTGCCTGATAGGGTAATGCCACTTTTTTAGGACTATATCCTATCAAAAGCAGATTCTCCAGTTTTGTGGTATTCTTCTGCAACAATAAATAGATACTCAACATCAGTATATAGAAAGAAAGCACACTGATAAACAATCCTATGGCAAGCACAATACCAATTATCAATTTAAGGAAATAAGTAGTCTTACCCGCATCCAGTTTATTATCTTCCGTCTCATAACCTTTCTTCTGAAAGAAACGGGCAATCTTTTCATCGGCAGGATTGTTCACCTCGACAATCAAACGGGAAGGACCTCCGTTCTTATTCGGCGCAAACTCACGATTCGCCCAGTCCATAAACTCTTCCGGTACAAGAATCGTATTCAATCTATCGGAGAAACCGACTATATTCCCCTTATACTTCTCTATATTTCCATTACCCCGAATCACTATATCCAATTGAATCATTCCCATCACTCCTTCGGACAGTTTAGGCAGACTACGTGCCTGTGCAAAACCAAAATTATAGAGATTCAGATAGTTACGGGGGATAATGATAGGAATCTCCTTACTGCTTTCCGTAAAATGCCATTTATCCAGCCCTACATCGACATATTCATTCGGAACAGACTCAAAAAACATATCGGTAGAGAGACGGATTCCTGCAGACTCCATTCCTAATCCGGCAGAAACAGTAAACAAAGAAGGTTGAAATTTACCAACTCCTTTTGTAAAGCTCTGCTCTTTTATCTCTTTTATATCATTGTCAGTAAACACATTGCTTTTACCAGCAAAGGAACCCAACGTACTAATCTTTTTTGTGACGATGATATAATCCTTTTTCATGAAACTATCGCCATCCGTAAAGACCGGAATCACATCCTTATAGAACTGAACACCGAGAAGCACGATAACCATGCCAAACAAATTGGCAAAGAAAAAACCTGCCAACTGAGGCACACTGATATGCTGACGCAAAAGCTTCCAAACAAATCTCATAATCTTACTATTTTATCGTAGTTCAGTTCCAAATGCTTTCCTATAGAAGTAACAATAACTCCTGCTCCCTGTTTTTGGACCTCTTTCATAAGCAGTTCACACATGATATTTCCATTACTTTCATCCAAATGACTAATCGGTTCGTCCAGAAAAATAAAATCGAAGGGCTGACACAAAGCTCTGATTAATGCAACACGCTGCTGCTGGCCAAATGAAAGTTGCCCGACTTTTATATTTATCTTATCCGCTATCCCCAATGTCTCAAACATGAGAGTAATTTCTTTACCGGACCTATATCCGGTCAGACTGTTTTTCAACCGGATATTCTCCATTGCCGTCAGTTCCGTGAATAAACGTAAATCCTGAAATAACATACTAATGGATCTTTTACGTATTTCCGTCCAGTCGGTTATCGTCTTCTTACGGATATTCTCACCATCAAAACAGATAATGCCTTGATAGTCGTCCCGATAACCATAAATAAAACTGCAAAGAGACGACTTCCCTGTACCGGAAGCCGCCTCTATCAGATAAATTCTTTCTTTTTGAAATTCCACTTCCTTATGCCAAACGTCGGAAACTATCAAATCCTTTCCGGCAAAGACTTCAGGAAGTGTTTGTTGTAAGCTGATTGTATTCACTTTATTTTAAAGCTGTTTATCATTTACCTCCGGCCAATTTCTCGCCTAAAGCAAAGAGTTGTTTCAATGCATTCTCATCTTGATTTGTCATCACAACATCAAGTGTCACTTTATTCATTTCCGGAGCATAGAATTCAATATAGTCAAACTGAGACAAAACACTACGAGCCAAAGCCGCTGGCTGTCCACCCATTGACAGCATCAAGTTCACCATCGGCTGATTCAATGCATCTTTTATATTAGCTACCATAAACACGTATGAACCTTTAGCCGTAGAAGCCCATTTTGCATCAGACATCGGATTGTCTACTTTCTTGCAGATGTTCTTTGAGGCCGCCTCATCAAGTGTGAAATAGAAGACTCCGTCTTTCATTCCGTAATAAGCATTTGCGCCACCACCGATTGTTACCGAATAATTATTATCGTCGATCTTTGTCGCTCCACCTTGCAACGCATTATTTACAGTTTTCAATATCTCATCATTTTTCACTTGTACATAGCATGTCAAAGCCGGTACACCCTGTGCTGACAAAGAAGTAATGCCATAAGCCAAATCTCCATTAATAGAACTAATGATATTATTTACATTTACTCCATTACCCTCTATTCCTTTCAATGTTTTCTGAAATTCTTCGTTTTCAGCCAAGACTTTGGCCAACTTTTCTCCGTTCAAATTCATACCGGTATAATACAAAGAAGAAGCCGGGAAATATTTCAGGAACTCAGAACCTATTTTGGAAATTAGTCCTTCATATTGCTTATTAAGTTTATCAACAGCTTCATTCTTTACAGATTCCGCATCCAAAACAATCTTGCCTTTTTCAAAGTTCAAAGTAACAACATAAGCAATATCTTTTAAAGTCAATCCTTCAGGCATAGCCGCTTTTATCTGCATAGCATAATCGGAAGGAAGCACATCCATTGTAGTATAAACTACAACATCTGCATTTTTACCGCTCATTTGCTTAAAGCCGTCATTTGAAGCAATACTCTGTTCTGCCGTCTGAGCAATCAACTTCTTAGCCATATCTTGAGTGGATTCCGTATCAAACACATTCTTACCGATTAAAATCAGCAAAGTATTTTCATTGAAACAAACAACATCCTTTTCATTCAGGAATGTCAGCTGATAACCGTTCACACCGGTATCTTCCAAAGGCATACTAATCTGTTCGCTCTCCAACAATTTGAATAACTCTTTCACTTTATTCATATCGTTTACTTTCGCCACAAGCCCTTGATTTTCGGCAGCTTCCGTAGCAAACAAATAAACTTTATCCGCAGTAGATATACCTGACTCCGCAGGATCTTTAAGCACTTTATCCATATATTGCAAAGCATCTGCATTTAATCCGCTTTTCAATACTTCAGCGAGCTGTTGTTTTGCCGCTTCATTGTCATTTACTCCACTTTTCTGAGTCAACGACTTTAAATCAAGAGAGGCTATCACCGAAGCATCTGCCGGTATCACATTTACATATTCCACACTTTTGGTACAAGATGCCAAGAACATTACCGACACCAGAAACGCCGATAAAACAGAAATCAGATTACTTTTTTTCATTTTCATACATTATTAATTAAGTATTATTGATTCGATAAATTCAATGTATGGCAAGCCACTAATGCCGCCGTTTCTGTCCTCAACCTGGATTTTCCCAGACTGACAGGTGTAAATCCTTTGGCTATCGCTTTTTCCACTTCTTCCGGGCTAAAATCCCCTTCCGGCCCGATTAACACTAAGGCATCTTCTCCTTTGTGAAGCACATCTTTAAGCAAAGGTTTTTCACCCTCATAACAATGTGCTATAAATTTCTGCCCTTTAAAATCCTTATTCATAAACTTATTGAAATCAATCATTTCATTCAATATGGGTAAAGTAGCCTTCAACGACTGTTTTACCGCCGAAATCAATATTTTTTCAATTCGTTCCGTCTTGATTACTTTGCGTTCCGAAAAACGACAATTAAGGAAAGTCAACTCATCAAAACCAATCTCCGTAGCTTTCTCAGCAAACCATTCCGTACGATCCATATTCTTGGTTGGAGCCATCGCTATATGCAGATGACATCCCCACGGAGACACTTGATGAATGGTCTCCTTGATCGTCACCAAACATCGTTTCCCTGAAATCGTACCAATCTCCGCCTTATAAAAGCAGCCTTTACCGTCTGTCAAAAAAATCTCGTCTCCTTGTTTCAACCGAAGCACACGTATACAATGTTGTGCTTCGTCCTCCGGCAACTCAGACTTTACTTGAATATCCGGCGTATAAAATACATGCATAGACTCAAATTACAAATTCAAAATATTATCTTCCGGACTCAGTTCTCCTATTTCTCTTCGACGCATTTCATCCCTTATCTGGGAAGCAAGCTCGTAATTTTCTTCCTTTACCGCCTTATCTAACGCCTCCTGCAACAAATCCATATTTACAGTAGTTATAGGAAC
>OHAQ01002437.1_pt1 | contig 13542 bp, 7 predicted proteins | sample 1577111 | NCBI WGS metagenome assembly OHAQ01 (sample SAMEA3541549, study PRJEB24748) | human gut metagenome | biome: human gut; feature: human-associated habitat; material: faeces | place: China | collected 2012 | reverse complement strand
GATGCGGAATGCGGCGGTCAGGATCAGCATCATAATCCGCAGGAACTTGACGGCGTAGCCCAGCTCATAGCTTCTCTGCGTGAAGTTGGCAATGGCGACAAACGCCCTCGGAAATGGTGAGTTTGTCAGCTTCGCCGGATTTGTAGAAGCAAACAATAAACTTTATACCTCGGTCATTCCAATGGGAATGAGTCATTACGGTGTCAATACATATCCCGATAAAATAACAGACACTGACTTAGTTGCCAAATCTGATGGAGGAACCGGTTCAGGTTCGTATACGGCAGGACAAATACCGTCTACCCAATATCCAGATAAGGCATTCATCGCAATCTACAACGGAAGCAGCTTCGATGAAACACCGACCATTGTAGAAACAGACAAAATCGGATTTGCCTGTGGAAGAAACCGTTCTCAATATTATCAGACAATCTGGGCTGCCGACAACGGCGACTTGTACGTTTTCTCTCCAGGATATGGACGTACAGCAACTTCTTCCAGCGATCTGAAAAAAGTTACCGGTACACTCCCTTCAGGAGTAATGCGTATCAAGGCAGGAGAAACAACCTTCGACTCAAACTATTACTATAATCTGGAAGAACTGGGCAGTAAAAAGCCAATGTTCCGATGCTGGCATATTACAGAAGACTACTTCCTTCTGCAAATGTACACTGATGGAGTTGCAGGTATGATGACCGGAAAAAATGCTGTTGTAACCGAACTTGCCATTTTCAAGGCTGAAGAGGGAAGACTTACAACTGTATCAAGCGGCATGCCACAACAAAGTAGCATAACGTCGCTAGGAGCTCCTTTCTGCACAAACGGAGTAGCCTATATTCCTGTAGTAACAAACGATGGCAGCAGTCCCGCTCTGTATAAAATCGATCCGACAACGGCAACGGCAACTAAAGGTGTAAGCATCGTAGCAGATGAAGTTGCTGCTGTAGGTATGTTGTCACCAAAATCATTCTAAAACACAACGATGAGAAAATTATTCAAACAAATACACTTATGGATATCTGTTCCTGTCGGGCTGATTATTTCAATCATCTGCCTGACAGGGGCACTCCTGGTATTCGAGAAGGAAATAACCCGTGCAGTCAGTCCTCATCTATATACCGTAGACTATACAGAAGGGGCTACGCCGCTAAAACCTTCGCAAATTGTCGCACTTATTAATAACCAAATAAGTGATACCCTGGAAGTAAACAGCCTGCAAACAGCCCAAGATCCTGAAGAAGCCTGGATGGTAAGCTTTAAAAATGCCGGACGCCGCCAGTTAAGTATTAATCCCTATTCGGGAGAAATAAACGGATGGGTAGAAGGAAGTTCTTTCTTCCAGACTGTCCGCAAATTGCATCGCTGGCTACTGGATGCTCCTGCTCAGAAAGGAGCTCCGTCAACAGGAAAAACCATTGTAGGCATAAGTACCCTGCTCATGGTGGTTATTCTGATATCAGGTTTAGTAATCTGGTGGCCCCGTAGCCGCAAAAGTCTGCAAAACCGGCTTAAATTATCATGCAACAAAGGCTGGTTCCGTTTCTGGTACGACAGTCATGTATCATTAGGTTTCTATGCAACCATCTTTCTGCTAATCATGGCTCTTACCGGACTAACGTGGTCGTTCCGATGGTATCGTACCGGATTTTATGCACTCTTTGGAGTTTCTACCGAACAACCACAGCAGACTACCGCACATGGAGAAGGACATAATAATAAAGAAAAAAGAAAGCGAGCAAAGCAAACAAACTATCTGGCCTGGGATACTGCCCTTGCGGAACTGCAAACAAAGTATAACAGCTATGGCACAATCCAGTTAAACAAAAATAATGCACAGATCATTCAGACAGGAAAACGGAAAGGTGACACAGCATTGTTTGATGCTCATACTGGAAAAATTACAGAAATAACAATCTATGATACCAATGAACAACCTATATCCAGCAAGATGAAAGGAATCATATATTCATTCCATACCGGACAATGGGGAGGTATCATAACCCGTATTCTATATTTTCTGTCTGCATTCGTAGGAGGTATTTTACCACTTACAGGATATTATCTTTGGATAAAGCGCATAAGCCGGAAAAAACATCGTGAAGTTTGACCGAAAATTCGTACAAAAAATAAAAAAACTAGCTGAAGTTTTAGGAAAAACTTCAGCTAGTTTTTTTATATCGCTCGGGAAGAAGTAAATGACCCAATCACCTATTTTGATGTTTTTTTTATTTTTTTCTCAAAATATTGAGAAGGAGTCATATTAAACTCCTCTTTAAAGCACTTTGTAAAATAAGCAGGCGAAGAGAAACCAACTTTATATCCGATCTCAGCATACGTATATTTACCCTCAAGTATCAATTCTTTTGCCTTATCCAATCTGAATCTCTTCAAAAAATTATTAGGAGTATCTTTGAAAGTTAACTTAAACTGTTTGTAAAAATTAATTTTAGAAATAGCCAATTCATTAATCAATATACTCAGATCGCAATCATAATCCATATAATGTTCTTTTATATAATATAACACTCTCTCCTCAAATTGAGCATTATCTTCATTTTCTTTTTTTATGTTATCTTCATTTCCAGAATCTTGTAACTCCAGAGCTGATTTATTCTTACGCTTTTTTATATATAATAAAACAATAAATATTCCCCATCCCCCCAAGAGAATACTTATAGTAACAATTCCCCATTGTACAATCTCCCTGTATTGATTCTTTTGAGTTATTTTTTCTTGTTGCAACAAATTTATCTTTTGACGAAGTTCCACAATATCCTGTCCTTGCAAATAATAGGCCTGAACATTACTTTTATCAATCAAGATAATAGACAACAAATTTTCTTTAGGAACAGATATGTGATTAATGATCTTCATCCCTACATCAATTACCTTAGCTCCTCCTGTTGGATAAACTACAGTAGCCGCTAAAGTTCCTTCCATAACGGCATTTACACCTTTCTTATATCCCAACATACCATCTACACCTATAATAATAGGCATATGTCCCGTATTTGCCTTTTTAAGTAAATCGTAAGCAGCTATAGCAATAGCATCATTATAAGCATAGATTACATCAACGCTTGTCAGCAAAGATATATTGTCATTAAGTATCCGTATCGTAGAATTTACATTTTTACCTCCTAAATCTTGTCCTGAAGTTAATGTCTGAACTTCCATGTTTTCATATTTACGTAATGTATTTACAAACCCTAATTCACGCTCTATTGTTGCTGTTGAATTTTCAAATCCTCGAATGTGAAGAATACGAGTTTGTTTATCACTACGTAACTGTAATACATACTTTGCTGCCTGTACACCAACTTCCCAATTACTGGCTCCAACAAACGAAACATATTTATTAGAAGAGATCTTACGGTCGACTAGTAATACCGGAATATTTTGAAAATCTAAACTATTAAAAGCATCTATTAAGGTACTATCCTCCAATGGAGAAATAATCAACAAATCTACATTCTCTGCAACAAAAGATTTAATATCTTCCAATTGTTGTTGAATGTTTCCTGAAGCATTTTTTATATCAACCTTAAGATTATCATAGAATTTAGCTTCCGAAAGTATTTCTTGATTAAGCTGTTCACGCCATTCACCACCAGTACATTGTGAAAAACCGATACGAATCGTCTTATTCTGCTGTGTACAGGAAGTTAGCAGAATAGAAAAGAATATACATAATTTATATAAGGAAAACAAATTTCGCATCAATTCATAAAAACAATACAAAAACAATTATGTCCATTTACACCAATCCATATTTTTAGTATGGATTAGTGCAAATGTAAAAAAAATCAATTAGAAATTTTCAATATAGTACTTTTTTCATGTGTCCAAAGCGTATCAGATGTCAACTTCAAATTTTTTCCATTAACATTTATATTTCTTTTAGACATGCCCGGCAGATATATCCCTGTTTTCCATCCATCATTTTGAGAATCATAAGATAATGTCAATGAATTAGCATTACGCTTTACAGACAAATTTATATAATTATCCCCTACATGCAATTTACGTAAAGCCATATTATTCCATTTTTCAGGGAGCTGAGGAGTTACAATAATTATTTTATCAGCTGCATATGGTTCTATTCCAAAACATCCAGAAATAAGACCAGTTGCCATTCCATAAATAGTCCATGCCTGAAATGGACATCCGTAATCAGGCATCATTTCATTTATGGCACCAGGCATATTCAATCCTAAAGTATTTGCTATCATACCCAGATATTCTACAGAGCTATCTATTCTTCTATATTTAGCTTCAGCAACAGCTTGTACTCCCGTCGAAATAGTCATCATTTGCTTTTTCTCAACGGCAGACAGATATGGTCCATATTCACCACAATTATATTGACGAATCTGCTTTAAGGCTTGTACACCTCTGGCATAAGGAGCTATACCGCATTCCATCGGCGTATTTATAACCCAATTCTTATTAGTGAACCATCCTTTGCTATACGTAGTATCGTACGAGAGTATATTTTGACGTAATTGCTCATAAAAAGGAATAATATCTTCATTCTCACCAGACGGACTTAGCTTCGCCTGATCTATTGCTCCAGAAACAGCTTTTAAAGCCATTCCCGCAGTTCCATAAAAATCACAATAACTGCATTGTTGTTCATCCCAGAAATCATGATTTATTTTTTCTTTTAGTTTATCAGCCTCAATAGAAAAAGTAGTAGCGAGGCTATCTTCTCCGAATAAAGAAGCCATCTTTGATGCTGCAACAAGGGCTTGCTGTGTATAAACAGCAACATCAATCAATTCTGCATTAAGTCCTTTTACCTCCATAATGCCATAACCTTCAGGATATAAATTATGATTTGTATCCATTGTTTCTGTTAGCCACGATATACCTTTCTTTACATTTGGATAGAGATCACGAAGCAATTGTATATCGCCTGTCCATCGATATGCTTCCCACACAGCCATTATATAATGAGCAGTTTCTTGTGTATTTCCTTTATTTCCAACAAATCCATTATTGGACATTTCATGAATAATTTGTCCATTTCCATTTGTACGCTCAGATACTTTATTCAATAGACGTAAAGTTGATCCAACAAGTTTCCAGTCACCAACTCGTACCTGTCCCTGAAGGGCATAAGAATTATCACATCCAAACAACCATGGATATTCCACAGCTCCGGCACTTAAAAAATAGCCAATGGTATCGATATCAGTTTCCAGCCATCTGTTATTAATTTTAGTCCAATAAAAAGCATCTTGAATTTTCTTATCAGGAATATCTATTTCCGCTGTTGAAAGTAATATTTCAATAGAGTTTTTCTTTTCTGATAATTCTTTTTCGTAATTATTCAGTAATATATTGCACCTTTCAATTGCATTTTCAGTATTTTTCATGGAAGATGTTATGACATATCTTATTTCTTCTTGCTGACCAGGATGCAAATCTAATATTGAATAAAACTTAGCAGGAGTAGCTCCTGTTAGTTGACATTTTTCCCCCACTTCATAGGAAGATATCTTATGGTCACACTTCCAAGCCATAAACCAATTATGTAATGAATCGCCAGCAGTAAATAGCTCATTACCTTTATCCCAAATAATATAATCATTGCCATTATGAATGCCATTTTCCTCGGAAAACCATACAGGAACAAGATCTACATTTAGTCGAAAACCAACAGATAACGAAATATTATGCTTGGACTTATTTGTCAAGATATAGGAAACGACTACTCCAGGTTCTTTATCAGAGCTGAATTGTGTAGATGAAACATGTACTCCACTTAATATATCGCCAAAATCAAAACAATTTTTATGTGGAAACACAATCATTTCCCGTGCATGCAATATTGTATCATCATTGGAAGTTATATCAGCTAACTTCATATCAAAACCATCTGCCACTTTAAATGATCCAGTCCAAATACCTCCCATTTCCCCTTTGAGATGCTCACCTATTGCTGGAAATGTTCCATTCTGTAAACCTATAATTTGTGCCTTTCTCCCTGCTGTTACATAAATCTTATCACTAGTCTTCCCTTTATTGGATACTCCTTGAAAACAATTTTGCCAAGGAGCTGCAGTACTATCTAAATTTTTAGAACATCCACTTAAAGCAAATACCAATATTAACAATCCTATAAACCTATACATATAATAACTACTATTTAAAATAAATACCGTAACTTTCGATAAAGATATACGAAAGTTACGGTACAACAATAATTAATAACCTGGATTCTGTTTTAAGTTTGGATTAGAATCTATTTGTACCTGAGGGATAGGAAATAAAGTACGATAGTCTTCACTAGCTTCCTTATAGTCCCATGCATTTCCCCAAGTTCCAAAACGAATCTGGTCATTTCTTCGCCAGCCTTCCCAAGCAAATTCTCTTCCACGTTCTGCAAGCAAATTTTCCTCTGTCAACTTATCAAAAGCCGGTACAGGATTATGTCCGTTACGAGTCCTTACCTTGTTTACTAAATCAAGTGCTTCTGTATCATTTGGGTTTATTCGGAAAAGAGCTTCAGCACGCATCATCAAAACATCTGCATAACGCAAAATCGGCATATCATTGTTTAAGCCACGCTCAACCATTGTACCTCCTATGCCATCCATCAGATATTTTACGCCTCGTGCTCCATCCCAGTGATCTGCATTATTCACCGGATCATTGCTTGTAAAATCTACTGAATAATTAAGTTGACGTTCTACCCCTTGATCATCTGTTGCCATCAGAGGGTTTCCATCAGCATCTACTTGTGGACCAAACAGAAAAGCTTCCAAACGTACATCATTAGGATCATACGAATGTATGAGTGAAGGCAATGCAGCTGATCCGCCCCATCCAGCTGCAAATGATCCATATTTCTCGCGGAGGTCAGAAATAGAGAACAAATAACTGATATTTTCAGGATATGTATTTTGGCTATCACAGATTACAGAAAAAATAATCTCTTTACTATTATAATTATCCCATTTAAATACATCCTTAAAATTATCTTCCAAAATATAATCCGACTTTGACATTATTTCCTGAGTCAAAGTAACTACATCCTCCCATTTTGCGTTACCTTTTCCCAAATACACTTCTGCATTTAAATACAACTTGGCCAAAAGAGTCTTGGCAGCATATCGGTCATAACGTCCATACTCAGTCTTTTCTGGTAAGATATTAGCAATCTCTTTCAATTCAGACTCAACAAATTCATACAATTCTTTTCTAGTATTCTGCTTAGGAGGATTCTGCGAATCATAAGCGGAAGTTGTTACCAATGGAACATTACCAAAATAATCCAGCATCAGGAAATAGGCAAAAGCTCTTACGAAACGAGCGTCTGCACGCATAACAACAACATCTGCATCATTTGAAAAACTACTATTATCTATCGCATCTATATAAGAATTTGAAACAGCAATAATTTTTGATATACCTGTATAAACGGCTCCCATTTCACTATTATCGGGCGTCCAAGTATGAGAATGAACAGCTTGTATATCGCCTTTCCAGTCAGCACCTCTTGCAGGCAATATCATATCATCGGCAGAAGTTCCTGCCTTAAAGACAACTTCCGACCAAATTCCTAATGTAGAATTAACTCCTGAGAGTCCATTCAAAAACTCTGACTTTTCACGGTATACAGTTTCATCTGTCAGTTTACTATTAGGAACAACATCCAAATCTGTACATGAAGCCATTGAAGTCAATATAGCAACTGCGAATATTATAATTTTTTGCATAACCAAATGAATTATTAAAAGTTAATATTTAAACCTAAAGTAAATGTACGAGCCTGCGGATAACTACAATAATCAATACCTATTGCCTTTACATCTTTATCAGAACTTACATTATTAACTTCCGGGTCATAACCTTTATATGAAGTAATAGTAAACAGATTCTGTGCCGTAATATATATACGACCGTTTTTAATCACTTTAGGAAGTGTAAAATTATACCCAAGAGTAACATTATCCAATTTTAAGAATGAAGCATTCTCCACCCAACGAGAGGAAGCATAAACAACGCCACCTCCTCCAGCTTTATAAAACTCAGCTCCTTCAATATTTGTATTTTGTCCAGGCAAACGACTACCTTGTTCCAGTTCAGCACGAGTATTATTGTAAACATCTACTCCTAAATTAGAACGAAGACAGAGAGAAAGATCCCAGTTTTTATATTTAAAGGTATTATTGAACCCAATAATTAAATCAGGAAGGGCATCGCCCAGCACAGTACGCTCATCTGATTCAAAAACTTCTTTTCCATTTTCAATTCCAAGGAACTTTTGTCCATAGAAAGATCCTATTGATTCACCAACTCGTAGTATTTGGGTATTTCCATATGCTCCAGCTCCACTAACAACTCCATAAACAATATCTTTATTGTTATACAGTTCAGTTACTTCATTCTTATTGTAAGCTATATTGAAATTGGTATCCCAATAAAAATCTTTTGTACTAATGACAGCTGCATCCATCGTAAATTCAAATCCCTTATTAACCATAGCGCCTACATTATCCAAATATGAAGAACTTACAGCCGGCTGAATAGCATCAATAGTTAATAGCAGGTTTGATGTTTTCTTATGATACACATCAAAAGAACCCCTGATACGATTATTCAAGAAGCCGTAATCTAAACCAACATTAAATTGTGCAGTCTGCTCCCATTTCAGATCTGGATTGGCGATACCTGTAATATTATATGCAGGATAAGCAACGCCACCAAAAGAAGTTCCTTGCTTACTGTCTATCGAATAGGTCTGACTATAACGGAAGTTACCAATATCCTGATTACCAGTAACACCATAACCAAGACGAAGTTTCAAATCGCTAATAGCAGATACATTTTTCAAGAACTCTTCCTGTTTGATTTTCCATGCAAATGCTCCAGAAGGGAAAGTAGCCCATCGATTATTAACACCAAAGCGTGAAGAACCATCCCGACGTACCGTAGCTGTAAACATGTATTTATCCATCAAATTATAATTAGCACGAGCGTAAAATGAAATCAACCGATTTAATTCTTCATTATTCTGTGCTTGTTGAGTTCGTGCGCCACCAACATTGTCAGCTCCTAAATTATCATTTACAAAGCCTTCAGCCCGAACTGTTGAAGTATAATTATCAAATTCCTGCCATGAATAACCGGCAACAACATTCAATGCATGGATATCATTAAATGTTTTATCGAATGTAAGATAACCTTCAAACAAATAGTTAGAATAGCGGTTACTTTCGGTAATAGCACGTCCTTCAACATTCTCAGCAGCTTTCGAATCAATTGGTTGATAAGCTTTACGGTTGATATTATCAACATCGTACCCTACATTAATCTTACCAGACAATGTCTTAGGAATAAAAAAATAGGTGGCATCTGCACTACCGATAAAACGATCTCCTCTCGATTTATCATACATCTGCTTTGCCATAGCTACAGGGTTACGTACAGATTCTGCATATTCATTAAAAGATCCATCTTCATTATATACAGGTTCTGTTGGATTAGCTTTCAATGCGTTATTAATAATACCACCATTAGAACCTCCTGTTTGTTGCTCCAAAACGTTATCTAATGTATAATAAGTATTATTCGCATTCAAATTAAAAATCAACCTATCATCAAACATCTTATGCGTCAAATTAAAACGTAAAGAGTAACGATCCATACCCGTTCCTATAACAATACCATTTTGATCTGAAAAATTTAACGAAGCACGATAAGATGTATTTTTATTACCATTACTAAATGTAATATTATGTTCTTCAACAAATGCTGTCCTAAAAATTTCATCCTGCCAATCTGTTGAAGCTGTACCTGTCGCATTAGGAACGTATTGACGATATTCATCAGCAGACAACACACTAATTTTATTAGATACCTGTGAGAATCCAACTGAACCAGAATAACTTAAAGAACGAACACCATCTTTACCACCTTTAGTCGTTATTATAATAACTCCGTTTGCACCACGTGATCCGTAAATAGCCGTAGCCGAAGCATCCTTCAAAACAGTCATCGATTCTATATCAGAAGCTGAAATCATGGATAATGGATTGATTGACAAGCTACTTAAACCTGAATCCCCTCCAACATTAGTAGTTGATCTGGAATTGTCAATAGGTACACCATCAATTACATAAAGAGGTTCACTCGAAGCTGAAATAGAATTGACACCACGGATACGCACATTAGAATTAGCTCCAGGCTGACCACTTGTTGGAGTTACTTGCACACCAGCAATATGTCCCTTAAATAAGGACTCTGGAGAAGATACAACCCCTTTATTAAAATCTGTACTTTTAATAACATCAATGGCTCCTGTGGCATCTGATTTTTTTACAGAACCATACCCAACGACCATTACTTCTGAAAGAGTCTGAGAATCTTCAACTAATGTAACTTCAATATTTTTCTGATTATTATTTAAAGGTATTTCTTGAGTCAAATATCCAATAAACGAAATTACTAAAACTGCATTTTGAGGAACACCCTCAATAATAGCTTTTCCATCCAAATCTGTGATATTTCCAATGGTAGTTCCTTTAACTAAAACATTAGCACCTATCACAGGACCATTTTTATCGTTCACAACAACGGAAACCTTACGTTGTTCTTGAGACACCTTCTCAATATCAATAGAAGTTGCCTTTTTATGTCCAAAAGCTGCAGATATAGGAACTGCTGCGCACAAAAACAATGAAACACTAATTAATATCTTTTTCATAATATATTTATTTAAACAAAGGGTTATCAAAAAAATAACTTTATTTTATAACAAAACTTTTTTTATCAGGACCTATCCCTTTTAAAGTAAGTGACTTCCATTCAGATGGTAATATTGGATTTTTTTGGATAATACCATTATCTGTTATCTCAAGGCCACCAAATCCAAACAAGACAACCTGTAATAACCCACCTGCACCTGTACAGAAATAAGGATTATTAGAAAATGCCGATTCTGAAAGTACTCCAAATGGAGGACGTTTATTGGGCAAATAGCTTGCTTTAAAATATTTATATGCATTTTCCTTATCTCCCAGTTTTGCAGAAAGAATAGCCAAAATAGCATTGCCCATAGCCGGTCCATCCTCATAAATCTTAGGAGCGTAATAATCCAAATTTAAACGCATACTCTTATTATCTGAAATAATACCTAAAGGATAACTTAATAAATTAACATCAGCTTGCTTTATAATTTCGCCATTATAAGTTTTGTTTTCTTTCATCACTCCATCATCCATATAATGGAAAGTCAAGTTTTTAGCTACTATTTCCCATTGAGGATCATATTTTTCTCCTAATATTTTAGCAGCTTTTACGGCACACTCTAAAGCAACTTTTGCAGAACCATTCGTAAAAGCATTATCGTCGACATTTGGAGCAAATTCATTGGCACCTACTACATTATTAATAGAATAACTACCATCTGAGTTCTTAATTGAACGCGAGGTCCAAAAATCTGCTATATTTTTTAATACCTTAAAACCTTCTTCACGCAACCAATTTATATCTTTTGTTACACGATAATAATTCCAAAATGCAATGCCAACATCTGCTGTTATATGGTGTTCAAATGTACCAGTCAAACACCATGTAGGAGTGGCTTCTTCTCCAGAATCATCCGATTCCCATGGAAACATACAACCATTGTATCCATATAAAGTAGCTCTTTGAATTGCTTTATCCAATCTGTCATATCGATAGTCGACACACGAGCGAGCCATTTGGGTATTAAACATCAACAAAGGAGGATACATCCATAGTTCTGTATCCCAAAAAACATGACCATTATAACCAGTTACAGTAGACAATCCCATTGGCGGAATACTCAAACGTGTATTTTCTCCAGCGAAAGAATACAAATTATATAATGCCAACCGAACATCACGTTGTGTTTCATCATCTCCCTCGATAATTATATCGCTCTGCCATAATCTATTCCACTCTTTTTCATGCCCCTCAATAAAATAATCTATATCCGATTGCAAAGCAAAAACAGCCATACGTTCAGCTTCATTCTTCGGATTTACAAAATCACGTGAAGAACAGACAGAACCAATTAATGCAAAACGATATGATTTTCCCTTTTGCAATTGAACATTGAAACTCATAGCTTGTTGATTCGAAGCTGTATATGAAGCACATATAAGTGGTCTTTCTTCGTCAAACAAAAAAGCTGCACACGTTGCAAGATCTTGCATACCTGTTAAACTTTTCGCTTGTGAAGTATATACAGGAAGCTCTATCTTTCCATCTCTTAACATCTTGTAAGTAGCAGAAGTTTCTTGAAGTTCACCAGAAAATACAGTAGAATTTGTCACTTCTAGCATACAATCAGTTTTAGGTAACATCTCTACAACAATCATTCCCATGTATGGAAAGTTTCTAAGGGCTCTAAGTGTATATGAAATCTCAGCTTTATCTGTTTGAACTTGTGTCCGCAAATTAGCTCTTTTCATATCTAATGTTTGAGTCCAAGAACTAATATTTTTATCGGTAATTTGCGTACCATCAATGCTTAAAAGCAAATTTGTAAATAATGGACCACGTACAATACGACTAACTCCTTCTCTATTCTCTTTATCATAAACGCCATTCATTACAATATCAGTCACTGTAAATAATTGAGAACTACTTACCAAACCAATTCTACCGTTTCCTAAAGTAATGCCATTATAATTTTCTTTTGAAGAAGTAGAGATTGTCCATGTATCCTTTGCACCAACACTTAAGACAAAAAAAGATAAATAAAAAAGAATAGTAATAAATTGTTTTTTCATACTATGTTTTTAGGTTAATATAACACAAAAGTTTAATTGATCTACTTACTTGTTTTTCATAATAAAAGGTTTGATCAGCCCTGATAACATTTTAATGTAACTTTATTATTCCACAATATTCGGGTGGCTTCTTTCCCGTATATCGATCGTTCGCAAATGTATCAGAAACAGATATAAAACAATTTAGTTTTATCATTAAAGTCTATAATAAGATTCTAATAGAGTTATTTCTAACGATATAAAACCAATATTATATTTATATAATATAATAGTAAAACACTATTTATCAGATAGTTATTATAAAACTAAAGTAATATCTAATTTTACAATAAAAAACTATTGTCACCCAATATATTAACCAGAACATATTGCTTTCTTTATGAATAGCATGCATATTTCTTATAATAATTATAGTTACTCCCACTCTAGCCATACCTTTATCAAATGACAAGTACAAAAAAATACCTACAGACATTTCAGTTGAAACATCTGCAGGTATTTTTCAATTCTTCCGAAAAAAGCAAAAATTATTTAGGCTGCTTTCCGATATAAGCCAGAATACCACCGTCTACGTAAAGCACATGACCGTTTACGAAATTTGAAGCATCCGAAGCAAGGAAAATAGCCGGACCCATCAGGTCTTCCGGATTTCCCCAGCGTGCAGCAGGAGTCTTGGCAACAATGAAAGCATCGAAAGGATGACGGGAACCGTCTGCCTGACGTTCACGCAAAGGAGCAGTCTGAGGAGTAGCGATGTAACCCGGGCCGA
>OHAQ01002430.1_pt1 | contig 13562 bp, 18 predicted proteins | sample 1577111 | NCBI WGS metagenome assembly OHAQ01 (sample SAMEA3541549, study PRJEB24748) | human gut metagenome | biome: human gut; feature: human-associated habitat; material: faeces | place: China | collected 2012 | reverse complement strand
TCCGGCCCCAGCATATCGAACAGCGCGTCATATAATGGCCGCAGATAGGGGTCTACCTTGTTCTGCAGATCGCCCGGCAGGAAGCCAAGCCGTTCGCCAGCCTCCACGGCGGGCCGCGTCAGAATAATGCGGTTGACGGTTTTTGCGCGGAACGCCGCGACTGCCTCCGCCACGGCCAGATACGTCTTGCCCGTACCGGCGGGGCCGACGCCAATGGTAATGGTGTTTTTCTCAATGGCCTTGAGATAATTCTGCTGGCCTATGGTCTTGGCCTTGACGGGCCGCCCCTTGGCCGTCACGCAGACGACGTCCTTGGCCATTTTGCTGACCTGATCCTCGTTTCCGGTGTTGACGAGATTGATGAGATAGCGCACCTTCTGCTCGTCGATCTCCTCGCCCTTGGCTGACAGCGCCAGCAGCGCTTCAATTGCGCGGCACCCCTTGTCGGCAGCCTCCTCGTCGCCCGTGACTTTCAGCTCGTTGTTGCGGTTCGTGATCTTGACACCGAAGGCGTCTTCGATCCGGCGCACATTTTCGTCGAAGGAGCCGAAAACGTCGATCAGCTGCTCGACACGTTCTGCATTGATGGTTCGTTCTGTCATTCAATCGCTTCCTTTAGGCTTGCGGGCCGCATACGCGCGATCATTTCCTCGCACCGCAGACTGGCATACAGCCGGATACACCCGCCGGACTGCTCCGTCCGGACAGAGCTGCTCCTGATGCTTCCGGCAATCATATCACGCATGGCATCCGCCTGCACCAGCTCCAGAAGCCTGCCTTCCGCGTCCTGCGCCCGCAATGTTTCTTCTCTTGTATCATACTCACAAATTCTTGTAATTGCAATCCCCAAAGGCAAAGAAAACCCGCCGGGGAGCGTCAGAACCCGCGTTTTTGTCTCTTTTTCGTAAAATCCTTCCGGTACGTCCGCGCCGAAAAGCGAAATGCGCCGCCGTCCGACAAGCAGACTGACCGCATAGCGCGGAGCCGTGCGGTTCGTCTTGATCTGCTCCGCCTGCGGTAGGACGCACACGGCCTGCCGGACCGTCTCGGCGTAGATCTCCGCCCGCGCCGCTGTCACCTGCGTTTTAAACCCGAAGTCTGTGTACGCCGATACCAGCAGCTCTCCGCCCGCAACAGCCTGCCCCGGCGCGCAGAGACAGTTCCCGGCCACAGCCTCCACGCGCGTTAAGACGCCCGCACGCGAGGCGATTACATCTGTCGGCACTTTTCGGTCGAGCACCGGAGCCTTGTCTGGCCGTTCCCGCACGACCACGCGCGCACACATACCGCTCTGCTGCACCGTCAGCCACTGCAGCTTCGGAATGCGAAGCAGCATCTGGTTCTTCAGCTCCTGCGGCTTGATCGACGGCCCATATGTCCCGAACCCCACGCCAAGCTCCCGCAGCTCCCGCAGGATCTGCGCGCTCGGGACAGCCACGTTTCCCTCGACTTCGTAGAAAAAAACATATTTCGGCACAACGATCCCCGCTGCGATAGCGTGATCTTCAGCGGACGGTCTACCTTGTCCCGGAGGAGCTGGAGCTTTTCGGCCAGCTCCGTGTCAACCGACTGCTGTCCGCAGCCGCAGGGACACTCGAACTCAGACTTGGTAAAGTTCTTGGTGAGCGCGGTCTTATCCCCGCGCTGGAACGTAATGATGCTCAACTTGCACACCTCCTAAAAACCGATTTGGGTGAACACATAGCCGAGGAAAGCACCGATGATGGCCGTCACCACATAGCCGACGGCCTTACGCCACAACTCTCCATCGCGGCTCTCCAGAGTTTCCAGTCGTTTCCCCTGCTTTTCCTGCTCCCTGACCATGCTCTCCATGCTCAGGGCCAGTTTTTCGACAGAGGTGGACAGTGCTCCCATCTTACTCACGCTTTCTTCCAGCAAAGCAATTCGCCTGTCCTGTCGGGAATTTTCTTCTTTGAGCCTTTGCTTGAACTCTTCATGCTCGGCTCGCGTGATAGGCTGGTCCATCTGAACCTCCTTTCAATCGTCCTACAAAAATGAGGGGAGCCGGTTTCCCGACTCCCCCGCGATCATGCGACCTCGACTTCGAGGTCCTTCAGGATTTCCTCGACCTGCTTCCGAATCAATGCCGGAACCTGATCGAGAGTCTTCTTACCCTTCACAATGAGGGTTGCATAGATGACTGCCATGATGCCTTTCTCCTTTCTCAGTAATATTTTTAAGGCAAATTCCCGCAGGCGGCTCATGCGTTGCCGTCCGCCGCGAGAATGGCCTTGACTTCTTCCCGCAGGCGCTCAGGCACCTGCTCGATGGTTTTCCGCCCCCGGCGGATGAGATTTGCATAGACTTCTGCCATGGTTTATGCCTCCTTGTCAGTGCTGGACGTTGCTGCAATGAGCTGTTCGTACACATCGCACAGCGCCATCTGGGTATTATCGAGGTTGGACTCCAGAGAGGAAACCTTGGTCTTCAGGGACTCGTTCTCCTCCTGCAATTCCGCCATCGTTTTCTTCTTCTGCAACTTGGCTACAGAATCGACTCTTACTCTGTTCAAACCCATTACTGAAAACCTCCCTGAATCGAAGCGATATAACCGCTCTCGCCGCTTGCGCCGCGCTCGGCCGTGACACGGAAATTGAACGCAAAGCCCTTGGCCGCAGTCTGGTTCGTGAACAAATGGTTCCGGCCATTCCGGGCCTCGGTGGTGGCGTCCTCCCATACCGGCGAACTGTCCTTTCCGTTGTTCGTGACCTCCACCTTGAACACAGCGTCGGCGGGAATCAGACCGCCAACGGTGATGGCGCAGAGCGTGATCTGGGCATCCGCCTCCATCGGCTTCGCCAGCGTGATGCTGGCGGCGGTGACGGCCTTCGTAAAGGTGAACGCCTTGGTTACAGTGGCCTTGCCATCGGTCACGGTAACGGTCATGGTGTGGCTGCCGTTCGTGATTTTCTGGAAATATTCCCCGGTGACTGCAAAGCTGTTGGTCGCCTTGCGGGTCGGAGTGTAGGTGCGCTTGGTGGCACCGTCCAGCTTTTCGGTTACGGTCAGGGTGTCGCTGGCATCCACATCATCCACGGAATACGAGACGGTGAAGCCACTGGACTTGGTGCCGAGGTTGGCTGCGCTGGAGGTCGTGATGGTCGGCGCGGTGTTGTTATCGACCGGGCGCTTGGTGGACGTAGTGTAGCCGGACTGCGCATTGTAGCTGTCATACGCCTTGACGCGGTACATCACGGTGGACCAGCCCTTGGTGATGGTGTCGGTGTAGGTCAGCGCGTTACCCTTGTACACCTGCGTGTAGGTGCTACCGCCGTTGGTGCTGCGCTCCAGAATGTAGCCGCTCAGGTTGCCATCGCTGTCACTGGCCGCAGTCCACGAGATCACCAGCGTGCTTCCACCCTTGACATCGTTCGGGACCGCGATGGACGGCGGCGCAGACGGGGCGTTGTTGTTGACCACCGTTACCTGCGAACTGGTGCGCCAGCTGGACTCCAGTCCCTCATCGTCATACGCCTTGACACGGTACATCACGGACGCAGTGCCAAAGGCGACATTGTTCGTGGTGCTGGTGGCAGTACCCTGATAAATCTGGCTCCACGAGCTGCCGCCGTTGGTCGAACGCTCTACCTTGTACCCGGCGAGGTTGCTTTCTGCATCAGAGCTTTTTGTCCACGAGATCGAGATGTTCGTGCCGCCCATAATGGACGAAGGAACGGAGATGCTGCCCGGGGTAGATGGTGCGGTGTTAGTCGAGACCGTGCCATCGTCAGACACCAAGAGAGAAGAGGGCAGAATCAAAGCGGGGCGAATGCCGTGCGAGTTGGAGCAGCCGTTGTAGTTCCAGTCGCCATTGGAGAGGACGTACAGCGCGTTGTTGAAGTTGCTGCAGCTCGGAGACCGGAGCCACCAGCGGGTGGCGGAGCCGTTGAGATATGCGACACGCTTAGAATCCGAGCTGTTGTCCGCGCAGCCCTTGAAATAGGCCAGTTCTGCGCCCTCGCCGCTCGGCATAGTGGAGAAGTTGAAGCTCGTTTCGGTTGCACTGAGCAGGAAAATCTTCGCAGACAGGCCGTTCGAGCCGCTGGTGACGGTCGTGGACGTGCCGCTGCCTTTGCGGTACGGGAGTTTTACCTGCTTGATGGCGTTCTTGATGTTCGACTCGAACAGGTTCAGGAACGTGCTGTTTAGGTAGGAATGGATGGTGCTGTTGGCGTAGTCGTTAGTGTTCGAGCTATGCCACTGGCGGTTTTCGTAGATGTCTTTCATCAGCAGCCAAGTACCGTTGCAGCTATCGTCATAGACGCTGGACGGCTTGCCCTGATGGACGACGATGAAATCTTTGGCAGAACCATTTACTTTCAGCTTGATGGTGCTGCCGATTGCTTTGGAGCTCAAGGTCACATAAGCCATAAAAAAGAACCTCCTGTTGTGTATTACATCCACGGCGGAATGCTGTCGGGACGCGGTTCGGGCTGGAACAGGTCTTTGCGGGGCGTAATGTCACCTCTTTTCCGGCGGATGTTCTGTTCCTGCTTTACCCGGCGCAAGGCGCGGACGCTCCTCGTGGAGTTGATTTTCCTCCGAGGCTTTACGTCCACACCGATGATTACCGAGACCTTCTTGGCGTATTTCAGCCGTAATGCGTAGGTGTCACCGTAGGATGCAAAGGCATCCCACGCTACGAAGCTGGTGATAACAGCTTCTCTGGTCACTTCCCCTGCCGGGTAGGCTTTTTCCCAGTATTTGACGCGGGTCTGGATGCGCTGAATCTCCGAGCGGCGGAGCTTCTGGACGCAGGCTCCGCTTTCCGTCAGGTAGCTATGGAAGCCCAGAAAGTCCAGCCCGTTTTTCAAGGGGAAAATTGCTGTCTTAGAATTGAGTTCGAGGTCGAGGTCAGCCATCCAGCGCTCAATGTCCTTCAGCAAAAGCTGAAGTTCCCGCTTGGTCGGAGCAATGATGTAAAAATCATCCATGTAGCGTCCATAATAGCGGCAACCCCGTGTTTCCTTGATGTAGTGGTCGAACTCATCAAGGAACATCAGGGCGAGCAACTGGCTGGTCTGATACCCCAGAGGCAAACCGTCAGTCTTGTCAATGTAGATACACATGAGGTCGTAAAACCCCATGTCGAGGCCGCGCTTTTTCATCAGCGCCCGCAGCTTTGCCTTCAGAATGTCATGGTCGATGGAGGCGAAGAAATGGTGGACATCGCACTTTAGAACCCATCCGTCCGCTGTTCCGTTCTTCCGGTAGTAATCGACCATGTGTTCCTTCAGCCGTACCAGAGCATCCAGCGTCCCCTTTCCCTTCTGTGAGGCGTGGTTGTCGCGGATGAAGCTGGTACAGATCGCGTCGTACAGAACATTATCTGTCAGCGCGTGAAGAACTACTTTGTCAACAAAAGCCGGCGCTTGCACCAGACGCTTCTTCGGCTCATAAACATAAAAGACCTCGAAGCCGCTGGGCTTGTAGGTCTTCTGGTTCAGAACGTATGACAGCTTATCGGTGCAGATCAGGGCATTGGCCTCATATTGAGCTGTTCCGGGCTTGCTTCGTTTTCCTTTTCGTGCGGCCAGATATGCCTCATAGAGGGTCTGGAACTCGCACATTTCCTGATATGTCATGTGTTTCCACTTGGTTACTTCCACCGGCTGAGGTGGTAGAGGAAGCTCTCAGCCGGCCGTTCGTCTAATACCGGGCCGCTTCCCCACGGCAGCAGACTGCGCCCGCATGGGCGGTCTGCCTCGGTATGATGTGTTTATCGTCCGCCGTACAGGCTTCCGACAGGATGTGACTCCCTTTGATGATGGGCGTACCGTTTTCGCCCTTTGCAAGGCTACTCATCTCACATATCCATCAGAGCGGGGCGAATGCCGTTCGAGTTGGAGCAGTTGTTGTTGTTCCAGTCGCCATTGGAGTTGACGTTCAGCGCGTTGTTGAAGTTGTTGCAGTTCGGAGAGCGGAGCCACCAGTTGGTGGCGGATTTGAGTCACACCCTATATCAAGCGGGGAACCCGCAGGATACCTTGTTCTTTGCTCCTTCAGGAGTTCCCGGACAACAGCCTTTACCATTGCGGCCTGCTGTTTCAGTTCGTCCTGCCGGGCTTTTTCCCGGAGCTTTTCAGCTCGTGTGGAGTCTTTCTGCTTCCACGACAAAACCATATTCTTTACATCCTGAACTTTTCGGGTCCAGACGGCGCTCTTACTTATGGGGATAACGCCGAGGTTCAGAACGGTTTGGATATACTCGTTCAGCAGAGAGCATTCGCCGAGAACGACACCAAGCAGCCGCAGACGTTCCTCGTACTCGGTCTGGAACATCTTATCGTTGGCTGCATGGATGTTACGCAGGATGCTTTTTGCAAGCAGGCGCATATCTTCGCCGTAGCATCGGTAGAGCGCCTTTGTGAAGCCCTCCCGGTCCGTTCTGTCAAGAAAACCGATGGAGTCTGCGCAGAACTTCTGCACATCCCGGATGTCATCAAGCGCGGCAATCTTCTGAAAAATCTTCCGTGCGTCCCTGCGTGAAATATCGTCGGTAACGATTTTCGTTGCTTGGTTCGTATATTCCAGCAGGTCCCGCGCTTTATTGCCGAGCAGGTATTCCTTATCTGCCATGCTGGCACCTTCTTTCAAGGCAGGGGCCTTTTCTTGCATTTTCCAGATCAGCAGGCACTCCGTAGAATGAGCAGCGGTCGCCCAACACTGTCAGGCGACCGCTGTTTCCGCTGTAGGTCGTGCCGCAAATCATCAAGTGTGTACTTCGCACATATTTGCAAGGCGGCTCCAAATTTGCAAACAGGTTTCCGATGATGCAGGAGAGTTCTTCAGGAGAACACGCAAATTCGATATTTTCCATCAGAACTCAATCCTCTTGGCCGTAGTGTTCCAGACACCTTCCACGACGGTCCCGTCCAGCGTTTCAAACGTGACCGTGAACGGATTCCCTGTGACGGATGTATTGAACATCAGCTCCAGCAAAGCCAGCCGGGCGGACACATCGGCCACGCTGTTCTGGATGGAATGGTGGGCTTCTTCGTCCTCATCGTGGGCATCCACGAGCTTCTGGGCTTCCCGGAGGAATGCGGGAAGCATCGTGACCGAGCAATACTGCTCCACGTCCTCCGCCGTCATCCATGCCTCGCACTTATAGTCTACGGTGACGCCCAGCCCCTCGCCGATGACGATGCACACCGGGAAGCGGCGGACGTCCACGCCGGTGTCAGAGGCGGCGCTGACGTACTGCGGATAATCGCCCAGCGTTCCGTAGTAGATAAGGACTTCGCCCTTGTCCGGGTCAAAGGCGAATACGCCGAACTCCCGGAGCCAGAAGCCATGGTCAAGACCGCCGTTCAGGTCGGAGCGGTATTCAACGATCATGCGGACGCTGGCTCCATCATAGACCGGCGCAGTCGATGTGCCCGCAGCGACCGGCTCAACCAGCGCGGTCATGGATGCAGGCTTCACATCGTCCGGGACGATTCCGCTTCCCACCATAATCTTCGAGATCGGGAGCTGCTGCCCTGCAACCAGCTTGGCAATCAGCTCTCGACCGCTGTCCGTAACAACAAAGCCATAGTAGCTCATAACTCATCCTCCTCGATTTCGGGCAGTTTAGTCTGCGTGATATTCTGTGCTGCGGGGACCGGCAGCACGGTGTCGATAAAGTCCTCGCCAACTGCTATCTCCGGCAGGGTCGTGGTCATATAGCCGCGCCCCAGAATGGCCTGCATCGGCACATTTGCGACCATTTCTGGTGATTCAGTCTTTGCAATCACCATGATGGCCACACCTGCCGCCTTGATGAACGGAGCGTTTAGCAGTTTTGAAACGTCAGCCTCCGGTGTCAGGGCATCGGTTTCAAAAATCATGGTGGCCGGGATGGCCGGGTCCTCGCGGTAGTGCAGGGGCTTATCCCAAAACATTTTGAACGCCCGGATGATGTCATAGTAGGTGCAGTTGTTGGTGTTCTTCCAGATTTTGTATATCAGGTACGTCCGGTAGGCATCATCATCCAGTACATACACAGATTCTTTGGCGCAGGCCAAAGCACCGGCTTCAAGGCGGGTCAGAACCGCATTGTCGCCGATGCCATCAAGCTGCTTCCCAACTGCGGTCTGGATATTCCGCTTGTCGCGCAGGTCTTCGTAGAACTGTCGAACCTCGTTCAGCTCATCACCAACGGCCTCCATGAGCGCGTCAATGACCGGCTTGCCCTTGAACTGCTCCACAAGATCATCCCGGAGTTTCTGGACATAATCAACCATCAATGACCACCTCGATTCGGTTCTCGTCGGTGACGGCCCGCTCCCGTGCCGAGATGGACACGCTGCGCTGGGTGTAGCCAGTGGGCATATCGCCGTCATTCGGTGTTGCAAACAACCATACGTCGATGTAGTCGATGCCAGACACCTGAAGGTTGAACTTCTGCGGGATGACGCTCTCACCCGCCCCCAGTGCGCTCATTTTCTCCAGAATCTGCTCTTTGACAAGCTCGACATAGTTGGTAGGCGGATTTGTGATCGGGCTCAGAGTGACGCCAACCTTGAACCAGACCTTGACGTACGTCGGGCGGTTGAAGCGCACCACGATGTCCTCCCCATAAACGCCGTGCAGGGTGGTTTCTACGCTGCCGAAAGTATTGATGCCGCCTGCCTTTGTGTTCAGGATTTGCTGGGCAATTTCCGTTGCGTCGCCGCCCTCGACCACAACTTCGATGCTGTGCGGCCACCGGCCGGCAGAATCGACTTCATTTGTGCAGTTTTCATAGGGAGCTACGCTCACCACACCCTGCACATTCTTCAGGATGGCGCTCTTGATGCTTTCCAGCATGGCAGACGAGCGGTTGTAGATTTTGTTCGTGTAGGACTTTCTGAACTCCACATCACTCTCTGCGAGCTGACCGGCAACATAGCTTCCCACGTTGACCACGGATTCCATGCCAGGAACAGCTTTCGTGATCTTCGTGATTACGCCGTTCGGAATGAAGATGTCGCCCGGCTCGGCAGTCTCAAATGTGACGATGCTGCCCACAGAAGCAGTGGTCAGGTTTTCTGACAGGACCAGCGTATTGGAGCTGGTTTCATCGACCGCCTCGATCACGATGGTGTCGTTGATGACCGTCACATGGAAGTCCTTATCCGTGATGGCTGTTCCCAGAGCCTCTAGGGCTTCGCTGGTGCTTTGTTTGGGGTCAGGGGTGATGGTGTATAGGTTTCCGTTAAGAGCCACCCCAAGGGCCGTTGTAGCCGCCGGTGAAGCAAGGACGACGGTTGCCTTGTTGAAGGATGCTCTCGTGATCTCTGCGTCTGCGCTGGAAACAAGGTTCGTGGCCGGGCTGGTGTCGGATGCAATCGACGTGCCGACCGGAATAGCCGTACCGTCCACGCCAGTACAGAGGATGCTGTAGTAGGACTTTGCAGCCATTCCTCGCGTGGAGCCGCCGAACTGCGCTGCATAGTCAAGGCTCACTCCGGTAGCGCTGGAAACGTACTCCGAGTGATACAAATCCACGCCAAATTCCCACAGCTCTGCGATTTCATCTGCTTCATTGGTCAGCAGGTGATTCAGCAAAGACTGTGGGTTCTGGCGGGTGTTCACGCCGAGGCGGGCCGACATTCGTTCGTGCATATCATCGAGGATTGCGTCCAGACGTTTCGGGTTAGGCCCCTGCGGTGTTAAGCCATATTTTGCCACGGTATTCTGATCTCCTCTCTGAACCTGTCTTCGTCCGTAGTAAACGAGATTACAACGGACGCACTGCGGTTCTTTTTGTCAATGTCAAACGAAATATCCGTCACATCCTTCACTCCATCAACGCTCATCACGGTTTCCCGGATAAGATGCCGGAGCTTGGACTCATTCGGATTTTTGACCAGCAGGTTCTCGAAGTAAGGGAAGCCCAGCGACGGCATCAGCCTCCACTCTCCGAAAAACCAGAGCAAACGAATACGGACAGCCTGATTGATGCTGTCCGTAGATGATATATCGCCCGCCGCCGAGATGTCCAAATCCCCGGTGGCATTGAGCTTCAGGTCTATCACGCTTTTCCCTCCTTTACTGCGGCTTGCCCGTCATGCCGCCGCTGTCTCCCTTGTGGGTGTGGTTTGCAAGGCTGATGCTGCCGTTGGACGCTTTAACATCATCCCGGGCAACAATGCCGCCCTTGACCGTGAGTTTACCTTCAATGGTAACGCCATCAGGCGATACCATCAGAACGGTTCCGCCAACTTCGGCCTGCACGGTGTCCGGCGTGATCTTGACGGTGGTGTCGCCCGCTTCAATCGCCACAGCATCCTCATCGCAGGCGAGCTTCATGGTGCTGTTGCCGCCAGATGTGAGATTCGGAATGGCAATGGCATTGGTCAAGTCGAACTTCAGTTTGGTGTCAGTTTCCTTGCCGTACATCCAGTAATCGAGCGCCTGCTCACTGAAAACCAGCAGGCATCCATCGCCTTTCTTGATGGGCCATGCAATGGTGACGTTTTTGCTCTGCGGGAACATGACCGGGACTCCTGAGATTTCCGGGAAGTCCATCGTGCTTCCATCAGGCTTTGTGAACTTTGCCCTCGGTAACACTGTGGCGACACCCTTGTCCGGGTCGTAGCTTTTTATCTCGCCCGGCAGGGCCGTGTGCATATCCTCCGTCGCACTGCGGGCGCTTTTATTGATTTGGTCAACAAACTCCTGCATCATTCTTGCTTCACCTCCAGCAGACGAGCTGTACAGCTCCATGAACCTTCCATGTTGTCGCCCTCAATCCTGACGGAGTAGACCCGGAAATACTCCTTGACCATCTTGCTATTCAGATACACATAATCGTCCAGACCGATGGCGGCGTTCATCAGGTACTCCACGTCCCAGCCGTAGCTGTACCCTTTGTCCTCGTTGGAGATTTGGACACGCTCAGGGAGGCCCAGCAGGCCGGTTTCTGCCGACAGCTCATACACCTCGCGGCTCATGGTATCGCCCGGCTTTTTGACCTGTAGGACGCCGTTGTTGATGCTCCACGTCAATCCGCTGGTTTCGCAGGCTTTCGTCAGCACATTTCTTGCCGGGCCAACATAGCTGTAGCCATTCGGGATGTCCTTGAACTCTGCGTTGTAGGAGAAAGAAACCGTCACGCCCATCTGGTCTGCGGTGTCCTGTATCAGGGTCTTGCAGTTTACAGCCCCGGCATAGCTTACGGAAACGTAGGTGTCGCGGACTTCAATGCGGTTATCCACCAGCTCGATCTCCGTTGCCCTGTCAGCTCCGTCAGCTTTTGTCGTAGCAAATGTGACTACGCCGGTGAAGATGAGCGGACGGGTGTTGCCATACCCTGCATGGAGCACGACCACGCAGTCATTTTTACTCAATTCTGCGAGATGTTCATCGCTCAGGTTCCAGATGGTCACTTTTGCCGTGTTCTGGCTGTTGGTGTCAGCCTTTTCCACTGAGAACGAAACGTGCAGCGGTCGCTTGCCGCCGCCTATTTCAAATCCGGTCGAGCCTGCCTTTCCAGCGGATAAGCGGTACTGCCTGTCAAAATTCTTCACAGCATCCTCCCCTTTCGATGGCAACAAAAAAGGCTGCGTTTCCGCAGCCCATAAAGGTTTCTTACTTTGCCTTGCTGATTTCCTTCTTCAGCAAAACGCATTCCAAGATGATATTGTCCAGTCTTTCGATGAGCGACCCGCCATCTGCCGGAACCTGCTCCAGAAACCGCTTTGGATGGACTTCCACAATCGTTACGTCCTGCTCCTGCTTTTCCTTCTGCTGGGGAGGCTTGTTCCATCCGGGGTAAGCCCGCGCAACTTCCTCGCCCATTTCCTGTGTTTTCGGGATGACCTCATCCTCCAGCCAGCGAATCGCCGCATACGGAGCCGGTCTGCGGCACAGGAGCTTCACGGCGTTCTCAGCACTGAAGCAGGTGAACTCGCAGCGGCCTTTCCGCATCCCGTTGTCCCAAGGCACCTTCCGCAGCACGGAGTCGATACGGTTCACTCCCTTGTTGCCGCCGGTGACGGCTTTCCTCGGCTGCTCATACCCGGCAATCGCAGCGAGATCAGGCCCGCAGAAGAACGGGGTTCCGTCCGGGTCAAACACGACCCGGAGTTCCTGACGTTCCGGTGTCGTGAAAATCACGCAGTTGTCACGCATTCCGCCCACCTCCGTAGAAGCTGTTCCGCAGCCCGTCATTGCGGGCTTTGAAGATTTCCCGGAGAATCACAACGGCACGTTCAGCCTGCTCCAGCTTGCCATCCGCAAGGTTGCTGTCTACCATGTCGATAGCGACACCGACATCGCCCATACGGATGACCTCGCGCTCAAGGTCCATAGCACTCATATCAGCACACTCCTTTATCTTGCAAGAAGCCCGCTGACATGATATAATCGTGTCAACGGAACTTCTCAGGATTGTTCCGGGCAAGATGTAGGAACCAGCGGTGCTTTGTGAGGGCGAGCCGCTGGTTCTTTTTTGTTTGCCCGGTTCACATCTTCATTCTAACTTACCGTTCTGGTAATGCAATGAAAGTGACCAATGATATGAGCGTTTTGCGAAAGTTTCCCGTTTTGGTCAGTCCAAGGACTGTCCGGCGGACAATCCAACGGATTCCATGTAAAATCGGCCATTTTGAACGGCATTCATCCCAAAACCTCTGAAAAGCCTCTGATTAAACCCGGACTTTACCAGTAAACGTATATGGAAATTTGTCTGGAACCTTCTGAGAACGAATTGTCAAACCCACCCTCAGATATTTGTTCAAAATGAGAATTGATTTTACCGGATGATTTGTTCCAGCGTCATGCCGGGACAAACACAAAACGAGCAGTCCCATCGGCAAAATCCTGCCGACCGACGCTCTCCTTTTCGGTCAGGACAGCGAAGATGCCGCTGGGCATATCATCCCGGCCGAACAGCAGGTTGAGCGGAAACTGCGGAACCATCTTGACACCGAGCAGCATGGGCGTTCCGAGCGAGTCCATCACCCCGAACATCCAATAGCCGCCGGTGTCATTCCATGTGAAACGCAGCTGATACAGCCTGCTTTGGAGGGAAACCTTCACAACGCTGTCGTTCATGTCCGGGACTTCGATAACGAAGTAGTCCACGAACGCCCTCCTTATCCCAGCAGGCCGAAGCTGCTGGCAGCGTTATAGAGAACAGAACTCCTGCTGGAGCTGGACGAACCAGACGAAGAACCGCTGGATGAGCTGCTTCCCGCCGTGCTTGCGGCGGTTGTGCTTGCTTTTCCAGCGGCTTTCCCTGTTTTACCCGACTTGCCGTATCTGGCCGGTATTTCTGCGGTGGCTGTTTCCGTCACCTCGATCTTCTTGAAGGCTATCGGAATCTCACGGGCGTAGCCGACCTCCACAGACTTCTTGATGTTCATGCTTGTAATCACCATGTTGGAATACACGCAGTCAGTGGTCGTGACTTCGAGAATCTTCTTGGCGAAATACAGGTCCTTCAGCCGACGAACAACGCCCTCCGTTTTTCCGGGGCCGGAGCCTGTACGTTTCCGCCATGTCACCGGCGTATCGGTCACATAGAGCGTCATGTTCAGGGTGTCGGCTTTCAGCACGATGGTGTCGCT
>OHAQ01002416.1_pt1 | contig 13611 bp, 9 predicted proteins | sample 1577111 | NCBI WGS metagenome assembly OHAQ01 (sample SAMEA3541549, study PRJEB24748) | human gut metagenome | biome: human gut; feature: human-associated habitat; material: faeces | place: China | collected 2012 | reverse complement strand
ATGGGGTTGGCGAACCACCAGTACATCATCATCCGGCACAGCGGTACGGAGAGCATGCTAGAAAAGAATGTGCCGGAATATTATCCGGCTATGTATCAGGACGGCTATACCCCAACAGAGATTTTGGCCGCAATGCGGAAGAAGCTGCGGAAGAATGTCCAAGAGCAGCGCTGGAACAGCAGTCAGCTTTCCAATATACACCTCACCGCAAAAGTGGAGGTGAAGAAATGAGAGTTGATAACACCAGAAGAGAACGACAGGAGAAGAAACGAAAATCACAGTCAAAATCTCAGTTGGAAGCAATGATATTCTCTGTCATTCAGTCCTGCATCAAATCGACAGTGGACGAAGCGATGAAAGAGATATTCAAGGACTTCAAATAAACAGAATGCGGTTTTTAAGTCAGACAATTAACAGAAAAGTATAGAAATTCACTATTATCTGTTAAATGTTCAACTTAAAAACCGCTTTTTTCTTTTTCCGCAGCCGTGTTTGAAATCCAGAAGCCCATTTCAAAATTAACCAGCCACGCCCAAAGAGGTCAGGGCAAATAAAAAAGATTTCTCCCGAAATACACCCCCTGTCCACAAAAGGGTGCTGCACGTTTGCTGAACAGAATTTGCCGTGTATCCGGCTGATTTTGGGCTATTGGAGCAGTCAGAAAAGTGTATAGGAAATCAGTTGTTTTCTTGGACGTATTCAATCAGGTCTCCGGGCTGACAATTCAGCAGGGCGCACACACGGGCAAGGTTTTCCATAGAAATATACTTCTTCTCCCGCAGAGATTGAAGCACACCCTCTGACAGAAGCTTTTCTTTCCTTATTCTATTGGTGTTATAGCCAGCCTCTTTTAGCGCCGCAAGAATATCGGTCTTGTAAATGATGGGCATTCGTCAAAATCGCCTCCTTTTCCATTGTCCCTATTATATCAAACGATTACACAGAAATCAATGTAAAACTTCAACAAAAAATTACACCATTATTTGTGTAATATGCGAATTGAATTTACACCGATTGTAGTGTAATATATAGACAGTTAATAGAGATACCCACCAAACAAATTATCATCCAAAAGGAGAACAAGACAATGAGCAAGAATGAAATCGTGAGCCTGATTGAAACGATGAACAACTATGACGAGCTGGCAAGCAAGGCTAAAGCCAAGGCAGATGCCATCCGCGACGCGCTGAAAGAAGAAATGCTGCGCCTCGACACCGAGGAATTGAACGCAGGCGCTTACATTCTCCGCTACACCAACATCATCAGCAACCGGTTCGATACCACCACCTTCAAGCGCCTGTATGCCGACCTCTACAAGGACTTCACCAAAGCCGTCAGCAGCCGCCGTTTCACAGTCAGCTGCTAAAATTAAGAACAAGCTCCGCGGGCAGGAAATGCCCGTGGAGCAGAAAGGACAGAGAGATATGTTGATATTCGATGAATTGTGGAACGGGGCGTTCAGCCCTTGTGAGCACCGCTATGAGCGGAACAGCGATTATGATGTTGTGAGCCGCCGCATCAGCGCCCAGATGGATGTGCTGCGTCAGAACTCCTCCAAGCGGCAGAAAAAGGTGTGGGAAGCCTATGACCGCGACCTTGCCGAGCGCGAAAATCTGGAACAGCAGGACGCCTATTATCAGGGCATTCGGTTCGGCGCACGGTTTATGCTGGACGTGCTTCTGGAACAGCCCGGTTCGTATGAGGCGCGGCGATGAAAGCGGGCTATGCCAGATGCTCCACCAACGAGAGCAGGCAGGACATTGAACGGCAGGTGCGGGAGCTGAAACAGGCGGGTGCGGAAACCGTATATCTGGAATACGAACACGGGGACGCGGCAGTCAAGGAGCAGTTGTCCTTACTTCTGGAACAGGCACAGGCGGGTGATACCATCATCACGTTAGAAGTCTCCCGCCTTGCCCGCTCGACCAAGCAGCTCTGTGAAATCATTGAAGCCATCAGCAAAAAGCACCTGTGTCTTGTCATTGTCAGCAGTATCACAATGGACTGCCGAAGCGGGCACGCAGACCCAATGACAGAGGCGTTTTTACAGATGGCAGGCGTGTTCAGCCAGTTGGAGCTTGCTATGATACGCGCAAGGGTGCGCTCCGGAATGGCAAACGCAAAAGCCAAAGGCAAGCAAATTGGCAGGCCGCATCTGACCAGCGACGATATACCCGCATCCTTCCTCCGCCATTATCCGGCCTATAAGGGCAGACAGCTCAACATCAGCGAGTTTGCAAGGGTGTGTAATCTCAGCCGGACAACCGTTTATAAGTATATTGACCTTTTGGAGCGGAAATAAATTAAGTCATACATTTAACAGATATTAGAGAGAATTTCTTCTTTCTGTTAAATGTATGACTTGAATTTGTTTATGCCTGAAAACTACGGCATTGCCTCCATTGCCCATAGATTCCCAGCTTTAAGATGGACAGTATAGTCTCTTCCAGAGTGCCCGCAGAAAAGTGCCATGCCTTCCAGTTTCTCGGCTGTTATTTTGCTTGTGCCCCAAACCGGAAGCACGAGTTTTGCACACCCTATTACACGGCTTCCATCACAAATTTCCGCTAAAATAGTCCCATCAACAGTTGCATTTACGTTGTTGAATATTGTGAAGTTATCTTTTAAGTATGCGCTTGCCATAACGCTGCAAGTACCCGTTTCGCTAACCATAACTCTGACCCCATCAAAACGGAGTCTTTCAAAGCATTTTTGAGGGCTATCCTCTGCGATAAGAGCGGTTTCTGCTTCTTGGATTTGTGCTTGCAGCTTTTCTGCTTCATCTTTATATTTTTTCTCTGCCTGTGCCGCTTTTTCGAGTGCGCCACTACGAACCAGCGAAGAAACATACGCGCTGTTTATTGCATCAGCTCGCGCACGGTTTTCCGCATTTTGCCGCTGAATATTCATCGCTGTTGCAAGGCCAGCGCCCGGCCCGGCAAGGCCATTGGCGATGCCACCATGAATGGCCCAATCTGTATCTCGTGTTGATACAAGAGGCGTAGTCAATACAGAAGGCGCTTGCGACATCAGATATGCGTTACTAGAGGCCTTTTTATATTGATCACGCAGAATAGCGAGGCGCTTTTCACGACCTGAATAACCTGCGTATTTTTCTATCTCTTCACATTTTGCACGTTCGTCTGCACGAATTTTGTTTAATGCAAGTTCCAGCTCTTGCTGTTTCTTTCGCTCAGTTTCCTGATTCTCCTGCCAATTTAGTGATGCGGCTTTAAGATACAGCGCCTTCACATCCACATCGCCAAGCTGCATCGTTCCGGCTATCTGTGCTGCTTTTTGCAGATCCGCTTCCGATTGAATCGCGGTAATACCGGCTTTTTTGCACATCTGATAGAAATTCCGCAGATTTTGATTATCCTGTTTCACTGCCAGTCGTGCGTTGCGCTCCCTTTCCTCTTGCTTCCCTTCTATGTGCCATTTTATTACAAAGAACGTGATTAGCACAAATACAATCCCGCACACGACAAGAATACCTTCTGCTCCAATCGCGCCTCCTAAGATAAGCAAAAACACGACTAGGCAGACGATTAGTGTTACCATTTTCTTTCCCTCTTTCTTTATGATGGTAAGTTTAGTATATAACATTTTGTTTTATATTTCAATATAACAATCTGTTTTCTCTATACTTTTCTGTGAAACTTCCACAAAGGAGCACGGGAAAATGTATAGACGCATCCGCGATTTACGCGAGGACAGCGACCTGTATCAGAAGGATTTGGCGGAGTATTTACAGTGTTCGCAGGTCTGCTATTCGCACTATGAAATGGGCAAACGGGATATTCCAACGGACGTTTTGATCAGGCTGGCGGATTTCTACCATACCAGCACTGACTATCTTCTGGGCCGCACGGACGAAAAACAGGCGTATCCCGCCTCCAAGAGTAAACAAGAGGGATAGCCCATGCCCGGACAACCGTTTGACCGCATTGCCGTTCTGTATCAATATCTGTTTCAGAACACCTGTAAGGGGAAAACCGCCTCCGTAGCGGACATTCTGACCAACTACCGCAACCACGGCTATGAACTCGAAATCAAGTCCTTCTACCGCGACAAGGACGTTCTGAATGCCTTGGACGGCATTGAAATTGCCTACGACCACCGCACGCGCGGCTACTGGATGAAAACAGACGGATTTGAGCCGTATGAGCTGCGGCTGATTGTTGACAGCATCCAGTCCTCCAAATTCATCACACAGAACGTCGCCAACCGAATCACAGCAAAGGTCTTGAGCCTGACAGACCGCAATACCAGCGCCGGTCTGAACCGCCGGTCGTTCGTCGCAGGCCGTATCCGCAGTATGAATGACAGCGTGGTAAAGGATGCAGACAACCTCCACATTGCCATTCAGACTAACCGTAAGGTGCGCTTCAAATATTTCCACTATGACCGCGAAAAGAAAAAGTGGTATTCACACAACAATGAAGCCTATGTTGTCAGTCCTTTTGGGCTTTTGTGGAACGACGGAAATTACTATCTCTATGCCTACGATGGAGAGAAGTTCCGTCATTTCCGCGTTGACCGTATGGAGCACATCACTGTCTATCCAGAGCCAAGAGAGGGCGCAGAAGCATTCAAGCGCATCGACCTGAACGCCCACCAAGCCCAAGTCTTCCATATGTTCACCGGAACGGAAACGACAGTAAAGCTCCGCTGTGCCAACCACTTGGCCGACGTGATTTTAGAGCAGTTCGGCAAGGACACGATGCTGATTCCAGATGGAGAAGATGATTTCACGGTTTCTGTTCCAGTCCAAATCAGCAAGCCGTTTTATGCGTGGGCGGCAGGCTTTGGAGCAGATATGAAAATCCTGTTCCCGCAGGCCATAGTCAATGAAATGCGGACATTCATTCAGGAATTATCCGAGATGTATAAAGATGATGGGAAGATGTAAAAACATCTTCCCATTTGTTCATTGCTGCTTCTGGATGATAAAAGATGATAGAAGATGATGGGTTATCTTCTGGCAGACAGCTTTGCAATCCGCTCCGCATTTGCGTTCATCTGTGCCAGCGGAGAAAACCTGTCAAAGCTCTTGGCAATATCCGCATCATAGATGTTGCAATAATGCTTTGTCATTTTCAGCGTCGCGTGTCCCAACAGCTTTTGGAGCGTGAACGCATTTCCTCCGCAGTCCACCAAGTATTTCCGGGCAAAGGTATGACGGCAAATGAAGAATCTCCATGTTCTCCCATTATATATGCATGGATATTTTTGCTTGATACTCCTAAATATTCACCAATTAAATATCTAACTCTTGCTGTATCTAAGGCTGTTCCTGAACCAATAACTCTTTCTTTAGGAAATCCTGAAACTTTTGCTACAACATATGTCATAATATCTACTGGATTACTTGCTATAACAAATATTCCATTGAATCCACTTTTTACAACATTTTCAGTAATTTCTTTAATTATTTTTGCATTTGTTTGAACCAATTCTAATCTTGTTTGATTTGGTTTTTGATTAATTCCAGCTGTTATAACTACAATATCTGCATCTTTACATTCATCGTAATCTCCTGCTTTAATTTTCATCTTTGCTGGTGCATATGGTACACCATGAGATAAATCCATTGCTTCTCCTTCTGCTTTTTCTTTTAATACATCTATTAAAACAAGTTCATTTACTCCTCCTTGATTTAATAATGAGTATGCAAAACTCATTCCTACAAAACCTGTACCTACTAAAACTACTTTTCTTTTTTCTATCATAATAATTCCTCCTTATAAAATTTTTAACAATTTTTCTTTTTTTATCCAAAAATTGATTGTTTTATTGATATAAATATTTTTTTAATAATATCTACCAATGTTTGTAATACTATATTTTCCTCATATAAATTAATAATTAACTTATGTGTTGGTGGAAAAAACCATATAATTAAAATTATTAAAGTCATTATTGCTAGAGCCTTTAAATTTTCTTTAACATTTCTTCCTATTAATTGCATTCTAAACTTCTTAAGTTTTCTATTATAATCTCTAATATAATCTTTTTCTGTATATGCTTTTTGATTATTTCTTTGAGTGTTTCCTTTATAATAATTTGTATTATTTTGAACATTAGAATTATTATTTACAATATTATTATTTTGTTTCATTCTTTGTGTTTCAGAATAATTTTTAGCAACATTATTAATTATTTCTTGTTCCTCTTGTCTTCTTTTTAACTCTCTTTCTTGCTCTAACTTTTGATTATATTCTTTACGTTTTTGCTCATCCGACAGTACACTATATGCATCATTAATTTGCTTCATCTTTTCTTCTGCTTTTAATTTATCTTTTTCATTTGTTTGCAAATCTGGATGGTATTTTTTTACTAGTGTTTTATATGCTTTTTCAATTATTTCTGGTGATGCATTTTTACTTACTTCTAAAATGTCGTAATAGTTTTCTTCCAATTAAATCATTCCCTTCTATTGATAATATAACATAAAAATACAAAAAAATAAATTGTATTTTTTAAAAATTTTATTTTATTAAATTATTATTAGTAATATTTTAATTTTTTAAAATATTATTGTAACTGAAATTTTTTAAATTCATAAAATGGAATAGGGGGGGTTTATGAGTTTTGGTTTAGCATTGTCAGGTGGTGGAGCAAAAGGAGCTGCACATATAGGTGTATTAAAAGCATTTGAAGAAGAAAAAGTAAAAATAGATTATATAGGAGGGACATCATCAGGGAGTATTGTAGCAACTTTATATGCTGCTGGATATAAATATGATGATATTTATTATATTTTTAAAAAATATTGCAAAAAAATAAAGTATGTAGAATTAAAAAATATTTTTAAATTATTTTTTGGAATTACTTTAACTGGGTCAATAATAATTGATGGTTTAAATTCTGGGAAATCAATAAAAAAATTAATTAATAAAATTTGTAGTGAAAAAAATATTTATAATATTTCTGATATAAAGACACCATTAGCAATTCCAAGTGTTGATATGAATACGGGGGATGTTATTTGTTTTACATCTTCTAAAATAAGAGCTTTTTCGGATAATACAATTTTTGTTAATGATGCGAATATAGGGGAGTGTGTTCAGGCAAGTTGTAGTTTTCCGTCAGTTTTTTCTCCTTGTGATTTTAATAATCGAAAATTAGTTGATGGGGGTATTAGGGAAAATGTGCCTTGGAGAGAACTTAAATTTTTAGGCGCAAATAAAGTTGTAAGTGTTGTTTTTGAAAATGAAGTTGATAATAGTTGTTGTAAAAATTTAGTTGATGTTGCTTTTCGTTCGTTCGAATTAATGGGGAAGGAACTTTCTAAGTATGAGCTTAGTGGAGCAGATTATTTGATTAAAATTAAGAGTAAAAAAATTTCTCTTTTAGATATGAGTAAGATGGATTATTTTTATGAATTGGGGTATAGAGAAACGAAAAAATTCATTTTAAAAAATTTAAAGGAATAATTGTAATAGGTAAATGTTTATTATATAATTAGTTTGCCTTCGAAAGGAGGTGAACTAAATGAAGGACATTAAAGAACTACTAAAAATCATTTTAATATTAAAACTTCTTGTGTTTTTGGAAAGTGATTGAAGTTTAAAAAGAACAGGACCGCCATCCTGTTCTTTTTATTAAATGAAAGACATTAAGAATTTTTAATATTTTGCTTAAGCTATTTGTAGTATACTATATATTTTATTATATGTCAATATTTACGAAAAAATCCATAATTAATAAAAATCTATTTAAATATATTTTTATTTAGATACTATTTTTAATTTCTAAACTTTTTCGGAATTTTCAATGTTTTTGTCAGAATTTTTATTCTCATTATCTAAAGCTATTTTTTCATTTTCATGATGTTGTAAATTATCCTTAGCAACAGTCATTAATAATTTAATTCTATTAGCCTGATTAGTCTCGCTAGCCCCTGGATCATAATCAACAGGAGAAATATTAGCATCTGGATATTTTTCTCTAATAGTTTTAATAACACCTTTACCAACAACATGATTTGGTAGGCAAGCAAAAGGTTGAACACAAATAATATTTGGAATATCATGTTCCATATATTCAATCATTTCAGCAGTCAAGAACCAACCTTCACCAGTTTGGTTTCCGATAGATAAAACGTCTTTTACTTTATCTTCTAAGTGCCAAATATCACAAGGTTGTAGGTATCCTTTTTTAGAATTTGCTAATGCAATTTTTTCATCTTTTTCTAATATATCTATTAATTTAATTGCAATTTTACTTATTTTTGCAGAAGTTTTATTTGTATTTAATAAACTATTAAATGTAATCTTATGTGTTGCCATAAATTTAACAAATCCCATAAAATCTGGAAGAATAACTTCTGCGCCTTCTTTTTCGAGCATTTCTGCTGCATAGTTGTTTCCAAAAGGATGGTATTTAATTAATACTTCTCCAACTATTCCAACCTTTGGTTTTTTAATAGATGTATCTAATTCAATTTTTTCAAAATCATTTACTATATCATAAATACTTTGTTTAAATTGTTTGTTTGTTGATTTTTTTACCATTTGTTTACATTTAGCCATCCACTCATCATATAGTTTTTGAGTTTCACCTTTGTTTATTTCATATGCTCTATTTTTTGTTAACATTTTTTGTAATAAGTCACCATAAACGACAGATTTTACTAATCCTTCAATTAGTTTAGGTGTTATTTTAAATCCGGGCATTTTTTCCATACCAACAACATTAAATGATATTACTGGTACATTGCTAAATCCAGCGTCTTTAAGAGCTTTTCTTATAAATCCAATATAGTTTGTTGCTCTACATCCACCACCTGTTTGTGACATGATTAAAGCTGTTTTATTTAAATCATATTTTCCAGATTCAAGTGCTTCAATCATTTGACCAGTTACTAAAATTGATGGATAACAAGCATCATTATTTACATATTTTAGACCTGTTTCAACTGTGTGTTGAGTACAGTCTCTTAGTAATACAGCATTATATCCTGCGGCTTGTACGGCAGATTCTAATAAATCAAAGTGTACTGGTGCCATTTGTGGTATTAAAATTGTATAATCTTTTCTCATTTCTTTTGTAAAGATTTTTTTCTTTAATCCGTAGTCACCATCGGCTTTTTCTTCTTGTTTTTTTGCCATACGTTTATTCATACTTGCTAGAAGTGAACGTATACGAATTCTTACAGCCCCTAGGTTGTTAACCTCATCTATTTTAATTAATGTATACATTTTATCATAACTTGATAAAATCTCTTCGACCTGGTCTGTTGTTACTGCATCAACACCACATCCAAATGAATTTAATTGTACTAATTCTAGGTTATCATGTTTACCGACGAAGTCTGCTGCTGCGTAAAGTCTTGCGTGGAATACCCATTGGTCAACAACTCTTATTGGACGTTTTGCTTCTGTTTTGTCAGATACACTGTCTTCTGTTAAAACACATAATCCTAATGATGTTATTAATGTGTCTATACCGTGGTTGATTTCTGGATCAATATGATATGGTCTTCCTGCTAAAACAATTCCTCTTAGGTTGTTTTCTTCAATATATCTTACGGTTTCGGCTCCTTTGTCTCTTATATCTTTTTTACATTTTTGATATTCTGTTTCTGCTTTTTGTGCTGCTTCTAATAATTCTTTTTTAGTAAAGTTGTATTCTTTAAATTCATCCAATTCCATTATTTTTTTAACTAAATTTTTAGCGTCAAATGGTAAGAATGGATTCATAAATTTGATATTATGTGTTTTTAAATCTTCAACATTATTTTTTAGTACTTCTGAATATGATATTACTATTGGGCAGTTATAGTGATTGTCTGCTTTTTCATATTCTTTTCTAGAATATGGCATACATGGGTAAAATATTGTTTTTATTCCTTTTTCAATTAAGTTTTCAATATGACCATGTGAGATTTTTGCTGGGTAACATACTGATTCAGATGGCATAGATTCCATACCTTTTTCATATGTTTTTCTTGTACTCTTATCTGATATAATTACTCTAAATCCTAAGCTTGTAAGGAATGTAAACCAGAATGGATAGTCTTCATACATATTTAAAACTCTTGGAATTCCTATTGTTCCTCTTATTGCATATTCTTCGTCAAGTGGTTTATAATCAAATATTCTTTGATATTTGTATTGTACTAAGTTTGGTAAATTCTTTTTGTTTGTTGTAATACCTGCACCTTTTTCACAACGGTTTCCAGAAACATGTATAGCTCCATTGCTAAATTTGTTAATTGTTAATTTACAGTGGTTTTCACAATTATTACATCTTGTATGTGTTACTTTTATTTCTAATTTATCTATTTCATCAGATTTTAGTATAGTTGATGTATATTCCATATCTAAGTTTGATTCATATTGTTCTTTTGAAAGTAAAGCCATTCCATAGGCACCCATTAGTCCAGAGATATCTGGTCTTACTACATTTTTACCTACTATTTTTTCAAATGCTCTTAATACAGCATCATTATAGAATGTTCCACCCTGTACTACAATGTGGTCTCCCAAAGTGGCTGTATCCCTAACTTTCATAACCTTTTGGATAGCATTTTTTATTACTGAATAAGAAAGTCCACTTGAAATATCTCCTACTGTGTAACCTTCTTTTTGAGCTTGTTTAATTTTTGAGTTCATAAATACTGTACATCTTGAACCTAAATCAACAGGTCTTTTCGCTTCAATTGCTTCTTTAACAAATTGTGATATTTCTAAGTTTAAGCTTTTGGCGAATGTTTCTATAAATGAACCACATCCAGATGAGCATGCTTCATTTAGCATTATATTGTCTATTACGCCATTTTTCATTTTGATGTATTTCATATCTTGTCCACCAATATCAATTATTGCTGTTACATCAGGTTCAAATTGTTTTGCAGCTGTATAATGTGCAATGGTTTCTATTTCATTTAAATCCACATTTAGGGCTGTTTGAATTAGTTTTTCACCATATCCTGTAACGCCACTATATCTTAGTGTTGCTTTTTCTGGTAGAATGTTATATAACTTTTTAAGCATATTCATAACACTTTTTAGTGGATTACCTTCATTGCTACCATATAGTGAATATAGTAAATTTCCATCTTTATCAATCAATACTAATTTTGTAGTTGTTGAACCAGCATCGATTCCTAAATAACAATCACCTTCATATGTTGAGATTTCAGTTCTTGCAACTTTTGCTTTGTCATGTCTTTGTTTAAAATTCTCGTAATCTTCTTTATTTTTAAATAAAGGTTCAATAGGATGTGTTGTATTATCTTGTGAATTTCTTAAATTTTCTATTTTTTGTTTTAATTCTTTTACTGTTATTGGCTTTGTATTTAGGGAATCAAGGGCTGCACCTTTTGCTACTAATAAATGTGCTTCCTCTGGTACAATTACTTCATCTGGTGTTAAATTAAGTGTTTCTATAAATCTTTTTCTTAATTCTGGTAAGTAACTTAAAGGACCACCTAAAAATGCAACATTTCCTCTAATTGGTCTTCCACAAGCTAATCCACTAATTGTTTGATTTACAACAGCTTGGAAGATTGATGCGGCTATATCTGCTTTTTCTGCTCCTTCATTTATTAAAGGTTGGATATCTGTTTTAGCAAAAACTCCACATCTTGAAGCTATTGGGTATATTGTTTTGTAGTCTTTTGCAAGTTCATTTAGACCGGCTGTGTCTGTGTGTAAAAGTGATGCCATTTGGTCTAAAAATGCACCTGTTCCACCTGCACATGTTCCATTCATTCTTTGTTCAATTGATTTTCCAAAATATATGATTTTTGCATCTTCTCCACCAAGTTCAATTACTACATCTGTTTGTGGAATATATTTTTCAACAGATCTTTTACATGATACAACTTCTTGTATGAATTCTACGCCTAAGAATTTACTTGCTGACATTGCACCAGAACCTGTAAGTGCTATTGTAAATGAGTTTTCTGGATACATTTTTGCTAAGTTTTCTAGTACATTGCAAACTGTATTTTTGGTATCTGAAAAGTGTCTTTGATAGTCTTTATATATTGTGTTTTGATTTTCATCCATTACTATTATTTTTACGGTTGTTGAGCCTACGTCTAATCCTACGTGTAAAGTTTTGTTCATATTTAATTTCTCCTCTCGCTCGTATAAACATCCCTTGTATAATTATTGTTTTGTGTTAGGGCTATCTAGTTTTTACAATAATTTTTACACCTTAATTTTATACGCAAAATGCCTATTTGTCAAATGTTAAAATATGGAAATAATAAAGACTTTTTTGTTTTTGATACAAATCTTTTTGCATATTTTGGACAAACAAATAATAGTATTGAATATAAATAATAAAGGAAGTAGGGAGGAGACTATGAAAAATAAAAAAATTTTGATTTTATTTATAATTTCAGTAATTTTAATTGTAGTGATAGGATATTTTGCAATTAAGATTGTTAAACAAAAGAAGAGTAATGAGATTAGTGATGAATATGTGCCACAAGAGGAAATATCAGATGAACAGTCAAGAGAAACAATTGTGAGTCTATATTTTACAGATAAGGAAACAGGACTTTTGAAGCCAGAGGCAAGACTTGTTAATGTAAAAGATTTAATTAAATCACCTTATAGTGTTTTGATTGAACTTTTGGTTTCTGGTCCTAAAAATGATAAATTAAAGGTTGTTATTCCAGAGAATACTAAACTTCTTAATGCTTCTTTGGATAAAGAGTGCTTAACTTTGGATTTTTCGTCTGAAATTTTGAATTATAGTAAAGATGATAGTATGCTTAAAAATAATTTGATTTATTCTATTGTTAATACTGTTACAGAGTTAAATGAGGTTAATAAGGTTAAATTTTTGGTTAACGGACAGAATTGTAGTGATTTTGAGGAATTTTATGTTAGAAAATAAAAAAATAATATACAAAGCTTTTTTCATAAAATATTAAATTTGACATATATTATATTATGTGCTAATATATATTTAGCAATTGCAAATTAATCGTGCAAATAATGCAACTTAAAAGACTAGGAGCCAACCAAAGCATTCCTAGTCTTTTTATGTGCTATTCACTTAAATGTTTTACAATATAGTAAATTAATATAAGTTTAAGCAATTTTATTAAATCGTGCAATTTTGCAACCTCCTTCCTGCTACTAAGCAAGTCGGCGATTTAATATTAATATAAAATTTTTTAATTGTCAATAGTTAATAAATATAAACTAATTTGTAAAATATTATAATTTTAAATTATAATATTAATGTTTTTTCTTTCTATTAAAAATTGTTGAAAAATTCTTATATAATCTAATATAATCCCAAAAATTTTGAAAATCATTTAAAAAATGTTCTACTTCATTTAATGAATTTATTGTATTTTTTTTACAAGTTTTAAAATTTAATTTTTTCTTTTTTGGAGGAGAAGGTTTTTTTGGTGGACAACGAATAATTAGTGATATAATTATTAAAATGGGCGTTGGCTTTATAGTTCTATTATGAATCACAATCAATAAAATATGACTGCGACTGTGTATGAGGGCTGTCAGATGGGAAGCTGCTTCTTTATAGGGCATAGGGAGACACCAGATCGGGTGTACCCAACCCTGCTTGAAACCATAGAGCGCCATATCACGGAATATGGCGTATCTGAATTTGTGG
>OHAQ01002402.1_pt1 | contig 13671 bp, 10 predicted proteins | sample 1577111 | NCBI WGS metagenome assembly OHAQ01 (sample SAMEA3541549, study PRJEB24748) | human gut metagenome | biome: human gut; feature: human-associated habitat; material: faeces | place: China | collected 2012 | reverse complement strand
GCTCCAAGGAAATGTTGACAAAGTATATGCCGGTGGTCTGGTGGCCGGAGACAGCGGCAGTCTGGATCAGTGCCGCGCACCGGCAATAATCAATGCGCCGGTCTTGTGGGCATGCAGTTCCAGCAGCTCGCTTTCGCTGGCGTACACGGTTTCGTAATGCTTATCCAGTTCCTGGCCATACAACATACCGCGTGCCCCGGCTGCTTTGGCCAGGTGGGCCGCCGCCTGCACCCGGCTTTGGGGGTGGGTCGGCGCGTTGGCAACAGCTTCAAAGGCTGCTGTAACCAAGGCATCCGCCGCCAGCAGGGCGGTTGCTTCGCCATATTGCTTATGGCAGCTCAGGCGGCCGCGGCGGTAATCATCATTATCCATGCAGGGCATGTCATCGTGAATCAGGGAATAGCAGTGCAGCATTTCCAGCGCCGCGGCATAGTCGGCTGCAGCTGCGGTATCGCCGCCCGCCAGCTGGCAGGCAGCCAGCACCAGCACGGCGCGCACACGCTTGCCGCCGCCCAGCAGGCTGTAACGCGCTGCCTGGCTGATTTGGGCTTTTACCGGCAGATAAACATCGCACAGTTCGTTCAGGCGCTGCTCCGCCTGCTGCACAAAGGCTTTATACTGCTGTTGATAACGTTCCTGTTCCATGGGGAAAAGCCTCCTTATCCTGCGGGTTCACTCATCCGCGCCGGGCTGTGCCAGCGATGCATCGATCTCTTCGATCTGTAATTTTGCCTTGTCCAGCGCCGTGTTGCAGTACTGGATCAGCTGGGCAGCTTCGGCATACAGTTTAACGGATTGGTCCAGCGTTGACGTTTGCAATGGAGAATTTGCCGGAGGCATGGGATGCGGCAGATTTAGGCAGAGCGACAAAAGGTGCTGCTAAAGCTTTGTTGGGCAAGGCTTATATGCAACAACATAAATATGATAGGGCCAAAGAACAGTTGCAATGGCTGATTGATAGGGAAGGCTCTTTGTATGGTTTGCTTGATAACCGTGAAGACAATTTTACCGATTTGAATGAAAATAATCAGGAGGGAATATTTGAAATTCAGTTTGATGATCAAAATAAGGGGGGCACAGGCAATGATGCCAGTATGGCCTTTGGTTTCCAGCGTACTCAGTTTTATGCACCCGGTGGCACTCATGGTACGGGTTGGGGCGATGGTAAAGCGCGTCGTTGGCTAGTAGATGAGTTCTTGAAAGAGAGAAGGGTTGATGGCAGAAATGACTTGCGTTTATACAATAGTATTCTTTATAAACATTTTGGAGATGATTTTCCTGATCAGTCAAAAAAATACTATGCCAATGAAGATGCGTCACAATGGTTTGATGAGTGGGGACAGGACACAGAGGATTGTTATATTCGCAAATACAATACTTCTTACTATCGTGAACGTGAAGACTATTTCGCACGTAATAATTATCGTATTATGCGGTATGCTGATGTTTTATTGAGTTATGCGGAGTGTTTGGTTGAAACTGGAACTTCGGCTTCTGATGCGGCTGTTTATGTTGATAAGGTAAGAGAACGTGCAGGGTTATCCAAACTGAAAGATAGTCGGTGGAAGGATTGTTTAAGTTCAAAGGAGGTCTTTATCAAACGTCTTCAGATGGAACGTGCTTTGGAACTTTGTTTCGAAGGCTGGCGTTGGGCGGATTTGAAGCGCTGGGGATTGCTTGATTCACAGGCTGGTATTGACGAGCTGAAAGCTCGTGACAAGGACTTCAACAATTTTGTGATTGGCAAACACAAACGTATGCCTATCCCTACATCGGAAGTTGAAATCAGTAAGATTGATGATGTTCCTCAACTAACTCAGAATCCTAATTATTAATAAAAAAGAAAGACTGTGTCGGAGTGTTTTTTCTTTTTATAATACTTCCGGCATAGTCTTTATTTAACTAGTATCATTTATGCTTGTCTGCAAAAAAATACTGATCTTCTGTGCTTTTGCTTGTTGCGGTACTTTATTCGCGCAAAACATACAGAATCCGGTGCTTCCCGGAGTAGCGGATGCCGGTGTGATGAAATATAATGGTAAGTATTATATAGGTGGAGTATTTACCAATGGGGATTTTTATGTTTCCGACGACTTGGTTCATTGGGGTAAACCTGTTCATGTCGTGACTATGGATAATGGCTGGAGTAAAGGAAGTGGTGCCGGTAATGAGCAGATTCACGCCAATGATATGTTTTGTTTGAATGGTGATTTTCACTTATATTGGTCTGTCAATTATTGGGGTAAGGATAAGCATGCTGTTCACATTGTACATGCTCAAAGTAAAAATGTGTTGGGGCCCTATATAGAGCCTGATAAAAAAACTTGGATGGATAATCGCATTGATCCTAAGGTTTTTAAAGATGATGACGGACAATTATATATGTATATGGTGCGTTTTACTGATGGAAATACTATTTGGGGACGTAAAATGAAGAATCCGGCGGAATTTGCCGGAGAACCAGTGTGCTTGTTTGCATCATTGCCGGATACATGGGAGACCATGGATAACAGAGTGGCAGAGGGACCTTGGGTGATGAAATACAGAGACCGATACTATTTGATGTATAATGCCAATCATACCTCTACTGAGTGGGGGAATTATCAATTGGGGGTTGCGGAGGCAGACTCACCTTTAAGTTTTCAAAATGGGAATAAATATAGCTATCCGGTAGTAAATTCTAATCAAATTCTACTGGAAGAGAATTATGTGGATCTTTTACGATATGGCATCACTTATGAGCCATTGTTTGATTATACAGAAAATAATCCTGGAGTCGGTTGGATGCTTCCGGTATATCAGGCTTCCGATTGGAAGAAAGGAGAATGTGGATTCTCATCTAAAGAGATAAAAGGATCTACCACTCGTCATTTAGGTACTTGGTGGACATCTCCTTCATTGTGGTTACGTAAATCTTTTTTTGTTGGCAAACAGGTGGGAAATTTAGCACTCAGGGTTGCTCATGACGGAGATACAAAAATATATTTGAATGGAACATTGATTTACGAAAAACAGGGACGGGATTATTGTATGGTAAACCTTGATGAAAAGCAACGAGAGCTTCTGAAAAAAGGAGAGAACTTGCTTGCTGTAGAAACAAATAAAGGGCGTGCCCAATTTTTTGATGTTTCTTTGTTTGATATGAGGAGTGAAACAGCGGATGATATTTTGATGACCCCAGGACAACCTAATATTTTAAGGGGGCCCAATGGATTTGAATGGTGGCTTATATATATGGCTAATAAAAATAATGAGTGTAGGGGGCAGTATATTAACCGTGTTCATTTCTTTAATAAAACATTATTTGTTGAAGGAATAACCGGTCCTTGTACAGATGGCTATCATCCGGAACCTTCTTTGCCCACTTTTTCAATGAAAGGGGAAACACCTTCTTTTGGAGTGCTGCAACAAGTGAAACCTTCTACAACTTATATGTTTGAAACAGCAGTCAAAACAGATGGAGATGCTGGTATCATTGCGTGGTGGAAAGATGTGGATAATAATGCTTATATCGGTTTCGATACAAAGAACCACAATTGGTATTTGCGTACCATTATTAATGGTAAAGAAAAGGAGGAATATTTCACTTTGCCTAAAGATTTTCGTTGGGGTGTTTATCATCATTTACGTATTGAACGTAATCAGGATTGTTTAAAAGTATGGTTGGATGAAATACCATCTCCTCAAAAACATCTGTTTACAAAGATTATTCCTGTGACGGAACCCGGTGTTCCCGGAGTGTTTGATCGGACTAAAAAAGCTTTGTTCGAAGGGGTGACTTATACTATCGGATTTGATGATGACCGGATACAGTTAAAAGAACATTCAGAAATATTGAAAGGTGATTTTCTTGATCATTATGAATTTAGTTTTCAACTTTCAGGTTTGTCCGATTGTAAGATGTCAGGAAGCTATCCGGTTTATGTGGATAAAGATAACTATGTAAAAGCTCAATTTAATGGTATCACGCGTATGCTGGAAGTGGTAGTTGTAAAACAAGGACAACAGATACTTGATAAAAAATATCCGTTGGAACATTTACAAATGGTTTATCCTGATGTGAAGTATACTGATTTTGTCGAAAAATGTTATCGTTTTATATCGCCTTCATGGATAAATGCCCTTTACCTGAACCGTCATGAAGTAGGGAATAAGGCGGAGTTTGTAGACGATATGTTTAGTAAATTTACAATAGAATATTTGAATGAGGGAAAATGGTATCCATTGAATAACAGCGGGGCGACGGTGGCAGAGCATCTGGCTTATAATCGTTTGTCTTTTACTCCGATAAAAACGGAAGGTATTCGTTTTATTAATAAAGACGCTCAGGATTTGGAACGGCATATTTATAAGTTGGGAATTCAAGAACAATTAAAGGAATCTTATAATTTCCGTGCGGTGAGAAGGGGAAATAAGCTCTATCTTTTTGTTGACGGAAGAGAATTAGGGAGATTGGATATTCATTATCCTGCTTCTTGTGTAGGATTTTGTTCTGGAAATTATTCTCCGGTATATAAAGGAATATTGTATTATCATATAGGAAACTGACTAGTATTATGAAAAAAAAAATGATTTTTATTTGGTTATTGATGTTGGGGACATTGACTTCTTGTCAGTCATGTTCCTCAGAATATAAGAATGTGAATGAAATAATTGTGGAAGAGCTGGAAATACCTGTTCCACTGGGTGACCCGTTTATATTGTTGCACAATGGGACTTATTATGCTTATGGTACTCACTCGGATGAAGGAATAGAGGTTTATATCTCGGATAATTTAAAAACGTGGAAATATAAAGGGCTGGCTTTGAATAAGAAGGATTCATGGGCAGACCGTTGGTTTTGGGCACCGGAAGTATATGAAGTGAATGGTAAATTTTATATGTATTATTCGGCAGATGAGCATATTTGTGTAGCAGTGGCAGATTCCCCTGTAGGACCATTTATACAAAATAAGCAAGAACCTATGATTGTTGAGGAGAAATGTATTGATAATTCTTTTTTCATGGATGATGACGGTACTCCTTATTTGTCATTTGTCCGTTTTAATGATGGGAATAATGTATGGATAGCCGAGTTGGAAAAAGATTTGATAACCCTTAAGAAAGAAACGATGCGTCCTTGTATTCATGTTTCACAGGCTTGGGAGGAAGTGTGGCCTCGAGTCAATGAAGGTTCTTATATTCTCAAACACAATGGAATTTATTATATGACTTATTCTGCGAATAGTTATGAAAGTCCATTCTATGGTGTAGGTTGTGCTACAGCTACCGATATAATGGGGGAATGGGCTAAATACGACGAAAATCCATTATTGCAAAATCCTGGTGGGTTGGTAGGTGTAGGGCATAGCGCCATGTTCACTGATAAAGAGGGAAAACTTCGTATTGTATTCCATGCCCACAAAGATAAAAGTAATATTCATCCGCGTGCTATGTATATTGGTACGGTAAATTTTGAGAATGTGAATGGAACAGACCGTATGAGAATCAGTAAAGAATATATAACTCCTAAATTACTGCAATGAGAAAAAATTTGATCCTGTCTATCTGCTTTTGTTTGGTGTCTTGCTCATCATCGTCTGCGCAAGAAGAAATATCTGATGGTGATAAAACCAGCTATTACTGGAATCCGGTGATAGATTATAGTCTGCCCGATCCTACTATTATAGAAGGTGGTGATGGTTATTATTATTTGTATGCAACCGAAGATATTCGTAATTTGCCGATCCATCGTTCCAAGGATTTGATTAATTGGGAATGGGTAGGTACAGCATTCACGGATCGAACGCGTCCTGATTTTGAACCGGGTGGAGGCTTATGGGCTCCGGATATCAATAAGATAGGTGATACGTATGTACTTTATTATTCTATGTCTAAATGGGGAGGTGAGTGGACCTGTGGTATCGGTTGCGCTACGGCAGACAAACTTTCGGGGCCATTTAAAGACCATGGTCTGATGTTTCGGAGTAACGAGATTAATGTACAGAATTCTATTGACCCTTTCTATATAGAAGATGCCGGAAAGAAATTTTTGTTTTGGGGCAGCTTTCGGGGCATTTATGGCATTGAATTAAGTGAGGACGGTCTTTCAATAAAACAAGGGAAGAAGCCTCGGCAGGTGGCTGGTACAGCTTATGAAGGAACTTATATTCATAAAAAAGAAGGTTTTTACTATTTTTTTGCTTCCATAGGGACTTGCTGTGAAGGATTGAATAGCACTTACACTACTGTAGTTGCTCGTTCAGAAAATTTGTTTGGACCTTATGTTGATAAGAACGGGAGGACAATGATGGATAACCAACATGAAGTGTTGATTCATAAGAATAGTTCGTTTGTGGGAACAGGACACAATTCGGAGATTGTGACTGATAAAGTGGGTAATGATTGGGTATTTTATCATGCAGTGGCCACAAAGCATCCTGAAGGGCGTGTTTTGATGATGGATAAAATAAGTTGGAAAGACGGATGGCCTGTGGTAGCTACGGATTCTCCCTCATTGAAATCGGAAAAACCTGTATTGTAATTAATAAATACATAAAAATATGAATTGGAAAAACTTTGTATGTAGTGTGGTGTGTCTGGCAGGAATGACTTGTGCGGAAGCTGTGAACTATACACCGGAAAATGTTTCGGCTTCCATTGCTTTGAAAGTGCCTGGTAATGATGCGAAGCGGTATCCGCTGACTTTGCAGCAATTGGATAATAGTAATTTTGAATATCAGTGGGTGGCGGCCGATAAATTACCTGTGGTGATTTATCAGAATGTTGAAGAAAAAGACGGCAACCAGCGTATTGTCATTTTTATGACTGCATTGGATGATGTTTATTTCAATTTTGGTGAGCAGGTAATGACTGGTTGTCATCATGATGATTGTTTGTTTTATATGCCTGGATTTTGGTATCGTCGTAACTTGCGTTCTCCTCAAGAAGCGCCGTCTTTTCATACCTCGGATAGCTGGTTGGTTCGTGAAGACCGTTTAAGTACTCCCTTGACTGCTATTTTTGATGAAAAGAATAGGAAAACATATTCTGTTATCCGGCTGGATAATATGGCTTCGGATGCTTTGACTACCCATAAGGAAGGGGAAGTGATATTGTCTGGTAAAACCTCTATAGGTTATACAGGATTTGAAAACCTCTCGGGTATCGCTTCTTTGTCTTTTGGGTTTCCTTACAAGGAAGCTCCTAAAACTTATATTCGTAAATTGACATTGGCTCCTTCGGTTGAGGCCTATCAATTATTACGTAAAGGTGAGAGTCTTTCTCTGACTTGGGAATTACATGAGTCGGAAATTGCTGATTTTTCAGAATGTGTGCAGCATATTTGGGAATATTCTTATGATACAAACTGTCCTCAAATTGTAAATACACCTTATTCTCCTGAGAAAATGAAGGAAGTGATGAGTAATTTCTTCGTGGAAAGTTTTGTCGGAAATACTCCTACTCATTATTATTCGGGGGTGGAATTGCGTACAGCTACTTGTGACCAAACGGATGTTGCCGAAGTGGGTTTTGTGGGACGTACTTTGTTGAATGCTTTTAATGCATTGGAATATGGAGAACAGCAGCGTCGTACGGATTTGGTGACGAATGCTTATAAAATTTTTGATTCTTATTTGCAGAATGGATTTTCGGAAACGGGTTTCTTTAATGAAGTAGTACATTATAGGCGTAATTTTGTAGAGTCTGTTCATAGTATCCGCCGTCAGTCTGAAGGGGTATATGCCCTGCTTCATTTTTTGAATTACGAAAGACTGCAAGGTCGTAAACATCCTGAGTGGGAAAAGCGTATAAAAAGTATGTTGGATATGTTTCTGCGTTTACAAAATAAGGACGGTAGTTTTCCTCGTAAGTTTAAAGATGACTTTTCTATTGTAGACAAGAGTGGGGGAAGTACCCCTTCGGCAACTTTGCCATTGGTTATGGGATATAAATATTTTAAGGATAAACGGTATTTGGCAAGTGCAAAACATACGGTGGAGTATTTGGAAAAGGAATTGATTTCGAAGTCCGATTATTTTTCTTCTACTTTGGATGCTAATTGCGAGGATAAAGAGGCATCTTTGTATGCGTCAACTGCCGCTTACTATTTGGCTTTAGCTACAAAAGGAGCTGAACGAGCCCATTATGCTGGGTTGGCGAGGAAGGCAGCTTATTTTGCATTGTCATGGTACTATACATGGGATGTCCCTTTTGCCCCCGGTCAGATGTTGGGTGATTTAGGGTTGAAAACTAGAGGCTGGGGAAATGTTTCTGTAGAAAATAACCATATTGATGTCTTTATCTTTGATTTCGCTGACGTATTGAACTGGTTGGCAAAAGAATATAATGAAAAGCGTTTTTCGGATTTTTCTCAGGTAATCAGTACATCAATGCGTCAGTTGTTACCCTATGAAGGGCATCGATGTGGTATTGCCAAAACAGGATATTATCCGGAGGTTGTCCAGCATACTAACTGGGACTACGGTAAGAATGGTAAAGGCTATTATAATGATATTTTTGCTCCGGGATGGACAGTGGCTTCATTGTGGGAATTATTTTCTCCGGGACGTGCCGAGAAGTTCTTGAAAAAATAGTTTGAAAATTGATAATTTATTATGATGTTAAGTGATTAGCATTTCATTTAAAACTTGATTTTCTTTTCTTTTGTAGGGAAAGGTATGTCCTTTTTCAGAAAATCAGCTTTCTCTTTAAGGAAGGATACCTGAAGTATATTAAAAAGCCGGGGATTGTCTTTACAGATGTTCCCGGCATAATTTTTTACCGTCACTGGCATTATTGTTCTGACTTTACATCTCTTATTGAATAAAACAAGTAAAAGAAAGAATTTCTCTATGTTAAGATAACAGTTTACTTTAAATTCTTAACTTTGTTCCCCTTGAAAAATGATTGTTACAAGATAATTTAACAGCTAAAAATGCAACAATATAAAAGACCGGAAGCTATAAAACGTATGAATGAGCTGGCGGGTAGCCGGAAGCCTTTCCTTTTTATTATAGATTATAAACAGCAGTGTTCCTTGATAGAGGAAATAAGTCGGATTGATTCTACCCGTTGCCGTTATAACTTTAATGGAGTGAAAAATGTGGATACTGTAACAGAAAGTTACAGTGGGCAGATAGACTGGAACTTTGTTCCAATGTCTTTGACAGACTACCGGCAGGCTTTTGAAATCGTAAAACGGAATATTCTGGCAGGTAACAGCTATCTCGCTAATTTGACTTGCAAGGTTCCTGTCAGTACTAATCTTACTTTGGAGGATGTGTTCCGGTACTCCAAAGCGCTTTATAGACTTTGGTTGAAAGATAAACTGGTCTGTTTCTCACCCGAAATTTTTGTTCGTATAGAAGATGGCGAGATAAAATCTTTCCCCATGAAAGGAACGATTGACGCTACCTTACCTAATGCGGAAAAACTGTTGATGGATGATTCTAAGGAAACTGCCGAACATGCTACCATTGTAGATCTGATTCGTAATGATTTGAGTATGGTGGCGGAACAGGTCAGGGTTGTCCGCTATCGTTATTGTGACCGGCTTGAAACCAATAAGGGACCTATCTTTCAGACAAGCTCCGAAATATGTGGTGTCTTGCCCGATGATTACCCATCGCATATAGGAGATATTATATTTCGTTTGTTACCAGCCGGTTCCATAACCGGAGCGCCCAAATCCAAGACGATGGATATTATTGAAGAAGCGGAAAATTATGAGCGTGGATTTTATACGGGCATAATGGGTTATTGTGACGGCAGGACTTTAGACAGTGCGGTGATGATCCGTTTTTTAGAACAGGAAGGAGAGAATCTTTATTATAAGGCGGGGGGAGGAATTACTTCAAAGAGTGATTTACAAAGTGAATATAATGAAATGATACAGAAGATTTATGTACCCATTTATTGAAACTATACGGATAGAACAAGGAAAAGCGTGTAATTTGTCTTATCATAATGAAAGACTGAACAATACCCTTCATCATTTCTGGCCGGACTGTGCCGGCATAGAATTAGGTGAATACCTGAAATTGACACCGGAGATGAACGGAATGAAATGTAGGGTGATTTATGATGGAAGTGGAATAAAAGAAATTAGTTATGAAGCCTATCAGATGCGTCCGGTACATTCTTTGCAGTTGGTTTATTCGGATGATATAGATTATACTTATAAAAGTACAGACAGGGAAGCTTTAAACCGGCTTTTTGCCTGCCGTGGAGAACGGGATGATATTTTAATTGTCAGACGCGGACTGCTGACCGATACTTCCATAGCTAATATTGCCTTGTTTGATGGTAAGGATTGGTTCACACCTAAATTACCTTTGTTGAGAGGGACTTGCCGTACAGCATTGATTGACAACGGAATTATAAAAGAAAAAGATATCCGGCCGGAAGAACTATCCTCTTATTCTTTTGTTAGGTTATTTAACGCTATGATTAAATGGGGAGCGTTGGAATTTTCTACCGGAACCATTTACGGATAATAAGAAAGAAGGTGGAATTTTGAAGATTTTTGTTTGTTTCCTTAAATAATTTGCTATATTTGCAAAAAAAATATAAATATAGGTAGGGTATGAGATTGCGGACAGTTGCCAAGTTGGGTATGGTGCTATCAGTGGTATTGTTTTGTACGGCTGTGGGCTTTTACGGCTTTGCTAAGTTAAGCCTGACGGATAAGAGTCGTGAGATCAATCTCTTCTCACTTGTACCGGCTGATTGCATCGGTGTGTTGGAGAGTGATAATATTAATTATTTTCTGAATGAATTTCCTCAATTGAACTATTCTGAAGAACTGGGTAATTTCCAGTTTCCCGGTTTGTTTAATTATGTGTTGGGAGGTTTGAACGAATATACCACTAACACTGCTCATGGTCTGAGCAGTAAGATGAGCCGGGTAGTGGTCAGTTTCCATTCTCCGGGTACTCCGCGTGACCAGGTGGTATATTTCCGTATGGGGGCTGATGATAAGGAAACATTGGGAGATATGTTGTTAGAGAGAACTCCGGGAAGTTTTTCACCTAAAAAAGAGAAATACAGAGGAAAAACTATAGCAGTCTATCCATTGGGCAATAATGATTTTCTAGCTGTCTATAGCGAGGCGGGATTCTATGTGGTGAGTTATCAGAAGAGTTTGATAGAGAAAGTGATTGATGCGCGTGAGGATGAAGAGAAAGCATTGAGTAATGATCCCGTGTTTGCCAAAGCGATGCAGAAAAAGAAAACGCATAACTTCCTGACTTTATACGGACGTACACCGTCTATGCCTTTCTTGCAGGATAACAGTGGCTGTTGGAGTGAGTTTGACTTTCACATGAACAGTGATGTGGTGTACCTCACCGGAGATACTTTTATGCCTGATTCATGCGGCTGTGTGAACCAGATGGCCGAAAAATTGAAGAATATTCCGGATATAAGGGAAGATAGTTTGATTATTTCTGCTGATAAAGATTCCATGGCAAATTATATGGAAGAGGCCTACGAAAGAAATAGCAGGACATTGTTCAATGAATGTGTAGCTAATCTTTCACGTGATGCAGCCTTTATGCTTGTGGCGGACATGAACAAGATTTCCCGCAACCCGGAACGTTTCGAGCCTTATTTGCCGGCATTTCTGTTGGAGAATGCTCCTTTATTCCATTCGTTTATTCTTTCAACCCAATTGTCGGTTGTGAACGACCGGCTTTCCCATATCATGGTACTGACATATAAGGATTAGCGCAACTTATGTCGGTGGAAGTGGGGAGCCACTTTGCTTCTAAAATAAAATAACGAAATAACAGTGAGTGCGGCTCCGAATAGATAGGCCATCTTGAAGGTGGCTATTTCTGCTATATATCCGCCCAATAACATGCCGGCGCCTATACCTACATCCCACGAAGTCAAGTAGGTACTGGTTGCCGTACCACGCTGGTTGTTGGGGGCCAAGTTCACAAACAGCGTGTTATAGGCAGGGAACATGGTTCCAAACCCAATACCTAGTAAAAGAGCTATGGTGAACAGAAAATAAGTGGTCCATTGCAGACTCCATGTTGTCAGCCATCCGCATGAACTCAAACCGAAGAAACAGAAGCAGACCAGATACAGACCGGCTTCAATAACTTGAGTAACCATTCCCCGGTCTACCAGGCGTCCGGAGAAAAGACGGGAAACTGCCATTCCCAACGCCATGAAGGTGAAGAAGAAACCGGTGGATGCCTGGATACCTATTTGCTTGGCATACATTGCAACGTAATTGGTGGTCATGCCATAAGGGATGGATAGTAATAACAGACTGAAACCTGCCGGTATTCCTTTAAGCAAAATAAAGCGGTCCAATGATATCGGTTCTCGTTTTACAGGAGGTTTGTAGGTGGTCTTTACCAATGAGGCGCATAGAAATCCTATCAGGCAGGAACCTAATGAGCAACAGAAGATAAGCGTATAGTCTGCTCCTGCATCATGTAGGAAGAGTCCGGTCATCGGTCCGATGGACATGGCTATATTGTTTGCCAGCCCATAATATCCTAATCCTTCCCCACGACGTGAAGAAGGCATGATATCAATGACAATGGTATTTCCGCTGACTGTCACCATGCCGAATGATACTCCGTGTATAATGCGGAATAAAATAAATAAGGTTAGTGTTCCTGCAATGAGATATCCTCCGAAGATGGCGGTAAAAGTGAAATAAGCCAACAGATAAAGTGGTTTGCGGGCAAATGTATCTAACAGATAGCCGGAAAAGGGGCGTATGCACAGGGCGGCAATGGTGTAACAGGAAAGTACGGCCCCTATGGTTGTTTTGTTGGCGTCGAAAACTTCTGCCAGATAGAAAGGCAATACAGGCATCAGTAACCAGAATCCAAAGAATAATAGAAAATTGGCTGCCAGTATTTCTATATAATTTTTGGTAATCAGCTTGTCCTTCATAAGCAATAATGTGCTAATATGTCAATGTATCAATATGCTAATGTGGCAATATGTTAATATGCCAATTGACCGCGTTCTATTCCGCATGGCAATTGGCATATCAGCACATGGTCACATTGACACATTATTAATTGGCTGCTTCGAATTCTTTCAGGAAGCGGGTATCGTTTTCAGAGAATAATCGTAAGTCGTTTACACGATATTTCAAGTTGGTAATGCGTTCAATACCCATACCTAGCGCATAGCCTGAGTAAACTTTGCTGTCAATGCCGTTGGCTTCCAATACATTCGGATCCACCATACCACATCCCAGAATTTCCACCCAGCCTGTGCCTTTACAGAACGGACAACCTTTTCCGCCGCAAATATTACAACTGATATCCATTTCGGCACTTGGTTCGGTGAACGGGAAATAGGACGGACGCAGACGGATTTGAGTATCTTCGCCGAACATTTCTTTGGCAAACAACAGCAATACCTGCTTCAAATCAGTGAATGATACATTCTTGTCAATGTAGAGTGCTTCCACTTGATGGAAGAATGCATGGGCACGATAACTGATCGCTTCATTGCGGTATACACGTCCCGGACAGATGATGCGGATAGGAGGTTGCGAATGTTCCATAGCTCTTGCCTGTACGGAAGAGGTGTGAGTGCGAAGTACGATGTTCTTTTTCACATCTTCCTGATTGGCTTCGATGAAGAAAGTATCTTGCATATCACGTGCAGGATGGTCTTCGGCAAAATTCATGGCAGTGAATACGTGCA
>OHAQ01002384.1_pt1 | contig 13725 bp, 9 predicted proteins | sample 1577111 | NCBI WGS metagenome assembly OHAQ01 (sample SAMEA3541549, study PRJEB24748) | human gut metagenome | biome: human gut; feature: human-associated habitat; material: faeces | place: China | collected 2012 | reverse complement strand
CCCCTTGACCCCGCAAGGGACTTCGTCCCTTGACCCTTTCGCGCGATTGAGTTGGTGACTTCTGCATACTGGTTTCGCGTGCTGCTTTCAGAGGCCTTTCCAATCGCCCTCTGGACTCCTTCGGCGCAGGCACGCGCCCCTGCGTTACTCGATTGTCCCGCCGTTGGCTTCAATCAGCCCATTGATATACGCGCTGCCCAGCGCACGGTCGTACAGACCGTAGCCCGGCTTGGCGCTGCTGCCGACTTCGCTCCAGATCATCCGCCCGTGGTCGGGACGGAAGTAGCCGTCGAAGCCCGTTTCCACCAGCGCCTTCACAATCGCGTTCATGTCCAGGCTGCCGTTCTTCGTCAGATGGCCGCTCTCCTCGAACGACGTGTCCGGCAGAATCTTCACGTTGCGGATGTGCATGAACCCGATACGCTTCATCGCCGAATACTTGCGCACCAGCTTCGGAATGTCGTTCTTGGGCGAGCAGCCGAGCGAGCCGGTGCACAGGCACATCGTGTTCGCGGGGCTGTCCACAATCGCCAGGTACCGGTCGATGTTCTCTTCGCAGGTGATGACGCGCGGCAGACCGAAAATCGGGTACGGCGGATCATCGGGGTGCAGCGCCATCACCACGCCGCATTCCTCCGCGACGGGAATCACGCGCTTCAAGAAATACTCGATGTTCTTCCACAGTCCTTCTTCGCCCAGTTCGCCATACGCGCGGATGAGGTCGCGAACCTCGTCCTGCGTGTAGCTGGAATCCCAGCCGGGCAAGTGAATGTCGTCCTTGAGCGGGTCAAGTCCCTTCATCTGATCCCAGTACATGACGAGGCTGGTCGAGCCGTCGGCGGCTTTCTTGTCCAGCTGCGTGCGCGTCCAGTCAAAGACGGGCATGAAGTTGTACGTCACGCACTTGATGCCGTACTTGGCGCAGCGGCGGATGGATTCGCAGTAGTTGGCAATGTGGCGATCGCGTTCCGGTCTGCCGAGCTTGATTTCCTCCGTCACCGGGATGGACTCGACGACATCGAAAATCAGCCCGTGCGCCGCGCACTCATCCACCAAATGCTTGATGGATTCTTCCGGCCACACCTCGCCGGGCTTCACATCATAGACGGCGGAGACGATGGAGCGCATACCGGGAATCTGGCGAATCATATCCAGCGTCACCGGGTCGCTGTCCCCGTACCAGCGGAAAGAGCTTTTCATGGGTGGATGTCCTCCTTACATTGCCGCGGTTTTGCCGCCTGTGGTCTGGTATTTCTCGGCGTCTTCGGTGGTCTTAATGGTGTCCATCGCCTGTTCGAGCGTCATGCCATCATTGACCGCCGCTTTGCGTGCACGGTTGACCGTCTGAATTTCCTTCATCTTCGCGCCGGTCAGGCTGTAGCCCTTCATCGCCCATAGCGTCGCCGCCCATGCCAGCATCGGAATGACGCAGAACATGATGATGATGGCGACCTTGATACCCGTAGAATAGGGGGTCGCGTCGGTCGGCAGTTCGCTCAAGCCCGCGCACCACAGGAAGATAAGCGCCACCAACGTCTGCGCGAGAGAGGAAACCAGCTTATCCACCAGAGAGAACAGCGTACCCATGATGCCGGGAATGTACTTGCCGGAGCGGTACGTCTCGTAGTCGGAGCAGTCCGCAACCATCGGAATCGGCATATCCGCCGTGGCGTAGTACGCGCCGTAGCCAATGCCGAAGCAGAGGATAAACAGCACCGTGTAAAGGTTGATGGCGCCGCCGCCATTATAGGGGAAGCTCAGCAGCAGGTTCGGGTTGCTTACGCTGCTGACAATGAGCAGCGCCAGCACGCCGATGTAGCAAACCAGCGCAATGCCGACGTACTTCTGCAAGGACGCCTTCTGTCCCTTCTTCTGGCTCGTGCGAACGCTGAGCAGGAAGAACGGCACCGCGAAAACGTAACCCAGAATCATCATCGGCAGATACAGGCTGTCATAGTTGCCCATCAGGATGCCGTAAAGCGCCAGCAGCACGGTAGTGTTCGTGGCAATCGCCAGCGCCAGCTTGCAGCCCGCGCCCGCAACCATCAAGCGCTTCATCGGCTTGTTGTTGCGGATGATTTCCATGTACTCGGACAGCTTGACCTTCTCCTGCTTGCTGCCGCCAATGCCGTAGTATTCCGGGCGATCCTTCTCGGCAATGCCGATAATCGCCAGAATCGTCAGCAGGACGGACACGCCGATGCCGATGGGGGTAATAATCGCATACAGTTCCGGACGCGCGTAGCCGGATACAACGACTGCGCCGCTCTCATCAAGGATGTTATACGCATTCTTAATCAGCGGAATTAGGAACTGCATCACGCCCATGCCCAGCATCGAGCCGATGGTGTTGAAGATGGTGAACATCGGGCGCTGATTCGGGTCGTTCGTCAGCACAGTCTGACCGGCGCGGGTAACGCTGGTCTGGAACGTGTAGCCGATGACCCAGACGAAGTAAATCAGCGTAAACAGGATGTAGCGCATCGCCATCATCGTTTCCGGAACGAGCGGAAGCAGGATGTACAGGCAGATAACGGAAATCGCCATGATGACCGAGCCGATTACCATGAACGGGCGGAACTTGCCCCAGCGGGTGCTGGTGCGATCCATCAGCGCGCCAATAATCGGGTCGGTAATGGCGTCGCAGATGCGCATAATCGTAACCATCAGGGAGGCATACAGCCCTAACTGCAGGATACTGGAGCCAAACTGCGCCACATACGACAGAATCAGGACAAAGTACACATTGGTTGCGCCGTTGTTGAGCGGGAAGAGCGCCAGCTGATACAGTTTTGCGCGGTTCACGCCGTCATTTTTCGCGGTCGTGTTGGACATGCTCTTGTGACCTCCTTAGTTATCCACCCAGTTTGACTTCTGGGCATTCTTATTCTTCACGAGCTTGTACGCCGGGTTCGGCTTGTCCACCTTGTGGAAGTGCGCCGTGTCTTTCTTAAGACCCGAGAACGCTTCCACGTCCAAATCGCCGTCGAGCGGCACGGTGAACGTGAACACATGGTCGCTGCTGGTCTTTTTGCCGACGGTCTTGCCGTTGACCATCAGCGTCACGGTGTCGTCGGTGGAGTAGACCTTGATGGTCGTCTTTTTGCCGCAGCGGTCAACAAAGCGCTTGGAGCAGATGTGCACAAAGCGGTCGCTGCTCCACCATGCCTTGTAGAGGTAGAAGCTGTCCTTCTTTGTCTTGCGGTCAAAGGTGACAAGTCCCTTGTGGTTCATGCCGGGTTCGCCGCCCTGATCGCGCGCGTCCGCCGCGAAGTCGAACATGTTCCAGACGTGGTTCGCCCACATCCACGGATGCCGCCGGAAGCACCGCAGCATGTACTCGTGGTACACCGTCTGATACTCCTCGGTGTGGTCGTTGCGGCGCGGATGATCGGAATGCAGGTTCGGCATCCCCTCTGCGCCGTATTCACTGTACCCCAGCAGGCGCTTGGGGTAGCACAGGTGCCAGAAGCCAATCCACAGGTCATTGAGGAACAGCCCCGGCACATACCAGCCCAGATACAGGTTCCAGCTGACGACGTCGGTGATGTGCGCAACCTTGTTGAACGGGCCGCACATCGCGTAGCACGCCAGCGTGGTGAAGCGGGTCGGGTCTGTTTGATGAATCATGTCGTTGAGAAGGCGGTGGTTGTCCAGCATGTCCTGCTTGTCCTTCGTCGCGATGGTGATTTCGTTCGACACGCCCCAGCAGACGATGGACGCATGATTGTAGTTCTGCTCAATCAGCTCTTCCATCTGGCTGATGGTGTTCGCGCGGCCGTTGGGCATGTGCTTGCTGATGTAGGGGATTTCCGCCCACACAATCAGGCCGTTGCGGTCGCAGAGGTCGTAGAAATACTGGTCGTGCTGGTAGTGCGCCAGCCGCAGCGTCGTCGCGCCAATTTCGCGGATGAGCGCCATATCCTCGTCGTGCATCTCGCGCGTGATCGCGTTGCCGATGCCCTTGCGATCCTGGTGGCGGCTCACGCCATGCAGGTCATACGGCTCATCGTTGAGGATGAAGCCGTGCTTTTCGTCCACGCGGAAGGAGCGAACGCCGAAGGGAATTTCCAGCCGATCGGTGACGCTGCCATTCACCGTGACTTCACAGCGCGCAGTATAAAGGTAGGGATCTTCCACGCCATGCCAGCGGCGCGCCTTCGCCATCTCGATGGTCGTGTCCAGCCCCGTGCCCGTGCCAACGACGCGCCCCTTGCGGTCAATAAGCGTCACGACCACGTCGCCCGCCGTCACCCGGCTCTGTACGCGCACCTTCGCGCCCGCGCCTTCGGGCGTCGCCGTCACGCGGATGCCGGACGAACCGAGGTAATCCAGCGCGAAATGCGCCTTGTTCACCACCAGCAGACGAACCATGCGGTAGATGCCGCCGTAGAACGTAAAGTCCGCCATCTGCGGATACACGCGGTCGTTCTTGCTGTTGTCCACTTTGACAGCCAGCTCGTTCTCGTCCGCCAGCAGCCCGGTCAGGTTCGCGCGGAACGTGGAGTAGCCGCCGTCGTGGCTGCACACGTCCTGCCCGTTCAGGCTGACCTGCGCAGTGGCATTCACGCCGTCAAATTCAATCCACACTTCCTGCGTGTCCGGGTCGAATTCAGGCTTTTGAAGCGCCAGCGTGTAAGTGCAGGTGCCGCGCTTGTAGTCGTCGCCGCCGTCCTGCCCGTCGATGGCGTTCCATGTGTGCGGAATAGAGACTTCGCTCGTCTGACCGTCCAGATTCGTGAACTGCCAGCCGTTCTTGAGTTCAATGATGTGTCGCATGTCGGAACCTCCTTGGGAGAATCAAAAAAGACGCAAAAGGCTCCGCCCATGCGGGTGGAGCGAAGGATTACACAGCCTTCTCTTTGCGAGTGTACACAGCGATTTCGCCGATGATGAACGCGCCCAGCGCCAGTCCGGCAAACCAGAGGAAATTCGGGTCAAAGCCCTTTTCGTCAATCGCCACAAACACGTCGGTAACATACCAGTAGCACTTGTGCGCAAAGAAGCAGATGGCGGCAAACGGCGCAAACGCGGCAATCGCGCTCGCCACGCCGTACTTCTTCAGCCCCACCAGCGCGCCGGACACCACGCCGCCGCCGATAAGCAGCAGCACAACCCACTGGTCATAGCACACGCGCTGCGTCGCGCCGAACTTGCCGCCAATCACCTGGTAGATGACCGCCGCCGCAATCGCCAGCACCGCGGAGACGAGCGTCGCATAAACGCCAAAGCCCTTCTTGGTAGAATTGCTCATGGAAAATGAACTCCTTTCATCAACCGGGAACACGCCGACTTCTGCCTTCGCCCGGTTTCTGCCCTGTCAAGGGGATTTCCTGATTTTTTTGCACCGCAAAGAAACGGTGCAGCCATTGCCCTATTCGCATAGGGATTGTTGCATCACCGCGCAGCCAAACGAACCTTTGCCGCCTCCGCTGGGAGGAACCGCATTTCCTCATCAGCCTCTGAACGGCACACGTTGGGATAGAAATATTATGTCATATTTTGACCATCGTTGCAAATCGTTTCCGCGCCGCGCGAATTGGGAAAAGACAAAAAAACGTGCTCTCGCGTCGTATTCACGTTGATTCACGTCAGTCTCGTTCCATTCACGGCGTAAAGTCAGCCGTATTTTGGTGTCTTTTGTTCTTGCGACACTTGTGTTCCTTTGTGCGACAAACGTTCTTCACTTTTGTGCCGTTTTGATATAGAATAAGGATAGAATGTGGCCGGGCGGACACAGGGCGGTCAACTACGCGCATTGATTCCCCCGATGTTTCCCCGGCGCAAGAGTCTCCGCCACCGCATTGGCGCTGTGATTTGACATTCACTCACAGGGCGTTTTTTCGTGTGTCAGAATAAACGTCATTTGAAAGGAGAACCCGATTCTTATGAAATCTACCTCCAAGCATCGGACACTGAAAAAAGTGTTCCTGAATGTCACGGCGTGCCTGACGGCGCTGGTTGTCACGGGCAGTATCATCGCCAACGAGTGCGAAGTGCAGCTCAACTCCTTCCTCGGCACGAGCAGCACCAAAATCGTTACCAAGCTCCCGGACGGCGTGACTGAAGAGGGCTACGTCCGCTACTATGACAGCAAGTACAGCACGCTGGCCGAACTGAAAGCCGCCGGCAACGCGAAGGTTCGCGAGGTCGAGGGCGAAGGCATTGTGCTGATGAAGAATGAGAACAGCGTCCTGCCGCTCGCCGCTGGCGCAAAGGTGTCCCTCGTCGGCGTGACGGCGATGGATCCCGTCTACGGTGGTACGGGCTCCGGCGCGGTGGACGCGGACGGCGCCCCGAACTACCTCGATGTGCTGACCGGCGCGGGCTTCGACGTAGTGGACAAGCCCCTGCTGAACTGGTATGTGAGCGAGGAAAAGAAGCGCAACGGCCACGAAATCGGCGAAGTCAAGTGGAAGCAGGTCAAAAAGAACCATGACGATACCCTGGGGCAGGGTGAAGACGTGGTGTACGTCATCGGCCGCGTGGGCGGCGAAGGCAACGACGTCGGCGCCGGCATCGAGGACACGTTCGATGAGAGCGGCGACTATCTGCACCTCAACGAGAACGAGCTGAGCGTTCTGGAAGGTCTGAAGGGCATGAAGGACGACGGCAATATCCGCTCCATCACCGTCATCGTCAACAGTGCGAACCCAGTTTCGATGGCGTTCGCGGATGAAGAGGATTACGGCGTGGACGCGGTGCTATGGGTCGGCTCGGTCGGTCAGACGGGTCTGTACGCCGTGGGCGACGTGCTCTCCGGCGCGGTGAACCCGTCCGGTTCGCTGCCGGACACTTGGTGGAAGGACAATCAGCTTGACCCGGTGCAGAACAACTTCGGCGTTTACACCTATGAGGGTCAGGAGAAGTACACCTATCCCGCCAACGCCAACAGCTACAACCACTATGTGGTCTATCAGGAAGGCGTGTATCTGGGCTACAAGTACACTGAAACGCGCTATGAGGACGTTGTGCTGGGCACGCCGAACGCGGGCAATTTCCAGTATAATAACGTTGTCGCATACCCCTTCGGCTACGGGCTGAGCTACACGAACTTCACTTTCTCCGATATGCAGGTGCAGAAGGTCGGCGAAGGGCTGAAGACCGAGTATCAGCTGACTGTCACCGTCACCAACACGGGCGACAAGGCAGGCAAGAAGGCGGTGCAGGTCTACGCGCAGAAGCCCTATACCGACTACGACGTGCAGAATCACATTGAAAAGCCCGCGGTGGAGTTTGTGGGCTTCTCGAAGACGAAGCTGCTCCAGCCGGGCGAGAGCGAGACGGTGACCGTCTCCGTGCCGGAATACTTCCTGACCAGCTACGACGCTTACAACACGGGCGTGTACATTCTGGAAGAAGGCGCGCATTACCTGACGATTGCCGATGACGCGCACGCGGCGGCAAACAACATCCTGACCGTGAAGGGCAAGACGACCGCCGACGGCATGACCGCAGACGGCGACGCTTCGATGGTTTACACGGCAACCTACTCCTTCGACGCGACGACCTACGCCAAGGCGTATGGCACGGGCAATGATGTCACTTCCCTGTTCGCGGCGGCGGACGTGAACCGCTACGAGGGCAGCGGCGACAACACAGTGACCTACTACTCCCGCAGCAACTGGGAAGGCACAGTGACGCCCGGCGCGGTGAAGCTGGCGATGACCCAGCAGCTCTTCGACGACACGGTGCTGACCGACAGCGACCTTCCCTCCGCTGACGGCTACGAATGGCCGGTGTTCGGCAAGCAGGCGGATCTGCAGCTCATCAACATGCGCGGCATCGACGCGGATGATCCGCAGTGGGAAACCTTCATGGATCAGCTGACGTTCGACCAGCTGGCGAAAATCTGCGCCAACGGTCTGCGCATGACGATTGCCATCAACGAAATCGGCAAGCCGGAGACGGTTGACCACAACGGGCCTTCCGGCGTGACGCAGAAGTACTCCGTCGGTTCGAACGGCTACGCGGTCCAGACGAACGACCCCGATAAGAACATGAAGGGTACCTGCTACCCCTGCAACGGCATCATCGCTGCGACGATGAACAGCCAGCTTGTGCAGGAGGTCGGCGAACTGATCGGCGAGGACGCCATGTGGGCAGGCTACGCGGGTCTGTACGGCACGGGTCTGAACATCCACCGCTCCCCCTATTCTGGCCGCGTGTTTGAGTATTACTCCGAGGACGGCATCCTGACGGGTCTGATTGACGCACGGGAGACCGTGGGCATCCAGAGCAAGGGCGTGTACGTCTACAACAAGCACTTCGTCCTGAACGATCAGGAGAACAACCGCGCGGGCATCGGCACTTGGTGCAACGAGCAGGCGCTGCGCGAAATCTACCTGCGCGCATTCGAGCTGCCGATTATTCAGGCGGACGCACAGTGCGTGATGACGGCGTTCAACCGTCTGGGCGCCATTTGGGCAGGCGCGTACACCGAGCTGCTGACGGACTGGCTGCGCGGCGAAGCAGGCATGAGCGGCTTCGCGGTCACGGACATGTACGACGGCACCTACATGGTGAAGGTGAACGAGATTGTCGCGGGCAACGACCTGCCGGACAACTTCGTGGGCGAAGACATCAGCGAATTGAAGGACTACGGCCCTGACGGCGCGAAGGCAAACCCGATGGTGGCGCAGGCGCTGCGCACGTCCGCAAAGCGTGTGCTGAACACGGTTGTGAACTCGCGCGGCATGGACGGCATCAGCCAGTACACGCGTGTGGTACGCGAAGCGACGTGGTGGCAGCTGACGCTGAACATTGCGCAGTGGGCACTGGGCGCGCTGACGGCGGTGGCGTTTGTGCTGGTCGTACTGGATGGCAAGAAAAAGAGCGCGAAGAAGTAATTCGATTCCTTCTTCGGGAATTTCCTGAGGATTTTCGGGGCACATGGCGAAAAGCCGTGTGCCCTTTTTGTTGCGCAGAGGTGAAACCCCTGCAAATCAGCGGAAAAGCAGGAATTTCCGCATATTCCGACTTGTCCAAACCCCGAAACCATGCTATAATGGCTTCAGAATATTTCACGCAAGGGGGAGGCGAGACGAATGCTCCTAATTGCCATCGTCGATGATGAACGCAGCGATTCCAGCGCGCTCAAGGCGCTTGTCGATACCTACTTCCAGCAGAACCGTCAGGCGTATATGATTCACGTCTTCAACGGCGCGCTGGACTTCATCCGCAGCACTGAGAACCACGATATCGTGTTTATGGATATCCGCATGGATAAGCTGGACGGGCTGGAAGTGGCGCGCATCATGCGCAAAATCAACACCGATTCCGTGCTGATTTTCGTCACCCACATGGCGCAGCTTGCCATCAAGGGCTACGAGGTGGATGCGCTGGATTTCATCGTCAAGCCGGCTGACCAAGGCTCCATCAATTATGTGCTGGATAAAGCAATGAAGCGGCTGGAAGGCGTATCGAACGCGGCATTCGCGCTCAAGACTTCCGACGGCATTGTCAGCCTATCTACCAATGATATTATCTATGTCGAAGTGTTTGACCACAATTTGGTTTATCACACCACCAAGGGGAATTACGACATCCGCGGACGGCTCTCCGACGTGATGAAGCGTCTCGACCCGAAGCGGTTCATCATGTGCAACCGCTCGTATGTCGTCAACCTGCGCTATGTGTCAAATATCAACAATGATTTTCTCGTTGTCGATGGCACGCAGATTTCCATTTCCAAATCGCACCGCAAAGAAATTTTGCAGCATTTCTCGAACTTTCTGGGGGAAAACCTATGAACATGCTGCATGACTCATGGTGGATTTCGACGATTGACCACCGCGTCTCCACGGCGCTGGTGTTTTTTCTGCTGCTGCTGACGATGGGAAACGGGCATAAGAGGCCCTATTTCCCCATGCGTATTCTTATCAGTTTCATCGTTCTGTGCGCCGTCAGCTGGCTGACGCGCTACTGGATTGACCTCTGCCTGACAACAACCGTTGCGCAGGGCATCGGGTACAGCCTGCACCTGTTGGTCATGAGCCTGCTCTATTGGGGCGCGTATAGCTTCTGTTACCACACAACCCTCTCCGAATCATGCTACATGGGACTGCTTGCGCTGACGATTTTCAAGCTCGCATGGAACACATTCAAGGTTTTCGCAGCGGCATTTGGGATGACAGGTATCGCGTCGGTCTGGTCACGTTACAGTGTTTCCGGCGCCCTTGTGTCGTATCTGGTGTATATCGCCGTGTGCGCAGCCGCTTCTTTGCTCTATAAGCGGCTGATTCACAGCAATCCGCCGCTCAATGAGGCTTCCCGCATTGTCCGGGCTTCGGTCGCCGTTTTCCTGCTTTTTCAAATAGTGCTGGAATATTGCGGGCATGTGTTCACCTCGGCGCCGGATTCGTCTTTCATGTTCTATCTCTGCGCCCTGCTCTATACTGCAACAAACTACATCATCCTGATCACCATTGCCGACCTTGCCCGCTATCGGCAGGACAACGAGGAAATGCAGAAGTTCATTGCGAACAAGATGCAGTATTACCAGATGAGCCGCGACGGCATCACGTCCCTGCAAATCAAGTGCCACGACCTGAAGCACCAAATCGCCACCATCCGCTCGAAAGCAGGCAAAGAGAGTTTCGACAAGTACATTGACCGCTTGGAGGACTCCATCATCGAGTACGGCACGGTTGTTGAGTGCGGCAACGAAACCATCAACATTGTGCTGACGGAGAAGAACATCCTCTGCTCAACATGCGGGGTTAAGTTCTCGTACCTGATTGACGGGTCGATTTTCGGCTTCATGTCGGAAATGGAGCTATTTTCGCTCTTCGGCAATGCGCTGGACAACGCCTTGGAGGGCTGCAACAAGGTGACTGACCATGAGAGGCGGGTGATTTCGCTCAAAGCAAACGCCATGAACGGCATGGTGGTGCTGCATGTGGAAAACAGCTATGAAGCGCCGCTGAACATGGTGGATGATATGCCGGTGACGACCAAGGCCGGCACGGGACATGGGTTTGGCTTGCGGTCAATTCAGGCAATTGCTGAAAAGTATGACGGCATAGCGACAGTGGTTGCGGAAAATGGCATTTTTAAGCTGACGGTAGTTCTGCACCCGCCGGAGGGAAGCGGCCCTTCCTGCGTTAGCACGCAGAACCAGTAAGACGAAATGCCCAGCATCTGCACCCTCCAGACGCTCTTTCCAACATGCTGCACATTAGTGCGCTGCCCATCAGCATTGAGGATTTTTTCTCGGTGCTGATTTTTTTTGCAGGCTGAATTGCGCCCGCGGACTTGCCGGGAAGGAGATACGGCGCATTTTTCAATCTGCCATCAGTTCCAGAATATGCCGTTCTCGATTTTGCACTTTTCCCTCGTTTCCCTCCCAAATCGGGCAAAAAGCTGCCGTTCACGACATATTTCCGCCGTGAGCGGAACGTCCACACGGTTGCGACGGGGGTACAGGCATTCAAGACAAGCCCCTTCCAATCTGGCGATTTTTATGCTATTATATTACCAGCACCTCATGTTTCGCGCAGCATGAGGAAGAGAAAACGGAAAAGGAGAACCCTCAGCATGAAACGGATTCTGAGCTTGGCGGTTGCAGCGTCGATGCTGCTGTCTGCGATTCCCGCAATGGCGGAAACGGCGACCGAAGCAACCTACATTCCTGCTCCCTACAACGCGGAAGAAGTTGACCCCACCAAGACCTACCTTGAGCCTGTGTTCTATCAGAACGAGAACGGCCCGACCATCGGCGTGACGACCGTCGGTGTCATCCAGCAGGATGGCCTGTACTTCAAGGATTCCGACAACGACCACGAGCTGGACGCGTTCGAAGACTGGCGTCTGCCGGCGGAAGAACGCGCCGCGGACATGGTCACGAAGATGACGCTGACCGAACAGGCTGGTTTCGTCCTGAACGCCCTGATGGTTATGCCCGGTTCCAAGACGCTTGCGGACGTCAAGAATGAAGACGGCACCATCAATCCCGCCAAGGTTATGACCGTCATCCCCGAAGGCGAAACCACGAAGAGCCTGATTATGTTGAATTCGGCCTCCTCTTCGTTCGCCAGCATGGACGATCAGGTGATGTCCATTGGCAAGATTCGCGCGGGCGTGTACCGCGGCGGTCTGAACTATACTATCACTCCTACTTTGATTCTTCACTGTCCAAATCCACATCTTCCACTTCTCCGCTTTGTAATCCCAACACATCTTTTGCATTGAGAGGAGTTACAACCTTTTCACCCGTCTTTTCTTCCAGTTCTATCCTTGCATTACGGGCAATCGTTCCACCTTGCCGGGCTACCTCTATATGCTCATTAAATGATTCCGGGTTTTGTGCTTCTGATATTTTCTTAGTAGACAGCTCTGCAAGCATATTCAACACCAATTCGGTATTAGTCATATTGTCCCGTAGATTCTCTTTCTTCAACCCTTTGAACTGTTTATATTCCTTAGCTGTCTTTCCTGCCCACGTCTTATAGATAATATCGGTTAGGGTAGCAAACTGCACACCCTCCTGCAATCCATGCCGTTTCCATTCATCCGTTAAGTCCTTACGGATTTCTATGCTTTTGAGCCGTTGATTAATCCAATTGTCGGAATATCCCAGCCGTTTATAGTCCAGCATTGCCTGCTGAATAGACAATTCCGGGTCCTGCATTCGGTCAAGCCGTTCCTTAGCTACCTGTGCCATCCACAATTTGAAAGGTTCAGCTTTAGGAGAGGGTATGGATTGTATCAATCGGAATAATTGTTCTGTATCAGCAACATCCGTCAAACGCATTTTGCCATCTTCAGCAGGTAATTTCAAACGGTTACAATTTGTAACCGTTTCATTTCCCTCTTTGGACATCCTGTTTTTCAGTACTTTCCAATAATTTCTTGCACCTTGATGATTGGGTTGTTCTGTCAATATCTCAATAACATCTACAATAGAGAAATACCATTCCTCTTTGTCGCTGTCCCATACGGTACGGACTTTCTTTTCCTCAAAGACTTTTATTGCATTCTGCTTTGTCATATCATTCTGCTTTTGATTGTTACAAATATACCTGTTAGGAATGAGTTATCCTATAATTACCGACTGTCGTTTTAGACGATTTGAGCCACCAAAATATTCTACTGAATAACTCTATCCGTTTTTAAGATTGTCTTGGCTGTACCGTTCCCATAGACGATTATTTTTATTAAAACAGTTATATACATATTTACACTTATAAATATACATTTAGGATAAACATGTATATAAACACCTAAATTTGATCTTATTCGTCGATAGTCAAATAAGATACTTCAGCTAATTACAACCCTACCAATTATTGCTTGCTTTATAAGTAAAACCAATGTATATTCCAACACCAACTCTACTATCAATCACTTTACCCCCAAAATGCTTAGTAAACAATAAGGAATCGATTTATCTATTATCTTTGCCACATGACGATTCAGCGAATAACTCCCGAAGAACTATGGTCAAGGCAGCAAATCAGCAGTCTTGACACAGACTATAAGTTGTGGGACAAAAAGAGAACCTCTATACAGGCATTTTCCCAAATAAGCCCAAGTTGTATCTTCACTGTCGATGTATTCAAAAAAAGATATGATTTTGCTTCCGATCATTTTACAGATCTTTTCGGCTACAACTCCAAGCAAATAAAAACGATCAGAAAACAGGGTAACCTACTGGAAGAAAGAATCCATCCTGACGACCGGGCGCAACTTCCCGCCTTTCAGATAGAGCACGGGCTGTTTATC
>OHAQ01002379.1_pt1 | contig 13739 bp, 10 predicted proteins | sample 1577111 | NCBI WGS metagenome assembly OHAQ01 (sample SAMEA3541549, study PRJEB24748) | human gut metagenome | biome: human gut; feature: human-associated habitat; material: faeces | place: China | collected 2012 | reverse complement strand
ACACTCCCCCGTCCTCCATCTTCGCTCTGTTCAAGGAGCTGGAGAAGGATCAGCCGAAGGAGCGCTTCACCCTCGGCATCACCGATGATGTCACCGGCCTGTCTCTGCCTGAGGTCAAGCCCGCTCCCATCACCGCAGCAGCTGGCACCAAGGAGTGCAAGTTCTGGGGTCTGGGGAAATTTTAGGACATTTAACAGGTCAAAAAGATTTTTCAATGATGTTAACAAGTCCAAAACTTCGTGTAATTCATGTATCAACGCATATTGCATTACATGATGTTCCCAAAGTAGTAAAAAAAGAACGTATTAGTAAAGTTATTGATTTAGCACAAGAAACTTTAAAATTAATGGGATTTGATGAACCAAGAATTGCTGTTGCTGGATTAAATCCACATTGTGGAGAAGGTGGATTATTTGGAGATGAAGACGAAAAAGAGATTGTACCAGCAATAAAAGAAGCACAAGCTAAAGGTTATAATGTAACAGGACCAGTACCACCAGATAGTGTATTTCATCGTGCCGCTAATTTAGATGAATTTGATATTGTAGTAGTTATGTATCATGATCAAGGTCATATACCAATTAAAGTATTAGGTTTTGATAGTGGTGTAAATGTTACTGTAGGATTACCATGTATTAGAACCTCTGTTGACCATGGAACAGCTTTTCCGGTAGCAGGAACAGGTAAAGCAAGTGAAAATAGTATGTTAGAAGCTTTGAAATTAGGTGCACAGATGGCAAAGGTTAAATTTTATGATTTATTAAATGAATAAATAAAAAAGCGATATATTTATATATCGCTTTTTTATTTATGCAACTATTTGTTGTGAATTATTTCAATATATGTATTAATTTGCAACAATAAAATAATATAAATAAAAAAAAGCTTATTTTTTCAGTATTTTATTATTGGCATGATTTTTGCATTATATATGTATAGTATTATAAAATTAAGATATTAAATATTTATACATATTTAAGAATAGGAGAATGAATTATGTTTGAAGCAAAAGGTCTTATTACACCAGTTTTAACTGCATTAGATGAAAATGAAAAATTTAATCCTATAGCATATAAAGATTTTATAAATATGCTAATTGAATCAGGCGTACACGGTATTTTTCCATTAGGAACAAATGGAGAATTTTATGCATTTAATAATGATGAAAAATATGAAATTATAAAAACAGCAGTAGAAGCTGTAAATGGTCGTGTACCTGTATATGCTGGTACTGGTTGCGTTACGACAAAAGAAACAATTGAGTTTTCATTAAAGGTAAAAGATTTAGGAGTAGATTGTTTATCTGTAATTTCTCCATATTTTGTATCAGTTAGTCAAGAGGATATTTATAATCATTTTAGTGCAGTTGCAAAAGCTGTAGATATGCCAATACTTTTATATAATATACCAGCAAGAACTGGCAACAATATTGATTTTAAAACAGTAAAAAAATTAATGGAATTTGAAAATATTATTGGTATTAAGGATAGTAGTGGAAACTTTGATAATACATTAAAATATATTGAAAATACAAATTCTCGAATTAATGTATTGGCAGGTAGTGATTCACTTATTTTATGGACACTTATGGCTGGTGGTACAGGAGCAATATCAGGTTGTTCAAATGTATTTCCGGAATTAATGGTTAGTATTTATAATTATTTTATTAAAGGCGATATTGAAAAAGCAAATGAAGCACAAAAGAAAATTCGTCCATTTAGAAATGTGATGCAAATGGGAAATCCGAATTCTGTAGTTAAATTGGCAGCAAATTTACGTGGCTTTAATGTAGGACCAGCAAGAAGACCATCTAATTGTACTGATCCTAAAATTATAGAAGCATTAAAAGAAGTTTTTAAACAATATTAAAAAATAAAGGGATATGAAATTATGGCAAAAGTAGTTATTTCACATAAATTACATGATGATGGTATGGCAGTATTAGAAAGAGCAGGAGCTAATGTTGTTATTACTAATTCTGGAAAGCCTGAAGACATGCTTCCAGAATTGCTTGATGCAGATGGATTAATAATACGTATAGGCTCTATTGATCGAGAAACTATGCTAAAATGTAAAAATTTAAAAGTAATTGGAAGACCAGGTGTAGGTGTAGATGATGTGGATGTTGAAGCTGCAACAGAGTTAGGTATACCTGTAGTTATAGCTCCAGGAGCTAATACTCGTTCAGTAGCTGAACATGCAATGGCAATGATGTTCGCATGTGCTAAAGATATGATTCGTTGTGATAAGGAAATGCGTAAAGGCAATTTTGCTATTAGAAGTGAATATAAAGCTTATGAATTAAATGGCAAAGTATTAGGTTTAATAGGTTGTGGACATATTGGTAATATTTTAGCTGAAATGGCTACAGGAATAGGTATGAAAGTTTTAGTATATGATCCATTTGTAAAAGCTGAAGTAGTTGAAGCTAAAGGTTATGGTTATAGAGCAGAAATGGAAGACATTTTAAAAGAAGCAGATGTAGTATCTATTCACACACCATTGACACCAAAAACTAAAAATATGATAGGTGAAAAAGAATTAAAATTAATGAAATCTACGGGGATTCTAATAAATTGTGCTCGAGGTGGAATTATAAATGAAGAAGCGTTATGTAAAGCTTTATCAGAAAATTGGATTCATAGTGCAGCAACAGATGTAGTAGTACATGAACCAATTAGTGTAGATGATCCATTATTTATGCATGAAAATATTATTGTAACGCCACATATGGCAGGTCAGACGAAAGAAGCTGCATCTGGTGTTGCAACTATGGCAGCAGAAGGTGTTATGGCTATAATTAATGGTCAAAAATGGGATAAAGTATGTAATCCTAAAGCGTATGAATATCCTAGATGGAATAATAAATAATTAGTTAAAAAGATGCAATTTAGTTAATTGACCCCCTGAAAACTAAATTGCATTTTTTTTATAAAATAGTAGATTAATTTAATGTTGCAATAATATAATAAGTGTTGCATTTTATATTGATTTTGTGTTGCGTTAAAACGATAAAAACTTTCAAATTATAATTTTATTAAGAAAATTAAGCTATTTATAATTGGCATGATATTTGCATTAATATATATGTAGAATAAAAAATATTATATTATGGGGGATTTATATTATGAAATCATATCAATTAACAATACCATCGAATATTTATGCAGGCAAAAGTAGTATAGATAATTTAGTAAATATTATTACAAAAGAAAATGTAAAATCAATTTTAGTATTTACAGATAAAGGCGTTCGCGCTGTAGGTTTATGTAATAAAGTAGAAGAAATTTGTAAAACAGTACAATATAGAATCATTGATGATTTAACAGCAGAACCAGCTGTAGCTGATGTAGAACGTGTAATTAATGAAGTAGGTAATACAAAATATGATTTAATTATTGGTGTTGGTGGTGGAAGTGTAATGGATGCTTCTAAACTTGCCAGTATTATTTTAGGTGCTGATTATAGTTTACGCGATTTATTAAAAGATAGTAGTATTGCCAAAAAACAAATAAAAACAGTAATGATTCCTACAACATGTGGAACAGGTTCAGAAGCTACTTGTAATGCAATCGTTGCTATTCCTGAACAGGAATCAAAACAGGGAATTGTAAATAATTGTATGATACCAGATTATGTAATATTGGATGTTAATATGATTGCAAAATTACCACCTAAAATTATTGCAGCAACAGGTGTAGATGCTTTAGCACATGTAGTAGAATGTTTTACTTCTAAGAAAGCCACTATACTTAGTGACACATATGCTAAAGAAGGAGCATGTAAAATTTTTCATAATATTAGAAAAGCATACAATAATGCAGATGATTTAGAAGCTAAGGCTGAAATGATGTTGGGAGCTTTTTATGGTGGTGTAGCAATTACAGGTTCAGGTACAACCGCAGTACATGCATTATCTTATCCTCTTGGTGGTAAATATCATATAGCACATGGTGTTTCTAATGCTATTTTATTTGCACATGTAATGGAATTTAATAAAGATGGTTGTAAAGATAGATTAGCAATGCTTTGTGATGCTGTATATCCAGAATTAGCAGTGAAATCTATTGATGAAAAAGCTGATTATATTATTAAAGAAATTGCAGATATTGTGAAAGATACAAATATCCCAACTAGTTTGGAAGAATTTGGGGTCAAACCAGATGATTTGGATTTTTTAGTTCAAGCAGGTAGTCAACAAACACGTTTACTTGTAAATAATTGTAAAGAGTTATCGTTAGATGATATTCGTTATATTTATAAAAAAGTAATGTAAGAATTTGTATAAGATAAGGAATATAAATAGTTTTTGTATTCCTTATCTTTAACTAGTAAATTTTATAAATATATTGAAAATATAATAGAATAGAAAGAAGGATAGAAATGTTAGAGAGAGATTTGAATAGTGAAAAACCAACAAGAACTCGTTGGATCGTAGCCTTTATGATGTGGGCAGCTATTGCTATAAATTTTTTAGATAGAACAACTTTAGCTTTAGCAACGCCACATATAATGGAAGACATTCATATAACAACAGAAGAAATGGGAATTTTAATGTCAGCTTTTTTCCTATGTTATGCTTTATTACAAATTCCAGCAGGTTTTATTTCAGATAAGTTTGGACAAAGGAAAATATTAGGATTATCAGTATTTTGGTGGTCAATAGCAACAGGATTAACAGGTTTAGCTAGTGGTTTTAAATCTTTTTTACTTTGCCGTATGGTATTAGGTATTGGTGAAGCGGGAGCATATCCGAGTAATGCAGCAATTACAAGAAAATGGTTTCCAAAAAGTGAACGTGCAACAGTAGCTGGATTATTTGATAGTGGACAAAAATTTGGTGGTGCATTTGGTATTCCTTTATTAACATGGTTAATGGTTACAGTAGGTTGGAGAGAAACATTTGCTATTTTAGGTATAATTGGTGTTATATGGGCTGTAGTATGGTATTTATTTTTTAGAGATAATCCATCTGAACACAAAAGTGTGAATCAAGCAGAATTAGATATAATTCATGATGGTGAAGAGGCAGAAGTTGATAAAACTATGCCAATGAAATGGTATGAATTGTTAAAATATAGAAATGTAATAGCCATGAGTGTAGGTTTTTTTATGATAAACTATAATTCATACTTTTTTATTACATGGTTACCAATGTATCTTATGAAAGATCGTGGATTAAGTTTTAGCGAAATGGGTTTTGCAGCTTCTTTACCATTATTATGTGGTGCTATTGGAGAAATTTTCGCGGGGTGGGCGTCAGATAGAGTTCATTCTTCAGGTAGATTATCTCTTACAGTAACAAGAAAGTTATTTTTGTGTATTGGTTTAATTATGGCATTAGGTGTAGGTTTTGCGGCAGTTACAGAATCTTTAGTCGTAACTTTGATTTTATTATGTATTGCTAAAACAGGAACGGTTGTGGCAGCTTCTCAAGTGTGGGCAATTCCTAGTGAGATTGCACCAAGAAATACACTATCAGTTGCGGGAAAAGCCCGGGACGGAAAGTCGTGAATATCTGCCTCAACATATCCAGCGAAGCGGAGAAATCGGCATTGCGGAAGAATATCCAGCAGAAGCAGACGAAGTGGAACGTAATGACGATGCCGAAGAAGCGGCGGATGCCACGACTGCGTTCGCCCTTCTTCCGTCCGGTAACGCCCATCCAGAACTTATGGACAGCCAAAGCAACGCCATGCAACATGCCCCAAAACACAAAATTCCAGGAAGCCCCATGCCACAAACCTCCCAGGAACATGGTAATGATAAGGTTGGCATACTGGCGTATCTTGCCCTTACGGTTGCCGCCCAGGGATATATAGAGATAATCGCGCAGCCAACTGGAAAGCGAGATATGCCAACGACGCCAGAACTCCGTAATGGATGCCGACTTATAAGGCGAATCGAAGTTTATGTTGAAATGAAAGCCCAATAACAAGGCAATGCCGATAGCCATATCGCTATATCCGGAGAAGTCGCAATAGATTTGCAGTGCATAGCCGTAAACACCCATAAGGTTTTCCACACCCGAATACAAGGTAGGATTATCGAAGATGCGCTCCACAAAGTTGATACTGATATAGTCCGAGATAACCGCCTTCTTGAACAGTCCGCTCACAATAAGGAAAATCCCCCTGCCGAACATCTCTCTGGAAACAAACAACGGACGGCGGATTTGCGGAATAAAGTCGCGTGCACGCACAATGGGACCCGCCACCAACTGCGGGAAGAATGATACATAGAATGCATAGTCCAACAAGTTGGTGAGAGGCGTTATCTCCTTGCGGTACACATCGATTGTATAGCTCAGCGACTGGAACGTAAAGAAGGATATACCCACAGGCAGGAAGATGTCCATTGCGGTAAACGTGCCGCCCGTGAGCGAAGCAAAGAAATCGCAGAGAAAGTTCGTATATTTAAAATAGCACAGCAGTCCCAGGTTTATCGCCAGACTGGCTGCAACCCACATTTTGCGTTGCCACTGCACGGTGGCACGCGCCATAAGGCGGGCTATGAAGAAATCGCTCACCGTAACGATAGCCAGCAGAAAGAAATAGGCACCGCTGCTTTTATAATAGAAGTAGTAAGAAAACAGGGTGACGAACATCAGACGGGCGGTGGTGCGGCGCTGCAAGAGCAGGTAGAACAGGATAAAGGCTGCAAACAGCCATAGGAAAATGCCGCTGCTGAATATCATCGGTGCATGCGGATTGTACACCAGCAGGTCGTGCAGGCGGGTAAGGTCTATATTCAGTTGGTTCAAAAGTTCGCTAATATTCCACATCGGTCGGTTTACGGCTAAATGAGTTAACTACATTCACTGACTACAATAGTCATTATACGCTTTCAGCAGAGCGCGATAGAACATCTCGCCCTGCAATGCATATCCTTCCGGAAGATAGTGCACATGGTCGGGACGCATCAGACGCGCTTCCTGCCAGTTGAGACAAGCCCGGCGGACACCGCCGAAAGTCTCGTACATATCCCACACCGCCAGTCCGTTGGCATCGGCAAAACGGCGGATGGTCTGTGCGGCAACAGCAGTACGGGGATTAATCTTATAGGTACGCCGGCGACGGCGCTGACGGAAACTATCGTATGAACCGGGCGGAGTAGTCATCAGCATCGGAACATCGGGCAGACTCTTGCGAAGCATGCACACCAGTTCTTCCATCTGCCGGTAGTGCAGTATGGAGTTATAACGCCGGTTGTGGCTCTCGTTCGTTCCGAAAGAGAGAATGACAAGGTCGGGATGCAACGCAGCGATATCCGCCACACGGTCCGGACGGGTAAAGGTTGTACAAAACGCACCGTTTATCCCCATGTCCGTATAAGACAGTGCTCCGAATGTTCTTTGAAGCAACCCGCCCGTGGTTTCGGGAAAGATATGGCCACGGATATGGCTGTCGCCCACATGCACGATGCGTACCGTATCGACAGCGATGCCCAGGCGGAGCATGCGCAGTTTCTCCCAAAAGGGTTTCAGGATGCCGACGCTGTCTATCAGCTCGTTCCCACCCAATTGCCGAAAGGCTGCGGGCAGGGTGATGAGAGGAATGGGCAACGTGTCCGTACGCTGTCCGTAGATTCTAAGCGTGTCGCAATCAAATGCCGTTTTCTGAAGCCGGGGACAACCCGGAAGCACATCTTGGGCATAGTTCCGTTGCACCGGCAGGAAGAGCAACGCCAATACCGCGCAGCAAACGGCAAACCGTAAATCGGCCAAGTACCGGCTCCTTTTATGGCTCCGCTTCATAGGCACGCCTCCTGTCGTATTGTTCTTTGCCATAAACCAGAGCCTCATAAAGCAGTTCCGCCAGATGCTTGCCGCCACGGAAGTTGATATGCGTATAATCGTAATTGGCTAAAGAAGGTTTGGCATGCACCATATCCGCCATACTGCCTTCACCGCCCATGGCTTCGAACATATTCCAGAAAGCCACCCCGCTGTCGGCCGCCAGATTCTGCTGGTAACGGATAAGGTTTTTAATGCCGGGCATGGTCTGCAGGCTGCCCTCTTCGGTTTTATACTCGCGGTCGCCCACACCGACAATGAGAATTCCGGCTTGGGGGAAGGCTTGCTTCAAATGGGCAATGGTCGTCAGCATACCGTCGCGATAGCGGTCGTAATTACGCCCGCGTTCCGTAGCTACGTTCAGTCCGTACTGAAGGACTATCAAATCGTATGGACGCAGTTCGTTAAATTCGCGCATAGTCCGGACAGGTATGGAACGCAAAGACAGACCAGAACTGCCCCGAAGCGAAAAATTATCGACGGCAATCCCTTGCGTGCCGTCCATAGCCACTCCGTAGAATAAAGTAGAATCGGCGCTCTCCACTTTCCAACGCACAGAGCCGATACGTCCTGTTACATCCATTTCACGAAGTCCGTCGGCAGGCGGGAATGTTCCGGTCTGCGGTTCGCCCTTGTTTACGGATGCCGAAAGGCGGGCTTCGCCTTTATTATAAAAGAAAATAGAAGCACGTTCGCAAGTATCGAGCCGGGAAGCATACTTCCTCTGTCCGCCAAGCTCTACGTACGCTCCGGGAGTCGGAATAAAATAATGGCCCGAAACACCTTGTTTGCCACGGTCGAAGAATACGGAGTCCGTAACGGAATGGCTCTGCCAGCCGCCAAAACTGTGCCGTACCGTAGGCCGATAGCCGTTGACCGGAGAAGTAATCGTCACGAAGCCTACCCCGCAGCCGCCATAACGCTCCTGCAACATCGCACGCAGGTCGGCCGTCAGGATATCCGCCTCGATGAAAGAATCTCCGAAATAGGCGATACGCACCGGACGGGGCTTTGCCGCCAACTCATCCAGCGCGCGATAGAAAGGTGTCATGCCGCGCAGGGTGGAGTCGCTGTAATCCTCAATGCAGGTCATGCCGCTGCGACAGGTATCCACAAAGGCGGGCTTCACTTTCGGGGGCGGCGGCAACAGACTGTCCGGTTCGCTCACGACTTCCGGCACGGGACGCACATCGCCAAGTATGTCTACCCGCCTCAACACATGGCCCCCTATCGTGCCCCCCGGCAGCAAGTTCAGCAGCAGAAGTACCGCCAGCACAATAAGCATCAGCCAACCTGTATGTTTTAAAACGCTCTTTTCCATAACTAATCCGGACGCAAAGATAAAGAATCGGATGAAAATAAATATCGTCCTTCCTAAAAAGAAATCGTCAGGTTCATTTTAACACAGTCTTGACTGCTGTTTATGTGGCAGAAACTTTAAACAGTCCGCTCTATGTTCCAGACAAATGCCCGGAGCCCCAATTGCTCGGTCTGCTTGTCCATGTTGTGAAGGACCTCCAGCAGGGGCTCTACCCGCTCGTCCTCTACCATTGTAAGAATGGCGGAGCACATGGAAGGCCAGGCGTGACTGCCGTAATGAGGCTCACCGGTCTTGGAACCGCGCCCGCGAACCTGCTCCCAATAAGTGAAGCCCCGGCAATTGAGCCGGTCGAGTGTAGCAATGATACGCTCGTAATATGCCTGATCGAATGTGATTAATACTGATTTCATTATTCAATTATTAAATGTCAACTATTAATTATTAGCCTGTTCCTCGAAGTAAGCATCCAATTGCTTGCGCATCTTGCGACGTTGGCGTTTGATGCCGACACCACCGAAGATACAATACATCGTAGGAACGTAAATCAAAGTCAGAATGGTGGAAACCGCCAGACCGCCGATTACGGCAATCGCCATAGGACTCCACATCTCAGAACCCTGACCGCTGCTGATGGCCATCGGAATCATACCGAGAATGGTAGTCATGGTTGTCATCAACACCGGACGGAGACGGCTCTTGCCTGCCGTAACCACGGCATTCAGCACCGACTGCCCGCGTTCGCGGCAGAGAATGGTGTAGTCAATGAGTACGATACCGTTCTTCACCACGATACCGATCAACATGATACTACCCAGCAGACTCATCACACTCAGCGTCGTATCGGTTATGAACAGCGCCATCAGCACACCGCTCATGGCAAACGGCACGGAGAGAATCAGAATAAACGGATAGGTAAGCGACTCGAACTGGGCTGCCATTACGATAAACACGAGGATGATAATCAATACGCCGAGTGTTCCCAAATCGCGGAACGAATCCTGCTGGTCTTCAAAGGAACCCGCCACCTGAATGGTTATGTCGGACGGTTTCTCCATTCTATCGATAATGGCATTGCCCGCAGCCACCACATCACCCAACGGAGCGCCGGAGATGACGGCAGACACCGTTACGATACGTTCACGGTCCTTACGCTCGATAGTAGGCGGAGCAAAACGTTCCACCACCTTTCCCAAATCCTTGATACGGACGCCCTCGCCTTTGGCATTGTATACCAATATGTTCTCGATACTTTCAAGACTGGTACGGTATTCGGGGGCGTAGCGCACCTTGATATCATACTCATCGCCGTCTTCACGATACTTGGAAGCCGTAGCACCATTGATACGGTTGCGCAGATAGGTGGCGGCAGTAGAGAGGTTCAGTCCGTGAAGCGCCAGCTTCTCGCGGTCGAAGTCCACCTGGTATTCGGGCTGGTAATCGCTGCGGCTGATGTTGACTTCGGACACGCCTTTTACGTTCAGCAGTTCGCGCTTCAGGCGAGCGGCAACGCTGTCGGTTTCTTCCATACTGTAGCCATATACCTCGAAATCGGCGGATGCCTGGGCCGACATACCCGTATTACTACCGCCGAAAATAACCTGTGCCTTACTGAATTCGGGATAAGCCTTCAGGTCTTCGCGCATTTCCTCGCAGACTGTCTCCAGCGTAACATCACGGTCTGCCGGATCTACCAAACTGATATTGAAGGAAATGATATGCGAACCGTTGTCCTGCATGGAAGCCCAGGTATTATCCGAATCGGCCTGCCCTACGGTATAGTTGCATATCTTCATGACACCCTTATACTTCTGCAGCCACTGATTGGTAAGTTTCTGCGAAACCTCCTGCGCCACTTCTTTACGCGTACCGATAGGCAACTCCAACTGTACGGCAATACGGGCATTGTCCTGCGCCGGGAAGAACTCCGTACCAATGGTCTTTGCACAGAACAGGCTCAGGATAAAGAATATCACACAACCGACAAGCACGACCATACGATGACGCACCGCCCAGTTGAGCATACGTGCATACCAGTTGTCCAAACCATCCAATGTGTGCTCTATCGGCCCGAAGAATATCCGGAACATCTTGGACTGTTTACGCTGCAAGCGGAGCAGTTGCGAACAGAGCATCGGCGTCAGCGTCAAAGCCGAAACGGTGGATACAAACATAATGGCGCACATCATCCAGCCCAACTGCTTGAACAACACGCCGGACATACCGGTTACCATGGTCAGCGGGAAGAATACGGCAATCATCGTCAGCGTAGAAGCCACTACGGAAATAGCCACCTCGTTCGTTCCGTGAACTGCTGCCTGCTTCGGGTCGGAACCGCGCTCGATATGTGTCGTGACATTCTCCAACACCACAATAGCGTCGTCCACCACCATACCTATGGCTATGGAGAGTGACGAAAGCGAAATGATATTAATCGTATTCCCCGATATTGCCAGGTATATGAACGAAGCAATCAGAGAAAGCGGAATCGTAATACAGATAATCAATGTAGCCCGCCAGCGTCCCAGGAACAGGAATACCACAATCACGACGAACAGCAGGGCGTACATCACCGTCTCCGTCAAACTGTCGATAGTGTTCAGGATGTTTTCGGACGTGTCCACAATGACGCCCAACTTCACATCGCTCGGCAGGTTCTTCTGCAGACGGGGCAACGCCTCTTGTACTTTCCTGGAAATCTCCACCGAGTTGGCGCCCGACTGTTTCTGAACCACAATCATCGCACCCTGCACACCGTTGTTATAGGTTTCCTGCGCACGTTCCTCCACGGTATCCACAATCCGGGCTACGTCGCGCAGGTAAACGGTAGCACCGTTATAGGTGCCCACCACCACATCCGCCAGTTCACGGGAGTCGTCAAACTCACCCTCCACACGCAAGGAATAAGTCTCATTGCCAATGTCGAAATTACCGCCCGGTATGTTCTTGTTCTCCGCACCGATAATGGAACTGATTGTTTCGATACTCAAGTTGTACGCCTCCAGCTTATAGGGGTCGCAGTACACCTGGATTTCACGCTGCGGCGCACCGCTGATAGACACCGTACCCACACCGGGAATACGCGCCAGAGGGTTTACCACACGGTCGTCTAGTATCTTGTAAAGTGCCGACTGGCTTTCGTTTGCCTGTACGGACAGCAGCACGATAGGAATCATATCCGTACTGAACTTGAAGATGATAGGATTCTCCACATCATCGGGCAGTTCGGAACTAACCATATCCAGCTTGTCGCGCACATCGTTTGTCAGCACGTCAATATCATTACCGAACTCAAACTCCAGCGTAATCAGCGACATATTCTCCGAAGAACGGGAAGTGATGTGCTTCAAATCGCTGACTGAGTTCAAAACATTCTCCAACGGACGGGTCACGTTGTTCTCGATATCCGAAGCACTTGCTCCCGGATAGGCTGTCATCACCATAATCGTATTCGTATCAATGTCCGGATACAAATCAATAGGCAACTTGGACAACGAGAACAGACCAAATATCACCACTGCCAGGAAGCAGAGCGAAGTCATAATCGGTTTCTTAACCGCACCTTCATATAAACTCATATTATTAGGGATTAGGGATTAGCATTTAATGATTAGGGATTAGTGATTAACGTTTAGTGTTTAGAGATTAGCAACTTATTTACCGGCAAACCACTAATCACTAATCACTAATCACTAATCGCTAACCGCTATTTCTACTTCCATTCCGTTCACCAGTTTGGTTTGTCCGGCTATAACCACCCGGGAGTTGTCGGGCACGCCGGAAATCAGCTCAACTTCAGCCAGAGCTTTTCCTGCCCGGACTGCGGCATCAGCATGGAGGAGATTGAGCCGAGAAGCTTTTCCTTCAACAACCCGTTCGGCGCCTGCCCGAGCTGTGCCGGCCTTGGCTACAAGATGGAATTCGACGAGGATCTGATGATTCCGGACAAGACCGTATCCATCGCAGACGGAGCCATCACCGTGCTCGGCTGGCAGTCCTGCACGGACAAATCGAGCTATACGAGAGCCATTCTCGATGCGCTCGCAGAGGAGTACGATTTTTCCCTTTCCACTCCGTTCTGTGAATATTCGAAAAAAATCCACGATATCCTGATTTACGGAACGAACGGAAAATCCGTCAAGGTGCATTACCGCGGTCAGCGCGGCGTCGGTGTGTACGATGTGGCTTTTGAGGGGCTGATCAAAAATGTAGAGCGCCGCTACCGTGAGACCGGATCGGATTCTACAAAACAGGAATACGAAACCTTCATGCGTGTGACCCCGTGCCAGGCGTGCCATGGCCAGCGTCTGAAACCGACGTCGCTTGGTGTGACGGTCGGAGATAAAAATATTTTTGAAGTAACATCCCTTTCCATCGATAATCTGCAGAAGTTTATGCAGAACCTCGAACTCTCCGAACAGCAGCTGCTGATCGGAAAGCAGATTTTAAAAGAGATCCGTGCGCGTGTGAGCTTCCTTGCGGATGTCGGATTAAACTATCTGACCCTGGCGCGTGGAACGGCATCGCTGTCCGGCGGTGAGGCGCAGAGAATCCGTCTGGCAACGCAGATCGGCTCCGGCCTTGTCGGTGTCGCCTATATTCTCGACGAGCCGAGCATCGGCCTTC
>OHAQ01002367.1_pt1 | contig 13781 bp, 9 predicted proteins | sample 1577111 | NCBI WGS metagenome assembly OHAQ01 (sample SAMEA3541549, study PRJEB24748) | human gut metagenome | biome: human gut; feature: human-associated habitat; material: faeces | place: China | collected 2012 | reverse complement strand
CATCCAGGTTCATCAGTCAGATGCCAATGGAATACGTTCATACGAAGCGACGCCATAATGTCCAAATACTGCTTGACCTTCTCCTTGCCAAAAAAGTGACGGCTTTCATCCAACATAAACCCACGCCATCCATAACGGGGAGCATCTTCGATCCGACAAGCATGAACACGTCCCTTTCCCATACGTACCAACTGAACAAAAGCCTCTTTAGCATAATATAGCCCAGACTCAGAGGACGAACGGAGCGTCACTTGCTCAGGAGTGACAACCAATGTATAAGCTTCATCCGGCATCCCCGCCTTCTCATCCTGCTCCAACACAATCATACCAGAAGAGGGTGCAGAAACATCCAAAAGACGATTCAACGTATCCGCCAAAGCCTGTGACAAATTGTCTGCAGAGCCTCCATTACCACAAACCCTGACATTCTGCCCAACAATAAAGACGCCTTTCCCTCCCTGCATGTGAGCCGGCGTCGGAAGCAATGAAAACTGCGCCAGCAAAGGCAAGACAAATCCACACAAACAAACGATAACAGAAAGTTTCTTTTTCATATCTACAAATATATCAATGTATTCAACGTACATTCCAAGTCACCCTATATTAGCTTTCTATAAATAGAAGGCATCCTTACGAACTTTACGATCGCGAGTTGCCAATCCCTTATCGTTTACACCCGGAGGATCACCTTCCGTACGATGAGCAGCTCCGAAATCCAACATATTCCACACAAATGATCCCCAAACAAAAGGCCGTTCTGCCAGCGCTTTCCAATTTTCCATATGATAATTCAGCCATTTAATCAGCATGTCTAAAACGAAACACACAAAAATAAAGATTTATTTGCAAGCGCCCACACTTATCCAAAGGAAAAAGTTATCTTTGCCAAAGAAACATCATTATTCAATATGAAATATTCGGTTATCATCCCCGTTTATAATCGCCCTGACGAAGTGGACGAACTGCTAGAAAGCCTCACTCTACAAACTTGTAAAGACTTTGAAGTGGTAGTGGTAGAAGACGGATCGTCCATTCCTTGCCAAGAAGTCGTGGAGAAATATAGTGACCGATTGGACATCCACTACTACAACAAGCCAAACTCCGGTCCTGGACAAACCCGTAATTACGGCGCTGAACGAAGCCATGGCGAATATCTCATCATATTGGATTCTGACTGTATCCTGCCGCCGGGCTGCTTCGAAGCTGTTGAAAAAGAATTGCAATCTTCTCCCGCCGATGCTTTTGGAGGCCCCGATCGTGCCCACGCCTCTTTTACAGACATTCAAAAAGCCATCAATTATTCGATGACTTCATTCTTCACCACTGGCGGCATCCGAGGAGGCAAGAAGAAAATGGACAAGTTCTATCCCCGCAGTTTCAACATGGGCGTGCGACGCAGTGTCTATCAGACTTTGGGAGGTTTCTCAAAGATGCGTTTTGGCGAAGATATTGATTTCAGTATCCGTATCTTCAAAGCAGGCTATCGCTGCCGTCTCTTTCCAAGTGCATGGGTATACCACAAGCGCCGTACCGACCTGAAAAAATTCTTCAAACAGGTACATAATTCAGGTATCGCCCGCATCAATCTCTACAAAAAATATCCTGAATCACTGAAGCTAGTACATCTGCTTCCGGCCCTTTTTACATTAGGTACCGTTCTATTGCTCATCTGTGCGATATTCTGCCCCTATGCTTTGCTGCCCCTTTTGGCCTATGCACTCCTCGTTTGCATCGACTCCACTATCCAAAACGGAAACATTCGTATAGGTTTATACTCCATTGCTGCCGCCTACATTCAGCTCATCGGCTACGGTACAGGATTTTGGCGTGCATGGTGGAACCGTTGTATTTACCAAAAAGGAGAATTTGAAGCTTTCAAAAAGAACTTTTATAAATGAAAGCAATTACCATGAACAAACTCACCATCAAACAACTGGCTGAATCCGACCGTCCTCGCGAAAAGATGATGCAAAAAGGAGCCGAAGCTCTGACCGACGCCGAACTGCTAGGCATTCTGATCGGCTCCGGCAATACGGACGAAAGTGCCGTAAACCTGATGCAACGTATCCTTTCGGCTTGCGACAACAACCTGAACCAGCTGGCCAAATGGGAAGTACGCGACTTTGCCCGCTTCAAAGGCATGGGGCCGGCCAAGAGTATCACCGTTATGGCCGCTCTCGAACTAGGGAAACGCCGCAACCTGCAAGCACAGGGAGAGCGTCTCTGTATCAAAGCTTCAACAGACATTTATAATTTGTTCCATCCCCTGCTTTGCGACCTACCGACTGAAGAATTCTGGGTATTGTTACTCAATCAAGCAGGCAAAGTTATCGACAAAGTCCGTATCAGTCGCGGAGGTATCGACCAAACCACAGCCGATGTCCGTGCCATTTTACGCGAAGCACTCATCCAACGAGCTACACAAATAGCACTGATACACAATCATCCCTCAGGGAACGTACGTCCCAGCAATGACGACCTTCGCTTGACACAAGTCGTACAACGTGCCGCACAAACTATGAACATCCGACTCATCGACCACCTCATCATAACCGATGGACATTATTTCAGCTTTAACGACGAAGGACATTTATAATACAAGCGACGTTAAGTGCCTCTTTACGCTCACCAAGTCCATGTTTACGTTCACCAAGTTCATGTTTACAATCACCAAACATCAATTTATTCGGCAGGCGTTATGAACTCTTCCGTCACCTAACATAATAAAACACAAAATAGCTTCTAAATGACTTCACGCTTTCACATTACACATAATCTGCCTCGAATAAGGAAATTACGGTGAAAGATAAAGCTTCACAGCCATGAAACATGTTTTTCTACCTTCTCAAATTGGTTTCAAGCCAAATAAGTGTATTTCAGACAATTAATATTTCTGTAGTTTTCAAAGAGAAAAAGATATTTACTATATTCCACCTGTTTTGCACAGAATTCCTCCCACAATATTCACAAAGAGTGTAGTTTTGCCAAAAACCTGAAAAGTCTATGAAAACAAGTATGAACAACTACACCCGCAAAAGAATATTCGGTCATACTGACGAATATCCATGCCTGCCAGTCTCCTTGCAAATCATTCCGTCTGAAGAAGATTGCAATGAGAAATGTCTATTTCCATATAACAATCTGACTGTCAAAAGATTACAAAATACTTGTAACCTTTCTGTCACACTAATGTAACACATGCCAAGTACCTTTGCACCGAAAATCTAACATTAAAAACATTATAAATATAGTGTACAGACAAATAATAATTCACCAAACTAAAAATCTAATTTTATGCTGAATGTACAATTAAAAAAGAGGTGGACATTGATACAAAGCGTAGTCTTTGTCATGTTCCTGCTAAGCAGTACCTTAGCATTTGCACAAAACAGAGTAACCGGTAAAGTAACAGACAGAACCGGTATGCCGCTTCCTGGCGTAAACGTCCTTGAAAAAGGGACAACCAACGGAAGTATCACAGATGTGGATGGAAAATATGTCATTAATGTGAATAAGGGTAAAACACTAACATTTTCCTACATCGGTTTCACTACCCGCGAAGTGGTTGTCAACCAAAACGTCATAGACGTAGCCCTCCAAGAAGATCTTCAGGCTTTGGATGAAGTAGTAGTCATCGGCTACGGTAGCATGACTCGCAAAGATGTAACCAGTTCAATTACTACGGTAAAGGCTGAAGACATGAACATCGGTGTCATTACTACTCCGGCGCAGATGCTGCAAGGTAAAGTTCCAGGTTTGACTATTGCCAATACCAGTGATCCGAATGGATCTGCTTCAATCTCTCTGCGTGGTGCATCTTCACTGCGCACCGGCGAAGCTATGGAGCCCTATTATGTAATTGACGGTGTACCGGGCGTAAGCATTTCACTGGTATCTCCTGAGGACATTGAAAGTATCGACGTATTGCGAGATGCTTCCGCAACAGCTATCTACGGTTCAAAAGCTGCCAACGGTGTAATCATCATCACAACCAAAAAAGGCAATCAGGACGGCCGTACCAACGTAAGCTATAGTGGTTACGTAGCATGGGACAACACTATGAAAACGCTGGATATGATGAGCGCCAATGAACTGCTTGCTTATGCTGATGCCAACAATATTGACCTTTCGCCCTATTGTGATGTCAACAATCCCGCCAATACTAACTGGCAAGACGAAGTCCTCCGCACAGGTTTTAGCCACAACCACAATGTATCTATCAATGGTGGCAACAAGAAGACATCTTACAGTGCTTCTATCAACTTCATGGAGCGTGAAGGTGTAGTAAAGGGCACTGATATGGACCGTCTGAATGCACGTTCTTACGTAAAGACCAAAGCTCTAAACGACCGTTTGGAACTCGCCCTCAACTTGAATGCCAGTGTTCGCAACAGTTCTACCGGTCCCACTGATATACAAGGCCGTAGTGTATTGGATGCCATGTACTACTACAGTCCACTGGTCCCTGTAAAAAATGCCGACGGAACTTGGTATAGCAACTTACAGATCTCTCAGAATTACAACCCTTTGTCAATGGTTAACGAAGACCGTTACGATACAAAAGAAAAGCTTTTGCAAGGTACAGCACAAGCTACATTGCACATCCTTGACGGTTTGGACTGGAACTTAAACCTGTCTTACCAAAACCAACAGTATATCTATAGCATCTATAATACGACACAAACTCAGCTGCCTTCAGTAGCTTCCAAGCATGGTCAAGCCGACCGTAGCACTGTAGAAAATATGCGTAAGCAAATGGAAACTTACATCAACTGGGATCACACTTTTGCTGATGCACACAAGGTTGGTATCATGCTGGGTTATTCTTGGGAACAAGCCGACAACAACGACGGTTTCGGACTGAGAGTCTACAACTTCTACAATGATGACTTGGGATACTACAATATGGGAATGGCTAACAACATGGATATCAGCGATATCATTAGTAACACACTATCTACGTTACGTATGATTTCATTCTATGGTCGTGTCAACTATAGCTTCAACAGTAAATATCTATTGCAGGCAACCGTTCGCCGTGATGGTTCTTCTGCTTTCGGTGCCAACAATCGCTGGGCAACTTTCCCCTCTGTATCTGCTGCATGGCGCATCACTGAAGAAGAATTTATGAAAAACCAAAATATTTTTGATGACTTGAAACTACGTATCGGTTATGGTGTCAGCGGTAACTCCTTGGGATTCGATGCTTTCATATCCCGTCCGCTCTATGGTGCAACAGGATGGTTCACCTATGTAAATCCTGACGGTACAACTTCTGAATATCGTACGTTAGGTGCTACACGTAATGCTAATCCCGACCTGAAATGGGAAAGCACAAGTATGTTCAACATCGGTTTGGATTTCGGCTTCCTGAACAACCGTTTGACCGGTACTATCGAGTATTATGATAAGCGTACCAGCGACTTGATTTACGACTATCCGGTTTCTACCAACCGTTACCCGTTTGGAACAATGACAGCCAATGTGGGTGACATCAGTAACAAGGGTATTGAACTTACAATTAATGCCATTCCGGTGAAGACTCGCAACTTTACATGGACTACTTCTGTAAACTTGTCTCACAATAAGAACGTAGTTGAGAAACTGACCAACGCAACTTACTCTGTTCCTTATATTGATATGGCAGACCCTGATGTTGGTGGCTTCTCTGGAACTAATGTTCAGCGCATTATGGAAGGCTGTCCTATCGGTCAGTTCTATACCTACGAATGGGCTGGCTATAATGAGAACGGTAAGTCTGTTTTCAACGACTATGATGCCGATGGCAACCTGGTTGGAACTACAGATGCTCCGAAAGACGAAGACCGCCGCAAGACAGGTTCTGCACAGCCGAAGCTGACTTACGGATGGAACAACGAATTCACTTGGAAGAACTGGACATTGACTGCATTCTTCCAGGGTGTTGCCGGAAACAAAATCTACAACGCTACTCGCAACTACTACAACAATGTAGGTTTGGTAGCTGCCGGTAAGAATGCATTGAGTGAGATTGCAACTGAGCAGAAGTTCAACGATACTAACGCGCAGCGTCCTTCTGACCGCTACTTGGAGAATGGCTCTTATTTGCGTCTGGCAACATTGACCTTGGGTTATAACTTCGGTAAGCTGGGCAACTGGGTCAACAGCCTGCGCCTGTATGCTACTTGTAATAACGTATTTACCATTACCGGTTACAAAGGTCTTGACCCTGAAGTATATTTGGGTGGCCTGACTCCGGGTGTAGATTGGCGTAATACTACGTATCCGCGTACACGTACATTTATGGTGGGTGTCAATGTAAATTTCTAACCCTTAACATAAGAGACATAAAGATATGAAAACAAGATATTTTATTTCTGCTGCCTTATTGGCACTTACAACTGTCGGTTGTACCGACCTGGATGTAGACATTAAGTCACAATATACTGAATATCCCAATTCGGAGATTGCCTTGAGTGCTCGTATCAGCAATGCTTATTATGCATTCCGTGGTGCCCTTGGCCGTCGTTACGATGAACTCGTTTCCTGCAACTCTGATGAGTATACGGCAGTCAGCTTTGATGGTGACTATCTGAACGGACGTGATATGTCGAATATTTCTCTTCATATGGTCGATGCTGATGCCAGCAACAGCCAGTTGGCTGTCTTCAACGATATACAGGCCGGTATTGTCAACTGTAACCAACTGTTGATGGACTTGGGTGAAAGTGAAGAGAATGCATCAACTACGGCTCCTATCCGTGCGGTACGTGCTTTCTATACGTTCTTGCTGATGGATAACTGGGGTGATACACCTATCATTGATTACAAGGTGTTAGGCGATAACAATGCACCTATTGACCGTACTCCGCGTGCCGATGTCGCTCGCTGGATAGAATCGGAATTGTTGGCTGTTCGTGACGACTGTCCGAGTGAAGTGAGTGAGGCTACCTATGGAACGCCTACTTGTTGGATGGTTGACGCTTTGCTGGCAAAGCTTTATATTAACTGGAACGTTTATACAAAGGATGTAACTAGTGCTGACTGGGACGCTAATGCTGCCAACGAGAAACTGGCTGACTGTATTGCTGCTTGCGACCGTGTGATAGAGTCTCGCAAGTTTGATTTGAGCGACGATTATAAGACGAAGTTCATGTACACCAATGGCTGGCAGATTAAAGATTTTATTTATGCAATGCCTTTTGATGCTGTTACTGCACAGGGTATGACTTACGCCCGTTTCCGTACATGGCGTCGTGGTCAGAACAGCAATGGTTTCTACAGCATTGAAATGACTAACTCTGTGGGTGGTAATATGACTCTGACTCCTGAGTTTTCTGAGCTGTTCTGCTTGCCGGGAGACCGTCGTAACGATGTGATTGCTGGTAGCACAGGCGAAAATATCGGTATGGAATCATTTGATGTTTATCAATACGATAATATTACAGGTCTGCCTACTAGCGTTCGTAATACATATAAGGGTGAGAATGTTACATTTACAAAATCTATTACTTTAGGAACAGGTTTTGATGAGAATGGTAAAGAGCGTAAACCTGATGCCGACCTCAACTGTGGTGCTACACTCACGGGTTGGACGCAAGGTTATCGTTCCATCAAATTCTTCCCCGACATTAATGACTATAATGTCTACGGACGTAATCAGGACAATGATGTGCCTATCTTCCGTTATGCCGACGTTATTCTGATGAAGTGCGAGGCCATCACCCGTGGTGGTTCGGCTACCTTGGGTGACACTCCGATGAGCCTGTTCAACCAGATTCGTTCGTATGTCAACGCTCCGCAGTTGGATCATAACCCGAGCCTGCAGGAAATCTTGGATGAGCGTGGCCGTGAGTTCCTCGACGAGCACTGGCGTCGTAATGACTTGATTCGCTTCGGTGACTTCGAGCGTGACTGGGGCTTCAAGTATGATTATAACCCGGATGCTGCCAATCCGCAATATCGTCTGCTTCCGTTGGCTCGTGACGTGTTGAATGCCAATACCAACTGGAAACAGAATCCGGGTTATTGATAACAGATATCCATTTTTAAAGTAAAAGCAAGCGATTGTTTTATTTAGAGTTTTAAAAATGGGGCCTTGTATTGCATCTGCAGTAATGCCATTCTGCAGATGTCAATGCAAGGCTTTTATCTTTTTACTATCTTTGCCATAGTATTACATACAACAGACATAACTATTATCTGATATGAAAAGAAATATTTTAAAAACACTTCTTTTAGGATGCTGTATCAGCTTGAATCTACCTATTCAAGGAATAGAAAGTAAAAACTATGAAAAGGAATTCCCCTTATCTCGCTATGTAGACCCACGCATCGGCTCCGAAGGACTGGGACGCGTATTCATCGGACCATCATGTCCCTTCGGCATGGTAAAACCATCACCCGACTGCACTCCTTCACCCAACAGTGGATGGCTACCCATGCCAGTACGAGTGGATGGTTTTGCTCAAGTACACGTCAGTGGAACAGGAGGTGGCCCTAAGTACGGCAACATTTTAGTCTCCCCCTTCTGCGGCGCACTGGATCATACGCAGCACATAGACTACCGCGAATACGAAAATATACGATTAGGATACTATGATACCCGCTTTAAGCAAAGCGGTATCCGCACGGAGATAACCACAGCTGAACGGGCCTCGTTCTACCGCTTCACTTATCCGCAAACAGACAAGTCACTGGCTATTGATGCCGGTTTCTTTCTGGGAGAAAGCCCTGTACCCGATGCACGGGAAGCACAACAGTTCGTTGGCTCGGAAATACAAATTCTCTCCGACCACGAAGTATGCGGCTACACACGCATCCGTGGAGGCTGGAACAACGGCCGGGCATACACCGTCTATTTCTATGCCGAAACCGACCAACCTTTCAGCGAAACAGCTACATGGAAAGGCGACAGCATCACTGACGACCGTTCTCAATATGACTCCCACCAGAAAACCGGGGCCTTGCTCCGCTTCCGCGAGGGTGGCAACACATTGCAACTCAAAGTGGGAATCTCTTTCCTGAGCTGTCTGCGAGCCAAAGCCAACGCCCACAACGAAATTCCTCATTGGTCATTCGAAGAAGTACACAAACAGCTTTTGGAAAAATGGGAAGCTCTCTTCTCTAAAATTGAGATTGACGAAAAAGCCCCCGAAGCCCACAAACGAATGTTCTACACCGGCCTGTACCACACCATGCTGATGCCTGTTGACCGCACGGGTGAAAACCCGCTATGGAGTGATCCGGAGCCTTATTATGACGACTTCTATGCTATCTGGGACACCTACCGTACTTCATCGCCACTTATCACACTCATAGACCCCAAACGTGAAGCTGATATCGTACGCTCACTGATAAACATATACAAACGAGACGGCTACATGCCCGACGCTCGCAGCGGCAACTGCAACGGACGGACGCAAGGCGGCTCGAACGCGGAGATTGTCATTGCCGACGCCTTCGTGAAGGGACTGAAAGGCATTGACTATGAACTGGCACTACAAGCTATGCTGAAAGATGCCACCGTAGATCCGGGTAGTAACCACGAAGCCGAAGGACGTGGCGGCCTACGCGAATATCTGGAACTGGGTTACGTACCCTGGGGCATCGACCGCGCAGGCAACCGAACCGTGGAATACAGCTACTGCGACTATGCTATCGCCCTCGTAGCAAAAGGGCTGGGTAAAGAAGAACTTTACCAACACTATCTGAAACAGAGCGGCAATTGGAAGAATCTGTGGCGCGACGACTACCGTCATAGTGGGGCACAGGGCTTCATCATGCCACGTGACGCGCAAGGCCAGTGGCTGGACAGTCTGCCCTATGGCCACAGTCGTGTGATGCAGCCGAAATACGTCTATACCCCCATGACCTTCGAAGGTCCTTGGTACACCCCTTGGTGGAGCATGTTCTTCTACGAAGCCTCTTCCTGGGAATACTCGCTGAGCATTCCGCACGACGTACCGGGGCTGATTGAGAAATGCGGCGGACCGCAGGCTTTCGAACAACGGCTGGACACGTTCTTCATACGCAACTACTATAACGTGAACAATGAACCTTCGTTCCTGACTCCCTGCCTCTACCACTGGCTGAGCAAACCATGGAAGAGCAGCGACCGCATCCACACGATCCTGGCCGAAAGCTACAACGACGGCCCCGTAGGCCTGCCGGGCAACGACGACTCGGGCGCCATGTCCTCGTGGCTGGCATTCCACATGATGGGCCTTTATCCTAATGCGGGACAAGACTACTACCTCATCAATACACCCCTGCTGCACACCACCACCCTGCATCTGGAGAATGGGAACGACTTCCGCATCGTGGCTGAAAATCTATCGGAGAAGAACCGCTACATCCAAAGCGTGACTCTGAACGGACAGGACTACCCATACTCCACCCTACGCCATAAGGACCTGACAAAGGGCGGCACGCTGGTACTGAAAATGGGGAAGAAGCCCTCTGAATGGGGAAAGGAAATGTTTAAACCCGAAAACTAAAATCAGACAAGAGATATGAAACAGAAAATAGTAATGATTTTGCTCCTGCTGGGCTTTGCCATCGGAGGAGCCGCACAGAATGCCCTGCCCGACACCTTGCTCTTTGTCTTCAAACTGCACGGACAGACACGCAAATATGAGATGACCTTTACGCCCAAGAATGATGCCCTCGTCCTGAACTGGCGCATCCTGCGCAACCTGAAGTGGCAGAAAGGCTCGTACGCCCTGACGCCACAGGCCGTGGAAAAAGGCACCGTCCTTAGTTTCCTGATGCCAGAAGACGGCAGGCACGTCACTCTGCCCGAGCATGAGACCGCCTACATTCTTTCGCAGCAAGCCTACCGCAGCCTCAAGGCACGGCAGCGCTTCGATTACAACCATACGGAATACATATTGCTGGACAGCGACGAGCGTGTTGCAGACTTTGCCCTCCTACACGTGCGCGATACACTGGAGGGCGGTGAGATGTGGATTCTGGACAGCCCTGCCCTCCCCCTTGTATGGAGCATGCAAAACAATCCACTGGAAATAAACTGGCGGGTGGAAGACATCGTGAAATGATACAGATGTTTGGATATGCCGTCTATACAAGCTGTAACCTGATGCGCTCTCAGATAGTAACCTGATGAGCCATCAGGTAGTAAGCTGATGAGCCATCAGGTGATAAGCTGATGAACACTCAGGTAGTAAGCTGACGGGGATTCAGCCAATGAACCTCAAGAAACTCCTCTTTCAATCCATCAACTCCCAAAAATAGCGACGTAAATCCGCCCAATCATAATAAGGTCCCTCAACAGCCTTCAAGGGCAAATGCGCTTCGCGCTCGTTATGGAGTAGTTTCACCAGCACCCGCCCTGCAGCATTACGGAAGAATACGAGTTGCAGGTTAGCTGCCATCGGTGAAACACGATAGTCCTGCCAAGCCAAGTGGAATTTCTCAATATCTGCTTCACGCCCGTTGCATCCTTCTACACCCATCAGAGCAAGTAAACGAATAAGGTGAGTATCATGCCCAAAGCGAAGGTCGGCGCAAGGCTGCCCGGTGGCAATGGCCTTGTCGGCACTCTCCACAATGTTACGTAACAAGGCAATAGCTTGGCGAGGCATCAGCCCTCCATTGAGCGGAGCGGCGGCATTGCACACGTACATACGGGCGTTTACCACTTTCCAAAGGGCCATTAGCTCGTCGTAGGTAAAAAGGTCAAAGAAAGCGATACCCTTCAAATGGTCGCAGTTCTGCATGTCGATGGCAATCCAATAAATATCTTCCATCAGCTTCCGTTCCTGCTCATAGGACATGCGGACGGGCGAAGTGACCAGAGCCTTCACGAAACGTTCCGGTTGTATCTGCTCCCACTCGAAACGGCGGAAGTCGGCACGCCACGCCGCCGTATCGGAACAGAAAGCCTCGGCCTCGGGCGATGTATGGGCGATGTAGTCCATGTAGCACTGATAAGCCCTGCGACTGACACGCAAGCGGGGATTCTGCTCCTTCAAAGCCTCGGTGAAATAGCTCATGCTCATGGCGCAACGCAACGACGTGGACGAGCGGGCATCGACCACTGCACTGTCGGCAAATACCGACGGAAATGATGTAAACATACGGTAGGCAATATTGTGATGCTGACGTTCGCCTAACGGCGTAATATTGCCGCTACGCCCACGAGCATCTTCCCACACGCGATGCAAACGGCCACGTACATCCTCGCCCAACGTCGTAAGTGCATGCACGGTAGCCAGTGAATCGAACACATCGACCACACGCTTGTAATGCACATCATCGGTACGCCAACGGGAACCATGTCGCCCGTAGTGCGAGATGTAAAATGCCTCAAAACCAGCAGGAGGCGGAGTCTGAACAACAGCCGGTGTCGGATAGGCAAAATAAATACTCCCCAGTTCTTCGTTGGTGGGCTTTAGTTGTGCAGTGGCCATCCCCACTGTACACACGCATACATATAGTAAGACAACTATTCTGTTCATAACATATCAGAAATTAAAGTATATTTTATCGGGCCACAACGACATTTGTCGAAGCCTTCTGCTTCAGCAGCTCCCCGGAAGCCGCCACAGGACGGGTGTCTCCCCACTTCAGGCGAGGATTATTGATATAAATATCACTGGCCGTATCAATATAGAAGCCATAAACCTTGTCGTTCACAAAACCTTCACCCACACAAGGTCGTTTGTCGTATACACCTCCCGGATAATCCGTTCGTTTTAACAATTGAATATCAATATCGTCAAAATAAATATGGTTCACCTTACCGGGCACATCACCACCGACAAACACGCCATTTTCACTGATGCACTTCACATTGGAAAACCAGATACGGCTCACTTCACCACACCGTCCTTCAGTAGCTCCTTTTGGAAAACGCCAGCCCGCATCCTTATGATTACCCACGGCACGAGGATAAGAAGTGACATAAATTGGCTCAGCCTTTCCCCACCACACATCTGACCATAGACGACAATCTACAATCATATTGTCAAACACAACATTCGTTACAGTACCTTCATCACGATTCTGAATGCCAATGCCACGGTTACTATCACGAATGATGCAATTATTAAATAAAACATTATTGATAACATCCATATTCTCAGAACCGATCTTGATGGCACAAGAGCGGGAAACCATCGTACAGTTGGTCACCACTACATCTTCGCAAGAGCCGTATTCCTCAAACTCACGACGGTTTTTCAGGCAGATACAATCGTCTCCCGACTCGATGTAGCAGTTGGCTATGCGTACATGCCGCGAGTGATCCACATCAATACCGTCACCGTTACGTATCTTCAGATTATTACGGATACTGATACCCTCTATCACTGCATCCTTACATCCGATAAGATGCACAGTCCAATAGGGACTGTTGCAAAGAGTAATATCACGGATAACCAGTCGGTCGATGGCTTCCAGCGTCAACACATGAGGACGTGGATCGAAGTCTGTCACCGGCTTCAGTTCATACGAATCTTCCAATTCCTTACCCATAAAAGCTACACCATTACCGTCAATGGTTCCCATCCCAGTAATAGAAACCTGCTCCAGATTCTTTCCACTAATCCACATCATACCTTCTCCACGGTTCTCGCGAAAAGCACTTTCTGTATAGACAGATTCATCGGGGTTGGCCAACAGGCGTGAATTGGCTTCCAAGTGCAGTTCCACAAGCGATGCCAGTTTGAAGGGACTACACAAGAAAGTATGCCCGGCAGGCACTAGCACCTGTCCGCCACCAGCCTGTGCACAGGCGTCAATAGCAGCTTGAATAGCCATCGCATCATCAGTCTTCC
>OHAQ01002362.1_pt1 | contig 13800 bp, 12 predicted proteins | sample 1577111 | NCBI WGS metagenome assembly OHAQ01 (sample SAMEA3541549, study PRJEB24748) | human gut metagenome | biome: human gut; feature: human-associated habitat; material: faeces | place: China | collected 2012 | reverse complement strand
ATATCGGTTGCCGCTCATTCACCTATATCAGTACAATGGGACTGGCTATGGAAGCTCCTGACTCTCGGCGTTTCGCCGTGTTCAAAGCGCGCCTGTCTCGCCGCCGCGTATGCCTTCAGCGTAGCGCCGCGGTTCATATCGCCGAGATAGCCGGAGTCGTCGCCGAACAGCTGAAAACCGCCGTTCCGGTCGATGCCGGGATACGCAGCGAAGTAGTCGCCGTCGATGGTTTCAAAATTGTAGTAGTTTGGCCACCCGTGATGATCGTTGTAGGCCTCGCTCTGGATATCGTCGAGCAGACCGTAGAATGTCTCGCCCCAGGGAATGTTGCCGACCACAAGCACCGGCGTTTTGGAAAGACCGCACATGCCGTCCTCCGGCATACCGGCTTCGGCGAACCGCTTGATCTTGTCCGCGTCGGTGGCATTCATCTGACCTTTGACCTCAACGTAGATATCGCAGTTTTCAGCGTAGGTGGCGTGGTTCACGGTCACGCCGTGGAGCAGGAAGTCCGGCAGATAATACGTACCGTCGCCGAGGTCGTATCCTTCCGGCTCATACTCCCACTTGACCCCGCAGGCGTCGAAGAACACAGCCCACCGCGCCTCAAGGCGGGAGCGGAAGCGGTAGCCCTTGTACTCGGTCTCAATTGCTTTCAGTCCGTTCACAGCAACTCCACCTCCTCAAACTCAGCGTTGAAATACCGTACCGGCTGTCTGCGGCGCTTCGCCGTCTCGATCTCCACGCTCATGCCTTCGGAGATCACGTCGCCAAGAACCCACAGCTCCTGGCATTTGCCCTGCAGAACGATATCCATGAACAGAGCGAGATTCCTTTCCTCCGGGTCTTCGTCATTCACGAACTGCGGAAACATCAGGTGCGGAGCAAGCGGGATCTGCCCGTGTTCCAGCGCAAAACGGCAGAACTGCCGGGTACGTTCCATGTTGCCCTCGACGTCCCCGGAAAACGGGGAGCAGATGTAGACAAGCGGACGGAACGGCTTTTCATTTGTATCGTTTCTCATTCAAACGACCTCCTTGTAAAGATTTGCCGAGGCCACGCCTCTAACGGGTAGCCTCGGCGGGAGGTCAAAACTGACGGTTTTTATAATTTTCTCTCAACTTTTTTTTTGCGCGGCGCAGCCAGTGCGTGACCGTGGTGGGGTCGACGCCGATGGAAGCCGCGTAATCCTTCGTCTGTTCGCCCCCCATATGTACCGCAATGAACGCCGCCGACCACTGTGGCTTGTCCGCCAGAATAATGCGTACCCATTCGCAGATGGCTTCGTACTGCTCCCGCTCCTCGCGGGCAAGCTCGTCCTGCTGGAAAATACGGTCGTCGGCCACCTCGCTCATAAGCGGCTCGGAGGTATCGACATCGTCCTCAGTCTCGTCCTTGCCGGGTTTCGCCTTCGATTCGCCCCTGTGGCGGTTCAGTTTGCGCCAGCTGTTGTACTCGGGGCGGTTGTACTTGGCGTCGAAGGCTTCCTGGATACGCTTCTCGCGCTCCTCCTGTGAAAGCGCCTCACCGCCGGCCAGGTCAAGGGAGACCCACAGCTGTTCGGTCGCCTTCTCGTCCAGGTCAAGCACCTGGTAGGCTTCGTCGTAACGGATTCTCAGTTTCATAATGTGTCCTTTCCGTCCGGGGCAAGGTACGGTGGGACACAAAGAGAGCCTGCGGTGAAGATGACCACAGGCTCCGGCAATCCGAAAATGGGCGCAGGAAACTAACGGTGGGTGCATCCTCACTCCAAACGCCGCCTTTATCGCGGGGTTCTAAGTTCGCTATGCGTCCCATCGTCCTAATGGCCATCTCGGACTATGAGATGTATTTTTGAGTGTCAAACACTCAGGTGAAAGCGGATCTTCATCTGCTCTCAACTCAGAATTTGACCTTTCCTCTTGTAAAATTGTACATTCCGTGCTATGATATATTCAAATATTGAATAAACATCTTATTTCGGAATATCTATTCAAGAAAGGAATTTCTGATATGTCGTTTTGCAATACCGATATACTCATTCGGAATATCACCCAGCTGATGAAGGATAATGGCATAACCCAGGAGAAACTCGCGGATATTCTCGGCATGTCGCAGCCCAACGTCAGCAAGGCTTTGAGTCTCAGAGACAAGAAATGCTTCACCCTTGACCAGGTCGTCGGGATAGCTGAACACTTCGGTGTGTCCATCGATCAGCTTGTCGGCAATACAGCTCCGAAATCTCTTGAAACAGGTCCCCGCGCCGTTGCACGCTTCCTTACCGGCGTTATTGAAAGCCACGATGCGCGGTATACCACTATCGAGGTCGAGGAGGAAGTGTTCGATGTGAAAACGGTCTATAACGTTTTCAACGGCCCGGAACTCAAAACGGAGCAGGTCACGAAGAAGGTGAAATATCCGGCTATCTATTTCCCTGATTACTGGAAGGTGCCGTTCCCGGAAGACAACTCTGACGAGGAAGCCATGGCCCTTCTCAGTGAAGCAGAGCAAATCGGGAACGAATCCAGGATGATGCCGCTGAACGATTTCCTGCGCAAGTTCATCCAGATCTTTGAGATCCACGAGGCAAACGGCGTCGATGATGATGCTTACCGCACTGTGGTGGACAGCTATCTTGGGAAACTCCGTGAGCGTTAATTATCCGAATCGATGAGCAGCAAATCGGCGAAAACTTCATCGTAGTAGATTGGGCTGAGATCCTCGAAACAAGTAGCGCCAAACCGCTTGAATATCGACGCCGCCACCTCGCTGCCGTACTCCGCCGACACGGACGCGGCGAGGTTTTCTATATTGATCCGCCAGTCTTTTTTTGTCATGTTCTGCCTCCAAATGAGAGAATTTTGTCTGACCCGGAAGGTCTGTAATCATTGTAATCAAAGGGCTTTCCTAACTAAATGGCCCCGGTTGGGAGCGGATTGGGGCGGATTTGGGGGAGCGTTGGGAAAATGATTTTTTCTTGAAAATGGGCAAAAAAATAAGACCTCCCGCGCATGGCAGGAGGCCTGGTTTGAGAATCGGATGTCAGTCTACGAACAGTTCCGGAATATTAAATTGTATGTCTTGCGCTTCGGTTTCCACACCGATATTGCCACATTTAAGGATGCTCCGGCGGATCTTCTTTTCGCCGTCGACTTCTGTGACGTACTTGCTGTAATTGGACGGGGTCTGAATAAAGATGGACGCTTCTCTTGAGAACCCGTTCTGCTGCAGGAAGATGGTGTCGGGATTTGTCGTGCCGTACTCGACATATTCATACCAGTCGTTATCAAAATACTCGACATTATGAAACGCCTTGTACTCAAGCGAAAACTTGCGGAAATAATTTGATATGCTGAACAGCAGCACGTTCTCAATCACGCTCAACGACTCGGCAATCACGAGGTTTATGTGGTACTTTGAGTCCTTGTTATAGTAATCGGCGACTTTGTATTGTCCAGACCACACGCCCGTTTCAGGGTGTCTTTCTTTATAATTTACGGCGCTATGCACAAGAGTACTCAGTCCATTGCCGCGTATCCACCGCAGAAGAATTGTCGAGTACCAACGGATAACCGAATCAAGCTGATATGTTCCGGGTCTGCCGATGGTCTGTTTTTCATAGATGTCCCACTTGAAGATTTTTCGGAGTTTCATCATGAACTCAACTAATGCTTCAAAATCAACATCGTCGTCTTCGCCGGCCAGTTGCGGGTAGCATAAACCTCCTGCAATAGCATCTCGGAGGCTTTCCGCCTGGTCATACGAAAGCGTAATATCATCGCTTGTCCTGTCCGACGGGAAGTTGTCCATGATTCGCTGCTTCTGCCGGTCGTCCACATACTGTTCAAAGGTGCGGGTTACCGGAGTATCATCCCCAGTCGCCAGATCGCGGGTGTATATCAAACCGAATTTCCGCAGCGCCTCAAAGTCTGTCTCTGTAGCAGCATCATGACACGAAGTCATTTCTATATCGCCATCGGCAAGATCTTTCACAAGCGCACCCATGAATTTGGCGTTGGAAGGAATATCGATTGACAGCTCCTGCGGTGGAACGTCTGTTTTTAGCAGTTCCGTATATTTATCTTCCTTCAGTTTGTCATCCTCACGCACAAGGACAACGTTACCGTACAGGTTGAATTTGATCCTGCCGACGCGACCTATCAGGTTCCTGAACTCCACCTCGTCCATATTGCTTGGACCGTTGCGGTAACTCGTGATGAACAGATTATCTGCAGGGAGATTGACGCCTTCCACAAGGGTGCTTGTACAGAAGATGGTTCTTAAATCGCCGTCCTCGAAGCTGCGTTCTATGCGCAGCCGGATGTTGGCGGGAAGATAACCGACATGATAAGCAACGCCCCGAACTATCAGATCCGCAAGATAGCAGTCGCTATGAACCTCTTTCCTTATTTCAGCAGCCAGTGCCTGGAGCTTGGGGTCATTCTTGGGATGGATGTTCTTTGCGTATCTGACAGCGTTTTCAAGAACAGATCTTCTCGAACTGCAATACACGAGATTCTGACCGTCTTTTCCGACGACCCGAACAATATCGCTGAGTTTGCTTCCTTCCGGAATCGTATAGCAACGCTCTCGTTCTTTCGTGTAATCGTTAAAGAAGTAGCCCTTACGGGAAGGTATGTCCAGATAATACTTAAACTGACACACTGGGGCAAAACGCGACGCTAACTGATTCATCTCCCTGGGATTGCCGCCGGGTATGATTTTCAGATACACTTCAGGGTTAGGGATATTCGGTGACGCCAGAACCACAGTCGGAAGCTGCTGCATCTTCCGAATTTGCGTCATCACCTTGAAATAATAGGTGCTTCGTCCGCCTCGAGCGGAAATTTTATGCGCCTCGTCTATGAACAGGAAGTCGATACGAATATTCTCGCGCTCGATCATCATGTGGAGGAGACGTTCCGGGGTCATGACAAACACAAAATGGTGATCCTGCTGCAGCACCAGGTCGCCTGCGGCGGTTACGATACGGTAGTTGCGTTCTTTCAACTCAAGCTGCAACGCCCCGATAAGATTGCTTCTGACCTCGTTTATCAGAGCCTTGGTCGGAACAAGTATAGCGAAATTATCCGTGGAACCGTTTTTGATCTGTTCCTGAATATAGGTCTGGACCACAAACGATTTTCCCATAGATGTGGGGCCGGAATAGCTGAAGAACTTTTTGTCCATACCACGATACACGATCATCTGGTCATGGAAAAAGTATTCTTCCTCTTTGCCGGGAATCCGGTGTTCCTCTTTATCATATTCGTAAAATATCTGATCGAGCAGGTCGGCACTGTCAAACGCGCCGACGGCTTCCGAACGGAGCCCACGGAAGTTTCCCACAGCGGAAAGAGATGAGCCGAGGTAATACCTCACTGACTCATCTTCCGGGTATAGCAGGCGCAGCAGAATCGCGATTTCCTGACCCCACAATCTGTCTCTGTCCGCAGTCGGCGGATAAGAGGATTTTGAAAGCAGGTCGGAAAAGCGCAATGCGTCCTTTATAACTACATCTCTGAGCTTCCTGTCCGAGCCGAACAGTTTGATTGAGTAATTGTAAAGCAGGTTTCCGTATATTTCGTTGAGATAATCGTTCTTATCGATATCACGATAGAGAGCCTCGGCGAGGGTGGCATTTCTCGGAGCTTGTATCACTTTACGCGCCACCTCCGTTTAAGAGATCCCGGATGATGCTTACTTTTTCGTTCGGAGCGTCGTTGAAGGGCATTACATATAAATAGAAACTGTACCCGCTCAAATTGTGCTGCCGAATAAGTTTGATGATATGGGGCTGAACCGCCGAGATGTCTTTGATCAGCTGATCCTTTACCGCCGTTCTGTATTTTTGGCTGTCCGTTTCGGGCTTGTCGAGTATAATTGTATATCCGAGGAACGCACCGAATGCCATATCGGGTTTCCCGGAACCGCCGCGTTTCGGCGTCATAAGATCAACCATGTATTTGGTCGCTTCCGGGTCGTAAATAGTCCACTGTGTGGTGCTTTCCACCATGCTCAGTTCGTCTTCACTGTTATCCTTGATTTTCACAATTTTATCAAAAGCACGATCCACGGCAGCGGTCAGATCTCCGATAATATCAGATGCTCCAAATACAAGCTGATGGAACGGCTGCCCGGAACGGTCAACAGACAGGAGATGGACGCCGTCGCTCTTGCTTACCGTATTACGATTGTACTCGTCAAGCTCAATACGGCTCATAATCTTGGGAGCGTCGAGTTCCTGCTCCATAAAGACATACAGAAGGATCTCTCCAAGTACCGTCTCCGCATTCGAGCCGTATTTCTGGACAAACTTCAGCATCGCCCGCGAACCGATGGCGGTCGGATTTTTGGTCGTATCAAGGATGCGCTTCGTCTGCGCCCGTGAAAAAACGTAGCTGCCGATATTGTTGATTATAAAATCCTTCAAATCACGGAATCTGAACTGACAGTTGCTCGGGTCGATATAAAAGACGCTCGCCTTCGCCGGGTTGCTCATTCCGGAGATGGTGATATCCGTAGCCTTTTTGAATATCCTGTCAAACATCGGATCCTTCAGCGTCCGCTTCAGTGGCGAATACTGGTCCTGGTCGACCACCGTGGTTAAGAAATGGATTTCCTCGTTAGAGCCGACAAATCCATCAACATACCCCTTGCCAAGTTCCCTGATGTTCGCACTCAGTTTATCGTTCTCAGTGCTTGTGATGGCATATGTAACGACATTGGCAAGCAGTGCGGACTCATCGAAAGTATCGCTGTTTAAGATACTGTCCTTTTCAAATCCCGCTGTCCTTCCAACGAGGGTGGTTCCCAGGATCGTAGTATCATCCCGAAGAATATCCTTAATTGCCCGAAAGAGCGCTTCGTGCTTATCATTGTGAATCAACGGCAGAACATACATCTCAAAACCCTTGTCAATCTGATCCATCGTCAGATCCCTGGCGGCATCAATCAGACCGCCGGGAGCAGGATCATGTCCGCTTTTCAAATGGCTGGGCATTTCTTTGTTGTAGTCCTCAACCGCAAGTCCGTAGGCCGCAAAAATCCCGTCGCATATGGTTTTAATCGTATCCGCAGTACGGATACGGCTCTGATATATGAGCGTTATCATAGTACCCAGGCATATGCGCTTCATTCAGCGGCCTCCTTTCTGTAATAATCCTTCGTTTATGAAATCATCTTAAGCCACATGTCCTTTGTTTCTGGCTTGACAGCCGGAGCCATAGACATATATTTACTTGTTCTATGTACGAGTTCTTCTTCACCTACGATGGGAAGAGCTATTTGATAAAGAGAGAATAATGACATAATCGAAATGATTTCTCCGCCATTAGTAGATAATTGAGCAGATTTTACCATTTCGTTGATAATTGAATCGGTAGCGGCATCTCTGCTTTCCAACACAAAAACAAAACCTTTCAGACCCGGGTGAGCATTTATTATCCGTTTTGCTCTTTCAATATTGTTCCAATCTATTTTTTGTGTTTTGTCTTTGACTTCAATTGCCAAAAGCGGAGTATCGTCTCTTTCAATGGTCAAATCTCCAGGTTTACCTGCACGAGCATCAGCGGCAGTCTTAAAGTCATCAACGCCTGATACCACAATATTGTGTTTGTCAAAGATTGCAGAAAAGCAGGCGGCAACAACGCATTTTGTAAGCTCGGGATCGGGTATATCGCTTAACGCATTTATCACATTAAGTGATGCCGTGGTTTCAGCTGAGAGGGCAGTGTTTGTCTCATAACGTTTTGCTTGTATAGCCTTTGATGTGCAAATGAAGAATTTGATCAAATCTAACAACTGAGAATGCTCCAAGTCGTTAATCTGATTCATTATTGAAGCAAATAGTTTCAGATCAAATAACGTCCTCTGCGCGTTATCAAAATCCTTATTTAGTCTCTTTAAAGTTCGCATCTTTTCAATGGCCCTGCTTCCTTGCATTCCTGAATTAGGAGAACAGAACCCTTCACACAAGTCATACTTTGCAAGCAAGGGAATACTTATAGTTTCATCCTCTGTTCGGATGCTATAGCCACCAGGAATAGGTCTATTATTCTCATCTGCAGTCCATATTTTGCAACAGTCCACATCTGGATAGTAATACTTTCTCCAGGCAGCTGTAAACATCAGGCTGGCAGGTGAAACCCACCCATAGCTTCCCCAACGCCATTTAGCCAAATCTTGTAACAATTGATTCGGTAGATTAGATTTATTATAGCTTGTAGTGTTTTTGATTATCTGATCCAGTTCAGATCGTATCTTCGTAGAATCCATAAATACCTCCTGATTCTTTATTCCCATGGTGTAGCATCTTTCCAGTCGCTTGGCAATGTAAACGGATAGCAAATACGGAAGTGCTCTAACGGAACGGTACGATTTGTTGCATTCGTTCTTACATCGAACCCGCACTCCCTCATTCTGTAAAAGTATTCTTCGTAGTCATCACATTTCAATGGGAGCTTTGAAAAAGGCAATATTTTCGTGCGGTATTTTTCATCGAGAGCAATTTTTTGAAACTCTATCGATTCGCACTCGATTGCGGCTTCAAATTTAATAACGAATTTGGGATAAGGCTCTGTGAAATGGCCATATAAAGGCATAAGCGAATCGTAAGTTGTATACTCACTTATTGCCCGATGGATCTCATTCCAAAGTAACGTAATTATTCCGTTGTCGACTTCCTTCGCATATGTAGCAACCCGAATATGCTTAAGCGTAGTTGTAACTCCGCCGAAAAAGCTCAATCCAATGGAAACGGTTGCCTTCGCCTTTGCTGTTTTTTTATCTATGTCAATAAGTAATTCACCATTCTCAAAGGTCCATGAAATATCGTGGCCTTTAAAAATTCGGTGCTTTTTCTCGCACGGGTATTCAACTTCTGAAATGAGGTCGAATAATGACATTTGATTGTCTGCAACAACCTTTGTGACCTTCTTTTCGTGAGTTCTCTTTGCGCGCTTTCCTTTCATCTTGTCAAAACTCAAAACCTCATCCGGCTCAATTAGAGGAACCTTAAACTCGTCCAACCCTTCAACTTGATAGCGAAGCGCCATTCCTATTTGATGTGCCACAGGGGGGCAAACCGAATTCCCCACCTGTTTAACGCCCTCGGTATAATTCTGTGGTATCACATAGTCTCTCGGGAATCCCTGCATCCGTTTTAACTCTTCAACGGTACATTTCCTATTGTGCCAATGAAAAGGTCCGTCATAACGACCTTGATATGCGATTATTGTCTTGCAAATATCATCCGGATCAACTTTGTATAAAAAGTTTGAAAACTTAGACCTCCAAGCAAACAGTGGATTGGGGTGTCCCATTTCTTCTGTATAAAACCGATAGTTCTCTCCAACAGGTATATCTGGCAGCAGATCCCCATACTTTCCACCATAGGGCGGAACAACTTCATTTTCATCGGTAATATCTGCGATGGCTTCACGAACAGTCACATACGGCGTTTTATTAGGGGAGTCCGGACCATGCGTCGGTCTTGGGAACTTGAATACTATGTTCAAATCTTTTCTTATTCCGACAAGGAAAACTCTTTCTCTTTGTTGAGGCACTCCATAATCGGCGGCGTTAAGTATACGCCAATAAAGGTTGTATCCCACTTCTTCAAATGAGGCGCATATGATTTTAAAATCCTCGCCCTTTTTTGAAGAAAGAATGCCCCTAACATTTTCAAAAACAAATGCCTTCGGCTTAAAGTGTTTGACATATTGGCAGTAATACCAAAACAAGGTACCTCTTGTATCGCTTGTTCCCGCGACACCACCAGCTCTTCTGCCTGCTGCAGAAAAACTCTGGCACGGTGGACCACCTACAATATAGTCGACATGCTCAGAAGAAAAGTCAGCGGGATCCATTTTCATTATATCAATGGGGAGTATGTTTTCCTCTTCTGCACCGGTGAACTGTCTGTTTGCATTCAGCGTAATGCAACAGTTTTCATCCCACTCCAACGTGTTAGTGAAAACAAAACCACAGGGGGACATTCCAACCTCAAAGCCGCCGATCCCGGCAAAAAGGCTAAGGCATTTAACTTTCTCGCTCATAATTTAACCTTCCACAACTACAATTTTTTACGCGTCAGCACTTTTACCGCTTTGTATCCATTCATCAAGTTCTGAACACTTAAACTTCCATTGTTTCCCAACCTTATGTGCCGGGATGTCTTTTCCTTTGCGAATCCAGTCTCGGATAGTTCCAGGTTTAACGCCAAGATAATCCGCAGCTTCTTCTACGCTTATCCACTTCTCATTACTTACTTCCGCCATTGTGCGCCCCCCCTTTTGCTGTTAGTTCTTGATGTTTTTCTATTATACCACATCTATCTTCAATTTTCAATGGGTTTAGGTATGTTTGTTATGGTTTGTTATGGTTTCATGGCGTAATCAGCTTTCTTGAATACTATCTAACCTGTAGCCTCGCCATGCATATATCTAACCTGTAGTCTCGCATTTCGGCACTTTCGGTGTATAGGTTAGATGATGAAAAAGTTTGAAAGGGATCCCGGGCTGCCGCCGGTCTTTGGGGGCAAACCTCGGAATCCCTTTATTTCAGTACATTTCAGCCCTTTTGGGCTTCGGTTCTCGTCATCAATACTACTGTCTCCACATGTGCCGTGCCAGGGAACAGATCCACCGCTGCGGCCCGGACGGCCCGGTACCCTCGCTGGGCCAGCAGCTTCACATCCCGGCCCAGGGTGGCCGGGTCGCAGGAGACATAGACGATACGCTGCGGCCCCATCCGCACCATGACATCGATGACCTCCGGGGCTAGGCCCTTCCGGGGCGGGTCCACGCAGATCACATCCGGATGCAGATCCTCCCCTGCCAGCTTTAATGCAATGTCCCCGGCGTCTCCGCAGAAAAACTCCACATTTTCCACGCCGTTGTCCGCGGCGTTCTCCCGGGCGTTTTCCACCGCCGCAGAGATGATCTCTGCGCCGATGACCTTTTTTGCCTTGTCCGCCATGGTCAGGGTGATAGTCCCGGCCCCACAGTACAAATCCAGTACCAGCTCCGTTCCCGTGAGACCCGCATATTCCACCGCCTTGCGGTACAGCACCTCCGCCTGGTCCCGGTTTACTTGGTAAAAAGATGGAATGGACAGCCGGAAGCTGTGCCCGCACAGGGTGTCTGTCAGGGTATCCTCACCCCATAGCGTCCGGTATTGGTCACCCAGGATCACATTGCTGCGCCGGGTGTTGCTGTTCAGCACTACGCCCACGGCCTCCGGCACTGCCTGGCGCATGGCCTCCACCAGCGCATCCTCTCGGGGGAGCTTTTCGCCGTTTACCACCACGCAAATGAGGGACTGCCCCTTGGCGTTGGTGCGCACATACAGGTGCCGCACCAGGCCGGTGCCGGTTTGCTCATCGTAGCCCGGCACCCGATACTCCGCCAGGTAGGTCCGCAGGGCCCCGGCGGCGGCATCCGCCTGGGGCTTTTGAATGAGGCAGGCGGTCAGGTCCGTTACGCAGTGGGAACGGGCCCGATAAAAGCCCACTTTTCCATCCGGGGAGACAGGGTACTGGCTCTTATTGCGGTAGTGCAGCGTCTCCGATGCACCCAGGATTTTCTCCACCTCCACATCGCTCCCGCCCAGGCGGGTCAGGGCGTCCTGCACCCGATGCTCTTTGGCCCACAGCTCCTCGGCGTAGTCCATGTGGCGGTAGGCGCAGCCGCCGCAGCGGCGATAGTAGGGGCAATCCGGCTCCCGGCGATGGGCAGAGACAGTGTGCCAGGCCACCGCCTTGCCGAAGGCGGCGTTTTTTAGCACCTTCATCACCAGAATGTCGCAAATCTCGCCGCGAATGGCATCGTGGACGAACACCACTTGGCCATGGATGCGGGCAATGCCCAGGCCCTCGCTGGAGTACCCCAAAATTTCAGCGGTGTAAACTTGATTTTTTACCGGGGATGTCATGGCGTTTATCCTTTCAGTAGGGAAGCCACGGAATCACCGTGGCTTCCAGCAATAAAATCAGAATTTGAACTTCTCCAGGATCTTGCGCAGGCTCTCGGCAAAATCGGCCAAGGTCTTGTTGTCCCGTCCCTGGCTGCGGCGGATAAGGGCCGTAAGCGCATCGCCCAGCTCCGCCAGGCGTTTGTAGGCGGAGGAGGCACGGGGCGCGCCCTCGAAGGCCCTCTTCTTGGGCTCGGGCAGGTAGCCCGGCTCCACGATGCGGTTTTCCAGCAGATCATAGACCTCGGTGTATTGCGGCGCGTGGGCGGCAAAGCCCCGTTCGGCTACGTCGGCGGCGAAGGCGGGGGCCACCTCCCGGTCGCCGTGTACCACAAACACGTGGGTGGGCTTGGCGGGGGTAAACTGGTCGATCCAGTTCAGCAGGTGATCCCGGTCGGCGTGGGAGCTGAGACCCTGGAAATTCACGATCTTGGCCCGTACGGCGATCTCCTCGCCGAACATTTTCACACTCTCGGCTCCGTCCAGCAGATGGCGGCCCAGGGTGCCCGGAGATTGGAAGCCCACAAAGACCACGGCGCTCTCAGGACGCCACAGATTGTGCTTCAGATGGTGGCGGATGCGCCCTGCATCGCACATGCCCGAGGCGGAGATGATAACCTTGGGGGAGGGGTCCAGATTCAGGTTCTTGGACTCATCCACCGTCTCCGTCAGGTGCAGGCCGGGGAAGCTGAACATGTGGGTGCCATCCTTCACCAGGGCCAGGGCATCCTCGTCCAGATACCCCCGCAGGTCGCCGCAGAAGATGGTGGTGGCGGCCTTGGACAGGGGGCTATCCACATACACGTTGAAATTGGGTACGGACTTCACCAGGTTCTCGTCCTTGATCTGCCGGATGAAGTACAGCAGCTCCTGGGTGCGGCCCACGGCAAAGGAGGGGATGACCACATTGCCACCGTTCCCCAGGGTCTCGTCGATGATCTGGGCCAGCTCATCGGTATAGCTCCACACCTCCGTGTGGTTGCGGTTTCCGTAGGTGCTTTCCATGACCACAAAGTCGGCCTGGTGGAAGAATTGGGGATCCCGGATAATAGGCTGGTCCACGTTGCCGATGTCACCGGAAAAGACGATGGTGCGGGTTTCTCCGTTTTCCGTAACGGTCAGCTTCATGCTGGCCGAGCCCAGCAGGTGGCCTGCGTCGATGCACTCCACCTGCACGCCCTCACACAGGTCCACCGTCTCGCCGTATTCGCAGGTGGTGATGAACTCCTTCACCTGCAGGGCATCCTCCACGGTGTAAAGAGGCTCCACCACCGGCCGGCCGGCCCGGAGGTTCTTGCGGTTTTTGTACTCCGCATCGGACTCCTGGATATGGGCCGAGTCCTGGAGCATGATGTCCATAAGCTGGGCGGTGAGGCGGGTGGTGAGAATGCGGCCCCGGAAGCCCTGCTTCACCAGCAGGGGAATGCGGCCGGAGTGGTCGATGTGGGCGTGGGTCACCAGAACATAGTCGATATTGCCTGCATGGAAGGGCAGGCTGCTGTTATCCACCTCGTCCCGGCCCTGCTGCAGGCCGCAGTCGATGAGGATCCTCTTGCCGTTTACCTCCAAGCAATGGCAGCTGCCGGTAACGCACTGGTCAGCGCCGAAAAAATGCAGTTTCATAGTGGACGATCCTTTCTTGTGGGATGATACAAATGAATTTACCGTGATTATACCATTTTCGTTTCCAAAGGGCAACATAAATTCAAGCATCTAAAAGCTGAAAGCTTGAAATTTGCGAGACGGTGTCCAAAACGCCATTTTCACTCTCAGATTGCAATTTACACTCCGGATGAAGAAGGCAGGTGACCACCGTCTCATCGTCATGACAATGGACGGAACAGTCAC
>OHAQ01002358.1_pt1 | contig 13810 bp, 17 predicted proteins | sample 1577111 | NCBI WGS metagenome assembly OHAQ01 (sample SAMEA3541549, study PRJEB24748) | human gut metagenome | biome: human gut; feature: human-associated habitat; material: faeces | place: China | collected 2012 | reverse complement strand
CTCGATGGTAAAACCGTTCGGGTTGTCATCCGACCGCGATGCGTTCAGCAGGCGGTACTTCTTGAATCTCACCTTCGGCGGTACTTTCTTGGATGATTGCTTTAATTTCCTCTTCCGTGATTTTGTTCTCTCCCGATTTGTTCAATCCCAATAGTCTCATCATGAATGACGTGCTGGCAGAGAGTAACCACACGAAAGGTGAGGCTATACGGGAAAGAATATCCATCGGGGCGGCAATTAGTTTTGCCATTCTTTCCGCGGCGACCATTCCTATGCGTTTGGGTACGAGTTCCCCGAAAATTAGTGTGAGATAAGTCACGACGATTACGATAAGCGTTTTGGATATTAGTAATGCGTGAGGTTGTAACACCTCTATTTTTTCTACCCATACTGCCAAGTCTCCAGCGAGGGCTTGCCCGGAATAAAGACCGGTAAGGATACCGATTAACGTGATTCCAATCTGTATGGTCGAAAGGAATCGATCCGGTTGATTTGCTAATTTTAATGCTCTTTGTGCGGATTTGTTCCCGCTTTTGGCTTCTGTTTCAAGACGGGATTTACGGGCAGAGACCATCGCTATTTCAGACATGGCGAGTACCCCGTTTAAAATGATAAGTCCTATGATGATTAGAAATTCCATATATTAATTTCAAATTTTAGATTTTAAAATTTTGTTTGGTAAAAAATCTTAAAACGAACATTTGATTATTACAAATTGATTTATAAGTTTTAATTATAATCTTAGATTTTAAATTATATTTATAAAGTCTGAAAATCAATTATCTGTTTATGATTTTAGAAATTAATTTTGTTGCTTTAAACTTATAGTATGCAATTTAAATTTGCAGATTTTAATTAAACTTATGGAATTATAATTATATACTAGCAATGTTTTTAAGATACCAAAAACAGCACACAATAGTTGGATGTTTGAAATATTTAAATCCTTATGAGGATTCTGCATACTTAACTTTAAGTATTATAATAGCATTTTATTAACTGTTATTGGTGTGTTTGTAATAGCAGATTCTAAAATTAAAATTAAAATTAAAATTAAAAATTTGCAGAAAGATTTATTAATAAGAATATCAACTTCTTTATTAATGAGCTATGTGACTCATTTTATCTTGCAATATTGGTCTAATGTAGTATTTATCTCAATATTAAATTTGCTTTTAACTATTGCATTTTCCAAGGAATATAATTTTAAATATCATATAAAACATAAAAAAATTCTAAAATTGGTATTTATTCAACAGATATTTGGATTTTGTTCATTATACTTAAGTAATTATTTATCAAGTAATTCTGTAACATTAAGTTCTTATGTAAGACCAACATCAATAATAGCGGTAGTAATAATATAAATCTTTTTTAAAGATAAAAAAAGAAAGCCTACACTAAAACAGATATTAGGCATTATATTAGTAGTTACATGGATATGCTTAATACATAGGTAGATTAAAACACTAATGGAAATACCAGGGATAACCGAGAATACTAAAATTATAGAAATTAAAATAAAGATATTAATTGATATATAGATATAAAATAATTTTAGAGTATTCAGTCAATTTATAGACTGCATACTCTTTATTTTTTTGACAAAAAATGTTATAATCAAGGAGAAACATAAAAAAAGAAGAGGATATAATGATAAAATTAGAAGAAAACAATATATATTTTTATTTTAATAAAAGCAAATTAATAGAAAACTTTAATAATTTTAGTGTGTTAGGTGATGTATATTATCCATTGAAAACAAATTCAAATGGAGATGTAATAAAAACTTTACACTCTTTAATGAAGAAAGAAGAAAATGGTTTCTTAATTAGTTCTATATATCATTTTGAAACTTTACAAAGAGAAAATATTAATCCGTTAAAGATGTGTTTCATAAATGTGTTAGCTGAAGATGATACTGTAAAATATTTATATAATAATGGTGTAAGATTTTTTACATTTGACAATTTAAATTCAGTAATTAATTTTTCAAAGTATGCCGATTTATCAAAAGTAAAAATAGCAATACGATTATCAACAACGCAAGTATTTAATGATAAATTTACACATTTAGGCGGAAATCTAGAAGAATGTAAAGAAATGTTGGAATTTTTAAGAAATAAATGTAATTATTATGGAATTTCATTTTATATACAAAATAACTTAAAAACAGAAGATGGTGCTTTAGAAAAAGTGCTTGAATACATACAAGAAAATTATAATGATTTAGGAATAAATTTTGTTAGTATTGGAGGACTAAATGAAAGTAAAAATATTAGTAAGAAAATGCTTGAAAACTTTAAAAATAAATTAAATATAAATCAAATAATTTTAGAAGTAGGAAGATATTTAGTAGAAGACACTATTGAAATGGAAACTAGAATTATAAGAGAAAAGACAGTTAAAAATATTAAAACAGTAATAATTAAGAATGGTATATATAGTGGCTTTTTTGATATTCTACTTTATAATAAAAAATTTCCAATATATTTAAAAAGTAAGAATGATGGAGACATAAAAATAGAATATACAAAGTCAAAAGTAAATGATTTTGAATTTTATATGTGTGGTGGTTCTTCAGATAGCGGAGATAAAATCGGAGTAATGTATATTGATTCTAAATATAAGGACGAACTAAAAATAGGTGCGAAATTTATTGTAAAAGGTGTAGGAGCATATTTTGAAGAATTTTTTATGCCATATAGTAATGATTTGAAGAAAGTATTTATAGAGGTGTAGTTATGAAGTTTAAGATGTTTAGTGTAATAGTAGGAACAGAATGCTGTATAGCTTCTTGTCCATTCTGCGTTTCTGGAGTGAAACCAAACAAAGAAAATTTAAAAGAAAGAAATATAAATTGGAGAAATTTAAAAATTGCAGGTAATCTAGCAAATAGAAGTGGTATCGATACTGTAATGCTAACAAGTAGAGGAGAACCAACACTTTTTCCAGAACAAATAACGGAATATTTAAAACATTTAAAAGAATTTCAATTTCCGTTTGTAGAATTACAATCTAATTGTATTCCAATTAGCCTTAATAAAGAAAAATATGAAAAGTATTTGAAAGAATGGTACGAAGAGGGGTTAACTACTATAACAATATCAGTAGTTAGTAATAGACCAGAAATAAATAAAAAAATATATATGCCAAATAGTGACGAATATATAGATTTACAAGACTTAATAAAATATTTACATAGTTTTGGGTTTTCACTTCGACTTACTTGTGTATGTTGTAAAGATATGATGGACACCATAGATAAGGTTGAAGAATTTATAAATTTTGCTAAAGAGAATAAAGTAGAGCAAGTTACATTAAGACCAGTAAATGATGAATTTAGAAGAAAAAGTGCAGAAGAATGGATTAAAGAAAATAAACTAACAGATGAGCAAAAATTAAATATAAAAGAATTTTTAGAAAAAAAGGGAACTAAACTACTAGAATTAGAACGAATAGGAACAATATATGATGTAAATTGTCAAAATGTTTGTCTATCACTACCACTAAACAAAAACACAAGAGATACTAATCCAGAAAATGCAAGAAATTTAATATTTTTTCAAGATGGACATATAAGATATGAATGGGAAATGGAAGGTGGAATATTACTATGAAAGTATATAATGAACAATCAGATAAAAAAATTAGTGAACAATTAAAATCAATACTTACAAAAATAAGAGAAAAAAGAAATTTTAACGCAAATGAATATATTGAACAAAAATCAGATTTATTAAATGAGTATATGAATAAATATGGATTGAAAGCATGTGTAATAGCAATAAGTGGAGGTATTGATTCAGCAATAGTATTAGGAATTATTAAAAAAGCTTCAGAAAAAGCAAATTCACCAATAAAACGAATAATTCCTATGCTATTACCTGTATTAGAATCAACAGGAGTAACTAATCAAAATGAAGCTACAATTAAGGGAAAAGAATTGTGTGAAGAATTAGGATTAAAACCATATATAATTGACTTGACATCAGTTAATAATGAAATAAGAAATTGTTTAGAGCCTGTAATAGAAATAAAAGGTGAAGATTGGGCAATTGGACAATTAGCTCCATATAGTAGGACACCAATACTTTACTATACAACAAGTTTATTAAATCAAGCGGGTTTTGGAGCAATTATATGTGGTACTACTAATAAAGATGAGGGAGCTTATTTAGGGTATGTTGGAAAAGCATCAGATGGAATGGTTGATGTACAAATAATATCAGATATTCATAAATCAGAAGTTTATCAAGTAGCAAAAGAATTAGAAATACCAGAAAGTATTATAAAAGCAACACCAAGTGGAGATATGTATGATAATAGGACAGATGAAACTGTTTTTGGTGCATCTTATGATTTTGTAGAATTATATCTAAATTATTTGAATATGGAAGATATTGAAAAAGAAAGATTGATGAATAGTTTAGATGAAGAATCTAAAAATCAATTTGATTTTTATGCAAATAATTTGGAAAATTTACATAGATATAATTTGCATAAATATATGGCTAAATCTCCAGCTATACATTTAGATTTATATGATAGTAGTGTAAAAGGTGGATGGGATAATTATTATAAAATAACCAATGAGTGGTTAAAGAAATAAGGAAAGGCAATCTAAAAATAGATAGTAAGAGAAGTTTATGAGCGAAGAATATCTTTGGAATATATTAAATTTAGATAAAAATTTTAAATGTGCAGATGTAGATATAGCATATAGCAAGATAGAAAATAAGACAGAAGAAGCAAAATTGGCATGGAAAATATTACGAGATGAATATTATAGCGAGGTATATAAAAAATATTTAAGTTTAGAAACTGTTATAAAAGCAGGTTTTATTTTAGATAATTTGGAACTGGAAGACTTAAATTATTATAATTTAAGTTTACTTACTACACCAGTAAGTAAACTTATAGATTTTAACGAGAAAAAAGAAAATCCAGTAGTATTATTATCTACTGGTGGTTTTGACCCTATACATGATGGACATATTTATATGATGGAATTTGCTAAAGAAGCCTTGGAAAAAAAAGGGTATCATGTTATTGGAGGTTATTTATCTCCATCACATGAAAGTTATGTATCAACAAAGCCATATTACAAAATAAATGCTTATGAGAGATTAGACTTATGCCAAGAGTGTGTTAAAGATAGTAAATGGCTAATGATAGACCCTTGGGAATCAATATATGTAAAAACATATATTAATTTTACAGACATAATACAAAGACTAGAATTATATTTAAAAAAACATGTAAATCCCAATATACAAGTAGCATATGTGTTTGGTGGAGATAATAGCGAATTTATGTATTGTTTTGAAAACAAAGGAATAGGAATATGTGTTGAAAGAGAGGGATATAGTGAAAAGTTTGATCAAATGAAAAAGAAATTTAAAGGGGAAAATAACTTTTTCGTTAATAACAAATCAATAGTATCAACATATTCTTCAAGAAATATAAGAAAAAGACAAGGGTACAGTTATAATGAACAAAATTATAGTAAAGAAGATGGAGATTATGTTATAAGAAATGAAGAAATGATACCTCTAGTAAATTATAAAAATTTTGTTAATGAAGAAAAATTAGAAAATGCACATAAAAAGTTTTTAAAACAATTAATAACATTATTTAGCCAAACTTTTAACAATAAATTAGATATAAAAACAATAAACATGCAGGAACAATTAAGAAGAGCAAGTTCGGTATTAAATAGTAAGCAAACAATAAGCCTTGATACATATTATAGAGGAACTTATGATATAGAAACAAGTAGGTTATTTGATATAAGCGATATACAGAAAAAATATATATCTTTAATTGGAAGAATAGGGCATGATACAATAGAACATCAAATTGAGAGAATAAAAGATGGAAATTATATATTAGTTGATGATGATAGTGCAACAGGAAAAACAATAAGAGAAGTTATGAGCAATTTACCAGAGAGAATTAATATTGAGCAAATATACCTTTTAGCGAGTATGTTAAATGAAAAAATATTTGATATAGTAGATCTTCGTGATTTCATAATAGGAGTTCAAAATGGAGGATTAGTAGTTAGGCTACCAAATAGAGAAGTAGCAAGAAGTCCATATATGTTACCTTATGTAAGTCTAAAATCCAGAGCTACAATTCCTGCGATTAAAGAAATGGAAATCTCAATTAAATTATGGGAAATGAATAAAGAATTTTATCAAGAAATTGGTAGTAACATTACACTAGAGCAAACGGATAATGGATTTAAAAAGTTAATGAATTATATAGGATTTGATAATAATACACCACTTACTAAAATTTGTGAATGGCACATAAAGAAGTTAAAGCAAGAATAAAAAGGAGATATTATGGTAGAAAACAAAGAACTAAAAATAATTGAATGTAAATATGGTGAAAGAGAAGATATAATTAAATTTCTTATTCAAATTACATCAGAAGAGTTTGGATTTACAGATTGGAGAGATTATTTTGAACATAAATTAGTGGAAAAGTATAAAATTGGAAACAATAATTTCTGGATTGCGTTAAATAAAGAAAATCAAGTTATAGGAACTTGTGGCGGATTGCAACAAAATAATAATACCATCAAAATGAATTGTTTTTATATAAATTCTAAATACAGAAATTTAGGCATCGGACAAAAGTTATATGATTTATTTTTAAATTTTGCAAAAAAAGAAAATTATAAAGAAATTATATTATGCACATTTAAAGAATTTGATATAGCAATAAAGTTTTATGAAAAAAGAGGATTTGAATTATATGAAACAACAGAAGATGAATTTTGGTACAGAAAAAAGTTATAACATGGGAGGTGTAATATAGTGGAAAATGAAATAATGGAAAAGTTTTTATCTATAAATGAACAAAATTGCAATCCAACAATAGGAAAGTATTCTTCTAAAAAAGAAACTTTTTACGAAGATATAAAACAATGGCAAGAAGAAAGAACCAATAAAGACCATATAATAAAACCTATACAATTTACTTTTGAAATTACAAATAGATGCAATTGTAATTGTAAAGATTGTGGAATGTCAGCAAATAGTATAAAAGTAGGAAAGACTAAATTAAATGATGAAGAATTATATAAATTGATTGATGATTTATATGAGCAAGGAGTACCTGCCTTTGCTATAACCGGAGGAGAGCCATTTTTAGAATTCGAAAATATGTGTAAAATGATAAGATATTCTGAAAATAAATTAGATATTAGCAAAATAATTTCAAATGGCTTTTGGGGTAAAAATGTTGATTTGTATTTTAAAAAAATGGAAGAATCGGGATTACTTAATAACCAATTTTTTGTTCCATCTATACAAATATCGATAGGAGAACAAACCGTTCCATTAGAATATGTATGTAATATAATAAATTATGTAGCTAGTCATTATGCAATAGAAGAATTAAATTTGGGAATTGTTCATACTAGATTAAAAGGAGCAAAAGAATCACAATTGTCTAAATTATATAATACTTATATAGAAAAATTTGGAGAATTTCCAGATGGAAGAATATACTTGACAGATTCATACTATGTAAATAGCAATATGAAAGCTAAAGAGAAAATTGAAACATATAAAATGACAGTATTTGATGCGATAAATGAGTGTGATAATAGATTTAGTATAGAAGTTGGAAAATTTGTAAGTCCAAAAATCTTTATGAAATGTAATGGAGATTGTTATCCTTGTGAAGTATTTAATATGCATAAAGACATGTTTTTAGGCAATTATTTTGATATAGGGCTGCCAAAGATTTTGGAAAACTTAAATAATAATAAATATGTTAGATTTATAAGAAAATATGGTACAGTAGGATTTAGAGAAGTAATAACAAATAAAATTTTAGAGCAAAATTTTTGTGAGACTTCTTGTTATGGATGCGAATTTTGCATAAAATTTTGTGAAGAAAATAATTTGATAAGGTAGGAAAATATGGAAAAAATAGATGAAGTTCCTAATATAAAAGAAAATTTTAAAATAGAAAATCTATGTGTTCAATATGTATATCAAGCTAAAGAAAAATATAATGTTATATATATTAATTCAAAGTTATATGAAGAAATCTTTAAAGAAAAATATGAATGGCAAACAGCAAAACAAAGAATTAGTGATATGTTTTCAATAACTTTAGATGAAGAAAAATCAAACAAACAAATAGCTGGAAAAGCATATAGTGATAAGCAATTAGATCCTACAGGAATAGCTTTAAGTGGCAACTTAGGATCAGGAAGAGCATTTTTTTATAAAAATTGTTTTAACATAAAAGGAGATAAAACTAAACTAGCAACAGCACTTAAAAATATTTATAGCAATGGAAAATATGCACTATCTGCAGCAATTAAAGAAACTGTAATTGCTAATATATTAGTAGATGATTTTATCATTCCAGCCTTTGAAACTTTGGCAATATTAGATAAAAAAGAGAGATTTGACTTTGAAGATGAATATATGGATGCAGATGATGTAATAAGAAAAGAAGTTTATAATTTACCTTGTAGTATAGAAATAAGAGTAAATAAAGAAAAAGAGCTCTATCGCATTAGCAATAGCTTAATTAATAAAGATAAATATACAATAAATGAGCTAGAAGACTTTTGCGAAAAATTAGCAAAGATAGAGGCTAACAAGTTTTGTGATAGATTCTTACATGGCTCATGGTCAGTTGGTAATATATCAATAGATGGAAATTTAATTGATTTTGATACAGCAACCTTTGTAAAAGGAAGATACCCACAATATTCAAATACTAACAAATATAAGTCAAATTATTTTGGGTATGAATTACTAGGACAAAAATTAATGATAAAATCCATTCTAGATTATGAAAACATAGAAAATGCTAATAAAATTGAAACTAATTTAGATGATTTAATGAATGAAAAATACAAGGAAAATATGAAAATAAGGTTTTGTGATTTAATAGGTTTGAATTACAATTTGCATTATAAAAAGTATAATAAATATATTGATAGCTTATATGAAAAATTTAACGTGTTGTCAAGAAAATTCTTACCCAATTATTATGAAACTAATGTAGCAGAAAATAGTGGAGATATAACATATTTATTCGATTTTTCAAAATTCTTTCAAAAGTATTTAATAACAAAAAAAGACTATAAAAACAATATACTGTTAGGCATGAAGCTATTACTTAATGATACAGAATACATAGAATATGAAAAAATAGGAATGATAAAAGAAAAGATACAGGAATTTTTTTATGAAAATATTGTAGATGAAAAAAATATAGATAATTCAATAAATAATGCAATGGACTTTATAGAAGAGTATGATGAACTATTTAATTTAATTAGTAAAAAAACAGAGTTATCTAATATTAAAGTTAAACAATATATAATAAATGCAAATAGAAATTATCTTTATGGAAATGAAAATATTTATGGAGAAATCTCTTATTTATATGATATTAAAAAGATAGATGAAAAAACAACAAATAGAATTATAAATGCTTTAATAAATACAAATAAAAGAAATAATTATAATAAAAAAGATGAAAATAAATTAGGATTGCAGATATATGAAGACTTACTAACATATTTAGTATTATCAGAAAATTATTATTATTTAGTAATAGAACCATATTCTAATACAGAAATAGAATTTGCAAAAGCAATTATAAATGGACAAGAAGTCATGATGAGGCATTTTTCAGATGAAAATGGTAATATTATGGTTAGTGAAAAAACTGAATTTGATAATTTACCAGATATACTAAATTTTGATATAAAGTTGAAAATTAACGGTAAAGAATACAAAGATAAATTGATATAAGATAGTCGAAAAATTGTAAAAATTTGACTAAAATCATTTTTGGTGTTATTATATATAATGATAAAGAAGAAATTTTAGGAGGTAATTTTATGGGAGCTAGTAGTTATTCAAGTTATAGTGGAAAAGGAAGCACAAATACAGGTAGAAATACAAGTGCAAATAGAAAATCTGTTAGAGAAGAAAGAAGTAAATCACCAATGGTAGAAATGCTTGACCTTTTAGACGAAGTAGAAAGATGTAGATATGTTGTTGCAACAAGACAAGCTTACCTAGATTCTGCAAAAAAGGATTTAGAAAGAGCAAAGCAAAAAGTATCAGCACAAATAAATAAACTTGATCCAGAAACAAAATCTAGATTTAGAAGAATGATGGATGGATTAGATGAAAAAGGAAAAGAGCAAGATGAAAGATAAGGTTCTTTAATTATAGCGTAAATTACAAAAAGTATTTTGTTCTCATGAATTGGAGAAATGAAATACTTTTTTTATTTAAAATATAAAATAATTTTATTAGTAAAGAGGAATAAAATATGAAATTTAATGATAACATTGCTGATGATGAGTGGGAGTGGTATATAGGACAGATATTTTCAAGACTTATAAAAAATGTACATAAATCCAATATTAAAAATCTCGTTGAAATTGCACCAGGATTTAGATATAAAATAGCGTATGCTTTAAAAGATCTTGGCTTTCAAGGTAATTTATATGTTATTGATACAAATACTGAAGTCTTGAAATATATAAATGAAAAATATAACTCGATTCTTCCAAATGCTAAAATTATATGCATAAATAAAAGTTTTGAAAATGCTTTTGAAGATATTCCAAACGAATTTGATTTATTGCTATCAAATCATTGCATAGATGATATGATAATTGCAGAATATATGCAAAACTATTATAATAAAAATCTAAATAATGAAAATTTTAGAGATATGCTAACACAAGCATGGGTGGAACTAGGAAAAGAACCTACAAAGATTAATGAGATAAGTAGTAAAGTGTTTTCTATATTTAAAAATTTCTTTTTAAATAAAAGAATTAGTACAATCATTATGAGCCAATACAAGAGTAATCTATATTTTAAAGATAAATTTAGAGAGATGGACGAAATAACTGAAAGTTGTTTTAATAGAATAAAACAATTAATCGCAATGGATAATGAATATGTTAATAAAATATTAGATTTTTATCCTTTTGGAGATGATGAAAGATATAGAGGGAAATATCTATTAGACAATACTCAAAATGCGAAAAATTGGATTGTAGGAAAGTGTAAAGATAGGAAAATTTCCAAAAATCTTTCTAAGAAAAACTTACTGAATTATGCTATCACTTAACAGAAAAAAGAAATAATGAGTTAGAATTTATAATAAAAAAGAAGGAGGAAGAACAAGATGCATAAAGACCTATACAATAGATTATTAGAATTTGAACTAGACAATGATATATTTGATACTTCTGAATATGATCGTACAATAGAACATGTAAAAGAAGAACTAAAAACTCCTAAAGATATTAAACAATATATTAACTATTATAATTTAGTATTAGTTGCTGAAGAAGATTCTGATGACGAATTATGTCAAAAATTAGAAGGTTTTATTGATGAATTGAGTAACTTGTTATCTGAAAGAGAAAAACAACTTAAAATTAAAAATAAGGAAAATATTCTTGAAAAGATGTATGAAGAGAAAAAAAGATTATAAAGATAGAATATATGAAGAAGATGAAAAACTTCAAGTGTTAGCAGAAAATTCTATGGAGAGTCTTGTACTATTACTTGATGATATAAAAGCAAGAAAAATTATAAGATCTTATATTCAAGAATGGGAATATGTTAGCTTTCTATATTACAAACTTCGGTGTATTAAATGGAATAGAAAATAAAGATAATCTAAAGCAGGAATTATAAAAGTTCCTGCTTTTTTCTTGTAATATTTCATAAAAATTGATATAATACTTGTCAGATAAATAGTAATTTATCGAGGAGGTATTTGTAATGAAAAATAAAAAAATTGGTATAGGTTCATTGTCATTGTTACTAGTAATTATTGCTTTCGTTTGGGCTTTTAATATTTTTGGAGTTTGTGTTGGAGATCACATTTTAGCAACATTGAACATACCTACTTGGTCTAATATGGCTAATGCGACTGGAACACATTACACTATTTTTTATTCATTTATATTTTTAATACCAGCACTAATATTATCTATTAAATATAAAGATAATTTGTTTACAAAGGTTGGAAAATGGTTATCAATTACTTTTATTGGAATACTTTTACCTGGATTTATATTTATGATTGTATAGTAACAAATTACATAAGTCAGTAAGATTTAAAGAAAGCAATGATTATTTTTAATTACTTTTTTGTTGCTTAATTTGTAATTTTTTAAATTAAGTTTTAATTTTGCGCAATGTGAAATTTATAATAATTTTATACAAACAAAAAATTCAAACCGAACATTTGTATAAAATGATTTTTGATAATATTTTATTGATATAATCAATAATTATTTTATAAATTTTTAAGGATTGACTTTAATTATTAAACTAATAATATTATTTATAAATTAGACACTTCAAAATCGTTTTTAAGGCAATTTTATATAAAGTCAAGCAAGTTATATGTTTAAAATTTAAAACCTAAATATATAATTTATAAGAAATATTATATAAAGCTAGTGAAATATTGATAAATCAGGTATTTCTAAAATATGCAAAAAATGGTCAAAAAAGCGACACACGAGAATCGATTTTAAGGCGTTTTTATTTTAAAGACATATAGTTTGTTGTTGCAAAAATACGGCAAATATAGTGATTTGAAGATTTTAGAGATTTTTGTAAAATTTTAATATAAAAAATAATTTGAATATAAAATTATAAAGGATAAATTATAAAATCAGTTAAGATTCAATTATGAATTGAAATAAGATAAAAAATCTGGGACAAGACTAACAATATTAAATATATAAAGTAATAACATTAGTCACACGATATTTGATAGCAAGCTATAAGAGGGGTGGTTGTAAGTAAAGTGGTTGTAAGGCATTAAATGGTATGCCTATATATTTTACTCCTACGCTTTATTGCGCAAAACTTTGATTTTGCGCAATGATGTCAAGAAGAAAACAGAGCCTAAAAGTCTCCTTTTAAGCCCCTCCACTCTATTCTATATCCTTTTTAAAACTCTTACTTGCTTTTTCCAAAAATATCCTGCTAAAAGAAATTTCTAGCAAAACTAATATTTTATCTATAAATCTCATTCCGAAACTTGTCATATACAAGTAAGCACTTTCAAATATTATTGTAAACACTATGTAATATCCTAACGTTTTAAAACTTATTTTGTTCATTAAATTCCATATTTTCTTCATTTTCTAATTTCTCCTTAATTTTCTTGATATTTTCTTCAAATCTAAGTTGACTAATAGCATTGTCAATTTTTAAAAGTCCTATAAACATAAATGACTGAGCAAACCAAAGTAATAAACTTATAACACAACGACCAGTTGATAAAATTCCCCATCTACTCATTAGATCATTTGCAATTAATATCAAAACTAAACTACAAAAGACATAAACAAAACTAAAACTTTTCAAATAAACTTTTATAAATCTTTTAAATTCTTTCATTTTCCTCCTCCTTATATCTTTCTTCTAAACCTTTTTTAAAATCAATATAATCCTCACAATGTTCACAATCTTCATCACATATAGTATAAGTTTCATATCTAATAGGACAAATAATATATCCTTGTTCTTCAGCTAAAGCGTCTCTTAACCACTGTTCCATAACTACCTCCACCTCATCAATAAATTAGGTACAAAATAATGATATATTACTTGTTGTAATACACTATTTGCGTACTTTTGATAAAAATTTATTTTGTATCCACCTTCAAACATCTCTTTAAGCTTATTTTTATAAGTTCGTGTCATCTCATTAATTGGATAACCTTGTTGTAACGCAAACAAATGAACACTTAATGTCTTATCTT
>OHAQ01002344.1_pt1 | contig 13866 bp, 8 predicted proteins | sample 1577111 | NCBI WGS metagenome assembly OHAQ01 (sample SAMEA3541549, study PRJEB24748) | human gut metagenome | biome: human gut; feature: human-associated habitat; material: faeces | place: China | collected 2012 | reverse complement strand
CGTTCTCTTGGGGGTCCAAGGGGGCCATTCTCTCACGTGAGAGAATGGCCCCCTTTCCCGTATCCCCCACGGGTGTGGGGGAAATGTTCCACCACTTACAAGTGGTCAATCAGCGCCCACAGCACTGTTTATATTTCTTCCCGCTGCCGCAGGGGCAGGGATCGTTGCGGCCGATCTTCTGGACCTTGCGGGGCTGCTTTTTCACCGTGCCGTCGCCGGAGGTGGAGGCGACGATGCCGTCGGCCACGCGCTCGCGCTTGACCTCGCCCTCGGTCTTGACGCGGGCGGAGAAGATGCGGCGCACCGTGTCGCCCTGAATGGCGGAGATCATGTCCTCAAACATCGTGAGGGATTCCTGCTTGTAGACGTCGATGGGCTTGTTGTTGCCGTAGGATTGTAAACGGATGGCCTGACGCAGCTCGCTCATCGCGTCGATGTGGTCCATCCAGTATTCGTCGACCACGCGCAGCAGCACCACGCGCTCAAGCTCGCGCATGATGGGGGAGGTGACGGCCTCCTCCTTGCGCTCGTAGGTGGTGACGGCGGCGTTGAAGAACAGCTCCGTCAGCTCGTCCTCGCCCATGGCGGCAAGCTCAGCGGGTGTTTCGGTGACCATGCCGCGCGGGAAGTACATACCCTCGAGGCTGCCGAGGATCTCGCGCACGCCGTCCTCGTCGAGCTTACCGTGCTCGCCGGAGTGGAGCGTGACCTGATTGGAAATGCCGCTGCGGATCATGCCGAAGATGGTATCCTTGAGGTTGCGGCCGTCGAGCACCTGCTTGCGCTGCCCGTAGATGATCTCGCGCTGCTTGTTCATCACGTCGTCGTATTCAAGCGTCGCCTTACGGGACTGGAAGTTGCGGGACTCGACGCTGGTCTGTGCGTTCTCGATGGACTTCGAGAGCATCTTGTTCTCGATGGGCGTGTCCTCGTCGAGGTTCATGCGGTCCATGAGGTTCGTGATGCGCTCGCCGCCGAACAGGCGCAGCAGATCGTCCTCGAGCGAGAGGTAGAAGCGCGTCTCGCCCGGGTCGCCCTGACGGCCGGCACGGCCGCGGAGCTGATTGTCAATGCGGCGGGAGTCGTGGCGCTCGGTGCCGATGATGAACAGACCGCCGGCCTCGCGCACGCGGTCGGCCTCGCCCGCGATCTCGGCCTTGTGCCTGGCGAGCGCTTCGGCGAACAGCGCGCGGGCATCGAGGATCTCCTGATCGTCGGTCTCGGCGTAGCCGGTCGCCTCGGCGATCAGCTCATCGGAGAGCCCGGCCTTGCGCAGATCGTTCTTGGCCATGTATTCGGCGTTGCCGCCGAGCATGATGTCGGTGCCGCGGCCCGCCATGTTGGTGGCGACCGTCACCGCGCCGAGCTTACCGGCCTGCGCGACGATCTCGGCTTCCTTCTCGTGGTTCTTCGCGTTGAGCAGGTTATGCTTGATGCCCTCGCGGGAGAGCAGGTAGGACAGGTGCTCGTTCTTCTCGATGGACACCGTGCCGACCAGCACGGGCTGGCCCTTGGCGTGGCATTCCTTGACCTGCGCGATGACCGCGCGGTACTTTGCCGCCTCGGTCTTGTACACCACGTCGGGATCGTCGATACGCGCGATGGGGCGGTTGGTGGGGATCTCGATGATGTCGAGGTTGTAGATGGTGCCGAATTCCTCCTCCTCGGTCAGCGCTGTACCGGTCATACCGGAGAGCTTCTTGTAAAGGCGGAAGTAATTCTGGAAGGTGATGGTCGCGAGCGTCTTGCTCTCGCGGGCGACGGTGACGTGCTCCTTGGCCTCGATGGCCTGATGCAGACCCTCGCTGTAGCGGCGGCCGAACATCAGTCGGCCCGTGAACTCGTCGACGATGACGACCTCGCCGTCCTTGACGACGTAGTCGATGTCGCGCTTCATCGTGCCGTGCGCCTTGATGGCCTGGTTGATGTGGTGGGCGATGGTGGAGTTCTCGGGATCGGAGAGGTTCTCGATCTCGAAATACTGCTCGGCCTTGGCGATGCCGCGGGCGGTGAGCGTCGCGGTCTTGGCCTTTTCGTCCACGATGTAGTCGGCGTCGACGTTGACGTCCTCTTCCTCCTTTTCGTCCGTCTCCGCGATGACCTTCTTGCGGAAGCGGGCGACGAGCGCCTCGGTGCGGCTGTACATCTCCGTGGACTTCTGTCCGATGCCGGAGATGATGAGCGGCGTGCGCGCCTCGTCGATGAGGATGGAGTCCACCTCGTCCACGATGGCGAAGGCGTGGCCGCGCTGCACCAGCTCGGAGGAGAAGAGCGCCATGTTGTCGCGCAGGTAGTCGAAGCCCATCTCATTGTTGGTGCCGTAGGTGATGTCGGCGGCGTAGGCCGCGCGGCGCTCGTCGCTCGTGAGGTCATGGACGATCAGGCCCACGCTCAGGCCGAGGAAGCGGTGCACCTTGCCCATCCACTCGCTGTCGCGCTTGGCAAGGTAGTCGTTCACGGTGACGATGTGCACACCGTTGCCGGTGAGCGCGTTGAGGTAAGCGGGGAGTGTGGCGACGAGCGTTTTGCCCTCGCCGGTCTTCATCTCGGCGATGCGCCCCTGATGGAGCACGATGCCGCCGATGAGCTGCACGCGGTAGGGATAAAGCCCGAGCACGCGGCCCGCGGCCTCGCGCACAGCGGCGAAGGCTTCGGGCAGAATGTCGTCGAGCGTTTCGCCGTTGGCGAGCCGCGCCTTGAATTCCGGCGTCTTGGCGCGCAGCTCCTCGTCCGTCAGAGCGCGGTACTCGTCCGCCATCGCCTCGATCTTATCGACGATCGGATAAATGCTCTTGAGCTCCCGCTCGGAGTAGGTGCCGAAGAGCTTGGTGATCAGTCCCATATCAAAAACTTCCTTTCACGGAAAATCGAAATACTTTTGCAAAAAAGCATAAAAATACTTCTATAGTATAGCACGCCCTGTCCGGATATGCAAAGGAAAAATGCGCGGGAATGTGAACGGACGGTAAATTTCCGCACAATATGACGCCTGTGCGCCTTGCAAGCGGGTGCGGCGTGTGTTAAGATAGAGATATCATGAAGCAAAAGAACCACAGCGAAGGACAACGGAGGATCTTACGATGAAACTGCATTTTTACGGCGCGGACCGCTGCGTGACCGGCTCGTGCCACTGTCTGGAGATCAACGGCAAGCGCATCCTGGTGGACTGCGGCTTACAGCAGGGGCGCGACGAGCTGGACAACGCCATGTTCGCCTTCAACCCCGGCGACATCGACATCCTGCTCGTCACCCACGCGCACATCGACCATACGGGGCGTATCCCCCTAATGGTCAAGCGCGGCTTTACCGGACGCATCCTGACCACCCGTGTGACCGCCGACCTCATGCGCATCATGCTGCTCGACTCCGCCCACATTCAGGAGAGCGACGCCGAGTATCAGAACCGTAAGGGCGAGCGCGCGGGCCGCGAGCCGGTCGAGCCGCTCTACACCGCCGAGGACGCGATGAATGTCTTTAAGTTCCTCACCGTCTGCGAATACGGCCAGAGCGTCGAGCTGTGCGAGGGCGTGAGCGCAGTCTTTACCGACGCGGGGCATCTGCTCGGCAGCGCGAGCATCACGCTCGAGCTTGACGAGGGCGGCGTGCACAAGACGCTCGTTTTCTCCGGCGATATCGGCAACGTCGACCAGCCCATCATCCGCGACCCGCAGCTTTTGAAGAAGGCGGACTATGTGGTGATGGAGTCCACCTACGGCGACCGCAACCACACCGAGGTGTGGAGCTACACCGACGAGCTGGCAGAGATCATCGACGAAACGCTTGGCAAGGGCGGCAACGTCGTCATCCCGTCCTTCGCCGTGGGCCGCACGCAGGAGCTTTTGTACTTCATCCGTGAGATCAAGGATCAGGGGCTCGTGAAGTCCGTGCCCGATTTCCCGGTCTATATCGACTCGCCGCTCGCCAAGGCGGCGACCACGGTGTTCTGCGGCGACCTGCACGGCTATCTGGACGAGGCCGCGCTCGAGCTGGTGAAGGACGGCACGCATATGTTCTCGTTCCCGAACCTGCATTTGGTCGAGACGACCGAGGAATCCAGAATGCTCAACCTCGACAAAACACCCAAGATCATCATTTCTGCCTCCGGTATGTGCGACGCGGGGCGCATCCGCCACCATCTCAAGCACAACCTCTGGCGCAGAGACAGCGCAGTGGTGTTCGTCGGCTTCCAGTCGCCCGGCACGCTGGGCCGCAGGCTGCTCGACGGCGCGGAGAGCGTGAAGCTCTTCGGCGAGGAGATCGCCGTCAAGGCGAAGGTCATGAATTTCCAGGGCCTTTCCTCCCACGCCGACCACGACCATCTGATCGAGTGGATCAAGGCGTTCGATCCGAAGCCCGCGCACGTCTTTGTCGTCCACGGCGACGCGGACGTGGCACCCGCGTTCGCGGACGAGCTGTGCTCCCTCGGCTTCTCCGCTCACGCGGCGAAGTTCACCGAGAGCTACGACCTCGCTGCCGGCGTGATGCTCAGCGAGGGCTACATCTCCGAGCGCAAGCGCACGATGCGGGCCAGCCGCGCGGACAACCTCTACGGCAAGCTCCTTGCCGCGGGCGAGTCTCTGCTTGAGCTGATCCGTAAGAGCAAGGGGATGCCGAATAAGGATGTCATCTCCTTCACCGGCCAGATCCTCTCGCTCATCAACAAATACAAATAAGGGAAAGGGCGCGGTGCTCCGCGCCCTTTTTTGAGGGAAAACGCTATGGCGATCATGAAAAATCAGGAGTATACCGTCACCGTTGAGGGCTATTCGGGTGAGGGAGCGGGTGTCGCCCGCATCGAGGGCTTTGTCGTCTTTGTGTCCGGGGCGCTGCGCGGCGAGGTGTGCCGTATTCTTATTCTGAAGGTGCTGAAGTCCGCGGCCTTCGCCAAGGTGCTTGAGGTGCTTGCGCCCTCGCCGCACCGCATCGCGCCGGACTGCCCGTATTTTCCGCGCTGCGGCGGCTGCACCTACCGCCACATGGACTATGCCGAGGAGCTTGCCCTCAAGCGCCGGCGCGTGCAGGATAATCTTGCGCGCATCGGTGGGAGCGAGGTCGAGGTGGAGGAGATCCTCGGCGCGGCGGAGACGCGGCGCTACCGCAACAAGGCGCAGTATCCCGTCTCGCCGGACGGCAGAGTGGGGTTCTACCGCGCCCGCACGCACGAGGTCATCGACACGCGGGAATGTCTGCTGGTGAAGCCGGAGGCCGACGCCGCGGCGGAGGCCGTGCGGCAGTATATGCGCGATTTCCGCGCGGCGGGCTACGACGAGCGGACGGGGCGCGGCCTTCTGCGCCATGTCTATGTCCGCTCGAACACAAGGGGCGAGTGTCTGATCTGCCTGCTGGTGAACGGCAAGCGACTGCCGCATGAGGCGGAGCTGGTCGAGCGGCTGCGCCGCGCCTGCCCGAAGGCGGTGGGCATCGTGCTCGGCGAGAACACGCGGCGGGACAATGTGATCCTCGGCGAGCGCTACCGCACGCTTTGGGGGGCTGACCGGCTGGAGGATGCGCTCTGCGGGAGAGTGTTCCGTCTGAGCGTGCCGTCGTTTTATCAGGTCAACCGCGAGCAGGCCGAGCGGCTCTACGCCAAGGCCATCGAGTATGCGCAGCTCACGGGTGAGGAGACAGTGCTCGACCTCTACTGCGGCGCGGGGACCATCACGCTTGCGCTCGCGCCCCACGCGAAGCGCGTCCTCGGCGCGGAAATCGTGCCGGAGGCCATCGACGACGCACGGGAGAACGCCGCACGGAACGGTGTGGGAAATGCCGAATTCTTCTGCGGCGACGCCTCCGACGTGGCAAAAAAACTCGCGCAGGAGAATCTGCGGCCCGACGTCATCACGGTCGATCCGCCGCGCAAGGGGCTTTCGGAAAGCGTGATAGAAAGCATCGCGCGGATGCAGCCGGAGCGCGTGGTGTATGTCTCCTGCGACAGCGCGACGATGGCGCGCGATGTGAAGCGCTTCGCCGCCCTCGGCTACCGCGCCGTGCGCGCCTGCGCGGTCGACCTCTTCCCCCGCGCCGACCATGTGGAGACGGTATGTTTATTGTCCAAACTTCAAAGCAAGGAACATATCGAGATCGAAGTGAAGATGGACGAGCTGGATTTGACTTCGGCAGAGAGTAAAGCAACCTACGAGGAAATCCGGGAATACGTTTTCGAGCATACCGGACTGAAGGTCAGCCACCTCTATATCGCACAGGTGAAGCAGAAGTACGGCATCATTGAGCGCGAGAACTACAATAAACCGAAATCCGAGGATACCAGGCAGCCACAATGCCCGCCGGAGAAGGAAAAGGCAATTACGGAGGCATTAAAGCACTTCGGGATGATTTAAGGTAACACACATAGAACAATTGATTTTCTGCCAGTTTTACTGTCTGCTCTAAACTGAAATTTACTGACGATAGCATAATTTCAATTGAAATCAAATCTGAAAAGTGTCTTGGAAGCTAGGTAAACCACCTAAGTTCATAGATTAGCATAAAGCCATCAACATTGGCACTGCAAGGTGTCAGCGCTGATGGCTTTTTGCTTTGCTCTGATCCGGTTCCGATATTGTACAGTCACACGACCGATTGAAATGGAGAAACATAGTCGGAAGTAATTTTAAGCGCTCTCTATCAATTACAAAAAGTCATTACTTTTATATAGATTTTTAACTTGCTAAAAGTAATGATTTTGTGCTATAATGACGATGACAGATTTCGTCGAAAAGAGGTGGTTTTGTGGCAAAAAGGAGGGCATCTTCCAATGTGAATCCTGATTATGAAGCGATTACAAGTTTTCAGAAAGGTCAGGCATCACGCATTTTTAAGGAAGTGAAAGAACGGGATAAGGTTCTGATCGTCAACAAGCAAAACAAGCCGCAAAACGTTGTTATCTCATACGAGCGGTATTTACGGCTCAGAGAAGAAGGAGCAGATATCTGATGAACATTAACGAACAAGCAAATTTCATATGGAGTATCGCAGACCTGCTCCGTGGTGATTTTAAGCAAAGCGAATACGGCAAGGTAATTCTGCCATTTACTGTCCTGCGCCGTTTTGACTGCGTGCTGGCCCCTTCCAAAGCAAGAATTCTGGAAGCAAATAAAACGCTGACTGTCAGCAATAAACGACCTATTTTTAAGCGTACGACCGGTCACGACTACTACAACATCAGCCAGTTTGATTTTGAAAAGCTGATGGATGACAGTAATGCCATAGAAGCGAACCTGCGTGATTACATAAATGGTTTCTCCGAGGATGTCCGTGAGATCATGGATAACTTTGAAATCTTCGGTGTAATTGACAAGCTTTCCCGTGCAAACCTGCTGTACTTGGTTGTACAGCGGTTTGCCGAGATCGATATGAGCGACACCCAGATTGACAATCTGGAAATGGGCTATATGTTTGAAGAACTGATCCGCCGGTTCTCTGAACAATCGAACGAGACTGCCGGTGAGCACTTTACGCCTCGTGAGGTCATTGAGCTGATGGTGGAAGTACTGCTTGATCCTGATATGGACGAAATCGCCACCACCGATGGCAAGGTTATCACCATTCTTGATCCTGCCTGCGGTACGGGCGGTATGCTCTCTGTGGCTCAGAATAAGATGCAGGCATTGAACGCCACTACCAGAGTGATCCCCTTTGGTCAAGAATTGAATCCCGAAACATATGCCACCTGTTGCTCTGACATGATCCTTAAGGGAAACACCAATAGCCGAATTGTTCTGGGCAACAGCTTTAATGAAGATGGTTTTCAGGGACAGACCTTCGATTATATGCTGAGCAATCCGCCCTTTGGCGTGGAATGGAAGAAAGTTGAAAAATTTATCAAGGACGAAGCTAAAAACAAAGGCTATAGTGGTCGTTTTGGCGCTGGTTTGCCCCGTATTTCTGATGGCTCTTTCTTGTTCCTACAGCATCTGATCTCCAAAATGAATGCTCCGGAGAATGGCGGCAGCCGCATCGGGATCGTCTTTAATGGGTCTCCCATGTTTTCCGGCGATGCTGGCAGTGGTGAAAGCGAGATCCGCCGCTGGATCATCGAAAACGATCTGTTGGAGGCCATTATTGGCCTGCCTGACCAGCTGTTCTATAACACCGGAATTACCACATACATTTGGATTCTCACCAATCGTAAAGAGATTCGCAGAAAGGGCAAGGTGCGTCTGATCAACGGTGCCGGTTTCTATGAGAAGATGCGTAAAGGACTGGGCAATAAACGAAATATGATCAGCCCGGAAAACCGAGCAGAAATTGTTCGTCTGTACAGCACCTATGAACCGGACGAAAATTACATGGATTTGGACAATGATGATTTTGGCTATCGGAAAATCGTTGTAGAGCGTCCTTTGCTGAACGAGGATGGTACCCCAGTCATCGACCGTAAGGGCAACAAAAAAGCGGACGCCTCCCTTCGTGACTACGAGATGGTGCCGCTGAAGGAAGACATCCACGAATATTTCCGCCGTGAGGTGCTACCGTTTGTTCCTGATGCCTGGATTGACGAGAGCAAGACTAAGATCGGCTATGAAATTCCCTTTACCCGCTATTTCTATAAGTTCACTCCGCTGCGTGACAGCTCCGTAATTATGGAAGAAATCAAGGTTTTGGAGGGACGTATCCAAGCGAGTTTAGCGGAGGTCTTAGAAAGATGAAGCAGTATATGAGCTATAAAAGCTGTCGCATACGGTGGATCGGTCAGATTCCTTCTGAGTGGAAAGTCAGCAAGGTAAAATATCTTGCATTAGAGAACAACTCAATTTTTATGGATGGTGACTGGATTAATAGCGAAATTATAGAGAGTGAAGGAATTAGATATTTGACAACAGGCAATGTTGGTGCCGGCGAATATAAAGAACAAGGTGACAGCTTTATTTCTGAGAAATCATTTTCAAGACTAAATTGTTTGACAGTACTACCAGGCGATGTTTTGATTTCGAGACTTAACGAGCCAATTGCACGTGCCTGTATTGTACCCGATACATATGATAAATATGTTGTTGCTGTAGATAACGTTGTCTTGCGCCCTGACATTGAATGGAACAAGCAGTATCTTGTTTACTGCATGAATACCTCACGTTATGCAGAAGAAGCGAAATTACTGGCTGCAGGAACTACTATGCAGCGAATTAGCAGAACTAAACTCGGTACGCTCGGATTGCCTAAGCCGCCATTAACGACACAAGATAAAATTGTGTCCTACCTAAACGAAGTAATTAAGAAGATCGACGTTTGTATCGAGAATAAGCTGCATCTGTCTGAATTATTACAGGAAAGCCGAACCTCTATAATATGTTCAGCTATAACAAATGGCATAAATACTACTTGCCAACTGAAAGATAGCGGTATTGAATGGCTTGGGTATATCCCCTCTCATTGGTCGGTTGTCCCTGCAAAAGCATTGTTTGCACAGAGCAAAGAAACCCGCCATGAAACAGATGTTCAGCTGACTGCCAGCCAAAAGTATGGCATTATCTCTCAAGAAGATTATATGGAGAAGCAAAGCTATAAAATTGTTTTGGCCGATAAAGGACTGGAAAACTGGAAGCACGTTGAACCCAACGATTTCATAATCAGTCTGCGCAGCTTTCAAGGCGGGCTGGAGATCAGCTATATTCCAGGGTGCATCACATGGCATTACATCGTTCTGAAGCCTAAAGCGGGTGTAGAACCGGAGTATTTCAAGTGGTTGTTTAAGTCTCCACGATATATTCAGGCATTGCAGCGCACGGCAAACTTTATCCGTGATGGTCAAGATTTGAGATTTTCGAACTTTGTGCAGGTTCCTCTCCCCTTGATTCCAATGGATGAGCAGAAAGAGATTGCTGACTATTTGAATAAGAAAACCGCACGAATTGACAGCATCATTGCTGATGTTACCGAGCAGATTGAAAAGCTAAAGGAATACCGTCAAAGCATTATCTCCGAGGTGGTAACTGGAAAGGTGGCAGTAGGATGAGTAATTATTACTTTTTGTGGCTTTGTACCGAGCAGTGGGAACTCATTTATTATGTTGCTTTCATTGTTTTGACTATTGGTCTTGTGATTTTTGCAGCAAAAACATATTTTTTTCAAACCAAACAGTCTACAAAGCTTTTTTGCAAAAGCATTGAAAAACCTGCTGCAAGCGGTAATAGCAATCTATATATCGAAGTGTATAACTACGGTAATTCTGTGGCACAGAATATCGGTGTGAAAATTCAAAGTGTAGATTTTGGCACGATTCCTTTTCTGAAGCCTGGTGAGGATTATTTGATTCCAGTTGCCTATTTCATCCACGCATCAGATCAAAAAATTGCATTTGCTGAAAGAATAAAAGTGACTGGAGATACAACGACAATTCCCGTCGTTCTAACAATGGGGAAAACTTCGTCCGAGTTTGATGTGGATATTACAATTCAGAAAAATGCTATCAAGCTTAATGAGTCAGATTCTCGCTATTTTGAAAAGATAGGCAAGACACTTGAAGCAATCGAAAAACAGCAAGAAAAAATGACCGGCGAAATTAAAAAGGTTGGAGAAAACATTAAGAACAAAAAATAAGGGGGTGGTCAGTAATGGCAATCGAAACCAAGGAAATTACATTCGAGCGAGAAATCGAGTACAGCCTGCTTGACCACGGCGGATACATCAAGGGCAATCCTCGTGACTATAATCGGGAGTTTGCCGTTGATACGAAGCTGCTGTTCCGTTTTCTCCAAGAGAGCCAGCCGGCGGAATGGGCCAAACTATGCAAGAAGCATGGCGATGACGTAGAAACCGGCTTTCTAAAAAAGCTGTACCGGGATTTGGATACCCATGGTATGCTGTACGTTTTTCGCCACGGCATCGTGGATGCTCCGGCGAAGCTCTCCATGTGTTTCTTTAAACCTGCCAGCGGTATGAATCAGACCAGTCAGGCACTTTATGAGAAAAATATTCTCTCCATTACCCGGCAGGTACATTACAGTCTGAAAAACGAAAACTCTATTGATGTCGTATTATTTATCAACGGCTTGCCAGTGGCAACTTTGGAATTGAAAAATCCGGCGACCGGTCAGACCGTCGAAAATGCAAAGCATCAGTACATGAAAGATCGTGATCCTCGAGAGCTGCTACTTTCTTTCAAATCCCGGTGCCTGGTTCACTTTGCTGTAGATACCGACGAAGTATGGATGACCACCAAGCTGGACGGTATCAATACATACTTTCTGCCATTCAACAAAGGCAATAATGGTGGCAAGGGAAATCCCGTTGGCAGTGGAACATACCGCACTTCCTATTTGTGGGACGAAGTGTTGCAGAAGGACAGCTTGCTGGATATCGTTCAGCGATTTATCCATCTTCAGGAGGACAAAAAGAATCCCAAGAAGTCCGTAATGATCTTCCCACGCTATCATCAGTTGGATGTTGTTCGCAAATTGGTTGCCGATGTATACGAGCATGGCACCGGACGTAACTACTTGATTCAGCACAGCGCAGGCAGCGGTAAATCCAATTCCATCTCCTGGCTGGCACACCACCTGTCCAATCTGCACGATAAAAATGATAAAGTAATATTCAACAGCATTATCGTGATTACTGACCGTCTGGTGCTGGACAAGCAGCTACAGGATACAATCTATCAGTTTGAACACGTGGAAGGCGTTGTAGTTAAGATTGACAATAATGCCTCTCAGCTGGCGGACGCTCTGAACACAGGCAAGAAGATTATCATCACCACACTTCAGAAGTTTCCATTCATTCTTGAAAAAGTGGACGATCTGAGTGGAAAACGGTTTGCCATCATCGTTGATGAGGCGCATTCTTCACAGACCGGCGAAGCCAGCAAAAAGATGAAAGCAATTCTGGGCGATACAGAAGGGCTGACCGAAGAAGAACAGCTTCAGAAGGTTGCCGACGAAGAAGCCAAAGAGGAGCATAAACAGTCTGATAGCGAGGATGAGATCACCAAGGAAATGGCCACTCACGGCCGTTTGACAAATTTGTCCTTCTTTGCATTTACCGCAACACCCAAGGCAAAGACTCTGGAAATGTTCGGTACGCCTGATGCAAACGGAATTCCTCGGGCGTTCCATATCTACTCTATGAAGCAAGCAATTCAGGAGGGTTTTATCCTAGATGTCTTGAAAAACTATGTGACCTATGACACCTACTTTAAGATAGGCAAGAAGATTGCGGATGATCCTCGCTATGAAAAGAGTAAGGCAAACAAGGCTCTGGGCAAATTCCTGAGCCTGCATCCGCATAATTTAGCACAAAAAACGCAGATCATTGTAGAGCATTTCCGTACCGTCACCAAGAACAAGATTGGCGGCAAGGCTAAGGCCATGGTTGTCACTGGTTCCCGTTTGCACGCCGTTCGCTACTATCAGGAGTTCCAGCGGTATATCAAGAAGATGGGCTATGAAAACGAGCTTGGAATCCTGATTGCTTTCTCTGGTACTGTGCGTGACGGCGGCGAGGAATACACCGAAGTCAGTCTAAATGGTATTAAGGAAAGTGAATTGCCAGAGAAGTTCCACGGCGGTGAATACCAGGTGCTGTTGGTAGCAGAAAAATACCAGACCGGCTTTGATGAGCCGCTGCTGCATACCATGTTTGTGGATAAAAAGCTCAGCGGCGTAAAGGCTGTACAGACCCTTTCACGCCTGAATCGAACCTGCTTTGGTAAAGAAGATACTTTTGTGCTGGACTTTGTAAATTCAGCAGAAGATATCCGTGCGGCATTTGCCCCGTATTACGAGGAAACTACCATCGAAGAAACCACTGACGCAAATATTGTGTATGAACTAAAATCCAAACTGGACGAATTCCGAGTCTACTGGGCAAGTGAGATTGAATCTTTTGCAAAGGTATTTTTCAAGCCCGGCAAAAAACAGGGCAATATGGACTTTGGCATCCTCAATAGCTTCCTCGACCCTGCTGTGGATCGATACAAAGGATTGGATGAAAACGAGCAGGAAGAATTCAAATCTACACTGACTAAGTTTGTCCGCGCCTATACATTCCTAACAAATATTATCCGGCTGGATGATGCAGGCCTCCATAAATTCCACGCCTATGCCAAGTTCCTGCAAAATAAGCTGCCGAAGCGTGAGGGTGGTGGACAGGTGTTTCTGGACGATGAAGTTGCATTGCAATATTATCGAGTTCAGAAAATTTTCGAAGGTTCCATAGCATTGGAGCAGAGCGATCCTCTGCCCAATAAAATTCATCCCGGCAAACCAAAGCTGGAAGAAGAAAAGGCACCGCTATCTGAGTTGATCGATAAGATTAATGAGAAGTTCGGCACTGAGTTCACCAACATTGATAAGGTTCTGGAGCAGATTGTTTCTGACATGGATGCCAACGAAGAATTGCGTATCCAAGCGCGCAACAATTCTCAAGAGCATTTCCGCTTCCCGTTTAACGACGCTTTTATGGATGTTGTCATTGGACGTATGGCACAGAATCAACAGTTCTGCGAAAGAGTTCTGGACGATGCAAAATTCGGTGATACAGTTCGAGATCTTCTAATCGGCGTTGTGTATGATCGCTTAAGGCGACCGACAGATGCCCAGCTGTAAAAATTATTGCCAAAACACAGATGCGCATCTTGAGAATTGCAGCGCGGATGCGATCACGTAACGCACGAATTCTCTCAGAATACTTATGAGTGCGTTATAATAAAACGCTACAGGTTTCATCAGATTGTTGGATGAAATCTGTAGCGTTTTTGCGTTTTCTGAGCAGGTGTTCCAAGCTGCATTTTTGCAGTTTGCATATGCGCCTGCGAAGAAAATGAGGGATTGCAAAGGGAATATTCCTTTTGCCGCTGGGTTTCCAATAGGGGCGCGAGCATCCCTGTTGGCACACGATTTTCCGCAGGAAAGTCTAGTGTGTTATACCTTT
>OHAQ01002332.1_pt1 | contig 13911 bp, 9 predicted proteins | sample 1577111 | NCBI WGS metagenome assembly OHAQ01 (sample SAMEA3541549, study PRJEB24748) | human gut metagenome | biome: human gut; feature: human-associated habitat; material: faeces | place: China | collected 2012 | reverse complement strand
TGTTGTCTTTCATAAACAGACAGGAACTCTTCTTTACTCATTATTCGTTTCATGGTCTTTTTATTGGCAAAGTAACGGAAGAGTGGATGGCTTTACAATGTGTACTTTATCGGATGCTTACGTTCTAATATCCCCTATTGAAAGATTATTAATGGCTATCTTGTCTAACTCAGTTGAAACAATAAACCAAAATTGTGCATAGTAAATTATATCTTTGGGTAGTGTTAACTTAGACTCTGCGTCACTGATATTTTCTGTTGTTCTATCACAAGGTGATAGTATACTATCTAAATCTGAATTAAATGACAACTGACGATTAACTCTTAAATTTGCTTTAATCTGAGCGATATTGGATATAATCTCTCGTTTTGTAGCTGTTGCAAATACACCTACAAGTCTATATGGATTATATTGGATGATTTTAATCATGACTCATCTATTTAAATTAGACTGATTAATTTATTTTATATCGAGACATGTGAATGTTATATCAGAAGTCTCTATTATTTTTAATATTAGATTACTTAATACCGTGCTTTTTGCAATATTACTACTTTTCTCAAAAAAACATTCTTATTTTTCTTTATTCTTAAGTATGTAAATATCTAACCTTCATCTCATTATAATTTTATTTATTTCTTACTTGCTCTGTTGTAGTCCATTATGTTATAATCAAATGATTAAAGTTAATATTCCATTAATTTATAATCAGCATTGCTATTATTATCACTACAAGTATTGCTACGATTATATATAACATAATCGGCTTCGACTGTTTCTCTACCAGCTTCAACTGCTCTCCAGCCTTGTCGCCAATGAATGCTTTTGCATCCGCAAGCTCCTTGGCCGACTTCGCATTCTATGTAGTTCTTGGTAACCTTCCATTGGGTTCCCAATAATCCAACCGCACATTTATGTGCCTATAAAATTAATGATTACAAATTAATAAAGATTGATTTCCTTTATTTTTCTACATTTCTTCACCACTTTATCCTATAAATCTATAGAAAAATTCGTACTTTAAATTCATCTACATCCCCCCATTATATACAAACTGTAAGAAGATAAGTAATTTTATTAAACTGTCCATACACTGCTGTTTTTCCAAGAAGTCTCCCACTAATATTGTAAGAATAATGCAATTTTTCCACACCTAACAAAATGTCAAATCACACTCTTCCACATCAGAATTCTGTAATTTAGCAACCCTGAATCCCGTTATCTCATTTTTTGCAACAAAACACCTATTCATAATCACAAAACGACATAAAAAAACAATCAAAACGAAAACATTATTACACAAATAACCAAACAAATAATACAAAAACCATAAAATCTATACAGATATAAATCAAAAAGAAAGCTTTATTTTATCTATAATTTATCTCATTCCAGCAACGAAAGTCCTCAAAAGTCTTCACTCTCCATCCCCTCTCAAAAGACCCAGAAGCGCATTTTCCAAAACGCAAGTACATTTGACCTCAAACGCACTTGCGTTTTCCTCCAAACGTAAAAGAGTTTTCCCAAAAGCTCTTTAGGGTTTTCCTCCAAACTCCTCGGTATTTTCGCCCGAAATCTCGCTTTTCACACAGATTTTCTCGTGTTTGATTACCTAAATTCGCCCAAACCTTCATTTTTACACAAAAGCCACCCCTTCCAGAAAGCTTCTGAAAGGGGTAGCAAAATCTACGGCAAGAAAAAATACGAAATTCAGACATTCAAAAAGAAAGCAGAATTTCGCATTTCAAATCTTTTACTCAACAATATTTACAAAATAAAAGCAAGATGATTTTTCAAACTAATACATATCCCAGTACTTTTCGCACTCATGAAGGTAGTCCGTTTCCGGATGAGAACCGAACACCAGCGCATAGAAGGAAGTACCCCGCAAACGGGCACGGTGAATGTCGGCCAGCAACACGTCATCGGGAGGGGGCATCTCAAAATCGGAAATCATCACCACGTCGGCACGTTGCCAGCCGTGGGTGCGCAGCATCATCAGGGCTTCGGCAAAGGCTGGACGCGCATCGGTTCCTCCATCGAAACGACGTTGCAGGAAATCCACCAGCATCGGGAAATCGGTTTTCAGGTCACGAATCAGCAAGGTTTGTATATCCTCCGAAAAATTGATGACATAACATTTCCGCGAAGTGGCCTCCGTCAGACGGGCAATGGCCAACACGGCCGATTTGGCCAGTCGTTCACGCTCTTCTCTCATGGAGCCGGAGGTATCTACACAAATGATATAAGGACCCTGTGAGCTGACTTTCTTTTTTTCCGGTGAGGGATTGGATGTGTCTTCATGCGAAAAGGAATCAAACTGCTGCAGGCGTTTCTCCACATAACGCTGCATGAAGAAGGGATGTAGCACCTCATCCGTGAGGTAACAGTACTCCACGGGCAACAGACTGTTAAGGTCATCGCCCAAGGTCACACCTTCCACATCGCTCTGGGTGGCATGACGAATCAGACTGTCAGCCTGAAGTCCAGACAAGGAATCGAAACATTCTTTCCGTCCACCCACGTTCTTCCCCAGGCAGCGCACCAGCTCACGTATCTGGCGGTTCTGCTCCATGGCTTTTTCGTAGGGAACTACTTTACGGTAGAGTTCCGGATGGTTCCGCAACAGCCACTTCACACGCGAACCCAGGATGTCGCCTTCCGTTTTCAGACCGAACGATTTATCTAAAATCTGAAATCCTTCACACAGACGGAAGAGGTGCTGATACTGATAGTCGTATTCCTTGACCGTGAGCAGATGGTGCCACTTGTCGAGGAAGAGTTCCTGCAAGGCTGCCCGTTCTTCGCTCCGCTCGGGAAGCCGGGACAGGCGACCGATGTAATAGGATACGTCGAGTTCGGCCAGGGTATAGCGTTTGCGAAAGGCTGTTTCCATTCGTTTCAGAAATATCAGGAAATCGGTCGGCGGCAGGGTTTCGTGCTCGTAGAAGACTTCCCATTCAGGAGTGTAATGGGAATAGAATTCCTGCAAGGAAGGGGCCGTCTGGCGATAATATTCCCAGATGCATTCTTCCAGTTCACTTTCCAACACGGTGCGCTCCTGAATGTATTCTTCCATCCGCGCCCGGCTTCGCTCACGAAGTTGCTCCAAATAGGCTGTCTTCAGGTCTTTCAGACGGATATTCCTCGTTCTCTTTCCGGTATGCATGTTTCATTTCCTCCAACTCGTTCCGATAGCGGAACAGGGCTTTCGACGGTTCGCCCAGTATCCGGCTCATGGCTTCTTTCTCTCTTTTCCCGACAAACAGATGGTTTGCGCAGTAGTCGGCTTCTTCTTTCACCCAGTCGCCGCAATGGGCTTCTCCATGGCTGAGCCGTTGTTCCAGCTGGCTGAAGCGTGCGGGGATGTCTTCCTGCGCCTGTACTTCCATGGCGGGCAGCGACGCACAGTCGGGAGTGCACAGCAAAGGGTATTCATAGTCGTTGATAAATACTGAACGACGGCCACGGCGCAGGGTATAGACTTTCGATGGGGATACCTTGTTGCGCATGGAAGGGTCGTATTTCTTCAGTACATAGCAATCGGTCTTGTATTTGTCTTTATGCAGATAGAACTGTTTGCCGGTGTCGTCCAGCTGCTGGTAGTCGGACGCAAAGAGGAGCAGTCGTCCGGCCAGGCGTACGCGTTCCACCTGATAGTAGTATGTATCGACCAGCTGCAATCCGGCATCGGCCCGCTCGCGCAAGGCTCCTGCCGAGTCGAGTTCTTTCTTCAAGGCCTGCAAGTCGGCTTCAATGCCCGACAGGTTCAGCACGTAGCCACGCACGCTCTCGCCTACTGCCGTCAGTACGGCATCGCGTACCCAGTCTATCTGGCTGGTCTCGTTCCACAGGCAGTGTATCATCAGCAGACAGTCGGACAGGCGTACCTCGGTATTTCCTTGCAGAAAGGCAGCGGCCCGCAGCAGGCGGACGATTTTCTTCCAGCGACGGTCGGACACGTAGAATGCCACAGAGGAAGGTGAATCGGAATTTTCTAACTGGCGGTTATAATCTTCTAATTTGTCCTTGAGGGAATGGATGACTTCCAGCACGGAATAGTGCAGGCCGACGGATTTCATCTGTTCCTCCCACTGGCGGTATTCTTCGTCGCTCACTGCCAGATGCTCGTCCATTTCCGGCTCGCTTTCGTCGGCTGTGGAAATCATCCGGTCGAAATCGGACAGGTCTTCAATGCCGCCCACTAATTTGCGCACTAAGAAGCGGTCGTACAATGCTTCCAGTCCTTGTCCTGAAGCCGGAAGTTCGTTCGATGCGGCAATCAGTCCTTTCATGGGGACTCGTACCGAGAACTGTCCGTTGCGGAAAATTTTCTCATTGATGACGGTCAGAAGGGCATTCTGTATGGCGGGACCGGCTTTCCAGATTTCATCCAGAAAGACAACGGTGGCGGTGGGCAGATAGCCTTCGGTCATGCGTTCGTAGGTGTCTTCGTTTTTCAACCGGGCAATGGATACGGGACCGAATATTTCGTCGGGGGTACTGAACCGCGACATGAGGTATTCGAAAGCTGTTCCTCCACGGAACATCAGTTTCAACCGGCGGGCTACCATACTCTTGGCCACTCCCGGAGGGCCTAACAGGAAGATACTCTCTCCTGCCACAGCCGAAAGCAGCGCCAGTGCCATGACTTCTTCTTTGCCGTACACCCGCTCGTTCAGGGTGTCCAGCAGTTTCACGATACGGTTCTTCAACGTTTCCATTTTACATACAATGAAGGAATAAACTTATGATGCTGCGACAACACATTGAGGGTCTGGAGTACGACCGACAGGACAATCAGTCCCAGTCCTAAGTAGAAACTGAAGTTCAAGTCTTTGGCTTCCTGAAATATCAGCATGGCACCGATGATGCTGTATATCGGCTCCAGGTTATAGCTCAAGTTGACCGTAAAGGCGGAAATCACTTTCAGTACCTGAATCTGGAGGATATAAAGTCCCACGGTACACACCGAAGCCAGGCAAAGCAGGTAAATCAAATCCTGGGCGCCGGGCAGAATAGAGGAAACCGGAAAGTAATGCAAATAGGCCGGCAAGATGCAGGAGAGCCCTAAGAAACCGCCCAGCATCTCGTAAAGCAGCATGGTGCTGGAGGTGTAGTTCACGGCTACCTTCTTGTTGACAATGGTAAACAGAGAAGCTAAAGCCGACGAAATGACTCCCATACAGATACCCACCCGGTAGCGGGTGTCAAAATGGAATATCAGCACAATGCCCAGCACGGCTACCAGACTGAACAGAATCTCCCGTAAGGAAATGCGGTGACGATTGATGAGGGGCTCAAAGATGGCGGTAAAGATGCTCATCAGCGAAAGACAAACCACGCCGATGGATACATTGGAGGCTTTGATACTTCCATAGAAAAATATCCAGTGCAAGGCCAAAAGCAATCCCACAGAGCCAATCTTGGTTACATCGCCCAAGGTCACTTTCCGCAGCTTTTTCAGAAACGAAAGCAGCAGGAAAAACATTACGGAGGCGAACATCATACGGTACCACACGAGCAGACCTTCATTCAGGGAAATCAGTTTTCCGAAAATCCCCGTTCCTCCGGCGATGAGAATGGAAAGATGCAGTTTTATAAATGCTTCCTTCATATAAAAAGAATCTAATGTGAACACAATACAAGAAAGCGAAGAACTCCTCACGTATGACCGGCGGAATTCTTCGCTTCTTCTTATTTATTATCTATACAATTGCTACCTGATTACAGCGGCATGTTACCGTGTTTCTTCGGCGGATTGCTCTGACTCTTGTTCTGAGTCATTTCCAATGCCTGAATCAGTTTATAGCGAGTATCCTTCGGAAGGATGATTTCATCGATGTAACCCTGTTCGGCTGCACGGTAAGGATTAGAGAATTTTTCTTTGTATTCTTCTACTGCCTTCGCCTTTTCTTCCGGAGTAGCCTTGCGGTACAGGATATTTACGGCACCGTCGGCACCCATTACGGCGATTTCTGCAGTCGGGTAAGAGAAGTTTACATCGGCACCTATAGGCTTACTGTTCATTACGATGTAAGCACCACCGTAAGCCTTACGGGTAATTACGGTAATCTTAGGCACTGTAGCTTCTGCGTACGCATACACAATCTTCGCTCCGTGACGGATGATACCGTTGTGTTCCTGTGTGCATCCCGGCAAGAAGCCCGGTACGTCTTCGAAAGTAACGATAGGAATATTGAAGCAGTCGCAGAAACGGATAAAGCGAGAAGCCTTGTCAGAAGCATCGATGTCGAGCACACCGGCCAGGTAAGCAGGCTGGTTGGCTACGATACCTACAGAACGTCCGCCCAGGCGAGCAAATCCTACCACGATGTTCTTGGCAAAGTGAGGCATCACTTCAAAGAAGTAGTGGTTGTCGACTACCGGTTCGATGATGTTCTTGATATCGTACGGCATGTTCGGGTCATCCGGAATGACTGTCATCAGTGACTCTTCTGCACGGCGGATGTCGTCAGTGCAAGGAATCATCGGCGCATCTTCCATGTTGTTAGACGGAAGAAAGCTCAACAGTTCACGGATGCTCATCAATGTTTCTTCTTCAGTATCGCAAAGGAAGTGAGTTACACCGCTCTTGCTGCTGTGGGTATAAGCACCACCCAGCTCTTCCTTGTCCACTTCTTCGTGTGTCACGGCCTTCACTACGTCCGGACCAGTGATGAACATGTGGCTCTTTTCCTTCACCATAAAGATGAAGTCGGTCAGTGCCGGAGAGTAGCAGGCACCACCTGCACAAGGACCTAAGATGGCCGAAATCTGCGGAATCACACCTGAAGCGATGGTATTCTGGTAGAAGATAGAAGCGTAACCTGAGATACTGCCTACACCTTCCTGAATACGTGCACCACCTGAGTCGTTCAAGGCAATCACCGGCGCACCGTTCTTCAATGCCAGTTCCTGCACTTTCACAATCTTCTGTGCACCTGTCGCACTCAGTGTACCGCCGTATACGGTGAAGTCGTATGCATATACGTACACCAGACGTCCGTCAATCTTACCGTAACCACATACGATACCGTCACCCGGAATGTGATTCTTATCCATTCCGAAGTCTGTACAGTGATGGATTACGAACTTGTCCATTTCATTGAACGTACCTTTATCGAGCAACATGTCGATACGTTCGCGGGCTGTCATGTGACCGTTGGCGTGCTGTCTTTCCACGCGTTCTACGCCACCACCCTGAGAAGCAAGCTTATCCAGCTCCTCAAATTTCTTATATTGTTCTGCTGTTGTCATTGTTCGTCTTCTTTAATTACATCCAAAGTCATTATCACCTGATTGCTGTTGACAGAATCTCCTTCGTTTACCAGGATTTCCTTCACTACGCATTCGCTGTTTACCTTGTAGTTGCTCTGCATCTTCATAGCTTCAATCACTACTACGATGTCGCCAGCCTGCAGACGGTCGCCTGCTTTCACCGGAATCTTGACTACCTTACCCGGCATCGGAGAAACAATCTTATCCTGCTGTTTCTCGTCACCGCCCTTACGCATACGCAGGTATTTAGCCTGTGAATCGATGATGTCAATGTTGTATGACTGATAATGCGCATTTACAGTATAGCTTTTTCCACCTTCCTTACGAATCAGTTCGGCATTGTACGACTTTCCTTCGTGCAGAATGGAGCAGCTACCATTTTCGGCCATCACGATGTCTACATCGTATGGAACTCCGTCAATGGTCAACTGTACCTTGTTGCCTTCTTTGCTGACCAATGTCACATCCGCAACTCTGTCTCCTATATGTATTTCCATAATCTTCTACTTTAATTCAAAATACTTAGATTCTCAGCACACCTTTTTTCAGGCCAAACTCACGCCAGCGGCTGATAGGACGGTTGTCGCTTGATGCCGACTTGTTTTCTTCCAGGTTCATCAGGTAGTCAATGTAAGCCGCAATCATGGCGATGTTTTCAGTTTCCTCTTCTTTCTGTCCGGCCCATTCACGCAGCATGTCCTGATGTTTCGGGATGAACAATGTGTTGTAATGTCCTTCTACAAAATCGGGCACGTTCATGATGTGACGCAGGTAACCGATATTGGTCTTCAAACCGGTAATCTTGTATTCGTACAACACGCGACGCATACGTTCGATGGCGAATTCACGAGTAGTAGCCCATACAATCAGCTTACCAATCATCGGGTCATAATAGATAGGAATTTCGTAGCTTTCATACACATAGCTATCGATACGCACACCGATACCGTTCGGTTCCATCAGCTGACGGATAACACCCGGTGAAGGCATAAAGTTGTTTTCAGAATCTTCTGCACAGATACGGCATTCGATGGCATGTCCGCGCTGTTTCAAATCTTCCTGCTTGAAGTGCAACGGCTCGTTATTGGCTACACGAAGCTGCTCTTTTACCAGGTCTACACCTACCACTTCTTCTGTAATAGGATGTTCTACCTGCAAACGGGTATTCATTTCCAGGAAGTAGAAATTACGGTGCTTGTCGACCAGGAATTCAATCGTACCGGCTCCTTTATAGTGTACAGCCTTAGCCGCAGCCACAGCTGCCTCACCCATTTTCTGACGCAATTCAGGAGTTACGAAAGGAGAAGGAGTTTCTTCTACGATTTTCTGGTTACGACGCTGGATAGAGCATTCGCGTTCAAACAAGTGTACGGCATTTCCGAAATTATCTCCCAGAATCTGGAATTCAATATGATGCGGTTCTTCCACAAATTTCTCCAGATAAACGGTATCGTCACCAAAAGAAGACATAGATTCAGAACGGGCTGTATTGTATGCTTCTTCCACTTCATCTTCGCTGTGAATCAGACGCATACCTTTACCACCGCCTCCCATAGAAGCTTTCAGCATGACCGGATAACCGATTTTGTTACAGATTTCCTTAGCCTCTTCTACACTCTGCAACGGCTGTTCTGTACCCGGAACGACCGGCACTCCAGCTGCAATCATGTGTTTACGGGCAGAAATCTTGTCACCCATCGCATCCATCGTTTCAGGATCCGGACCAATAAAAATGATACCTTCCTGACGGCAACGGCGTGCAAATTCTGAATTTTCAGACAAGAAGCCATATCCCGGATGAATAGCATCTACTCCATGACGTTTTGCAGCCATGATAATTTTATCTATGTTCAGATAACTTTCGCGAGATGCTGCCGGACCTATCAGGCAAGCCTCATCTGCATAAAGTACGTGGCGAGCCGTTCTGTCGGCTTCGGAAAAAACTGCTACGGTACGGATACCCATTTCACGGCAAGAACGCATCACGCGCACAGCAATTTCACCACGGTTAGCGATTAATACTTTGTGTATCATGCTTTATGTTTTAATAATGATTTCTTTTGATGCCGGACTATTCTCATATAGTCCAATAAACTGAGCATCTGCATGCCCTTCATAGTCGATTCGGCACAAATGCCCCAAAAACTGTGCAAAAATAGCAAAAAAAGAGACACCGTTCCAACGAATGTCTCTTTTTTTGCCAAATTGCTACTCTTTCCCTCAAAAATACCTAAAAATGAGGAGAGGATTATCTATTTTAAAACAATAACGCAAAGTCGAGTTTGCAAAATAATGGAAACAGGCAGAAAGCCGCATTAACGGGTCTGTCTTACTGTATGCAACACTTTGCCTTCCTTATTAATCATATACAGGCACAATTCTTTCTTATCGGCAGAAATCAAAGAGAAACCTGTTTCTCCGCTACAGAACACAGTGCCTTCTACTGCTTTCACCTTGCGGCTCAAAGATGCGGAAGTGTTCACTACATAATCGATCTTGCTTCCTGCTTTGCGAATATGCTGGAAGTTATGGATATGTCCGCACAAATACATATTTACATTGTTATGCTTGCGCAAAATACTGTCTACCCGTTTTTCCATATCCAGGCGTTCCGAATCATTCTTGTCTGTATCCGCATAAATAGGATGGTGACCCACAACCAGCACCCAGTCTTCTTTGGCAGATGTCAGTACAGAATCCAGCCATGCCAACTGCTTGTCCATATCTTGCTTGCATGCATCCGGATACTTTTCCGTATCCTTACGGTATTTATCCAACAGAGGAGCTGTGTCAATCATTACCAGGCGCACCGTAATATCATCATTCTCCAGCACCTTTGTGTAATAACGAGCCGGCATCTCCCAGCGGGCACTCACCTGACTATAGTCCAATACAGCCTGCGTATTACCACGATATTCATGATTACCCAATATAGGATACCATGGAATCATCAGTTCCGGATGGCTGTACACCAATTCGTAGTTGGTCATCCACAAGGGGTCGTTTACACTGCGTACACCTTCAAAGTGATGCACATCGCCGGCAGCTACCACAGCTTCAATATCTACATTCTCTGCCATCTGCCCCATCAATTCAGCAATAGGTTTCTGGTCGTAATATCCATTACGGCCCAAATCATTTGCCAGATAAAAATTCAAGGGTTTCTCCAATGCCTTCCATTCTGAAGGACCTTGTGCAAAAACTGCCCATACAGATAAAAGCAGACAACATGTACAGAAAATTCTTTTTAATGAAATCATAATCATTTTTAGTTTTATCAATTATTTGTTTATTGTTGCAAAGGTAAATCCCAATTCTGAATAAAATCAGGAAAACTCCTTTGCAGAAGATTTTCAAAAAATAAGTCCGAAACACAGCTGTCCGGACTTATTCGTCTAAGGAAAAATGCAGTTTCACAACTGCCTTAACAAAACCTAGAAAAGGATTTTATTATTTTGTACCGTATGCTCCGAAGCGAGCTTCCACTTTCGGAGAGGTATAAGTTTTTCCGTTTACTGTCAAACCTGATGTACCGAAATAAGGTTGCATAGTAGCATCACTACCATTGTAAGCACCAGTCAGTACCGGTGAACCAGCCTGTACATGGAAGTCCCATGCATCCTGATATACATACTCGGTCAAACCAACTTCATTTATTGGATAGTTTACGAATTTCGGATCCTTAGTGGCACATTCTGCCTGTGTTTTAGTAATTATACTATTTGCATCTACCACTCCCTCATAATAATCTTCATGCGCATAAGCATATCCTTCCCAAGAATAAGCCACACCTGACGCATCGGTAAACACTACGTCACTTTTCTGTGTACCTGAAGCATAGTAGTTATAATCAATAACCGACTTATCATTGTATCCTTCTTCCGGATTATTCGGAAGGTCGAAGCTAGGAGTCATGGCTCTGAACTTACAGTTTACCATCAGATTATTGAACACATTGGCCAAGGCATTCTTTTCCACATAAACACATCCACCTTTTTCACCGTCACGACGCCATCCTGCATTAATGATGGTATTGTTGTATGCCTGGATTTTTGCCAAAGCACGTGTATCACTCTGACCTGAGCTGGAGAGTTTCAAACCGTTGGTGTTCGGGCTGAACATGACGTTTCCAGCTACATCGACCACACATCCAGCTTTTACGTTTACAGCTTCTGCACCATCAAATCCGTTTGCAGCAAACACATTGTTAGCGATAATGGCATTTCCACCCATCAAGTAAATGCCATCTGACCAACCGTTACGCAATACAGAGTTGGTGATTACATAATGACCGTTCACATTATTGGTGGTAATCTGCGGATAGGCATCATCTCCAGCGGTATACACTTCAGTTGCAGCAGCAGGAGAACCTTCTACAACCTGACCTCCTGTGTACTCAATGATTGTATGGTCAATCAACATTTCCTCACAAGTGGATGAAGCCACAATACCTCCCCAAAGACCTGCAAAAATATTTTCTTCTGTACGATCATCTTCAGGAACAGAGAACAAGATAGGCTTTTCAGCTGTACCTTCACAATACAAGTTTCCGTTTACGGTGAACTCTACCGGAACATGATTGGCTCCTACTCCCTCTGTACTTACAATAATCTTCACGCCTTCTTTGATTACAAGGCTTTTACCTTCGGGTACCGTGTAATGGTTAGTCAAATTTACTATCGTATCGGCAGGCCAGACAATGATGTCACCTGTGGTTTCTCCATTTCCACCATCAGTATTTTCATCGTTATTTCCATTGTCATTGTTTCCGGGAGTCTCAGTTCCATCCCCGTTCGCAATCGGGTCTTCTTCTGTACAAGCTGCCATAAAAGACAATGCTACCAGAGCCGTGCCGGCCAACAAATAATTTTTCAGTTTCATTTTGTAATAATTTAGAAATGTTAGTCAATATAGTTCTTTATCTCTTTGTTATAGTTTGTATCTGATTCCCAGCATAAATGACTGTCCATGCCATTCCTTTCGCTCTATTACATTGCCATCGTTACGTTCAGAGTTGACATTTTCCGTACGAGGGCCGCTCTGAATAAAGCGAAGCAAAGGAGTATCCAGCAAATTAGAAGCCTTGGCAAAAAGACTGATACCGTTCTTAAAGCTTTTTTCTACAGAAGCATCCAACTGCAAATAGCCATCTTCCCATATATCGTCATCATACCAGTTAGAAATATCACTCAAACGCTTTCCGGTATAACTTCCGGCAATCTGTCCTTCCCAGCCATATTTCGTACTTTTGAACAGCAGTGACAGATTTGCTACATGGGCCGCCTGACCAAACAACGGACGGGTCTGAGTGCAGGTCTTCACATCATTTCCATCCATGATTCGCTTTTCAGTCGTAATAGAGGAATGCGTGTAGGTATAATTGGCTTTTATTCCAAACCAGTTAAAATATTTCATTACATCCACTTCTACTCCTAAGTTGGTGGCATTACCAAAATTCATCGGTTTATAATAGGTATCCTGTCCTTCGTTCAGCAATCCGTATTCAATCGGATTCTTCAGTCTCTTGTAGAACATACCTACCATGAACTGCTCAGATGATTTCGGGAAGAATTCATAACGCAAATCGAGGTTATCGGCCACCGTATGTTTCAAATCCGGATTTCCTTTTTCCTTATAATCTTCATTGATAATGCTGTAAGGAACAATTTCAAAGAAGCTGGGACGGTTAATGGAACGGGCATACGAGAAACGCAGGTTCGCGTTTTTATGTACTCCGTATTTTGCATGGAAACTCGGCAATACATCCGTATATTTCTGGTTTCCTTCAGGATCTGTATTCTCTGTGGGGAATTTCAAAGTGTAACCTTGATTGGTATGTTCCACACGAACGCCTGCAATAAATTCCCATTTCCGGTATGTGTATTTCACCATTCCATATCCCGCACCAATCTTTTCAGTGGCATCATAGTTTAACGGGTCACTAATGTTACCGTACTTAAGCGGAGTAAACAAGATTTCATCGTAGTTATTCCAGTCTTCTCCCTGATACTGCGGATCTTTCACTCCCGTAGCAGAGTTAAAAGTATATTCATTAAAAAAACTGTCGCGTTTCTTATCGCGGTACATACCTCCTACCGAGAAGTCGAATACAGAACCTCCATCCAGTTTCAACTTATACATCAAATCAAGGTATCCCGCCTTGTCTTTATCGGAGTTATGCTCCCAACGACGGATGGCTGCCCCAGAAGTCTGTACATGGCTACCCTGCAAGAAGATTTCTGCATTATCCGGTGTTTCACTGTATGCCTTTGAAAGTACAGCAGACCAATTCAAACGAAGTGCACCGCCTTCCAGGAAGGCATGCTCACCTTTCAGCGTGGAATTGATAATATACTGATGATTCCACTTCATACGTACGGCTCCTTCTTTGTCGTCATGTCCGTCACGTACTTCTGCTTCTCTCATATCCATATATCCATTATACCAGGTCAGTTTATGATTGGCATTGATATGATAATCCAGTTTGGCATGAGCTCCGATACGAGTCTGTTGAGAAGAATAATTTCGGTATTCAATACCATTGTGAGTTGTTCCTGGCTGATAATACAACTGACTTTCTTTTCCTCGATACGTATTCAGATAACTACCTGCCAGCATCACACCCAATTT
>OHAQ01002315.1_pt1 | contig 13984 bp, 9 predicted proteins | sample 1577111 | NCBI WGS metagenome assembly OHAQ01 (sample SAMEA3541549, study PRJEB24748) | human gut metagenome | biome: human gut; feature: human-associated habitat; material: faeces | place: China | collected 2012 | reverse complement strand
TTTGGAGCGGCAAACGGGATTCGAACCCGCGACCCTCAGCTTGGGAAGCTGATGCTCTACCAACTGAGCTACTGCCGCATCTCTAAAACGGAAACAAAAGTAATATATATTTTTCAACCGACCAAATATAAGCAAACAATATTTACTATAACCATCAAGATTTCTGCTCTCCTGTTTATATCGACAGCTTTATGCATATCCTGTGTATGGATAAACCGATCCTTATCTCCAATAAAAGGTTTATAGACTATCTCTCCAAAATAAACATGAGGACCTCCAAAACGGCAATTCAAGATACCTGCTAAAGCAGACTCCGGATAACCTGAATTAGGACTCGCATGCCGGTTACCATATTTACCTACAAATCTCAGCAAACCGGGACGCCCTACACACAGCACCATTAAAAATGCAGTTAGACGAGCCGGAATATAGTTCGCCATATCATCAATATGTGCAGCGACACAACCAAACTGAAGATAACGTTCATTCCTATAGCCTATCATAGAGTCAAGCGTATTAACCATCTTATAAGCAAGCATACCGGGAACTCCCAAAAGCAAATACCAGAATAATGGAGCAATAACCCCATCACTCAAATTCTCAGCCAATGTTTCCAAAGCAGCCGTACGCACTTCCTGATCTGTCAGTTCCGAAGTATCACGCCCTACAATACGGGAAACCTGCTTTCTTCCTTCCTCCAAAGAATGATCCGCAGCCAAAAAAACCTGCCTTACTTCGTTGATAAGTGTAGTTCCTGCCAAACAATAGAAAACAAGCACAGCAGAGAGAATAATACCCAACCAACGGTTTAGCACAAACAGATAATGCAATACCAAAACAGATCCTGCATACACTAGCAAAATAAGCATAATGGCCGCCACCCCTCCTTTCAACATCCGATGTGTCCCACAGTTCCATCGTTTCTCACAAAAAGAGATCAGCTTCCCGAATCCTACCACTAGATGCGGCAATCCTATCGGATCCCCAAGCAATTTATCTAATATCCATCCTATCAACAACGGAAGAATTAATACATATATGTCCATTTCTTTATACTTTCTACCAGTTTGTCATTTTCTTCCGGAGTTTGTGTAGCAATACGGAAGAAGTGTTCATTCAGCCCTTCAAAATTGGATGCGTCACGAATAAGAATTCCCTGCTCTGTTGCCAGATATTCTTTCAAAGCCGCCGCCTTTCCCATCCGCAATTGAACTAACATATAGTGAGTATCCGATGGCCAGATCTCCATTCCCCCTATTGAAAGTAAAGATTGAACTAATCTCTCTTTTTCCCTCAATAACAAAGAGATATCTATATCATATTGAGAAGAAGACAATAAATAATGCCCGGCCTCTATAGCCAACTGATTAACAGACCAAGGCATCCGCTGTGTCCGGATTTCATGTAGCAGTTCTTTACATGCAGTGATATATCCTAAACGCAAGCCGGGCACGGCAAAACGTTTTGTCATGGAATGCAACAGAATAACATTCGGAAATTCCGCAGCCTCCTTGGCTGTAAGCAAAGCCTTCTGTGTAAAGAATTCATACGACTGGTCCATGATAAAAATACGCTGCGGATTTTGTTTTATACAGGCTGTCAAGACTTCCTTCTCCCTAAGCTCTCCTGTGGGATTATTAGGATTACATAACCATATCAACCTCCCCCTATCCGGCAAACGGTTCAAATTATATATAGGAACCACTTTATGACCATGCAGACGACAAGCATCCGCATATTCGCTGAAAGTGGGCATCAAGATAGCCGAAATCTGATTCCTGAATGTCTGAGCTATTAAATAAATGGCTTCCGTAGCCCCATTGGTCACACAAACCTCTTCAGACGAAAGATGAAACCGTTCCGCTAAAACCTTTTCCAACGAATAAGGTTCCGGTTCGGGGTACGTACGGATACTTTCCATCTGCTGAAACAAATGTTGATGTAATCCGCTATGGTCTACATGATTATATACGTTTGAACTGAAATTTATCTTTATTGCTTTATACTTATAAGCATCATCACCATGTCCTTCAATCATTCCCACTCATTATTTGGTACAACAAAGGCAGATTAAGATGACTGCGTACATGCTCTGCCAATTTATCATATTGTTCTTCTTTATAAGTCCGGTAATCCAACACCGTATGACACTCCAGTTTTTCTGCGTATGGTTCCAGCAAATAATCTATAAATGCCTGATTATCCAATATTCCATGAATATAACTTCCCATACATTTTTGGTTTACAAAACAACCGTCCTCTCCACCGTCTTCCAGTTTATTCAAAGGAACTACAGCCTCCCCCGGAACCGGGCGGGTTTCTCCCATGTGTATTTCATATCCTTGGCAAGTTTCCGCATTCTCAAGAAAATGAAAATTCACCTGCCGCGTCACCTTCTCCCCTTGCATCGTAGTAATGACGGGAAGCAGTCCCAGTCCCGGCAATTGACGGATCTCTCCCTCCACTCCTTCCGGATCGTGAATCTCAAGTCCCATCAATTGGTATCCCCCACAAATTCCCATTACAGTAACCCCTTCCCTATGCGCACGTAGGACAGCTTGCGCCACCCCGTTCCGTCTCAACTCATACAAGTCATCCAAAGTGCTTTTGCTGCCAGGAAGCAGAATAATATCAGCTTTGGCCAGATCTTCCGTATTATTGGTATAATAAAGGTGCACCCGTTCATCCCGTTCCAATCTGTTGAAATCTGTAAAGTTTGAGAGATGACGCAACAGAACAACTGCTATGTTTATTTTGCCTTCCACGGCTTGCATCCGTTTATAGTCCAAGCCTACGGAATCCTCTTCCTCAATATGTATATTTCTATAATAAGGTATTATTCCCAAGACAGGAATACCACATAAATCCTCCATCATCTTCACACCAGACTCAAACAAACGGATATCCCCTCTGAATTTATTAATGATTACTCCTTTTATACGTTTCTTGTCCTCAGGAGTTTGTAACATGACCGAACCATAGACACTGGCAAATACTCCTCCCCGGTCAATATCAGCTACCAAAATCACATCCGCATCCGCATAACAGGCCATCGGCATATTCACCAAATCAGTATCCCGCAGATTTATTTCGGAAATACTCCCTGCTCCCTCCATTACAATAGGGTTATAACGTGCGGCAAGACGGTCAAAGGCTGCGTTTACCTCCTGCCTCAGCTCTTCACGTCCCTCCTTGCGAAAATACTCAAAAGCGTTACGATTACCGATGGGACGACCGTTTAATACCACTTGCGAAGTATGATCGGAACTGGGTTTCAACAACAAAGGATTCATGTCCGTATGACAAGGGACTCCAGCCGCTTCGGCCTGTACAGCTTGTGCACGCCCTATTTCCAACCCTTCCGGAGTGGCATATGAATTCAGTGCCATATTCTGTGCCTTAAAAGGTGCCGGTCGATAACCGTCCTGTTTAAAAATGCGGCATAATGCAGCAGCGATGACACTTTTGCCAACATCACTGCCTGTTCCTGCCAACATAATCGGGTGTAAATTCTTTTTCATCACTCTTTCTTCTTTCTTTTATATGCAAAGGACTGCCACTTTTCTTCCGTCCAGTTCTGTTGTTGCATCTCATAACGGGCCATAACAAAAAACAAATCGGACAGCCGGTTGATAAACCGAAGAATTATCTCCGGTAACGGATCTTGTTTATGCAAAGTCCATAATCTCCGTTCAGCCCGGCGTGCCACCGTCCTAGCAAACTGCAGCTGCGCTGATACCGGCGTTCCTCCGGGAAGGATAAAGGAACTATTATCCTCCATCTGTTCCATCAATGTATCCATTGCTTCCTCACAAAAAGAGCATAAATCATCAGGCAAGATATTAGGATTCCCTTCACGGATAGTTGATGGTGTAGCCACATGGCTCATCACTGCCATCATGTTTTTCTGAATTGAAAAAAGCAAGGATTGCCATTCGTGCTCCTGAGGTAAAAACGAACGCACAATTCCTATAACAGCATTCAACTCATCAATACATCCATTAGCTTCAATGCGGATATCATCTTTAAAAACCCGCTCTCCACCATGAATTCCTGTCATGCCCTTATCTCCGGTTCGTGTATAAATACGTTTCATACTTTCCATAATTTCAAGATATCCGTTTCCCCCCAATATAGATGAGTATATCCGGCTATCACGTTTTTATATCTATAAAGCGGGGTACTCACTTCCATTCCTCTTGCCGTAAATTGTTTTGCTACAGAAGGCATAGCGTCAGGAGCAACAACATTGGAATAATGAAATTCATGCCCGCGAAGCTCCATCCCTTTATATTCTATACGACGATACCCTAGATGAAGTCTGGCACCCACCATGGTACAATCCAAAGGCAAAATACCCGTCATGGCATATGCAGTCCCTCCCTGGCGGGCTGTCAAGGAACGGGTGAGAAACATCATACCTCCACACTCGGCCAAAATTTTCCCCCCCTCCTCTGCATAAGTTCTTAATGCTTCCATTAACTTTTTGCGCCGATGTAGTTGACGGGCGAACAATTCCGGATATCCTCCGGGTAAATAAACCAAATCAGCATCCGGCAAATCACTACCATATACAGGACTGAAATAAGTAATGCTTCCTAGCGCAGACAAGCGGTCTATGTTTTCTCTATAGATAAAGTTGAAAGCCGGATCCCGCGCTATGGCTATCTTCATCTTTTTAGCAGAAGGAGTAAAACTTTCCACCCCTGTTTCTGAACTATAAGGCAATGTATACCGACACGGGAAATTACGATGACAAATACTCAGCAGCTTATCCAAATCCACATATTTTCCAACCAATTCCGCAGCCTGTTCTATCAAGGTGTTCATGGAACGTTTGGCTGTCAATGTCAAACCCAAGTGCCGGGATGGAATTTTCAACCCTTCTGTCATAGGCAGATATCCCAAACATTCCACTCCTGCATCAACACAAGCCTCACGTAAATAAGCGAAATGAGAAGGAGATGACACTTGATTGAAAACAATACCTGCAATCTTCACAGCCGGATTAAAATGCTTGAAACCATAAATTAACGGAGCCACAGAATAAGCTGTAGAACGCGCACTTACTATAAGCACTACAGGGATATTCAACAATCTGGCTATTTCAGCACTACTTCCCTGCATTCTTTGATAACCGTCAAACAATCCCATCACTCCTTCGGTTACACATACATCGGCTCCATCTCCATATTTATTATACAGATGTTGTACATGGGTATTTGATGCCATCCAAGTATCCAAATTCACCGACTCATGGTCAGCAGCCAGCGTATGAAATTGTGTATCAATATAATCAGGACCACATTTAAAAGGCTGTACCCGCAGACCTCGTTTGTGCAATGCCCGCAGCAGCCCCATCGTAAAAGTCGTTTTTCCGCTTCCCGATGTAGCGGCCCCTATGAGTAATTGTGGCTTCATTCTTTAGTATTTCTTTAAAAACGGATACAAAGATAGTGCAAATTGCAAATTATCGAAATTAGAATAACAGATTAATTCATAATTCCGACATATCAAGTAAATATCCTTAGAAAGCAATTAAAGTTTTATGGTTTATCAATTAAATAAGCTACCTTTGCAGTCATTTTTGCCAGAATGACAGCTATACAACAATGATAAAATTGATACTATAAATAATTAAACTAGATAATGAATTATGGAACTTTTTAGAAATCTCTTTGAAGGGTACCCTAATTTATGGGGCGGCGGAGTAGCACATTCCGTACTTATTCTTTCACTGGTCATTGCTTTCGGCATCATGTTAGGAAAAATAAAAGTGGCAGGTATCTCATTGGGAGTAACCTGGATACTTTTTGTAGGAATTGTATTCGGTCATTTCAATCTGAACCTGGACGAACATCTGTTGCATTTCTTAAAGGAGTTCGGTCTGATATTATTTGTCTACTCAGTCGGACTACAAGTGGGTCCCGGTTTCTTCTCAGCATTCAAGAAAGGAGGATTCACACTGAACCTGCTTGCCATGATGGTTGTATTTTTAGGTGTGACCATCACCATTATACTCCATTTCATAACAGGTGTCCCCATTACCACAATGGTAGGAATTCTTTCTGGAGCTGTAACCAATACCCCGGGACTAGGTGCCGCACAGCAAGCAAACAGTGATCTGAATGGTATAGACGCTCCCGAAATAGCACTGGGATATGCCGTAGCCTATCCATTGGGAGTAGTAGGGTGTATTCTCTCCCTGCTGGCATTGAAATATATCCTGCGCATCAACACAAAAACCGAAGAAGCCGATGCGGAACGGGGATTGGGGCATCTACAAGAACTGACTGTACGCCCTATCTCACTAGAAATACGCAATGAAGCCGTAGAAGGTAAAACAATAAAAGAAATCAAGCCATTGGTAAACCGTGATTTTGTGATTTCACGCATACGGCATTGTGACGGAGACAGACAAACAGAACTGGTGAACTCCACTACAGTATTTCACATACACGATGAGATTCTTGTTATCGCCAATCCGATAGATGTAGAAGCTATCACTGTCTTTTTTGGAAAACAAGTGAATGTGGAATGGGATTTCCAAAACAAACAACTTATCTCCAGAAAAATTCTGATCACCAAGCCTGAATTGAACGGTAAGACATTGGCCCAACTAAAAATCAGGAATAACTTCGGAGCAAGCATTACCCGTGTAAACCGTTCGGGTGTAGACCTTGTGGCCACTCCCAACCTGCAATTGCAAATGGGTGACCGGGTGAAGATTGTGGGTAGCGAACTAGCTGTAGCCCATGCCGAAAAGATTCTAGGTAATTCCATGAAACGTTTGAATCATCCCAACCTGATCCCTATTTTCTTAGGCATCGCATTAGGGTGTATTCTAGGAAGCACTCCTTTTTTATTCCCCGGTATCCCCCAACCGGTAAAACTGGGACTGGCAGGAGGCCCCCTTATCGTATCCATCCTGATAAGCCGTTTCGGACCACATTATAAACTGATAACCTATACCACCATAAGTGCCAATTTGATGGTACGTGAAATCGGTATCTCGCTTTTCCTTGCTTGCGTAGGATTAGGAGCCGGCAAAGGATTCATCGAAACAATCATTAACGAGGGTGGATATGTATGGATAGCATACGGCGCCATTATTACGCTGCTGCCTTTACTGATTGTAGGTATAATAGGACGATATGTTTATAAACTGAACTATTACACCTTGATCGGAGTATTGTCCGGAGCCACCACCAATCCGCCCGCATTAGCCTACTCCAATGATTTGACCTCTTGTGACGCTCCGGCAGTGGGTTATGCCACCGTTTATCCGCTTACCATGTTTTTACGTGTACTCACAGCACAAATATTAATATTGGCACTTGCCTGATCCCGCCAGAATTATTGCAAATTCATATTACCGTAGGAGTGAATCTAATTCACTCCTACGGTTCAAAATCCCCCACCTCTTTCAAAAGCAACCATTTTTTCATTAATCTTAAAACATATATAAAATAATTGCCTACCTTTGTGCCCGATTTGGTGATATAGGCAGCCTTTCTCTGCCTGTATAAAAGGGAATTCGGTTATAGAATCCGAAGCAGTGCCCGCTACTGTGAAACCCGTCTGATGAAAAGCAATTCTCACCAAGCCACTGTTTCTTTTGCCAGAAATGGGAAGGCGCTTTTCAGGGTGAAGCCAGGAAACCTGCCAAGTCCGAACATAGATAATCATGCTCTCCCGGGGTCAGGAAAGTGAATTATTAATTCTTAAATTCTTTCGATGAAAGTAAAGTTATTATTGACAGCAATTACTTTAAGCTGTCTGGCTATTGACGTACTGGCACAAGTCAGTATCAGTGGAAAGATTGTGAGTGCCGATACCAACGAACCTATAGTGGGAGCTAATATCCGTATCGATCAAAGCCTTTCAGGATGCACCACAAATGGTAAAGGCGAGTTTTCCATCAGCAATCTCCCTGATGGGAAACACGTATTAAGAATCACGCATGTCAGTTACACACCCAAGTCCATCACGACAAAAGGAGGTGAAAAGAATCTTCTTATCAAGCTACAAGACAGTTTTACCAATATAGGCCAGGTAGTAGTAACCGGTACAGGAACACACCACCGCATGACGGACAGCCCCGTGCCTGTTTCCGTTATCACTGCAAAGGATTTAAGTAATGCCAGTGTAACATCGCTGGACGAGGCCTTACAAAAGCTGACCCCGTCTTTCTCAAGTATGACCAACGGCATGGGGACAACATTGAGTCTGAATGGATTGCCTGATGATTATTTCATTTTTCTGGAAAATGGCAAACGCCTGTATGGAGATGACACCTATGCTCGAATCAATGTTGCCAAAATCAAACGTATTGAAATATTGAACGGCGCTTCTTCCGCTCTTTACGGAACAAATGCTATCGGAGGAGTTATCAACATCATTACTGATGATGCAAAAAATGCTATCAATGTTTCCAGCGATACCCGTTATGCCAGTAAAGGACGTTTTACCCAGTCCGTAAACATAGATGTCAATACCGGCAAGTTCGGCTCCTACACCTCTTATCGCCGTCAGCAGGCCGAAGGATGGCAACTGAATCCATATGAGGAAAACTCCAAAACTCATGAATTGGAAGAAACCGGGAAAGTAGCTTCTACAGGCTTCTATGCAAATACTGTCAATCAAAAATTCACTTTCGATGCTACCGACAAACTCTCTTTTTATGCCCGCGGCGGATATTATGACAACAAGACACGCCGCCCTTATGAAGCATACGACTACAACATATTGCATGAAACCTTTAATTATGGCATTGGTGCCCAATACATGATAAATAAAGGGAATTATATTACCGCAGACTGTTACGCCGATCATTTTTCTTCCTCTTATTGTTTTTTTAAAGACAATAAAACCTATAATGGAAAAGCAGGTGAAGAGCAAGTGCGAAAACGGACCCGTAATCACAATCTTAGCATAAAAGGTATCTTTAAATTAGGTAACCGGCACAAACTTTCAGTCGGCACAGAATATATCGTTGATGTCTTGAAAAGTCAAACAGACAATATAGCCAAAGAAGATGCTTATACACTGGCCTTGTTTGCACAAGATGAAATAAAGTTACTGAGAAACCTACAGGCTTTGATTGGTGTACGTTACATTTATCATGAAAATTTCAAAAATCATGCCACTCCCAATGTAGCACTGATGTATAAACCCGGCAAATTCAATTTCCGTGCCTCCTATGCAGCAGGTTTCCGAACTCCTACCCTATCTGAACTCTATGCCACTGACATAGCTAAAAAAAATGACAGGTTGACAATAGGTAATTTGGATTTAAAGCCGGAAAAGAATAATTATTTCTCATTGAGTGCAGAGTATGTACATGAGCGTTTTTCAGTATCAGTCAATGCTTTTTATAATAATATTCGTGACATGATAGATTATAATACGATTGCCACAGGAGATAAAGCTATGGAGCAATATGGTCATAAGGAAGTTCGTCAACGTGATAATATAGCGGAGGCTAAAGTCCACGGAATCAATGTATCCGCCAATGCATACCTAGGTGCCGGGTTCAATTTAAGCGGAGGATACACTCATCTTAATACCCAAGATGTGGAATTGGAACAACCCATCGACAAAAGTATAAAAAACGCATACAATATCAATGCCCAATGGGCGCATTCATGGAAAATATATCGGTTGAATATAAATTTGAACGGCCGTTTCAACAGCAAGCGTTTCTCTAAAAGTTACGGTTATGCTCCCGAGTATCAATTGTGGAATTTAAACACACGCCATTCTTTCAACTTAAAATCTGTAATCATCGAACCCGGATGCGGCATGGAAAACCTGTTCGATTATATGGATGACCGTCCTTATAACAGCAATTATGCGACACTTACCCCCGGACGTTCATTCTACATCAGTCTGTCTTTAAAATTTAAAAGCTAAAAAATCAAAGACTTATCGAAGATAATATAAAATAAACCTCTATCTTTGCAACGGAATTAGTAATCGGGCTATCACATAGCCCGATGCAAGGGAACTCGGTGTAAATCCGGGGCTGTACCTGCAGCTGTAAATCCTCATGATGTTGATTGGATAGTCTAAAACCACTGTTTCATTTGAAGAAATGGGAAGGTTTCCAATCAGAGGAAAGCCAGAATACCTGCTAAGTCTGTTGAACAATAAACACCAAGCTTCCAGGATTAGAAGTATGTGTCCATTCGAACAAGCGTTTTCCAACGTCTATTCCTTTGTGGCATTCCTCTTTATCAGAGGGAAACTTGATGTTTTATTTTGCAAATTAAATAAAACATAATATGAGGTATTTACTTCCTGCTATTCTACTATTAGGTACACAAATTGCAAGTGCCCAAAGTATTCTCAAAGATAAAGACGATAAAGAATTGTCCGTATTACTGAATGAAGTGGTCATCACGGGTACAGGTACTGAACATTATCTGAAAGATGCTCCCGTACAGACTGAAGTCATAACCAGCAAAGCTTTGGAACAATATCAGGCACGCAGTATAGACGATTTGCTCAGTGGTCTTAGTCCTTCATTGACCTTTCATGATGGTGATATGGGGAGCCATATCCAACTAAACGGATTGAACAATGACTATATCCTGATCATGATAAATGGAAAAAGAATGAATGGCGATGTAGGAGGGCAAAACGACTTGAATCAATTAAATCCAGCTAATATAGAACGCATAGAGATTGTAAAAGGGGCCGCTTCTTCACTTTATGGCAGTGACGCAATAGCCGGAGTTATCAATATCATAACCAAACGTAACCGTGAAAAAATGGAGCTCACCAATACATCCCGCATAGGTGAATATGGTGATATACGTCAAAGTACCAGTTTCGGCTTTAATTATGGAAAGATAAAATCTGTAACCGGAATCAACTTCCGGCATACCGATGGCTGGCGGAATACAGACCTACAGTGGGATCAGAATCAATTGAAATCCGGCTCTACTATGTTGACCGTAAACCGTTCTTCAAACTATACCCTGTCCGAGAACATTGAATGGCAAGTCAATCGCAAACTAGACCTCACTGCAGAAGGCACTTATTATGAGCGTTGGGTAATGCGTACACACGGTCCTTGGAAATATCAAGCCAACGATTTTTATTATCGCAACTACACATTTGCAGTAGGAAGTAAATATAAATTAGGAAAACGGAATTATCTGACAGCAGACCTATCTTATGGCAGATACGGTTACTTCTATGACTATAAGCTAAACGAGCATACTGATTATTTTCTAGACAATGACCGCCATGAACGTATCACCTACTTTGCCGGTCAACGTATCAAACAAAGTATTCAGAAACAAATATTAGGCCAGGTAAAAAGTGTATTTTATCTTGGAGAGGACCATATTTTAAATGCAGGAATCGAATATCAGTACAATCATTTGGAATCACCTCATCACATTGACGGTGACCGCGCTTCCGTTTATACGTTGGCAGCTTATATACAGGAGGAATGGACAGCCAGAGAAAATCTGGTTCTGACTGCCGGGGTACGAGGAACACAACACAAGGAAACAGGATTGAATTTCAGTCCGAAAATATCAGGACTTTATAAACCCGGAGAACATATTAATTTGCGTGCGTCTTATGCTTTAGGCTACAAAGCACCCACTATTAAAGAACTTTATTATAATTATACCGGCGTTATCGGAGGCGGTGCTTTGACTGCATATCATGGCAACACAGATCTAAAAGCACAAACCTCACAATATGCTTCAATCGGTATCGAGTACGTAGGGCAAAAATTCCAAGCCAGTTTAACCGGATACATGAATTATCTTCACAACATGATTGAGCTGGTTGAAATTTCCGTAACTCCCGATGAAAAGTTTCTTGAAGTAGAAAAGAGCAAACAATATAAGAATCTGACAAAGGCACGTATTTATGGTATGGATTTCACCTTCAACTATCGTCCTGCAAAATCTCTCAGCCTTGCCGGCGGATATAGTTATGCTGATCCAAAAGCGCAATATCCTAACAAAGGTATAGATTATATGAAATATCTTCCTATTGATGCTACTTCCAGCCATAATGCAAATTTAAATATCTTATGGCAACATTCATGGAAACTGTATCGTTTGGGTATCGGCATCTATGGCAGATATCAGTCTACACGCCGTTATATAAATGATAATAATGCCGACGGATTCCAAACTTGGCGTATCAACACAGCCCACTCATTATTAAAAATGAAACGGTGGTCATTAACGATGAATGCCGGGGTAGATAATGTATTTGACTATGTAGACCGTACTCCTTTCGGACGGAATCGTGCCACATCAACTCCCGGAAGAACTTTTTATGTCTCCGCCCTCATTAAATTCAAAAACAATTAATAACCAACAATTTATAAATTAATTTTTATTAGTATGAAACAATTCAAGTATTATCTGATGGCGGCTTTTGTTGCTGCCGCAACTTGCACAGGATTCAGTTCCTGTAGTGACAATGATGATGAAGAAAGTACTGTTAATCCTGCTGTGGATGTAGTAACCAGAACCAAGCAACACGACACAGCCATTTTGCTCTGTACTTTTGGCAGTACCTATAATGAGTCCCTTTCTGTTTATGATGATGTGATTGAGGATTTTAAAGCTAAATTCCCCAATACGGATATTTATATGTCATTTACTTCACGTACATGTATCGGACGTGTAGAAGCATCTACCGGCATAGCACGTTATGAATTGGACCAATGGTTGAAAGCAATAGGCGATGCAGGATACAAACGTGTGGCTGTACAATCATTGCATGTAATTCCAGGCGAAGAATATCTTTCATTAATGAATACTGATGTAAAAAAATACTTTATGATTCAATGGTATCCGCATATTGATGTATTGAAAGGTACCAACCTTCTTTCCAGTGCAGAAGATACTAAAGATGTAGCAGAGATACTTTACAAACACTATGAGTCTAAATTAGCAGGCAAGAACAACATCGTGCTTCTAATGGGACACGGTAATCCGGATGAGAATTACAATGCTAACAAAAAGTACTCTGACATGGAAAAAGCATTGCAGGAACTTGCTGCCAACAACAATATCTTTGTAGGTACTGTGGATTATGGTGACATGCTTTTCTTCCCGAAAGAAATAGAGGAAGAACCGGCTAATAGAATTCCTGTAGAAGGATTTGACAAAACCCAATATCCCGACTGTATGTACTCTAAGGTGATGAGCTATTGCGAAAAGAACGGTCTGAACCCATCAGAAGTAAATGTTTATCTTGCACCTTTCATGTCAATTGCCGGTGACCATGCCCACAACGACCTTTGGGGATTGGAAGCTATGGCCGAAGATGACGATGTAAGCAATGTGGAAATCAATACAAATGAATATAGCTGGCGTGAACGTTTGGAGAAATTAGGATTCAAAGTGGTGGTGTAATCTGTAAGGACTGGCCAAAACCCATAGTAGCAAGTTCTACTGGTCCTATTTTATTCTTTTTATACATAATACCAACAGCCTCGCCAGGCAAGTCTACACCAGTTTTTCTATCAAAGCCAAATTTAATAAGGTAGTCATAAAATTGCGAACTGCCCAATCTTTCTGCCACATCCATAAAAACAGGGTTACAACTGTTTTGAACACCTTGTACAAATGTTTCTGAGCCATGACTTCTAGGAGAACGCCAACACTTGATATATCTTCCACCTACTGTTCTACCGCCACCACAGTTAAAAGTATCATCAGGCTTTACAACTCCAGCCTGTAAACCGGCCGATGAAGTAATAACCTTAAATGTAGACCCCGGCTCATAGGTATCGTTGATACATCCGTTTCTCCACATCTGATTCAGAGCATCCTGCTTCTGCTCATCCGTCATATTTTCATCCGACTCTTCTTCCGTATTCAGCTCAAACGGCCGGTTCAGATTGAATTCCGGAACGTTTACCATCGCATATATTTCCCCGTTCTGAGGATTCATAAGAAGAATTGCCGTTTTTTCCGCCTATTCGTATTCGACGCGT